>Ga0209515_10000392_pt1 | contig 81550 bp, 39 predicted proteins | sample Subgroupgradi54m_FD_187454 | JGI IMG/M metagenome (GOLD analysis project Ga0209515, IMG submission 187454) | Subsurface groundwater microbial communities from S. Glens Falls, New York, USA - GMW60B uncontaminated upgradient, 5.4 m (SPAdes)... ...
GGCGCAGATCGGGCCCAAGCGCCACCGACCCGACCTGCTTGACCAGGATCGGGGTGCCCTGCTTATCCACCCCCACCACGATCTGCTCGATCTCCCCCACGGATTTGGCGTAACCCCGGCCCCGCACCATGTACTCCGCGCCGGAGAACTCCAGCAGGCGGCCTCCCACTTCTTGGTTGCCCTGCCGGATCGCTTCGACCACCTTGGGTAACGGGATGTTGTAGGCCAGCAGTTTGTTGGGATCCACCGTCACCTGGTACTGCTTAACGAAACCGCCGAGGGAAGCGACTTCCGCCACGCCGGGAACGCTCTGCAGGTGATACCGCAGGTTCCAATCCTGGAAGGATCGCAGCTCCTGGAGATCGTGCTGACCCGTCTTGTCCACCAACGCGTACTGGAACACCCAGCCCACACCGGTGGCGTCCGGCCCGAGCTCGGTTTTGACCCCTTCCGGCAGGCGGGGAATGATCTTGCTCAAATATTCCAGCGTCCGGCTCCGGGCCCAGTAAAGGTCGGTGCCATCCTTGAAGATCACGTACACGTAGGAGAAACCGAAGTCGGAGAAACCTCGGATCGCCTTCACGTTCGGGGCCCCCAGCAGCGCGGTCACGATCGGGTAAGTGACCTGGTCTTCGATAATGTCCGGGGATCGGTCCCATCGGGAGTAGATGATCACCTGCGTGTCGGAGAGATCTGGGATGGCGTCCAGCGGGATGTTCCGGGCGGACCAAACCGCCGCCACCATCGCGGCGGCGACGAAGATCAGAACCAGAAACTTATTGCGCGCCGAGAATTCGATGATTCTCTCGACAAATCCGCCCTGACGGAGAGGTGGAGGCGATTCAGGAACCGTGTTGGTGTCCACCCGCTCCCTCCAGTGCCCCCTTCAGCCTGCTCTCGGAGTCCACCAGGAAGTTGCCGCTCACCACAACCGGCTCCCCTTCCTGCAGCCCGTTCAGGATCTCCCAAACACCGTCTCCCTTGACGCCGACGGTCACCTCGCGCGGGTCCAGCAGGCCTTTCCCTTTATCCACGAAAAGGATCCGGCGGGTCCCGCTGTCCAGCACCGCCTCCGCCGGGACCGCAAGCCTCTCCCCGAGGTCCACGGAGATTTCTGCCGTGGCGAACATCCCGGGCTTCAGCCGGCCGTCAGGATTGGCGAACTCCAAGCGGGCCGTGGCCGTCCGGGTCTCCATGTCCAGCGTCGGAGAGACGTAAATTACCTTTCCCTTCAGCACAGCTCCCGTGTCATCCGAGATCGTGACCAACGCTTCTTGTCCCACCCGGACCAACGGCAGGTCCATCTCATACAGCCGGGCATCCACCCAGACCGAGGAGAGATCGGCGATGTGGTAAAAATCCCCTCCCCGCTCCATGTATTCTCCCGCCCAAACATGCTTCTTGAGCACGATGCCGTCCATGGGGGAGACCATGACCAGTGTCTTTTCCGCGGAACCTCGCTTCTCCAATTCTTCCACTTGCTGAGGGGTCACGTCCCACCAGAGAAGGCGCTGGCGGGCTGCCGCCGCGTTCTTCTCGGCCGCCTCCCTCACCTGCGGGCCGGCATCGGCCGGGACCCCCTTCAGCAGATCGAGGGCGGTCAGGAACTCCTGCTGGACCGAGATGAAGTCAGGGCTGGAGAAAGAAAAGAGCGGCTGGCCCTTCTTGACCGCATCCCCTTCGTAGCGGGCATAGATCTCCCCGATCCACCCCTCCACCTTCGGGTGCACGTGGACGATGCGCGTCTCGTCCACCATCACCAGGCCCACGGTCCGGATCGTCCTGGCCATCTTCTGCCTGCGCGCGGGAGCGGTCCGGATACCGATGAGCTGCTGTTTCTGCGGAGAGACCAGGATCGCGGCGTACCCATCCGGCCCCGCAGCCGCCGCGCCGCCCGCAGCCTCTTCATAGACCGGAACCATCTCCATCCCCATCGGTGATTTGCCCGGTTGTTCTGATTTGTAGCCGGGCATCATCGGGTCCGTCCAGTAGAGAATTTTCTTCGAGCTTGAGGCGGTGTATTTTACGACATGAGTTCCGCAAACCGGGCAGATTACCTCTTCGCCCGGCTTTGAGATCACCAGCATAGGACAGGGCCTGCCCTCATGCGCCATCGGGCAGTTGTGCAGGGTGCAAAGAGCAGGAGGCTCTTTCGCCTGCTCCTCCCGCTTTACGAGCTTCATGCTGCAGATGGGACAATCCCCCGGACGATCGGAGGTGTAGGTCGGATGCATCGGGCAGTAGTAGATTTCTTTGGCGGAATGCGAGTGATGTCCCATAGAATTTTCGTGCCGGAGCAAGCGCGCGATTCCCAGCGCTCCCACAAGAACCACTGCGCTCACCAGCATGATTGCAAACGGCCGACGAATCCATCCAATCTTCATTTCTTTTTCTCCCCTTGAGCAGATTCCGCATGGGCTGAACGTAAAGGAACGCCGGCCGCCTGTTCCAGCAAAACGATCCGCTGCTCGAGCCCGGCCAAATGTTGGTAGTAGGTTCGCTTGCGCTCCGCCAGCGCCCGGAGCGCGTCCAGCAGTTCCATGAAAGAACCCCGGCCGCTCTGATACACGGCCAGCGCCGATGAGACCGCTTGGGATGCCAGCGGGATCAAGCTGTCCTGACACAGCTTCGCGGTGTCGTACGCCGCCTGCGCCTCGTGCCAGTTCTCATAAATCCGGCGGGCCGCCTCGTTGCGGGCGCCCTGATACGCCGCCTCGGCCGATTCCTTGTCGTGCAGGGCCACTTTGACGCCGTAGTTCTGCTTCGTCCAAAACCAGAAGGGCAGCACGAGAGCCAGCGATAAATCCCACGGTCCGATCGGACCCATTGCCGGGTCCCGCAGCTCCAGCATTGTTTCCAAGTCGGGGAACAGCTCCCGTTTCGAGAGTTTCCAGTCGGCCTCCGCCCTTTCAGCCGAGAATTTGAAGACCAACAGCTCCGGCTGATTCTCCAAAGCCGTGGCCGTCAAATCCTTTGGGTCAGAGGGAATCGGCTCCAACAAAATCTCCGCCGGCCGGCCGACCGGTCCATCCACCGGCCGGTTCAGCAGATGGTTCAGGTGCGCTTCCAGCGCGCGCCGGCGGTGAGCGAGGACTTTCGCTTGATTCTCAGACTCCTGCGCCTCCATCTGGATCCGCAGCAGTTCCGCCTGCGAGGAGGCTCCCGCCCCGTATCGGGTCCGGGCCGTAGCCAACGCCTGATCCAGCCAGATCTGTTGTTCCCGCTGGATCTCCATCTCCCGATCAGTCAGGAACAGCTCATAGTAGGCCGACTTGAGTTGAGTGGTCAGCTCCCACTCGGCCCTCTTGAAAGCCGCTGCCGTCCTCTGCGCCTCGGCGAGCGCCACCTGATGCCGGAGCGACAGCTTGCCCGGAAACGGGATGGATTGGAGCAGGCTGTACATCACGGTCGCCTGATTGACCTTGAAGGTACCCCGCGGGATCTCCTCGAACTCCACTCCGATCTTCGGAGCCGGCAGCCCCCGGGCCGCGGGGACCCTGGCCTGCATCGCCTCCACCTGTTTCTTGACCGCCTGCAGATCCGGGTTGGCGCGCCGCAATTCTTGAAGCAAATCCCGCAGGGACAGCGCGGAAACGCCATCCGCGGCCCGCGCGGGAATGGCCGGAGCGGAAGATACCAGGGTCATCGCGAGAAGTAGAGCGACGGTGCGAAATCGGCTCACTGTTTCTTCTTCCCCTTCTGAACCATGCAGTTCCCTTTCATCCCGCAGGCCGTTTCGTTGCAGGCGGTCCGCAGCTCTTCGGCCACGGAGGCCATCATCTTCTGCCGCTGATCTGGATCCAGGTGACTGCCGACGGCCAGCAGGTGATCCAGCGTGGCCTTCTCCAACAGCGTCTGCTCCTGGCCGATCTCCTCCGTCAACTGTACCAGTGTGGTCCGGTCCGGCTCCGGCTGCTTGAGGAGCTGGATCATTTGCGCCCTCTTCGCGCAGAGGATCCCGCAGCTGGCCTCCTTTTGCGAAACGAACTGTTTGTCCGCTTCCGCCACCGCCTGCCGCTGCTCCGGAGTCAGACTCCTCCGCTCGATCCAATCAGGGGCCGGCCGGCTCCTGCTCATCACCTGGCAACAACCCAGAGTGGCGAGATACGCCACACCCCCGACACCTAAGAGGATGACCGCGCCGATCAGAAATTTCTTCATACCTTTTCTCCTCCCATCCGCTTCAGCACAGATCCTGCCAGGGAATCATAGGGGGCATTGCCGAACAGGTCCCACCGTTCCGCCCGCGCCACCACCCGCGCGACGGCCGGGTCCTGGACGCCGTTTCGGTTCCAACTCCAGATCCCCGAGACAATCCCCAGCAGCAGCACCGCCGCCACAGCCGGAACAGGCACCTTCCAGAGCTCGGCCGCCGGCCGGTCCATTAGCTTGCGCCAGAGGCGCAGCCGGAAATCCTGCGAGACTTCCACCGCCGGGTAGGCGCTGCGCAGCAGCTTGTCCATCGGATCTCCTGATTGCTTGTCCATGCGATTCCCTCCTCTGCTAATGAAACGTCGAAACTAGCCCCATCCCCCATCTATTTTTCACCTCCATTCCATCTGGACGTTGGGGAGGGGTGTGGGACCGCCGTACACTCGAAGCCCCTGCGAGGCTTCTCGTTCTCGACCTCCCTCGCTCATCCCTCGCTAATCGCTCGGGATTCCATGCCCGCTCTGGTCGGTCAAGGCCGGCTTGTCCCACACCCCTCCCCAACGTCCTTCGGAGATTCGCATATCGGCCGCACCGGTCCACCACTCTAGTAAGGCCAGTCACATACCGCTCTACCCCTCGCCAACCTGTGGGGTTGGGGGTGGGTGCACAGGCGTCTCGCAGGTCGAGCGGCCATGGTGTCCCGTTTCCTTCAGAGTCTTTGTTTAGAAAACGGGACGAGCGAGACCGAGAGAGAGGCCGGACGGCACGGAGGGCCGGCCGAGCCGTCCTGTGCACCCACCCCCAACCCCACAGGTTGGCGAATCGGGTCAGAGATAAGGTTGGAGGCGGGTTTTAAGGAGAGCGCGGGCGCGGGAGATGCGGCGCTCGACTGCTTTGGGACTCAAACCCAGGATGTGGGCGATCTCGGAGTGGGAGAGCTCTTCCAGCGCGGAGAGGACCATCGGCGCCCTTAAGGCCGCCGGCAACGATGCAAGTGCTTTGCGGGTTGCTTCCGCCAACTCGGAACGGGCCAGCCTTTCGCGGGGAATCACAGCGGACGGATCAGGGATTTTTCCGCCGAGAAGCTCCCCGGGCTCCTCCGGATCGGCGGGAAGATCGAGGGAAGCAAAGAGGGGGGCGCGGTTTCGCTTGCGCAGCCGGTCCAAGCAGAGGTTCACCGCCACGCGGTAAGCCCAAGTGAACAATTTCGAGGAGGGATCGATCTGCGGCGGATGCTGGTACAAGCGCAGGAAAGTTTCCTGGGCAATCTCTTCGGCGTCGGCCCGGTTGTCGAGGAACCGGAACGCGAGGTTGACCACCGGGCCAGCATAGCGCTCCATCAACTCATGGAACGCCTCCGGATCCCGGTTGGAGACGCCTGCTACGAGATCCCGGTCACTCGATGACGTCACCGACCACCGGCTCGACCTTGATCCCCTGCCGGGTGAGGAAGCGGACCCCCTTCTCCAGGTTCTCGCGCGTCCCTTCGAGCTCGAGCACCATCTCGCCAACGCTCTCGGTCACCTTGGCGCGGCGCACATTGGGCATCACCTTGCACTTCACGGCCATCGTGTAGATGACCGGCTTCTTGATCAGGCGCTGAGGGAAGATCAACTGAACGATCCGTTTAGGCATCGCTCCCTCCCGCGATGGCCGGGATGATGGAAAGTTCATCCCCGTCTTTGATCGGCGTGGATTCCTGCTTGAGGAACCGAATGTCCTCCTCATTGACGTAGATGTTGACGAACCGGCGCAGGCGCCCGTTGGGGTCGCACAGCCGCTCCTTCAAGCCCGGGTACTGGCGGTCCAGGTCCTGAAGGATCTCTTGGACCGTGCCTCCGGCCGCGGTCACTTCCGCCTTATCGGCCGTCAATTTCTGCAGCGGTGTAGGAATTCGAACGACGATGGCCATAAAATCTCCTCCTCCTTATTCCTTGTTCCGAATGGCTTCCTCAAAAGAGCTCAGCGTGGGCTTGATCCGGATCGGCTTTCCGATGTGGTCCATCACCGCCTCCTGGGTCTTCAGCCCCTGCCCCGTGATGCACAGCACGATGGATTCGTCCCGCGGGATCTGCTTCGCGTCGATCAGCTTCTTGGCCGCGGCGACCGTCACGCCGCCGGCCGTCTCGGTGAAGATGCCCTCCGTCTGGGCCAGCAGCTTCATGGCCTCGATGATCTCTTCGTCGCTGGCCGCGGCACCCCCGCCGCCCGTTTCGCGGATGGCGTCCGCCGCGTAATAGCCGTCGGCCGGGTTGCCGATGGCGAGCGACTTGGCGATTGTCTTCGGCTTGACCGGCTTGATGATGTCGGACCCTTCCTGGACGGCCGTGACAATCGGGGAACATCCTTCCGCCTGCGCGGCGTAGAAGCGGGTCTTCGGCTCCGGGATGAGCCCCATCTTGTGGAACTCCTTGAACCCCTTCCAGATCTTGACCAGCAGAGAGCCGCTGGCCGCCGGCACCACGATGTGCCGGGGGGTGGTCCAGCCCATCTGCTCCGCGATCTCGAATCCGTAGGTCTTGGACCCCTCCGCGTAGTAGGGGCGGATGTTGATGTTCACGAACGCCCACTTGGTGCGGGCCGCCACCTCCGCGCAGAGGCGGTTCACCTCGTCGTAGTTGCCCTCTACCGCCATCAGCCGCGGAGCGTAGATGAGCGAGCCGACCACCTTGCCCATCTCCAGGTCCGCCGGGATGAAGATCGTCCGCTTCATGCCGGCGCGCGCGGAGAGGGCAGCCACCGCGTTGGCCAGGTTCCCGGTCGAGGCGCAGGCCACGGTGTCGAAGCCAAGCTCCTTGGCTCGGGAGAGGGCCACCGAGACGACCCGGTCCTTGAACGAGAGGGTGGGATGGCAGACGGAGTCGTCCTTGATGTACAGCTCCTTGACCCCCAGCGCGTGGCCCAACCGGTCGGCGCGGAAGAAGGGGGTCATGCCGGTGTGGAACCCAACCGTCGGGTCCCCATCGATCGGCAGCAGCTCCCGGTAGCGCCAGATGTTGGCGGGCCGGCTCTGGATCAGATGGCGGGTGAGGCGGCCGTGGATCCGCTCGTAGTCGTAGTCCACCTCGAGGGAGCCAAAGCAGTACTCGCAGACGAAGATCGCTTTGGCGGGAAACTCCCGCCCGCATTCCCTACAGCGAAGACCTTTGAGGAACGACATTCACTCCTTAACCTTCTTTAGGGCGGAGGGAAGGATGACGATCTCCACGCGGCGGTTCTGCCGACGCCCCTGGGCCGCGTCATTGGAAGCGACCGGATGGAACTCGCCGAAGCCGGCCGCCTGGAGCCGCTCCGGGGCGACCCCTTGGTTGTCGATGAAGTGGTGCACCACCGCCAGCGCCCGGCCGGAGGAGAGCTCCCAGTTGGTGCGCCAGCTGGAATATTTGATCGGCTCGTTGTCCGTGTGCCCTTCCACCGCCACGGGGGAGTTCGGAACGGTCTCTTTCAAGACCTTCGCCACCTTGTCCAGCGTCTGCAGGCCGTCCTCTTTGACGACCGCTTTCCCCGAATCGAAGAAAATCTCATCCAAGAAGGTCAGCACCAGGCCGCGCTCGGTCATCGCGAGCTTCGCCCGGGCGTCGCCCAATTCCTTCTTCAAGCTCTCGGTTAATTCCCGCTGGGCGTCCAGCAGCTCGTTCGATTCCTGCGTCTTCTGCTGCTCGACCTGCTGCAGATCCTGCTGGTGCGCCTCCTGCTGGCGCCGCAACTCCGCGCGCAGTTCATCCAGTTTTCCGCGCAGTGATTGGTTGGTGTTCTCCGACTCCTCGAGTCTCCGGTTGAGCCGCTCGACTTCGCTTCCCAGATCGGTCAGTTTCTGACGGTTTTTGGCGCAACCCGGAAAAGACAGTAGGCAGAAAGCAGTAAGCAGTAGGCAGTAAAAGCGCCTGTAATCGCGCTTACTGCCTACTGCCTTCTGCCTACTGCTTTCTGTTCTCATAAAATCACCTCCCCTTTCAACTGCGGCAGACGGGGCGCCGGATTCTCCTGCTTCGGCGCCAGCCCGGGCAGCACTTTCACCCGGATCGGCTGGGTCTCCATGCTCTTGCCCTGGACCTCCACCTTCACGGGCCCGAGCGTGCGGTCGCCCGCCTCGGTCGCCACAAGGGTGTAAACAAAGGTCAGCGTCTGATGGATCTTGTTTCCCTGCATTTGAATCTGTTGGGATTGTCCCGTGGAAACCACCTTGAACCCGTCCCACGAGTTCATCTGGATCTTGGGGGCCTGCCGGATCGGCCCCGCAATGTTGATCTGAAAGAGGAGCCTCTCCCCTTGATTGATCTCCGACTTGTCCACTTGAGCCGACACGGACAACTCCGCCTCGGCAAAGACCGGACCGCAGAGAAGACCGAAGAGCAAAAACCAGACGCCGATCCGCTTCACCTTCCCACTCCTACAAGCTCTGCTTCTCAAGCACCTCGACGATGACGCCGCCGCAGAGTTTCTGAAACCGCTTGGCGTCGGCCACCGTCCCGACGATGGAACCGTAATGCATGGGAACGGCCACCTTGGGGTTGATCACCTTCGCTGCCTCGGCCGCCTCCTCCGCCGTCATCACGTAGATCCCGCTGACCGGCAGCAAGGCCACGTCCGCTTTCAGCCCGCGCATCTCAGGGATGAAATCGGTGTCGCCCGCGTGGTAGATCCGGACCCCGTCCAGCTCCACGATGAAGCCCGCCCAGCCGCTCTCTTTCGGATGGAATTTCTTATTCGTATTGTAGGCCGGCACCACTTCGATCGAGACCCCCTTCGCCTGGATCTTGTCCCCCGGCTTCACCACGCGGACAGTCCCGGAGAAACCGGCGGCTTTAAGCTTCTCGGCGCACTCGGCCACCGTCACCACCTCCGTCTCCGCGCGGGCCACCTTCGCAACATCCCCCGGGGCCAGGTGGTCGAAATGCGGGTGGCCGATGAGCACCCAATCCGCGTCGTGAGGCTCGGAAGGGATCTGCCAGGGATCAAAGTAGAGGGTCACCCCGGCCCGCGACAGCCGGAACGAGGCGTGCCCCAGCCAGGAAAGGCCGGTGAGATAAGAGGTCGCCGGCATCTGCACCGCCGCGAAAGCAGGGACACAAAAAAGAACCACGGCAACGGTGAAGGCGCGAATCAATTTGGGCATGAATTCAGTCTATCAGAGGGTGCAGCGGATGACAAGCAGAGGGGAGTGGTAGGCCCTAGTTCGACGAGCGGCGATCGTCGGAACCCGACACAACCAGGTCCGGAACTTCCCGAGCGGAGAGCCCCTCGGGAAGAGCGCCCTGCCCGAGGAAATCGGTGATGGCGTGCAGTTTCTGAAGAAGTTGTTCGATCTCGGCCCGGTGGGCGGTGCTCTGAACCTGCCCACGGACCGGTACGGATAGCTGCGACAGACGCCGCTCCAGATCCTGGACCCGCTGCTGGGCGAGCTTCAACTGGCCCGCCAGGTCGTTCCGGCGGGTCCGGGCTTGAATCTCCTGCGCCTGGGCGGTCCTTAGCTTCGCCAGCGCCTCGCGGCGGTCCGCCATCGCTTTGAACAGCTTGTCCCAGGCCTCTTCTCTCTTGCGGCCCAGCGCAGCCCTATCGGCAGGAGTGGAACCGAAGAAGCTCCGATACCAGGCCTGCCAGGAAGAGATCAGATCTTTCCAGGCCTGGTTGACCTTCTCGTCCGCCTGCTTCACAACAGCGTTTGCATCCTTCACCGCCTGGCCGGCCGCGCTCAAAGCCTGCTCCGCGACCGAGAGTTCCCCTTGCAACCGGACGACCTCTTGGCGAGCTTTGTCCAATTCCGCCTGCAACTTGGCCTTCTGAGTGGGATCGGGCTGCGGCGGCTGTGTTCCGGAACCATCCAAGGGCAGCGCGTCGGATACGTTCTTGGCCACGCCATCATCCACCCAGCCTAGCCCAAGCAGGCCTCGGAAAAAGGGATTGTTCAGCGCGTAGATATCTTTGGAAAACGAGCGCAGCTTGTCGATCACCTGAGCCGGGGTCAAGTTCGGCAGGGCCGCCCAGATCCTAGCCAACACGCCGGCCACGAACGGAGAAGAAAAAGAAGTCCCGCTGACCACCGCTGTTCCCCCGCCCCAAGTGGTGGTGGCGACATTCTCGCCGGGCGCGGTGAAATCCACCGTGCCGCCGTAGTTGGACCACCAGGTCTTCTGGCCCGCCGCGTTGGAGGCGGCCACGGAGACAACGCCGGGATAAGCGGCCGGATAGCTGGGCAGGATGGAACCGCTGTTGCCGGCCGCGGCCACCAGCAGCACTCCCTGCTGCGCCGCGCGCTGGATCGCCTCGGTCAACACCTGATATGGAAAGGAGGCGCCGAAGCTCATGTTGATGACCCGCGCTCCCTGACTCACCGCGTAATCGATCGCAGAAACGATGTCGGCCAAGTCGAGCCAGGGCCCCGGCCCCACCTTGAGCGGCAGGATGGAGACTCCGGCCCCTTGCGCCCCCTGAAGAACGCGGCCGGCCACCATCGTGCCGTGAGCGCCGTCGCCCGGGCCGCCGCTGGCGTCGTTGTTCCAGTCGTAGAAGTTCCAGCCGTGCACGTCGTCCACGTAGCCATTGCCATCGTTGTCAATGCCGTCGCCGGGAATCTCGCGCGTGTTCGTGTAGATGCTGCCGGAGAAAGCCGGCATGTACACGCCGGTGTCAATGACCGCCACGATGACGTTGGAAACGGAGGAAGCCGCGGTAACAGTCCCTGGGGAATCGCTCCCACTGATGGCGTTGACCTGCAGCTTGGCGTTCGGCTCGGCATAGCGCACGCCGGGCTGGTCCTGCAGGCGCTTGACGACCTCGGAAACGGGCGTGGCCTGATCGAAGGAAAGAAGGTAAATCCCCCAGGAGGCAACCCGCCGCTCCACCGTGGCGCCCACCGACTTGGCGATCTCCTCCACCTGAGGCTGGGAGAGCCCTTCCTCGACCCGGACCAGCACCTGCCCAGGCAGGTACTCCGGAGAGACGGCTGAGGGGACTTCGGCAGCCCAGGATGGGACGGAAACCGATAAGCAAAGCAGTGCGGCTAAAAGGAGCTTTTTATCCATTGCAAACTTAAGTATGGTTTAAGAAAAGCATATTGTCAAGGTCACGCTTCAACCCCAAGCTGCAGGCGGTCCAGCCACTCGAGCCAACTCCGCATGCTCTTTCCAGGCACCAGCAAGCGCCCAAGGCCCCGCAGATCCTGGTTTGTTCTGACCACCACAGGATCGAGATTCCTCTGCAGCGCTTTGACCTGAACACCAGAGATCGCCTGCTCCAGATTCCAGCCGGTCCTTTCCAAACTGATCACCGGAACCTCCAGCCGGAAGGCGGTCGTTTCGAGAGCGGCAGCTGCCTGTGCCGCCTGGCGATTGGTCCCCGCGATTACCGCCAAACGAACCCCTTTCCCGGAAGCCCCGCGCAGAGCGGTAAGCTCTTCGAGCCCGGCCAGCGCCGTCTCCGGTGTCAGGATGACCAAGATGCTCTCCGCTTCGGTCCGCAGCGGGATGGCCTCCTCCGCGCCGGCGGCGGGCAGGAACTCCGCTTCTTTCGACAGAAGGATCTTGTCCACCACCAGGTTGGGATAGACCGCTCCATCACCGGAAGCAAAAGCCCTCAAATCCTCCAGGACCTGAGAGAACCGCTTGCTGTCCTGCGCAAACCGCTGCCGCTTCCACTCAAAAACCCGATGGGTCAGATCCCACGCCATCCTGTACGCGATCTCATCGCGCGAAGGCCTCTCGACCTGGGCGAGTGGACTGACCGCGGAGGCCGGATCCAACAGGGCCTTGAGGGCATCCATCGCCCCTCTCGCGGCGGCATCTTGCTCTTGGATGTTATCGGCGTCGGTCTTGGAGTAGGTCTTTTTACCCTCAACGGCCAGCTTGTCATGTTTCATCTTCCGGATCAGCGGCGTGTTCACCAGCAGGGTGTCCAGGTTCGCGGAAAGCTCCTTGACCGCTTCCGCGCCGCCCGGGCCGAATCTCCCCTCCAGATGCCCCATCAGCTCCTCGGCTTCCAGATCGTTCAGGAAAGCCAGCCAACGGGGATAAACCGACCCGAACAACCCGTCGAAGAATTGGTCCACTTGCGGCGCCGGCGCGCCGGTAGCCGGATCCTCCCGCGGCAGGAACGTGGCAATCGACAGGATAAGCCGGCGCGTCACTCCGATCTCCGTCTTGGACCGCCTCAGCCAAAGCTTGTAGAGATAATAGGTCCGGTTGGGGGCCTTGTAGGAGATTTGGATCTCGTATCCTCCGTCGTGGATGACGTGCCCATCAGGCAACGTCCGATTCCCCGCCCCGAGGAGCTGATGTGTCTCGATGTTGTTGATAGGCTCTGAGACGATGATCTGGTCGGGGAACACTGGCTCCCCGATGACCTCGGAGATCCGCTCGGCCGTTTCCGCCTTGAACCCTCTTACCCATTCCCCGTCCTGGACCAGCAGCCGGTCGGCGGTATCCTTGAACGGTTTCTGGTTCTCGATCCCCACCCCCAGATGCACCTCGGTCTCATAGCCGGGATCGGCGTTTCGCATCGGCGGCAAAATCCGGCGGGCGATGCGGGGCATCAGGTACTGCAACTGGCCCGGCTGGTACCAGACGGTGTCCACCTCATGCAGCAGGCGCTGTTTCACCCGGGGATCTTCGACCAGCAATTCAATGAGCTTCTTGACCCATTCCGGCTTGCGGTACAGGTTGAACATGGAGCCGAACGCCTGGGCCATGTCTCGGACCTGGACCAGATCGCCGATGAAGGCGGCGGCCGACCCCTCTCCGCCGCCGACGGAGACCAGGTTACGGTCTCCGTATTTGTCGGCCAGCTCCCGGATCAGCTGGTTGAGGGCCTCTACCACGTTGGCTTCTCCCACCTCGGCCGGCTTGTAAATGTAGCCCAGCTTGTCAGGCTCCGACAACACTTTCACGGAAGGGGTGGTGGCATCGTTGGAGGCCACCCCGATGCCCTTCTTACCGGCCTCTCTGGCGCTCATATCGAGGTTCACCACGTCCAACATGAAACCGACCTGCGGATCCAAGTAGAGGAATTGCTTGGAGTCCGGGTCACGATAGACGATCCCCTTGCGGTCGCCGTCCGGGTCCGGATTGACCAGTAGGGGGGTGATCCCCGCCGCATCGAACGCGTCCGCGGCCCGCTCCGCGAACCGGCGCAGGCTGATGGCCGAGACCTCCCCCGGCGGAAGCGGATGGGCAAACTCCGCCGCGTCGGCCCCAATCACCACGTAACCTCCGAGGATTTTGTCCAGCAGCGGCAAGTCGGTGAGGCGGGCTCCCCCGTTCGCGTCTATCACCGCGGTCACGCCGCGGCGGCGGAGATCCTCCGACAGCTGTTTCACCGCGTCAGGGAGTGATGCCTCATCAAAATCCCCGGTGAAGGTTTGTTCCAGATAATGGTGGTACCGCCGCTTGGAATCGGCGTATTCCTCCGGCATCCGGCGCATGATCCCTTCGATCTCGGCGTTGAGCGCCGGATCCTGGAGCATTTCGATCACCTGCTTCACCTGGTTGAAATCCTGCGCGGCGGTCCGGATCTTCCGGTTGAACTCCTCCGCTTTCGCCCAAGGGAGGATCTGCCCCAGCCAGAGCATCAGCTTGGTCCCCTGATGCCCCTGCTTGATGTGGCTCGGCGTGATCTCGTACGACGCCAGCAGGTTCTCCCCCGGGTCGGAAAGCAAAGCACGGGCCGCCGCCTCCGGAGCGGAGGTGATCCCGGTGAACTTGACGCCCACCCCCATCTTTCGGAAGATCCGGGCGGCCACTTGGAAGATCGCGGGGCCTGTGCTTCGGGGATCCAGTCCGATCGCAACACTCCATTCCTTGGGCATCTCCTTCTGCTTGCCTTCGCCCAACTCCTGCCGCCACTGCGGCATGTTCTCGACGAACAGCTTCGCGACCAGCGCGAAGAGGACCTTCACCACATCATGAGGCTGGGAGCCGATGTCCGACATGAGCTCGGCCGATGGGAATCCGGTCGGGTCTCCATCCCCCCTGTCCTTGAAGCCGGCTTCAACCAGCCCGATCGGCGCGGCCATCCTCTGCCCGGATCCGGTCAACAGAGAAAGCTTCTTCTTAGGGTTGACCCACAGCTCCAGCCGCTGCTGGAGCTTGTGCATCCGCTCTTCGGTCATCTCCCCCGCGAAGATGGGGGTGGTGGGAGAACCCAATTCCATCTTGTGAACCGGGTCGATGAACGCGGTCATGGCGTCCCGGAAATAATACTCGGAGTAGGGCCCATGCGGTTTCCCCTCCCGGACTCTCTCGGCGATCGCGCGCACGGTCTCCTTCAGGTGATGCACCCGCGCTTTCACGATCACGTCCCGGGCGGCGGCCGCGACCGCCTGATTGGAATGACCGAGCAGCTTGACCACCCACCCCACCTGGATTGGGGTAAGGCTGGGTCCTCCCTCCGCGATGTCATAAACCAGCCCATAAAGATATTGGAGCTCCTCCCGGTTGTCTTCCATCTGCCACAGATCCTGCCCCACCCGGTCCTGCTTCGTGCGCAGGATCACCCGCTTTCCGGCCTTGACCTCGGCGGCAACTTGCTGCGGGTCAAACGTGTCGAGGGTATGGACCGGGAACAAACCGGCCGCGGCGGCGTCCTCCACCGCGCTTGGATCGTGAACGGGCTTCTCCGAGACCCAATACCCCTGATGCCGCAGCTCGGAGGCCAGCGCGGGATTGTTGAGGACCACCACCTGCTTTTCCGAAGCTCCCATCGGAGAGGCCGCTTCGTATTTCCAGGGCTGGTAATTCTGCGAAAGCGGATCGGCATCCGTTGGAATCTCCTCCGCCCCGGCGGCGGACGGCTTGGCAACCGGGACCCACTTGTCTTGAGGTTTTCCATCAGCGTCGTAGGCCACGTAGCGCCACTCCACTTCGGTGAAGGTGTGGTTGCGCATCCGCCAGCGGCCGTCGAGGTTCTCCGCCAGCCGAATGATTCCATCCAGCAACTGGGCGGAGGTGTGGCCCGACCGGGAGATTGTGCTCGAGCGGGCATTCTGCCGCGGAAGTGTTTCGACATCCTGCCGGATTTGGGCGATCAACGCCTGAATCTTCTGCCGATCCGCGGAGACTCTCCGCCCCAGAGAGGTCTGGTCCGCCGCTTCAATCTGATTCAAATCCAGCTCCATCGCGTCGATCAATTTTGAAACATCCAGAAAGAGGGCATCATATGCCGGGCGGTCTGATCCATCCAACTGATCCCGAATCTTTCGAAGGGCTTGCAGGATCGTCGCCTCCACCATGTAGTCGGCCTGGAGCAATCGGGGATGGACCGCGATCTGCTCATCGGAAAGTCCCTGCACCTTGAGGTCGTCGTAGATCCCTTTCTTCGTCCGGTAGATGAAGTTCCGAAGGAAGATGCCCGGGAAATCGAGCGCCCCGCCGATCCGGTCGTTGTGGCGGCCCGGCGTGACAAAGAGAGGGTCGGAAGACGGAAGATTGTTAAACGCGTGGAAGGTCAGCGGCAGAATTTCCCCGTCGAGCGACACCTGGTTTTTGAGCACGCTGAAAGCGCCGATCTCGAGCGGTGGCCGTTCGCCGGCCTGGATCGTCGTCAGCGAAAGGGGATACGCCGCGCTCAGCAGGATAGGCGCATCTTGGCGGCCCTGGATGAACAGACCGCCCGCCACGTTCAAGGAAGCCGCGCCCAGGTCGTAGCCCTTCCCGTTGATCACGAACCGGACCGGCAGCTGCTTCATGTGATGAAGGGCCGTGGAGAGATGGCGGCCCATGAAACCCGGCAGCGTCGTGCTGTGCACCAGTGAGACGCCGATCGTGTTCCCGGCGGCCGTGCGCGAGCCGATCACGAGCGCGAACGGCTCGAAGGTCGTGTTAGCCGCGATGGCGCTTCCGTCCGCGATTCCGACGTAGGAACCGGACGTGCCGCTTCCGACCAGCACTCCTTCCCCGATCTTCACCCAGCTGAAGCGAACATCGTCCTGAATGGAAGCAAACCGGGCCTGCACCGCGGCCAGCTCCACGCGGCGGCCGATCGTCGTCGTGCGGGCCACCACCTGGAAGAGCCGGCTTCCCTCGCCGACCGAGGTGCCGTCGCCGGTCAGCACGGTGCCGGGGCCGATCAGCGCCGATGGGTGGATCTGCTTCAAGTTCACGTTCCTATCGATCCGGCCGCCCTCGACCGTGTAATAGAAACGGTCATCCTGCCCGATAATCCTCCAGACCTTCAGGGAATCCTCCACCGGCTTTAGCTGATCCAAAGGCGTAGGCAAATCGGTCTGAAGATCCTTGGCTTGCAGGTAGTACTTCATTCGCTCGCTCCAGTCGGGCCTCTCGACACCGGGCGGAAGGGCCAAGAGTTGGTTCAGAGAAACCTGGCTGTACGGAACCGAAGCCGCGAGGGGGTGCACCTTCTTGTGCATCTCCTCCAGCGAAAGGCGATCGGTCTGCCAGTCCCCGGCGGCGGTCCGGTTCCAACCGGCCGGATGACGGTAGGAGCCCTCTTGAACCCACTCCCCTGTCCAGGCGCCGCTGTCGATCAAGGCAGTGTACCCGGCGATGTAGCGGTTCAGCCGCTCGATGACCTGCTTGTTCGCTTTATCCCCCTTGGCCTGCTCCTGGTCCAGCATCCACTGAGCAAAAGCCCGCCCCGACTCCAGAATCTTTTGCGGCAGATCGTCATACCCCTCCCCCAACCGCCCCATCAAGGTGAAGAGGGCATCCGGCGAGTAGAGGAAGACCCACGGGGCGACTCCGGAAGCGCGGCCCAATTGCCCGCGGGTCTCACCCGGAAGGGTCTGGCCCCATGCTTCCAAACCCTTCAATCCGAGTTGCGCGTCCACTCCCACCGTGGACAAAGCACCTAAATGCGTGATCTCCGGCTCATTGAGAAGAACCGCCGAATCGTCCCACTCCGGGAACCCCAGCAGGCGGCCGATCACGTTGGAGAAGGAGGCAACGATGGAAAGAGGATCGGCCACGATCCGGCCGTGTTGGCTTTTCTGCTCCCCCGGCCCTCCGGTCAACCGGGTAATGACGCCGGGCGTCTTCCGCCCAGCCGTCTTGATGCTCTCAGGGCTTGGAGATCCCGCGAAGATGGAGAAGATCCCGTAATCTCCGTTCAGCGTGATCGGAGGGACCGCGACCCATTCAACCTGCAGATTCTTCCCATCGTAATGGACCAACGGAAGGCGGTTGGAGACCACCACCTCGCTGTAGCCGACGCGTCTCTCCCGGAATTGTTCGCCCGGATATTGTTCGGCCGGCAGACCGACCACGGCCCCTTCGGCCCATTCCAGAGCCGCCGGACTCTCCGTCCCATCCGCACGATGTTGGACACCCGCGATGTTGACGTGACCTTGATTGGCCACAGCAAGCCACAACTTCACCCCGCCGTCCAGTTGGCTCTTCGGACCCAAATGGCTGATAGTGACCGCGCTCCCGCGGAGACGGCTGTCCGGACCGACGAAGCTGTCCTGAAGGACAGATCCATTCGCGGACGCCCCTTCCCCGAGCTCCACCTGGTAAGTTGAGCCCTTAAAAGGGACCGTGTGGTTTCTAACGGAAAGATTGCGATCCCCCTCTGTGGCCGCAGAGTAACTCCAGTCATCCTGGCCGAAAGCCGGCTGCAGCACCGAATCGGTAACCTGAGCCGAAGGATGAACCAGCGCCCTCTCGGCCACCGAGCCGGTCAGTTGGGCATTTAGGAGAAGGGCCGATCCGATTACGGCGCTCCCAGCCATCACCCGCGCGCCCGCCGCCAGCCGCGCATCCTTCTCCTCCACGAAACTGTACGGAGCCACGTAAGCGGTGGAAGCAATCGCAGAGGGCGGGACATGGTCGCTCACGACCCCACCCTGCCAGTCGGAGCCGTTCTCCAGCATATAAATGAGACGGCTATATCCAGGGATTCCGGTCGCTCCAAACCGGTGACCGATAATCGGCGACGACGGAAGCTCCTCTGCGCCGGCGGAAACCATCGCGGGTTTCGCAACGGCCGGAGGCACCAGCTTGGGAAGCCTGACCGACGTCGCTCCTCCTCCGGCTTGAATCTCCACCACATGAACGTTCTCATTCGCCCACCATTGTTTCGCCGCGTCGTAGGCTTTCGAAACAGCTCCCACCGCGAGGGATCCGCCCAATCCGGCGGCCATGATACGAGCCGCGGCGGAATTCTTTCCGAACCGTTCATCCATAGCCCGCTGGAAACGATCGATCTTCTGGTCGATCTCGCTCAAGGAACGGAAAAAACCTTCTTCCGGATGGGTCTCTCCCCAAGGAGTCAGGATCAGCGTGTCGTCCGGCCCCAGCGTCCAAACCGATCGGTCTCCATCCTGCGATCCGCGCATCAATTCAATGAGCTGTGCTGTGTTTCCGTTCCGGGCGGCTTCCACGTAGGCCAAGCCGCGCTCAATCTCCCGGATCTGATAAGCCGCCATCTGCCGCAACGGAATCACCGACCGCATTCGAAGTCGATCAAGCCCTGCCGCGTCGTCCTTATCGAGCCGATGCGCTCCCAAGGGCATAAAACCAGCGAGGAGATCATTCAAAAGTTTTTGGAGATCCGGTTCTTTGATTTCTTGCCGAAGCCGTTCCAACGTCCAGTCGTTGGGGATCAGCGCCAGGACCCGGTTCACGAAATCCGCCCGGGCGTCCGGAGTAGCCCCGCCAACCATCCCGGCATACTGGGAATCGGCCAAATGCCCCAACCCGGTCAGCTCCCTTAGGAGACCGAACGGATGCCCGGCCTTCTCGGTCATCAGAAGCTGCTCCAGAGAACCCAGCTGCTGGGGCTGGGATCGGGAGAGATGCCTCAACCAAAGGTCCGCCAGAGCCGGTCCCATTCCAGTCATCGACTTGATGAAGCCGGCGAAGTTTTGCACCTCCGGCGACTGAGTGGCTGCATCGATGCGCTGGACCCCCGACTCCACTCAGAAGAACTTGAAATTCCCCGGCAAAGTGACCACGTCCCCTTGCCTCTCGGGGTATGAATGCAGGACGGAAACCACATCCAGCCGTCCCGTATTGATGGCCGTCATATCCGCGGTTCCGGCCCGGTCGCCCCCCACATAAGCGACGTAATCCATGTCGTTGAGGTGCATTGGATTCAACCGGTTTTCCGGGGAGAGAAACGGCTGAAGCCCTCGGGCAAAGACCCCCGGCAGAGCTGAAGAGGAAGCCATTCCCGTTCCGGCCGGCAGCGTGCTTTCGGCGGCCAGCAGCCTGATGCTCCACCGGGCCATCTCCTTCCGGCGCCTCCCCTCCGGATCCATGTAATCGGTCCGGATCAAAGCCGGGACGGCACGGATGTTCCCGTGCCATTTATCCCGGTCTTCATGCTCCGCCGCCCAACCGAGCCAATCGGGCCGAATGACCTTAATCCCCTTGGGGGGCAGAGTGTTCGCGTCCTGCAGATTAAATTCAAACGCCTGGTATTTCGGATCCAGGTTGTCGGCAACCACCTTCCCCGTCCCGTCCAGCCGCACCTGCGTCAGCGCCCAAATACCGTAGTGAGTTGCCGCGTTGATGGTCTGCCCGCCAGATCCCCGCCAATCCGTGTGCCCCTGCTGGAAACGAACCCGTCCGGGCGCGAAGCTCAGCGCGACCGGCGCCTTCGGGTCGAACAACGGCTCCTCGCTCCCCGGCAGCTTGACCGTTCGGGTCGTCGCCCGCTCAACAAGATCCTGAACGCGCATCAATTCCAGGTCTACTTGGTCTTCCGGCACAAACCGCTCGATCACGCGGCGCAGGCCGCTGCGCTCCGGGTCGGAGACGATCCATCTCCAAAGATCGAGAGGAAACACCTCACTGATCCCGATCCGTTCCAGGTTGTCTTGGACCATCTCACGCGTGCGCGGCAGCGACCCCTCAGAGAATGCCGCCTCTCCCAGCGTGATCGTCGGCGTGGGCCAGAGCACCTTTCCCAACTCTCCCCAAACTTTGGCTCCTCCCGCGCTTTGGACATCCGTGACGAACACGCAGTCGCAGTGTGGAACTTCGCGATGCGCCATCTTCTTCGCGTGCTCCAGCGCGTCTTGCAGGTTCCCGAACATGATGACGTTGACCCAGTAGCGTCCCTCCTCAACGATTTGTTTCAGGAATTCCCGCTTGGCCGGATCGGGACCGACAATCATCACCTCGCGGATGCGGGCCCAGAGAGGGCCGGGATGATGCGCCGGCATTGAAAGCTCCGTGTCCAAACTCTCCATATCCTCCGGAAAGGTCACCTCCGCCGCATGGCTCAGCGGGATGTCCACCGTCTGCACGCTGCCGCCCGCTTCAAGCGCTTCAGACACGAGGCTGGGCAGGAAAAATTCCCGCCGGGTGTTGTCGTTTCTGACCCGCCCCAGCAGGTCGAAGAACCGTTTCGCCTGCATCACATACAGGGAACCGTTGATGGTGGTGATGGCATCCAGCTGCTCGCGGTCAAAACTAAAGATTCGTTCCCCAGGACTGAGCAGGTCAATCTCTCCCTGCTCCACGATACCGATGATCTTCCCATTAGACTGCCGGACGATTCGCCCGCGGCCCAGCGCCCGGTCCGGGTTCTCCACATCCACCACACCGATCACGAGATCCGCTCCGGTCTGCTGAAACCGTTCAACAGCACTCTGGAACAGCTTGCCGTCATAGAGAGGACGGTCGCCCACGCTGACCACCACGATGCCCTCCGAGTTGGAAAGGCCGCCCACGCCTCCCGCCGAGTAGGCCGTGTAACCGGTCCCTCCATCCGCGTCATCGATCTTCGCGAAGACGACTCCCGGCGCCGTGTGCTGGGAGATCGCCGCCTGCACCGCATCCGCCTGGTGGCCGACCATGGAAACAACCGGCCAATCCGTCTCCCTTTGAACCGACTGGATGGACCAGGCGCCCAGCGGGATACCCCGCAACGGAACGGTCACCTTCGGTTTACCGGTGGGATTAAAGAGGGCATCCTGTCCGGCCTGCAGGAAAACCGCGACGACCGGAGCCGAAGAGATTTGCGCCGCCTGGCCGGCGGGATCCCGCACGCTTACCTGTCCCCAATTCACCGTGTCTTTCAACGAAGTGATCGGCAGTTTGCCGCGGGGCCTCTGCAACTGGACCTCCAGCCGGGTCAGGTCGCCGGCGTACGTGACATCCACCGCCTTCTCCGATGGAACAGAGAGGGTTTTGATCGTTCCGCCCGCGGCGATCAACTGCTGGACGATGTCGGTGAAGTAATATTCGCCGGCCGCGTTCTTGTTGGTAATGTTTCCCAGCATCCCGAAAAACCGCCGGGCCTGGATCACGTACAGCGAGCCGTTGACCCGCATGACGCGAGACAACTGCTCTTTTGAGAGACCCAGCAGCAGCTGACCGTTAGAAAGCCGGTCTATGTCCGGCTGCTCCACAATCCCAAGGACGCGCCCGTCCGGGCCTAAGATCACACGTCCCTTCCCGCGTGCCTGCCAAAGACCGCCCGCGTCCACCACTCCAAAAACCAGGTCCGCTTTCGATTCGTGGAAAAGGGTTACAGCCTGCTGGAACAGCTCCGCATCGTACAGGGGCCGGTCCCCCACCGTCACCAACACCGCCGCGTCGGAATCTTTGAGCCCGGACACCGCCGCAGCGTGGTACGCGGCATGCCCTGTTCCGCCGCGGGTGCCGCCTTCCACTTGAACGAAGATAATGCCTTGATCAGAATACTGTCCCAGCGCCTCCCGCACCAGATCCGCCTGATGACCCACCACCGAAATCACCGGCCAATGCAGAGACTTCTCAATGGAACGGATCGGCCAAGCCCCCAACGGAACCCCCTGCAAAGGAGCGATTACCTTGGGACGCTGCCCGGTGGGGTCGAACCGCTTGCTGGCCCCCGCCTGCAGGAAGATCGCCACGGTGGGCGCGCCGGCAACCAACGGAACCCGGTTCTTCGCGTCATGGATGCGGACATGGCCAAGATCCACCACCTCTTTGAGGGGATGTTCCTCCGCGCCGGCCTTCTGTTGGGTAACGACCTCTTTCTCAATGAGAGAGGCGCCGGTCGGAACCTCGCCGGCGATGTGGATGGGCCGTGTCCCCTCCTGCACCGCGCCCAAGTCGAGGACCGAAACGGTGGGGGTGACTTCCGGCTTGTAGAAGCTCAAAGGATAGATTTCTTTGAAGTCCGTCGAGCCTGCCGCCGCCAATTGGCTCAGCCGTTTCTCCTTCCGTCTAATCTCCTCAAGGGCCGGTTCAAAATCGAACGGCAAGGGCGGATATTTCCCCTGCTCGATCAGCCGCCGGCTGAGGGTTAGGAGGTTCCGCTGAGCACCCAGGTAATGCCGGGCGGCCGGCGCAGAAGCCGGGTCGAACCGCTCGTTCGCCGTCCCAGTGTAGGTGGATTCCACGCTGTGGCTGTAACCGGACTGGATCCGGTTCTTCAGGACCTCGTAGGCCAGGGTGTGGTTCCAGAGCGTGTCGATGAGGTTCTCCGCCACCGCCTGAAAAGCCTCCCGGTTGGAAGAGACGCCGTACTCCGCCCGCAGCGCGGCCGGGAATTCCTGATCGGACAAACGGGAGAGGCGGTTGAATTTCTCCAGCGGAGACCGGCGGACCTTGCCGGATTCCAGCAAGTGGCCCATGAAACCTCTCAGCCAAGGCCGTAGCAGGGCCAGGTACTGATCCTCAATCTCAAATGGCGTGCCGTCTTTGGAGGCCTTCATCTGCTGCCACCCCATTACGGTTTGCTGCATCGCGAACCCGAAATACTTGTACAGCACGCCATAGGGGTTCCGTTCCCGGTAGAGAGGCGGCACGATGCTGTCCGGGTCCGTCAGGTACCCGTTGGCTTGGACGTTGTCGAGGGTGAGCGCGATGTGGATCGTGGGATACGGAAGGTGGGCCAAAAGTTCCGCGGAGTTCCAGCCCAGGACCTGGGCGGCCTTCACCGTTTCTTCTTGAGGATTGAATTCGGAACTCCGGAACCGCCAACCCATCCGGTCGGTGGCGAATTCCTGCCGGCCGCTGATGAAATACTCCGTCCTCTGCCCTGCGGCATTGGGTTGGCCATCCCTGAACCGGAAGTTCACACCCAATACTAGCCGGGGGGCCAAACCATCGTGATAGGCCTGGGTGGTGGCGAGATCCGTCAGGCCATGTTCGGACCCGACACCGCCGACAAAACCGGGGTGCTGGGCCAGCCGGGCCTGGCCGACGGTCCCTTCCTTCGTCATCCCGCCTGAAACTTGGCGGCCGATGGTCGTTCCCAGCGTATTCACCAGGGTATGCGGAAACCGTTTGTCCCCGCCCACGAAAAGACCGATCCCCTTCATCGAAACAGGAACCTCGAATCCTTCCGGCGTCACCGAGACCACCGGCTGGAGCGAATCGGCCCAAACTAAATACCCCGCCCGGCCGGAACCGGCCCCGTGCGGGTCCACCACCATTGCCAGCAAGATTTTGTCCTGCTCCACAGCATCTTTGCCTCCCAAGGTGGTCAACATGAGGCCCTTGCCCACCACGTCGCGGGCCAGCCAGAGGGCCAGCTCCGGCGGAAGGTCGTCAAACGCCGGCGGGTAGGCCCTCAGCTGCGCTCCTTCCACCGGAAGGAGCCTCGGCTTGACCAGCACGAAATAGCGGCCCCAATGGTCGGGGATGTCGGTCCGAAGCAGATCGGGCAGCTGCTTCAAGGTGGTGATCATCCAGTTATGGGAATCCGTATCGACCACCAGATTGCCCGTCCGCAGGTCCGTCCTCCAGCGGAACGGCCGGAGGAGATTGGCGGTGACTCGGGTCTTGTCAATCTCTCCGTCATTGCCGTAAACCCAGTAAGGAATGGTTCTCCGGCGCGGCTTCAGCGTCCGCTCCGGATGAGCGGTCTCTTCCCGGTGACGGACCTCGGCGAACATCCGGGCCATCTCGTCCGGCGTCAGTGTCTCCAGCAGCACGTAATCCATCATGTGGAACGCCTGATCGATCTGTTGAGCCAGGAAGAGAAGCTGCGCTCTCCGGGCCGGACCCAAGAGGGCCTCCTCCACCTTACGCTCGTCCCCCGGGCGGAGCGCCGGCCGGCTGAGCAGGAACTGAGCCGGAACCCCGTGCATGAAGGAGCTCTTCTTGATGATGCCGGCCGCGCGGCGCATGGCGGGGCGGACCATGCTCTCTTCCATGTACTCGGCCAGATCCCGCCGCTGCGCTTCTTGAAGCTGTGCGAGCTTGGCCTGTTGCCCATCCCGCCTGGCCTGGGCCATCTGCACCCGGCGCTCCAAGCGCCGCACCCTGGGATCGTCCTCCTCCAGCCATTGCCGCGTCTCTTTCAGCTGCTGACGAAGGTACCCGAGCTCCTGCGCTGTTTTAGCCTGCTGGTATTCTTCGCGGCGAGCAACGGCGTCCGGAGGAGCGGCTTTCAGAGCGCGCAACTTTGCCTGCGCCACCTGGATCGCCTCGCCAAGAACCCCTGGGTCGACATCCGCTTTGCCGTGCAGGACCCTGAGCTCCCTCGATAGCGCTTCTGTCGCCTGGATCCGGTCTTCGGGCGTTAGCCCTTTCTCCAGGTCGGCAATGTGCCCCTTGCCGAGCGCCCGGACCCGCCAGCCGAGGGCCAAGAACAGCCGGATCTCTTTGTCCGACAGGAAATCGAAGGTATCTACGATCACCTTCCCTTCCCGCCCCATCATCCGGGCGGCGACCTTCACCGGGTTGAGTCCCACGTATTCCGGATGGCGCGTGGCCAGCAGCAGGACATCCTGATCGGGATGAATCGTGGAATAAGGATCTCCGGTTTTCTGAACCTGCAGATCGGAAAGACGCTGTTGGTTCTTCAAGCCGTAGCCCCAACTCTCGGGGCTATTCAGCTGCTGCTGCTGAAGCTCCGGCCAGACGGCCGCGTAGGGATCGGTCAGCGTGATGTGGGCGGGGTCCACGCCGAGCAGGGCGAATTCCCGGACCGCGCGCTCCGATCCCGACATCCGGGTATCGGACACTCCGGGTCCGTAGGTGATCCCCAGCACGTGGATACGCGCGTCGTCCAGCCGCAATCCGGAAAGGGCCAGCGCCTCCGCCGTCCGGGCGGGTGTGAGCCGCCCCCGGAAATCGGAGGCGATCGCCGCTCCGAAACGAGTGTTGAAAATGTCCATGATCTCAGCGGCAGAGATGCCGTAGTAATCACCCATGGCAGCAATGATCTGAATCATCTCCTTCGGCACGCAGTAGCCGCCCACCTGGATGCTGGGGATCGCCTGGATGAGGCCGTGCGTGGAGGGCCGCGCCCGGGCGATCGAGCGGGCGATGTCAAACGTGTCCACGCCCACGATCTCGCCGGCCCGCAAATAGGCGCTCATCAGCTCCAGCAGGCCGAACCGCCAGGCGTTCTCCAGAGTCTTCATGAACTCCACCGCTTCCACCTTCGGCATGATCCGGTAGCGGAACCCGACCATCTGGAAGTAGTCGGCCAGCTTCCGGTTGGCTTCGTCGGTGACGCCGGCCCCCACCCGCTCCTGCTCCAACAAAGATTGATACCAGCGGAGCCCCGGTTCCAGCCTCTGGAACGCGTGGGCCAGGTTGGCGTCCTGGCCGGGGCTGAGCGCCTTTCTCTTCTCAAGTTCCTCATTTAAGGCAGGCAGGAGCCGGTTCCGGGTGAAACCGGGCGCGATGGTGCTCTCCACGATCACCAGGGCATCGGGACGCATCAGCTGACCCACTTGCTGGATCAGGCGGATCGTTGCTTTATCTTCGATCTGAGCGTGCTCGAGATGGGTGGGCAGTACCTTGGCCACGTGCAGCTCCGTCTCCAGCATGATGGTGTCGGCGATGGCGATCACCTCCGGCAGATAGGTCGCGACCAAGTTCCCCTTTTGAGTGGCTTCCCGGATCTTTTCTCCGACGGCGAGATCTTTGGTGGCAATCGGGCTCATCCCCCGGTTTATCGCCGGCACCTTGTAGGCCGAGGCGGGCGATGGCCGCTGGTAGGCGATCGTGAAGTAGGCCTCTTGCTTGCCTTCCAACGGGGCTCGGTAGGCCAATTTCCCCTTCTTCCCGGCCGGAATCTTCCCATAGTCGCGCCGGGACTCGGCGGCTGTGGCCGTGGTGACCGCCGTCCCCACGAAACCGATTCCGATGTTGACGACGATCTCTTTGCCCAGCGCCCGCTGGATCGCCGCGCGGGCCATCAAGCGCAGGCGTTCTCGCTCGTAGTAGATTTTGTCGGAGGGAATCTCGATGGCCAGCTCTCCCGACCCGGAATGCTGGCCCGGAGCCGGGACCTTCTTGAAATCAATCGGATCAAAGCGGTAAGGCCCGATGCTTTGGCCTTCGGACAGCAGGCCGGCGTTGCGCCGATCGGTCTCGATCAGCCGGATAAATTCCTGGATTCTGTCTTCGTCCCGGGCCAAGAACTCCTCGAGCGTGATCTCTTCTTTCCTGCCGGATTTCTGTCCGAAGTATCTCTGCGCCGCTTCCTTGACAGTCGCGGGCTCCTCCGCGCCGGCTCGCAGTTGGGCCGACAGCTCCCCTGCCTCCACGGCCGGTTCCTGTTGCTCCACTCGGAGAGTCTGCTCTTTGGAAATCTCTTTGGGTTGGGCATATGCAAAAGGCGGAAAACTCTGGACGGCAACGAGCGCCTGGAGGGTGATCCAGGCGCTCAGGCGCAGCAAAAACTTCTTACGCGATGATAGTTTCATTCCAGGAATAAGGGAGGGTTACGCTTGGAGCGCCAGGTTTTCGATGTCCCGGAGGAAGGCGTTCCAGACAGTGATGGACTCGGGGCTCAGCTCGATCCCAAACAGGTTGTGCAGGATCAGCTGGATCGTCTGCGGCACCGGCTGGCCATCGGTTCCCAGCTCGATCGCCCCCGGCAAGAGATCGCGCGCCTCGTCCAAGGCAGCCTGCACGCTTCCGATCTCTGAAGCAGACAGCACGGCCATCGGGAACCCGCGCTGCTTTACCAGGTTCGCTTCCTCTGCGTTCTCCACCACGAAGACCACCTGTGCCGCCGCTCGGCCATCCGGCGTGGTCAGGCGGCTGATGGCCGCCCCGATCGCCAAAGCGCTCACATGCGGACCGACAACAACCCTGACGCCGGCTTGAACAGAGGTGTCCGACTCAGGCAAAAGCTTCTCCTCCGTTCCGGCGGCGGCCCGGACCGTGACGTGCCGCCCGGAGAAAGTCACCCTCATCTGTCCCGAAGAGATCATGGCGAGCGCTCCCTCGACCCGAATCGAATTCTGCGCGTCGTCGCTGGACAAGAAGGCCGGAGGTGTCGGCCCCTCCACCGTCAATTCGGCGTTCCGGGAAGCGGCGTAATCCACAATGGCCTGAATTGCCTCTCGCCGACCCAGTACCTGTTCCTCCGCACCGGCGGCATTCGGCACCCACTGATATTTCCCGTGGCCCTGCGCGGCGCCCGCCGTCTCATCCGAGTTGGGCTGGTAAACCCACTGGCCGTTGGCGAAAGCGGTTTGCGCGTTCATCTCTTTCACGGGTTTGGACGCGTCCAGTTTCCAATTCGGCGCTTCCGCCGTCAGGCCGGCCGAAGCAATCTGTTCCTGCATCAGCTGATCGAAGGCGAGATATGCCTCCGGGAGAAGCTCCTTTAAGGTCTTCCCCATCACGATCCGCATCACGGTGTTCTGCCTCTCAGCCAGAACCGCACCTGCCTGTTTGGCCTGGGGTCCCGCGCCGCGCGAGAAAGCAAACGCTGGGACCTGCTCGCCCGCCGCCAGGCGGTCCACGACGAAAGAGCCGAATCCGGTGACCACCTCCGGGCCGGTCTCGTCTCCGATCTCCATGTTCGCACCGGTCATCGTGGTATGGAGCGTGGCGTTGCGCACCCGGGCCCCCGAGCTGAAGTTGGTAAGATTCGGGATGCTCACCCCGCCGGCATCGTAATTGGGAGTCCGGGCACCCTTCAGGTCCGCCAGGAGATGGTGGTCCGTCACGGCGTCGCCCAGGATACTATTCTCGATCGGGGAGCCGACGAAGCCGTTCTTCCCGATGACGGACCGCGCCAGGCGGGTATAGGGTTCCAAGGTCGTCTTCTCACCCACTCTTGAATCCGCGGCGACCGCGCTGGCCGCCTTGACTCCGCGCGCCAGCCAGGAGTTTTCCAACCGGCTGTTGGTGATCTCCGCGGACTGGACTTCGGTGTTGATGGAAACGCTGTTCCTCACCGTCGAACCATCGAGCAGGGTGCCGCCCCGCACGTAAGAACCGTAGACGTACACGGTGGCTCCGGCCGGGATCGTGACCCCCTCCAGCCGGGCGCGGGCCCCGATGATCCGGGCCCCTTCCCCGATGTTGTTTTTGGAAGGATCGGCCTCGATCCCCTGAGAAAGACCCGCCAGCAGTTTCCGGTCTGTCTCGCGGAAGAGTTCCATCCGCGGGTCCTGCCAGCGATCCCGCCACGGGCTGGCGGTCGCCAGGAGATCCGCGAGGGTACGCTGTTTTTCCGCCTGTTTTCCCTCGCCGGCGAGGTGCCGGTCGTACTGAGCTTCCAACTCGGAGTCTTTTGCCAGGCGGGCCAGCGCCTTGCCGGTCTCCAACATGGTGCGGGGAAGACGATCCACCTCCGAGTGCGCGGCCGCTCGCTCCTCCTCGCTCCAAGCCTTCGTCTTAGCGTGGTTGTCCACCTGCCGGTGCATCTCCTGGAGAATCTCTCCAAGGGCCAGCTGAGCGTTCTCGAACATCCAGAGCGCCCCGTCGCTCGCTCGGGTGCTCAAGCCATGCCGCTCCGATCCGGGCCGGACCTGGCCCCAGATCATCCCGGCAACGGCTGTCTCAGCCCTCCGGGAGTAGCTCAACGGTCCCAAAGCCGTCAGGTGCCCGTACGGAGTGGCTGTGTCCATGGAATTCACGTTCAGGAGATCGGCAGGGTCGTTGAACCTCTCATGCACCATGAGGACCGCGTTCGTGAGGGGCCCCTGGACCGACCCGGGCCATTTCACTCCCTCCCCATGGCGGCTGGAATTGAACTCCTTGCCTACCTTGCCGCTGCCGTCATAGCTGGCGTCGATGGTGCTGTAGCCTTGCAGGACCACCGCGGGGACATTCTCCACCGTGGCGAACTTCACCGAGCCATCCGCGTCCACGTAAGCGCGCCGGATGAAGTTCGGAGAATACTGCTCGACGTAGGCTTCCTCGTCGATCGTGCGGCCCCACCCGAGCCAGGACTCCGAAACCTCCGTGGGAGCGCCGTTCCGGGTGGCGATGGTGACGTTGTCCTCGGTGTGAGTGAGTCCCACCTTGGCCCGGACCAGCCGGTTGGCGGCCCCGATCTCGCTGGTGCGCACCGATCCGCCCTGGATCACGGTGCCATTCCCAATGATCGCGTTAATGATCTCCGCCGGCTCACCCTGCACGGTCGCCGTGATCCGCGCGTTGCGGCCGATCCGGGTCACGGAAACCGGCCCCACCGTGGCGGAGTCGTTCCAGGACCAGCTGTCGTCCGAGAGCTTCGGATCGGTCCGGACTATGGCATCCTCGATGAGCGCGCCGTCATCCACTTCCGCGTTTTCCACCAGACTTCTCGTGATCCGAACATTCGCTTCGATCTTAGTCTGAGCTCCTCGAATCCAGGCCCCTTGGGTAATCAACGCAAGCGGACTAACGCCGCGAACAGCGCTTGGAGAAACCCAACCACCCTGGGGAGTTTGGAAGAGGGTAATGCCGCTGGCGATCTCCACCGGCTTCCATCCCCGGGCCTGCGCCGCCCGCAGGATCTCCGGCGTGGCTTCGCCATCCAGCTCCTCCACACCAGCCTGGACCTTTGGAGCAGGGATGTAGGGAGCGAGGGTATCCCGCATCCCCTGCATGAAATCGATCTGTTTCTCCGCCGCGAGGTTATCGTAGACAACCCTCGTGAAGCCGACCTGAACGAACGCCACCAGCGGGGCCTCCGGGGATTCCTGGTATTCCGTGACGAACAATCTCCGCAGCAGGGCTTTCGGCGGCAGGTTGTTCTCCCGCTCGATGTCCCGGACCCACCCACCCAGCGCCGCTACCGGCTCCTGCTCCACCGCCGCGGAAGTATACGGGATGACCATCGCCACGAAGGTGATGTGCGGCTCGATGCTCGGGCTTTCAATGACTCCATGGACTGGCACGCCCGGATTCTTGATGTATTGCCTGTACAATTCATCCATCCATTCCGCCTCTTGCGGCGACCGGTTCTTCTGCTCTATCAGGAAATCCCGCAGCGCCCCCGGCTGTTTGCTCTCCTTCCCCGCGAGGCGCAGCAGCGCCTCTTCAACCGCGTCAAAAACACCCAGCTCCACCAACCGCTCCCGCCGGACGTTCTCAAAACGCAGCATCACCAGGACAAGCGGTTTATTGGTAATAGGATCCGCGATCGTTTCCACGGGGCTCAGCGTGGGAGCGATCTCCTGCCCCAGCGCTTTGGAGCGCCGCTGGATGCTCCCCACCAGATCCACGGCAATGGAAGGCTGGGGGGCCTGCACCGGAGCGATCGCCAGAATATTCACGGAGGGCGGGTCGGCCGCCTCCTCCACCGCGAGTTCAAGATTGTCGGGATCCAACTGGTGAGCGATGAACAGCTTCTTCAGCCACTCGATCTCTCGGAGGTCGCCGTCCGTCTTCGGTTTTCTGTTCACATACAGAGCCGCTTCAAACTCCATGACAAACTTAAACAGCGTGTCGATCGCCCGACGAATGTCGCCGATCGGCTGGGCCCACTGCTGCGCGGGGCCCTCCAGGACCACGATGGAAACGGCCCGCCCTTCAGGCAGAAACTCGACGTCCGCCGAACGGATCTTCACTTTGCCGATAATCATGCGATGAAGCGCGGAGATCTCCAGATCGCTGGCCACGGTGATCAGAGCGGTCTCGGAGACGGGCTTCACCTGTTCGACCACGCCGAACGGAACGCCCCCTTCTTTCTTGTGCCGGGCGATCAAGGATTGGATCTGCAAAGATAGGCGACCAAGGAACTCGGGGTCCCGGGCGAGGTTGCGCTGGATCGTCTCGCGCACACCCAGATTCTCTAATTCCGATAGAGGCTGGTGCACCGTCACCTGCACGATCCCAGCTGCTCCGCGGGCCGTCGCCTGGTTCTTGGGAGCGTGCGCCTCATCAATGTTCCATTCGTAGAGGGCGGAGATCGGGTGCGTGATGGCCTCGATCATCCCGGGCCGGTCCGGCCCAACGACAATGATGGTGGACATTTCGCCCTGGCCGATGATTTGCAGGTGGTCCTTCCCGTCGTTCTCAAACACCTTCAGGAGGTTTTGGGTGACCTGCCCCACACTCGCGCCAGCCGGCACTACACCCAGAAGATTAAACACCGTTTCCAACCGTCCCTTCAACAGATGATCGGCCGGCAAGGCCCAGAACCGCGGGCTGTTGAGGAAATCACCGCGCTGGACTACAAAAAGAATCCGTTGGGGGCGCGGCGCCTTCTTGCTGATATCATAGGCCGGCACAAGGACCAGCGGCCGGCCGGCTTGCCCGATCTGATAAAAGAACGGTCTGGAGAAGGCGCTGGGCGGGTTCTCCAAGACAGGCCTGCCCTCCCAAGGATCCCCGTACCGGACCGTCGGCGTTATTCCCATCACTTCGATCCAGGGCTGCACCTCTTCCAACAGGGCCCAGTCCAGGTCAGTATCCGACTTCTCGCGAGCTGGTTTATTGGCGGTATCGCGGATCCTTTGAGAGACCTCCGAGAGACCCAGCTCAAACGTTTCCTCCGCTCCGGCCTCGACGGTGACGCTCTTGGCGAGGTTCCCCGGCTGTGCCACGTCAATGAAGTGAACGAGATCCGCCGTTAAATCGCGGGCTTCATCCACCAGGTTCCGGTCTTCAGGGTGCTTGGCCGCCTCGTTGATCTTCGACAAGGTGTAGCCTACGGTTTCCTGATGGTAGATCTGGGCAAGCATGCCGTTCGCCCGAAACTCCTCAATCTTCCGGTAGGCTTCCACCAAGGCTTCCCGGAGCCATTCCTCCCGTGAGGGATAGGCCGCCGGCACCGGTTCATCCTGCCTCTCGTAAATCACTCCGGCCTTCTCAAAGAGAGGCTCCGCCAACTCCTTGTTCTTGATATCGGCATACAGAAGCGCCATTTTTTGTCCGAGAGCGGTCAACGTGTAAGGGTTGGCCGGTATGCCGATCGCATCCTTGACCATCGGAACATAGATCTTAGATCCATCCTCAGGACGGACGCCGAATTCGGCTTTCTTGTCGCGGAGCTCTTTCGCGTACTCCGGAGAGGTGAAAACATAAACGCTGGCTCCCCGAGAGATCACGGTCTGGAAATTGCTCTCCAGCCGGTCACGCACCTTCTGGTCTCCCTCCGTGGGGACGTAGAACACAAGGATAGGCAAACCGCGCAGCTTATCCTCAGCGGCTCCCGTCGGTATGCGGTACTCCGCCTCGGTGACGATTTGCTTCAGATTGGAGTCAAACTGAGCTTTCACCGCCGCTGTACCGCCTTCGGGAACACCGGAAAAACGGAGGAGCTGCGCGGGACCATGGAGGAAGGTCCCCATGTTGAAGAGCATCTCAAAGATCTCCCCTCCCTCCTGCCCCTTGATCCCATGCTCCGCGGCGATCCCCTGGAAACCGCGGTATCCCGCAATGGCGATGTTCGTGTGCACAACCTCTTCCGCGATCTTGCGCAGCCGGGCTTCAATCTCCGGATTCCGGAGCGCCTCATCCACCTGGCCCGCCTCCTCCTTCAGCTCCATGATCCGCTCATGAACCGCCTCGGGGCGCATGACGCGGCGCTCGACGCCTAGCCGCATTCCGAACAGCTCCTTGTTGGTCTTCTGGGAATGGACGGCCTTGGTGGAGAGGACCCCTATCTCCGGGAGAGAACCTTCCCTGACCAGAAGCTCGGTGTAATCCGACTTCGTAATGTCGCTGCCCGGCGTGTTGGTGTCGGCGATGGTGATCAGTCGGGCGCCCCCCACCGCGTCGGTGCCCGAGGCCTCTTTGATCTTCTTCATATTCTCCCGCGTCACCGCGGTGGCGCCCGACTGCGTCGTCGCCATGACGGCGATGACCTTCTTGTGGGCGGCATTCGACGCCCAGAATTCGTCGTCGCGCAGATCATCCGAGTTGAAGGTGCGGACGCCGATCTTCGCATACCGCTTGATGAGCTCATACCCGTCCAGGTCCTGGAAATAGGAGGAGCCCACGGAGACCCCCCAGACCTCCTCCACTTTTCGCAACTCGTCCCAAGAGGGGATGTCCGGAAAGTCGGGAAGATAAAGGTGCTCGTACAGGGGGGTGATGATGTTGGGAACGAGCTTGACGTAGGCGTACTCTCCGTCTGGAAGCTTCACGAGCTCGGTCCACTCCCTTTCTCCGCGGATGGATTCCGCCTGCTCCCCGGTCAGCGTCACCGTGTGCGCGTTGGTCTGGCGCCTTACATGCTCGTGCCGGTAGACCTTCACCTCCCCGGCCTCCACCTTCTTCCCCGCGGAAGGGCGGGGGATGTAATAGACCGGAATCAGTTTCGTGTTCCTGTTCAGCGTCCTGCGCATGCTGTCTCCTGATTCGTACAGCTCCTTGGTAGTGTAATCCGGATACTCTCCAAGGTTGTAGACCTCCGGGATATCCTTTTCCCGTTGGAAGATGATTAGGCCCGCTCCCTCTGCTGCCGGGCGGCCCTCGGCGGAAGCCCATACCTTCAGCTTGACATCCCCCTTGGCGTACCGGGTCATCTGCGCGGAGGTCAGAGTCGAAAACGGCTGCGGAGGGCCCAGCGGGGTTTCGTTTTCCTTTTGAAGCTCCTGGATGTAAACCTGCTCCGGCGCCAGCTGTCCGTTGACCCTCCTGCCGGAGGAGATTGTGCCGTCCGGGAGGATCAGGTAGTATCTCTGGTTCTTGAGGTTGATCGCTGTGATTTCGCCGTTCTTCATCTGAACGACGGTCTGGTTGGGAAGCAGCGTCCGGGAAAGGATCTCCGAGTGCGGCAGGATGGCGCCGGGCGCCGCGGCCGTCATGAAGAACGGGATCGGCTTTCCCCTTTCCTTTAACGTCACCTCGCCAAGGCCGACATAGAGAGGGCTCTCGTTCCGGGCGGAAACCACCTCGTCGGGATAATCGCCGGAGGTAATCTGGAAACCGTAGGTGTCGCTCGGCCGGATCCGCTCGTTGGTCCTGCGCACCGCCTCCAAGAGCGTTGGGGGCCTTTGCTGCTGGATCGTCTCGAAAAGCAGATGGGCATAACGCTCCGTATCCACGTTCGATTCAAAGGTGTGGCCCATGGCCGTGAGTTCGATTCCCAGATCGTAATAATCGTAGATGATGCCGTTGTGCGAAACCGTCACCGCCTTGGCCACCGGCTCTCCAAGCGTCCGCCCGATCTCCTCTGCCCGGGCCTGATGGGGATGGGTCCCCTTGATGTCCGAGAAGCTGTGGGTGGCCCACCGGAAATGGGTGACCACATCCAGGATCTTCGCGTTGTCCGGGAGCTTGAACTTCGGCTCGTAGGCCAGCATCCGAAGCATCTCCGCCATCTTCCGCTTGATGGTGTCCGGTTTGTAGCCGAACCGTTCGTTAGCCTGCAGCGGCGTATAGGTCCGGTCATTATCCAAAAAGGTCCGCTTCTGGTCGGGGCCTATCTCCTCCACACGGAAGGTCAACAGCCTGCCCCGCCCGCTGTTGTAGGCCACCCGGTAGGACCGGACGTAGAGCGCGTCCCCAATCTGGTAACGGACCTGAACGGCCCCTCCGTCCGCGCCGCGGTAGAGCAGGCGGGCCGCGCTCACCAGCCCCCATTCAACCGGCTCGTGATAGCCCACCGGGAAATCCCCCTTGAAGGCGCAGGTGCCGCAGTCGCCGACCGTGTCGAGGAGCGCCGCCTCCGCGGGTAGACCCATTGGGAACTCCATCGCTTCAAGGATCCCGTACTGGTCCGGGTGAACCAGCAGTTTGCCCGTTGGGAAATACTGGCGCTGGAATTGCTGGACCGGCATGCTGATCCGCTCGCCGTTGTCGAGCAGATGGATCTCCCCTTTCCCGAGATCCACCGCCTCAACGCCGATGAAATGGTTCCCCTGACCCTTCCGGCGCTGAGACCCCAGGGCCTGAACATGGACAAGGGGAAGACGGCCCAGCCCCTGCGGGCCGGGCGGCAGGATATAGGCCAGCGCGCGGGCGAGATCCCCCGGGCCTCCGCCGCCAGCTCCCGGCCCCACCTCAACGGCCTTCAGGCCCCCGACGATCCCGAGGCCGTAGGCTGTCTGGGTGACCACCTCCCGTTCGGTGTGGCCCTTGCCTGGACGGATAGACCGCGTGGGAATGGAGCCCAGTTTCCGGGCATCGTAAGCGGTGACGGCGGCGGACAACAGGTCTTTCAGCAGGTGGGAAGGCAGGTCGCGGCGTGTGCTTTCATCTAGGTTTTCATGCAGGATATGCGCCCCGCAAAGAGCGCATTCCCGGCTCAACGCGTCCCATTGTGCGTCAATCTTTTTATACAGCTGGGCATCTCCCGGAGCGATCAAGCGAAGAACCAGCGGAAGATAATTCTGCGGCTCCTGCAAGGCAAGGATCACCGGCTCCGGAGTTCCCTCTTGGCCGCGGATGGCGTCCGTCAGCATGGAGATCAGCGCATCCGCCTTTTCCTGTTCGGACATTCCTTGAATCTGTTTCCATTGGGACAGCTTCGAGAAATAGCCGACGAGGCCTTCTAAATCGGCCACGGAGAATCCCACAAGAGCCGCTGAAGAAGTCCCTTTAAGCTCGTCTTCCAGGCCAGCCTTGGCTGAGGGACTGTCGACGCCGGCAGGGCGCAGCGCCCAGGCGGGAACAGCCTGTGTAAAGGTAACGCTAAGGATTGTAAGTCCGGCGAGGAATTGCTGAATATTCCGGCGTCGTGTAAATCTCATGAAGTTAGATTCTCCCCTCGCTAGGTAGCGTGTTCCTTCTGGTGGATATCGAAGCGTTCGGTGAGTTGCTTAATTGCTTGAGAGTGTTCTCGAAAAGCCTGATGAACGAGAGCGAACTGTTCGGTTATCTTTCTATCGAGTTGACCGATTTGCTCATCGATCTTCCGGTTCAGAAGCTCATGGCCCTCTGAAACCCTTTTGAGCTCCTCCTCAACTCGCTCCAAGAGGACTGCAACGCGTTGCCAGCTTCCCTCTCCCTGAGGGTTCTTCTGTTTGCTCATTTCTTGAAACGCTCCCTCAGCCTGACAAGCCCTCCCCGGAGGATCCCTACCTTTTTGTCAATTCTCTCCATACGCCCATTTTGGCTCTTTCGAGGCATCGCTTATTTCTCCGCGGCGTAGGCCACCGATCTGGACTCGGTTGCGGTAACCGGGCGCATCTCTCCGGAGGAGGAAGTCTTGTCGTCGCCCGCCCGGTTCTTGCTGGTGGGACCCACGGAAGGAGAGGGCACCCCCAGCCTCTGCCGGTATTTCTCCGACATCGGGACGTAGGTCTCCTTGAGCACCCGGTGGTACTTCTCCGTGTCCGCCGCGGTCACCTTGCCCACCTTGGGGGCCACGACGGCGTAGGAGACTTTCTTCTCCTGCAAGAGCCGCTCAAAAGCCGGCGTGTGGAACCCGCCGGCCACCAGCACGGCAAAGGGAACGTTGAATTCCTTGATCTGTTTTAGGGCGTTCTCCACCATCGCTTCGTCGCGCTGCCGGGCGATCTCGTAGAAGCTGCTCATCGAGGGCATCGCCGCGTTGAGCAGCCCGGGATCAAGCGCGAAAATCACCGCCGGCTTCTGATCCTGGCCCAGCGCCCTCAAATCCTCCGCCCAGCTGTCCGGCCGGAATTCTTTCTTATGCAGGCGGTAGTAGTCGTAGCTGTCCGGCGTCAGCTTCAGCTCCAGCAGGTCGCCGAGCACCTCCACATCCTTGGCCGCCTGGGCCAGTTTGCGCTGGGACTTTGTCTTGAAATAGTTGTCCTTGACCTTGCCGCTCAAACTCTCCACCTCGGTGAAGAGGGCGGCGTGGTCGATCCCGTCGAAGAGAGAGAGGTAATCGATGTACTGGGTCAGCGTCGGGTACTCGGAGGAGATCTCGGAGCGCAGGTGGGTTTTCAGATGGCCGTAAAAGGTGGCCGGCGTGATCAGCCCAGACTTAAGCTCCAGGCTCTGCTTGAGCAGTTGGTCCATCTCCTCCTTCGGGAGGGAGCGGGTCAGCGTCTCGAGGAAGCGGGTCCTCTCCGTCTCCACCGCTTTGAAGTTCAGATCTTTTTCCAACCGGCTGGCCTTGAGGAAACGCAGGAGGTTGGGGAAGACCTTCTCTTCCACCGCGACCTTCCGCTTCCCCGCCTCTTCCGCCAGACTCTGGTAATGCTGCGCCAGCGGCACCCGCCCTTCCTTAACTTCCAGCTCCCTCAGCTCCAGGGATTTCACCTCGTCCGGGTAGAGCTGCTGTTTGAGCGTCTCCACGGCCTCCTTGAAGCTGCCCATCGCGGCCAGCGCCTTGGTCTGCACCTGCTCGACGCTGAAGAAGGCCTCCATGTTCTGGTCGTACAGCTCCGGCTTCTCGATTCCGTAGACGGTGAATTTGTAATCGGTGGTCAGGTCCAGGTAATTCTCGCCGGAAATCTTGCCGCTCTTCAAAAACTCCTCAGCCACCTGCTTGCGCTTTTCCATGGGGGCGTAGGTGCGCATGTAGGAGAGGGAATCGTTTCGGGAGCCCCCTTCCACCAGGACGAGCCCCAGGCCGTGCGCCTTGATCAGGTACTCCAGGATGCCGGCCAGGTGCTTCTGCGCCTCGTAGTTGGCGTGGGCGTCCTGGATGTGGATGATGATCGGCTCCCGGGCGGCGTGTGTTTCCTTGAGGGTTCCATGCTCGACCGGGATGCGGAGGTTTTCCAGAGTGAGGGGGACCTGCTGGATGGGGGCTTCTTCGGCGGCGGGTTTCTCGGACCCGAAAGAGGGGGCGGTGGCCTCGTCTTCTACTTTTCCGTGGCGTTCCCAGAAGGTCTTAGGGTTCTCGTCCGCGACAGCGAATGCGGACAAGGCCCCGCACAGCAGGAGGAGGAGAACCACCGCCCCCCCGCCCACTCGGGGAGATATGGGCCGGGTCATAGGTTTCATGGATGTAACAGAACTATACCCGTTGACTACAAGAAAGTCAAGGGTATGAACTAGATTTTGTCGCTTCTAACTTTGATGCTTTGGAGCCGGCACGGCCTAGGAAGACCTCCACGCGGTGGAGCTTGCCGTCCTGGTGAGGTTTGATGAGGTTTGACTTCTGCTCCACCCCGTCCACGGTGATTTTCTTGACGCCGGAGCAGACTCCCTCCGGGTTATGGATCGCCACCTCGTAGACCGCGCCCCGGAACGGCCGGCGGATCTTGGCCTCCTTCCAGCGCTTCGGCAGGCAGGGATCGATCAGCAGCCCGCCGAATTCCCGGCGGACACCCAGGATCCACTCGGTCGCGGCGCAGAACATCCAGGGGGTTGTACCTGTGTTCCAAGTAAAGGCCCCTTCCCCGAACCGATCCGCCGAGCCGGGGCCGATCACGTACTCCGCCCAGACGTACGGCTCCACCTTGTACCGGTCGTGGTCCTTCTTCGCCTTGGAGATCGGGAGCAACTTGGAGAAGGTGTCGTACGCCTGCTCGCCCCGCTTGATGGTGCAGTCGGCCACCACCTTGAAGGCGCAGGCGTGCGAGAAAACCGCCGCGTTCTCTTTGGTTCCCGCGGCGAACGCCGTCACCCGGCCGATGCCGGGATTGAACGAGGTGTAGCTGGGCAGGAACAGCGCCGGCCCGTACGGCGTGTCGAGCGTCCGGTCGATCTTTTCCAAAATCTTCGGCAGCCGGTCCGGCGGAACCACGCCGGAGAGGATCGCCCAGGTCTGCGAGTTCAGGGGGACCTTCCCCTCCTCGTTCTCCTTAGAACCGATCTTCAGGCCGGCGTCGTTGAAGGCGGCCAGGTACCAGGACTCTTCCCATCCCTCTTGGTTGACGATCCGGGACAGATCATCCCCCTTGTTCCGCATCTCTTCCTCGACCGCGCGGTCCCCGATAAACTTGGCCAGTTCCTGCACTTGCCGGCAGGCCCGGACGAAGGCCATCCCCAGCCAGACGCTCTCCCCCTTGCCCTTGATGCCGACATGGTCGTAGGCGTCGTTCCAGTCGGCATGGCCGATCAGCGGCAGGCCGTGCTGTCCGCGCGCGCCGTAAAGATAGCGGATCGCCCTCAGCACATGCTCGTAGACGCTGGCGGAACCACCGTCATGGAACGGGACATCCTTTTTAAGGAAGGCGGTGTCTCCAGTTTCTTTCACGTAGGAAACCACACTATAAGGAAGCCAGACGGCGACGTCGGCCTTCTTGATCACGCCGGCCACACCCTGGTTCTCCCAGCTCCCCTCGATCTCCGAGAATCCGGAAACCGCGTGGCCGCTCTTGTATTGGTAGAAGAGCAGCCGCTCCAGCTTGGTCCGGGCCGTAGGCAGGTCCACGCTGAGCAGACCCTCAACGTCCTGGCAGGTGTCCCGGTACCCCTGGCCGCCCTCCGCCCCGTGGTAATGGGAGGTGCCGCGCCAGTGGGTGATGGCGAAAAGCTGGTACTTCCCCCAGAGGTTGATCATCATGTCCAAGTTCTTATCAGGGGTTTCGATCCAGACGCTCTCCAGAGCCTTCCGCCAGGTGGCCTTCACATGCGCCAGCTCCTCCTTCGCGGTCTCCAGAGAGCGGAATTTCTTGAGCAGGCCGGCGATCTCTTCCTTCTTCTCGGTCATGCCGAGCACCACCACGAACTCCTTGGTCTCGCCCGGCTTCAACTGGAAGGTGCCCTGCAGCACGCCGACCATGTCCTCGCCGCGCACGGGGCTCTTGGCCAAACGCTTCTGTTTCAGGCCCACCGGGTCGGAAAGATTCCCGTAGCGCCCCACGAAGTGGTCCCGCCCGCATTCGTAGCTATCGATCGGGAAGGAGGCGGAGAAGAAGGCGTACCCCGGCTTGTGCCAGGTCTTGAACGCGTGCTTGAAGGCAACGATCGCTTTGGTGACGGGGTCGAACGAGGCCTCGTTGTACAGGCAGAGGATGTTCCGGTAATGGGTTTCCAACGCCACGTCGCCGGCCACCAGCTCGACGAACGGAAAGGCCTCCACCGTTTTCTTGGCCTTCGTGACGTTCTTCAGGCTCACCAGCCACAGTTCGACCGGGGCTTCTTTGGCGACGAAATAAGTGACCGCTCCCTCGATGCCGTTAGCAGTCGAGCGGATCGTCGTGTAACCCAGCCCGTGCCGGCATTCCCACTTCGGCAGCGGCTTGCGCATCGGTTGCCAGTTCAGCGACCAGAGCTTCTTCGTGGAAGACTCCCGCAGATACAGGTAGCGACCCGGCCGGTCGGAGCTCAAGTGGTCGTAGCGGTGGATCCGGTAGTATTTAGGGTCCCGGTAATAGGAAAAGCCGCCGCCGGTCTGGGAGATCAGGCAGTGGTAGACGTCGTTGAAGAGGTAGTTGTACCAGGGCCGGGGCGTGTCCGGCTGGGTGACGATAAACTCTCTGCCGTCAGGGCTGAAGTGTCCGTATTGCATAACAGGTTTTGCGGTTTAGACGCTGGCGAAAACGTCCCGAATAACGAGGCTTGCCGCTCCCAGGGCGACGGAGTTTTCTCCGAGGCGGGCAGGAACAATCTTGACCGCGTTGGCCATCTCCTCAAACGCGCACATCCGAACCATCTTCTTGATCGATTCGATCAACACCGGGCCGGCGGCCTCGACCCCGCCGCCGATCACCACGGCTCCGGGATTGAGCAGGTTGATCAGGAAGGCGACGCGCACCCCCAGCCGCTCCCCCGCCCTCTGGACGATCTCCAGGGCCACCTTGTCGCCGGATTTGACCGCCTCGAAGACGGTCTCCAGCGTGATCTTCTCCAAGTTGCCATGCACCAGCTCGGAGATCTTCGACATCCCGCCCTTCCCGAGCGTATCGCGCGCCTCGTCCGGGATCCCCAGATGGGCGGCCCAGGGCTTGAGCGCCGAGATGTTGCCGATCCAAACGTCACCGATATCCAGCTGGTCCTTGATCGAGACCTCGCCGGCAGTCCCGCTGATCCCATGGTAGATCTCGCCGTTGATGATCATCCCGCAGCCGACGCCGGAGTACATGAAGAGCATGATGTCCACATCGGTGCCGGCTCCCAGCGACCATTCGCCGTAGGCGGCGGTGGTCACGTCGTGCTCCAGCTTTGCCGGCATCTTGAAGCGGTCCTGCAGCAGCGAGGTGATCGGCACGTAGATGGAAGCGACCCCCTCGGTGCAGCGGATGGTCCCCACCTCCCGGTCGATCACGCCGGAGGCGCCGATCTGGATCCCCCGGATCTTCTTGGGATCCACGCCGGAGCTGCTGATCGTCTTCTCGATCTCTTCGGTTAGGGTGGTCACCACATGGTCGGCCGTGTCCTTCGGCCGGCTGGCGCTGGAATGGGCCACGATGGAGCCCTCCAGATCGGCCAGGACCGTTCGGACATGAAAAACCCCCAAATCCACGCCGACCACGTAGGAGGACTTGGGGTTGAGCACCACGATGGTCGGGCGGCGCCCGCCGGAGGAGATGTCCAGCCCCTTCTCGATGACCAGGCCCTGCTCGATGAAGTTGTTGACGTAGTTGGAGACGGTGACGATGTTGAGCTTGGTGAGCTTGGAGATGTCGGTCCGGGAGATCGGCCCGTACCGTTTGATCGCTTCCAGGATGGATACGTTCTTGCGCTCGCGTTCAGTAAGGGCGTGGTCTTCAAGTTCCATTGTTTTCATTCGGGAGAGTCTTTCCGAGCTCCTTTCAGGTTGGGTGAAACGCTCTAAAGTTACCGTCCGCCGAAAAGGAAGTCAATCGAAAAATCTGTTTAGGAACGTTTGCGCAAGTCCTGATAGCAGGAGCTCAGCGTTTTCCAGACCGCGGCGGGGTCCTCTGCCTTCAGGCTGATGTAGGCCGCCCCGAAATAGCTCCAGGCAGCCAGGTTCCGGATGCCGGATCCCCAAGCCGCTTCGATTGCTTCCTTAATCTTCCCCTCCTCCCCCTTGGGGATGTTGAAGTTGAGGATCCAGATCTGCCCTTCCTTATTATGGCGGGCCGCCAGATCGGCGATCCGGCGGGAGGCCCGCCCGACGTGGCTTGCCACCGCCGGCTGCCTGGGCCGCCAGTAGGGATCGGTGCCGATGATGTCTAGGGAAGGGATCGCCGCCGCCTTCTCCCAATCGTTGATGGTGGAGGAATTCTCAAACGGAAGCAGGCAGAGGGCCGCCCGCATGTCTTTCGCTTTCGTGGCGTCACAAAGGAACCGGTTGAACTCCACAATACAATCTTCCTTAAATAGCCGGACTTCCCGCGTCAGCCGGTCCGGCATCGGATGGCCGAACCGTTTCTCAAACAGTTTCTTGCACTCCGGGCAGCAGCAGGCCCAAAGTTTCGGCTCCGCGTCCCCCGCAGCTTCCGGGAAGATGTGGAAATGCGGCTCGTCCCAGAAGAGGACTTCCGGCTTGTAGCCGGCGCAGGTCTCGATCCATCTCAGCAGGTACTCCCGGAACCCCGGCTGGTTCGGGCAGCAAATCGGCAGCAGCTCTCCGGTGGAGCTTACCTGCCGGAGTTTGAGATTCTTCATCACGAGGGCTGAGTAGGTCTCCCCGCCGAACACCTGCCCCACCCCCCACGGGTCCAGCCAGACCTCCAGCCCCAGCGCGTGGCTGTCGGCGACGATCTGCTCCATCGCCGGCTGGTAGAACTGGTGGTCCTCCTCGCTGAAGGTGTGCACAATGTACATACACCCCGCCTCCCGGATCGCCTGAAGGTCGTCCTTCACCCGCCACGGTATCCGGTTCCCGTAGTAGCTCACCCCCAACTTAACCAAGGGGCCGGGCCCCTTTAGGCTCAAAAGGTGCCAGGTCATCTGACATGCCCGAATGTTGGAACATAAAGATGTTTGATTTTTTAGAAATTTTGTTGCATAAATAGTGATTATGCCCAGGGCCCCTAGAGTATGCTTTCAAGGCGCGTTTTACCATGTATTTAACCGCGGAGTCGAGAAGCGCCGCATTTTTATGGACGACCAAGATCGAAGGGCTTTCCTTCGCCTGTTATCTGAAATCGTTCCCATGTACGAACTGCGCTTATTCTCATATTGCCTCATGGAAAACCACTTTCATCTCTTCCTGCAAACTAAAAAACTGAATTTAAGCGAAGCGATGCACGATCTGCAGGGGCAATACGCCCAATACCTTAACCGCCGATACGATAGAGTCGGTTATCTGTTTCAAAACCGCTACAAGAGTCCTCTGGTGAATGAAGAGCAATATGCCCTCGCTCTGACCCGCTATATTCACCGGAATCCTCTTGAAGCCGGCCTGGTCAAAAAGTTGGAGGATTATCAATGGTCGAGTTACCCTTCCTACATTGGCATCCTTCCAGCTTGGAAATGGCTCGAAACCCATTGGCTTCTTCGCCAGTTCCACGAAAATCCCGAAACCGCTGTACAGGTTTTTCGGTTCTTCCATCAGATGGAACCCCCTCAAGCAGAACAGGGAAAAATCCAAAAGATGCGTCCCCTGCTTGGCGACCTGGCACCTTCTACCCCTAAAGGGGCCCGGCCCCTTTAGCCCTTAGCCCACGCGCTCTCGCCTCGCACGATGGTTTCAACTACACGGTGCTGATCATCCCAAATCACGAGGTCGGCCTGGCGGCCGGGGGCGAGAGATCCCAGCCGTTTCTGCAGACCCAGCGTGCGGGCAGGGTTCAAGCTTGCCATCGCGATTGCTTGCTGGAATGAAATACCCATGAATTTCATCGCACGGCGGATCAGCTCGTCCATCAGGCAAGTCGTTCCGAACAGCTTCGGCTCCGGCCCTTCCCTATACCAGGCGGATCCGTTCTCGGAATGGTAGCTCCGGCCGTCGTAGGCATAAACGCCTTCGGCCAAGCCGGCGGCCGGCAGAGCATCGGTGATCAGCACCAGCGCGTCCGGCGCCAGCACCGATGCGGTCCATCGCAGCAAGTCGGGGTGGACGTGCACGCCGTCGGTGATCAACTGCGCAGTGACGCCGTGGTCCATGAGGACCGCGCCTAAGGCGCCGGGCTCCCGGTGATGCAGGCCCCGCATCGCGTTGTACAGGTGGGTCACGTGGCGGATCCCCTGCTTGAAGCCGGCCCGGGCTTCATCGAACGTGGCGTCGGTGTGGCCGAGGGACCCGATCGCCCCGGAATCTTCCAGCAGGGCCAACAGCTCCAGCCCGCCGGGAAGCTCCGGAGCCATCGTCATCATCCGGAGCTTCTTGCGGGAAACGGCGAGGATCTGTTCCAAATCTTTCCGGGCCGGCAGCCAGATCCGGTCCGGCCGGATCAACCCGCCTCGCAGAGGGTTCACGAACGGCCCTTCAACGTGAATCCCCAAAACCTCGGCGCCGCCATCCCGCTTTCCGGTCAGCTCCGCGGCAATCTCGAGATGCCGGTTGTTGGAAGGGATATCGTGCCGGACCATGCTAGTGGCAAGGTAGGCGGTGGTGCCGTGCTGAACCAGGGTGCGGCTGACCGCTTCGACCGACTCCGCCGTGCCGTCCATCAGATCGTAGCCGCCGGCGCCGTGCAGATGGAGGTCAATGAGGCCTGGTGTGATCCAACCGGAAACAGTCTGCGCGGGTTCTTGCGGGTTGCGGGGCGCTTCAGCGGCGGGTCCGGCGTAAACAATTGCTTCACCTTCGATCCCGACTGCCCCCTGTTCGATCACCTCAACGGGGGTAACGACCCGGCCGAGAAGCCATTGCCGTTCAGCCAACCGTCGAGCCCTTGGTCAACCCCTCGATGATGTAGCGCTGGAAGCAGAGGAAGACGACGATCACCGGCAGCGCCGTGATGGCGGAGCCGGCCATAAGATGCACCCAGTCCACGCCGTGCAGCGATTTGTAGAGCGCCAACCCGACCGGCAGTGTGCGCATCTCGACGGTATTAGTCAGCAGGAACGGATAGAGGAAGGTGTTCCAGGACCCCATGAAGGTGTTGATCCCCACCACCGCCAGCGCCGGCTGGCAGAGGGGAACGATCACCCGCCAGAAGATCTGGAAGTCGGAGGCCCCGTCTATGCGGGCCGCCTCCTCAATGGCAATCGGCAGCTTGGAGATGTACTGCCGCATCAGGAAGATGTCGAACGGCAGCACGAGGTTCGGGATGGTGAGCGCCCAGTAGGTGTTGAGCCAGCCCAGGTGCTTCATCATGATGAAGACCGGCACCATCAGCACCTGCGGCGGGATCGCGATCGAACCGATGATCATGAAGAAGAAGGTCCTCTTGAACGGGAACTCCCGGCGGGCGAACGCGTAGCCGACCAGTGTCGCGCAGACCAGGTTGCTGAAGGTCACCAGCAGCGCGATCGCCATCGAGTTGCCTGCGTAGCGGCCGAACGGCCCGCTGATCAGCACGTCCCAGTAGTTGTTGATCGTCCATTTCCGGAAGATGAACTTGACGTCGTCCAGATAGACAATGCCGGAACCCTCGTTGAAGCTCAGCACGAAATCCTCAGCGTTGCGCTCGGAGAGCCCTGGCGTGAGGGATTCGAGCCGGAACATCTCCATCGGGATGCGCACCGTCTCCCATCGGGTGGTAAGCCCCCCCCGCAGGACTTCCTCGATCCCGAGGCTGGCCCGGCGGCCCTTGATATCCACGAGGTCCACCGTGAAGCTCTCGCCCCCTTTCTCGCCCCGGACGCGGAACTCCAGCGTGGAGAACTTCCGCATGTCCTGGCCGACACGCGTCTTCCAGCGGGCCGGGCCGTCCCCTTTTTCGAAATGGATCTGCATCACCCGGCTCTGCTTCGGGGAAAGCTGCGGCGCCAGGAACTCCTTCTCCACCTTGGAGGTCCCCGCCGCCTCCACGGCGATAGGGCCGCCGATCGAGTTCAATTCCCCCACCTCGAAGTCCGCCACCAGCACCTCCTCCGCCCTCTCGAAGAGGGTCCCGGTCGGCTTGAAGGAGGTGTAGAACATGAGGAAGAGCGGCATCAGCGTGAGGATCAGCATCACCGTCAGGATCGAGACCGCCAGCGTGGCCAGGAATCGCGTCTTCATAATTTATCCTCGACGCGGAAAGCCTTGATCTGCACCCAGGAGAGGCACATCGTCACGACGAACAGGATGTAGCCGATGGCCGACGCGTGCCCCATGTCAAACCGCTGGAAGCCGGTCTTGTACAGGTGCCAAACCACGGTGGAGGTGGAGCCCAGGGGTCCGCCCTGCGTGAGGGCGAAGATCTCCGGGAAAACCTGCAGCGCCCGGATCGTGTTGATCACCATCGCCAGCAGCAGGATCGGCATGAGTTGCGGGACCGTGATGTAGCGGAATTTTTGCCAGTCGTTGGCCCCGTCAATGGAGGCCGCCTCGTACAACTCCACTGGGATCGTCTGCAGGCCGGCCAGGAACAGCACCATGTAGTAACCGAAGCTGGACCAGATGTTCATAAACATGATGGCCGGCAGAGCCCATTTCGTGTTCAGCAGCCAGGAAGGGGGGGGGACCGGCAGGTGGAACCATTCCAGCACCCGGTTGACCAGCCCGTCCTGGGCGTAGAGGTAGGAGAAGATCATGCAGATGACGATCACCGAGGTGGCCACCGGCAGGAAGAGGCCGGCCTGGTAGAGACGCTTGAACGGGATCTTCGTGTTGATCAGCACCGCGGCGAAGAGGGCCAGCGCCATGGTCGGCAAGACGGTGCAGAACGTGAAGAACAGGGTGTTCCAGAGAGCCTGCCGGAAATCCGGCTCCTGCAGCACTTCCCAGAAGTTGCGCAGCCCCACGAAGGAGATCTCCGAGCTCAGGAGATTGTAGCGCGAGAAGCTCAGCACGAAGGAATGCAGCAGCGGGATCAGGCTGAAGGCCAGGAAGACGATCAACCAAGGAGAAAGGAAGAGACTGCTGGTGAGCAGGCTGGGGAAGCTGAAAGAGCCGCGCGCGCCCGCGCGCTTGCGGCGCAGGATCATGCTGCCGAGAAACAGGATCCCAAGCACCGCGAGGAACCCGGCGAAGACCAGCGTGTCGCTGAATCGGCCCTTGACCTCAGGGGTTTGGATGATCTTGTTAATCTCGGCGGTCGTTTGTTTGAGCGCGGCTTCCGGCTCCCGGTCCTGCAGCAGCACCTCTTCGATCGCGCGGGTGATCTTTTCCTGCATGGGACCCCAGGCCGGATGCCCGGGAGGAGCTACCGCGGTGCGCACCTGTTCGAAGACCACCTTCTGCTCCGGATGGTTCTGGTAATAGGGATGCTGCATCGCCGATACGACGGTGGGGATGATGTTGCGCTGGGCCTCCACGATCGCCATGGCCTGCTCTTCCTCCGCCAGAAAGCGGACCAGCTTCAAAGCCGCGTCCCGGTGCCGGGTGCTCTTGGGGATCACCAGCACCTCCCCCCCGGCGAAACCGGCTGGGGTTCCCTTACCCTCGGCCGGCCTGGGAAGGACGCCGACCCCGTAGTTCAGCGTGGGGTTCAGGCGGGGAATCCCCGCGAAATTCCAGGAACCGGAGAGCTGCATGCCGATCCGCCCCTCGGCGAAAAGCTGGTTCACCTGCTCTTGCCGCTGGACAAGAGCGTAGGGCTTCAGCGACTGGTAGAAGATGAGCGCTTCCACGACCGGCGGCTGATCCAGCGTGCAGCGGGTCCAGCCCTTATCCAGCACCTCGCCGCCGTTGCCCCAAACAAAGGGGAGGAACTCCTGCCAGGGGGAATAGGGTTCGCCGACGTGCAGACCGATGCCGTAGATGTTGGGGCTGAGCTTATGCACTGCTTTCGCCGCATGGAGCAGGTCCTTCCAGGTCGTTGGGGGCCGATCGGGGTTCAAACCGGCCTTGGAAAACAGCTCCCGGTTGTAGAAGAGGATCCGGGTGCCGGCGAGCCAGGGGATCCCATACAGCCGGTCATTGAAGGTCACGGTATCCCAGAGGAGGAATTGACTCTTGACCGGCTCCAACTCCGGGGTCAAGTCGCTGAGAACACCGGAGGAGGAGAACTGAGGGACCCAGTCGGTGCCGAGCTCCACCACATCGGGAGGATTGCCCGCGGCGATGGAGGTGATGATCTTGTCCAGCCCGTAGTCCCAGGAGAGCTGCTGGAAACGGACCTTGACTCCAGGGTTTTGCCGTTCGAACCGGTCCAACAAGGAGCGCATCAGTTCCTCTCCGACCGACAGCTCCCAGAACTCGAGCGTCACCCCGTCCGCGGCGGAAACCGGGCAACTATAATAGAGGAAACCGGCGACAAAGAAGAGAAGGAGGGCAAAGAAAGCGGCGATTCTTTTCATGAAGTCCCTAGTATAATAGATTCCTCCATGAAACCGCAACTGCTGGTCGCGTGCGATTTTGACGGGACGGTCACTCGGCAAGACACCTTGGTGGAGATCCTGAACCGTTTCGGTTCGCCGGCTTGGACCCAGGTCCAGGAGCGGGTCGTCTCCGGCGAGATCTCCATCCGAGAGGGTCTGAAATCCGAGATGGGCGCGGTGCGGGCCAGCCGAGAGGAGCTGGAGGGGCTGTTGGCGGAACGGATCGATCTGGACCCCACCTTCCCCGGCTTCCTCCGGCAGATGCGGGTCCGGGGCATCCCGGTCGTCCTGATCACCGGCGGGTTCGATCTGTGCGTGGAAGCGGTCATGGCGCAGTCCGGCCTCTGGCCGGTCCCGTTCCTGGCGAACCGCCTCCGCCAGGCCGACGGTTCGTGGCAGGTGGACTTCCCCTACCCCTCGCTGACCTGCACCGCGTGCGGCCACTGCAAGGGGGACCCGATCCGAAGCTGGCGCGCTCAGGGCTACACCACGGTCTTCGCCGGCAACGGGGTCACCGACCGCTGCGGCGCGGCGGCTTCCAATCTCACCTTCGCCAAAGGGGAGTTGAGCCAATGGTGCCGCCGGGAGGGAGTGCCTGCGGTGGAGTTCAAGAACTTCGACGACATCCAAGAGGAGCTGAAGAGACGCGAATGGCTATGAAATGGCGATTGCTCGCAATGACAGGAATTCTGTTCTCTGTTCCGGCCTTCGCTTCCACGCAGCAGGAGGTGTACATCACCGGCCATGTGCAGTCGTTTGGCGGCTACAGCCTCACGCCGGCGGTCTCGTTTGACGTGACCCAGCCGGGGGAACAGGAGATCGGCCGCATCGTCGTGGACGGCGTCTACAACGGGGAATACCCCTGGGTCATGCGGGCCTACACGGACAACCTCCATTTCTCCGGCGTCACCGGCGCCGTCCGCTCGACCACGCCCGCGGGCCTGGTCTCCAAGGATGGCCTGTACACGATTCCCCTCTCCATTCACTCGCCGGCCTATGGGCCCAACGTCTGGAGGCGCATCCCGGACCTGAGCGAACCGGGCTACCTGCCGTATGAGCCGAAACCAGACCCGGGCGAGATCACCACCACCGACTGCGTGCTGATGGGGATCGATCCCAGAAACGGCAGCTGGGTGGCCGGTCCCGACGGCCTGCTCTACACCAGCGACGACAACTTCCTGGGGGACACCACGGTGGCGACACCCTTCGAGTTGGTCCTCCAGGCCACCATCCCCGGGACGGCAGTGAAAGGTGAATACGACGCCGTCCTCTACATCGAGATCAGCCCGGCTCCATGAGCAAAAGAGCCCCGGGTCCTGCCACCTGCGGGTACTCCCACCGTCCTCGCTTACGCTCCGGGCGGTGGGTCCTCCCTCCGGTGTCACCCGTGGCTCTTTTGCTTATGTTCCTGTTCTGTTCTTCTGCCTTTGCGGTGGAGGTGGAGCCGACCCGGCTGGAGTTGAAGGTCCCGGCGAACCAGCCGACCCGGGGAGAGCTGCAGATTTCCAACCGGGGACATCAGCCGGTGGAAGTCCGCCTGAGCGCCGGTCCCTATCGTTTCCTCGATCCGAAACTGAAGCTTCCCTCTTGCCAGGATTGGTTCCGGTTCGAGCCGGCCCGCTTGACCCTGGCGGCGGGCGCCACGACCGCCGTCGCCTACACGGTCACCCCGCCCTCCAACCTGGATGTGGATACCGCCGGGGAGTACCTGGGCGCAATCCTTGTGGACCAGCTGCCGGCTGAGGCCGAGAAAACCCCGCAGGGAAAAGCTCGGATGACCATTGTCCCCCGGCTCGCGCTGGCGGTCTACCTCATGATCCAAGGGAAAGATCGGGTGGAGGTGGAGTTGTCCGACGTCAAGGCGGCCCGGTTCGAGGGGCAGAACCCCAAAGACGAGATGAGGGAACCGCCGCCGGATCTGCTCCGGATCGACGTCACCCTGAAGAACCGGGGGAGCGTGCACGTGCGGCCCTCCGGCACCACCGCCCTGTTCGACGGAGAGGGCCATCTGGTCCGCGCGAGCCCGCTGGGAAAATCGATGCCCCTCCTGCCGACCGCCGACATGACGATCCCGGCTCTTCTACCCCTGCCCCCTGCAGGGGGTTACCGACTGGTGACCACCATCGAAGTGATCGAGGGGGTCGTCCTTCAGAAAGAGATCTCGTTTGAGGTAACACCGGAAAAGAATGTCGCGCAGGGAAAAACAGGGTGAGACCGAGATTGCTCCGCTCCCGTTGGTTGCTCGCAATGACGCTTGGTTTCTTGAATATCTGTCTCTCCCCCTGCCCCGCATTCGCCGCGTTTAATCTGAAGCTCGTCGCGACCTCCTTTAACACCCATTTCAACCCACCCGGAGAACCGGTCACCTTTCAGGTCACCCTAAGGAACAATGAGACCACCACGCAGTTTGCGGAGGTGGACATCTCCATCACGGACCAAAGCACCGGGCAGGAACGGACGCTGACGCCGGTCCTCACGGTCTCGCTGCCGGCGGGGGGACAGACCACCCTGTCTCAGAACTATCCCACTGCTTTCCAGCGGGCTCCGTCGGGCGCCTCGGGGATCATCTCCCCCGGGAGCTACACCGTCGCCTTCACGATGTTTGACGGAAACGGGGACCGCTCCGACCAGCTGCGCGGAAAATTCCCTCTGCACGTCGGCAGTGAAACCGAGGATCTGCGGGTCTTTCCGGAGGCAGTCAACCTGGGTACCCTCCCGCCCGGACGGCATATGGCCCCGACCCCGATCGAGGTGCGCTGGACTTTCTTCCGGTTCAACCGGCTCCGGCAGGACCAACCGTTCACCATCCGGATTTACACCGACAACGCGGCCCGGTTCGAGGGGGTCCCCCACTCCTTGAGGAAGATGTCTCCGGCCGGACTCGTTTCGCTGGACGGGCGCTACACCATTCCGCTGAAATGCTGGACCCTGAACTTCGGGCCGGATGTCCAAGAGAGCGGGTGGGACAGCACTCTGGCTGGTCCACCTCCGGTGGATGATGACGACCTTTGGCTCGGGCCTCCCTTATTGGAAGGAAGGCGAAACTTGGGTTCGGCCATGTGGGTGCGAGTTCCCGACCTAGTGGACATGACGCCCGACCCCATTACCTGGAGGCGCCTGATCGGACAGGATCAGTACGACAACCGGTTCGCCTCCGACGCCAATCCCACCGGAGACTTCACCCTGCGCAGCCCCTTCACCCTCTACCTGGCCACGGAGGCCGGGCCAACCTCGGTGGAGGGCTCCTACGCGACCACGCTGGTGGTTGAGCTGTGGAGTCCATAGTCGACATGCGACGAATAAGGAGCATACGGTTGTCGACGGGCGCGAGATGTGAGCGCCCCAGATCGTTTTGGGCCTTTTTGCTTTTGCTGGCGCTTCTTCCGTCTCCCGCTTTCGCGGCGGAGCTCTCTTCCGATTACATCCTTCAATTGGCCCGCGTGGATCTGATGATCCGCAAACGCGAGTATCTGCAGGCGGCGCAGGAGCTGGGCCGCGTGCCGAAAGCGTACCAGAGCGACCCGCTGTTTCAGAAGTACACCGACAAGGTGGTCGCCGCCCTGGTCGGCCCGAACGCGCGGGCGGCCGCGCAGCCGGGGGCCTCCTCCAAACCTCCGGACCGGGTGCTCGAGCGGATTAGGGTCACGCGGCACAAGCGAGACGCGAATTCCCGGTCGGACCAGAGCTTCGACCCCGACGGCCTGCAGATCAACCAGCATCTGGAAGCAGACGTTGAGGGGAAGGACGGCATCCGGGCGAAGTTCGTATCGGACTTGGACGGCTTCAGGGACGGGCACAATGACGTGCGCTACCGGACTCTGCTCGCGGATTTCTACGACGGTCCCTCGCATTTTGGGATCGGCGACAGCGCCACCTTTACGAGTCCTTACTTCCTGCGCGGCTCACGCCTGCGCGGCCTGGACCTGCTGCTCTCCGGGCCGCTGAACGAGTTCCAAGCAGTCGGCGGGGCCTACCCCTTCTGGCGGAAGGACCGGGGCGAATACATCTACCCACGCACCGTGCTGGGCGCGCGCGACCGCTGGAAGATCTTCGACGACCGGATCCGGCTGGGCGCCAACTTCGTCAAGACGCACGACAACGGGAGGATCCGCGCCATCGACCTCGCCAACCAGGAGCGGGACAACTCCGTCTACAGCCTGGACCAGGAACTCAAACTGATCCCGGACGTCTGGTTCCTGAAGACCGCCGAGGCTTACAGTTACACCAACGACGATCTTCTGAACAACCAAAACCGCTTCGGGGACAACAAGAAGCTCAGGGACACCTCCTACCGGGTGGAGTCGACGCTCATCCAGCCCTGGGCGCGGTGGACCAGCCGGTTTGAGCGGACCGGTGCGGATTTCCGGTTGCTGGTAGACCTCCCTTCAGGAGGCGTGTTGAATCAAAAAACATTGACTGCGGACCGGCAGGTCTTTGAGAACTTTCTCGATCTGCAGCCGGTCGGCCCGTTCGATCTCGGCCTGCAGACCAGCTGGTACCGAAACAACCTGGACAAGAAAGATACCGTCGAGATGACCCGTCAGGGATGGTACACGGCCAACCTCGGCATTCTGGTCCCGCACGGCTGGCCGCGGCCCCGCTTCCGGGCAACGATGATCGACACCGTCTCCTCGCCCGGACCGACCTCGCGCGCTTCTCAGAACCACGTCTACAACCTGCGCTCCGAGCTGTCGCACTACCACGAGGGGATGAACTTCACGGAGTTTGCCGAGTACGAAGGGGAATTCCCGCAGAAGGACGAGAAGCTGTTCAGCGCGGAAGAGAGCTGGTCATTCGGCACCCGGATGTCCACCACGCTGCTGGACCGGGTCCTGGTGAGCCCGCATTACACCTACAAAATCACCGACACCCAGGAAGACATGTTCCAAAATGGCCACCGCCTCCGCTCCGTGCGGGGCACCCATCATGAGGCCGGGATCTCCAACTCGATCCGCCTCTGGTCCACGGCCTCGCTCGGGCTTTCCTACACTTTCCTGCGCGGCAAGCTGGCCGACCCGAATACCTTACTGCTGGCTCCTTCCAGAGGGCATTCCGGCACCGTCAGCTTCACCTGGCCGTACACCTGGCACAGCTGGAGCCAGCGCAGGAAGCTCACCCTCTTCCCCGGCATCAACGCCACCTTCAGCGACATCAGGGGAGGCGTGGAAAAGCGGCCGATCCTCTCCAGCGAGCTGACCCTGGCCTACGAGGTAATGCAGAATTGGAAAGCGGAACTGCGTGGGGAATTCCTCTACGACACGGACCGGGACGGGCAGAACATCCGGACGGAGGAATCCAGGCTTTGGATGCTCTGGACCGCCCAGTGGGAGGGAGAACCTCAATGGGCAGAAGTTCATCCACGAAAAGAAAAACGAAGAACGCCGAAGGCGTCCCAGCCCCAGTCGGCGTCCTCTGGAACGCAGACATGGGAAGCGGAAAACAAGGTCCTTCAAAATGCTTGGGAATTCGGGCCGGAGATCTATTACTTTCAGTATAAAGAGCCGGATCTGGGAGTCGAGTTCTCCGGTCCCATGGTTGGCTTGGTCGGATCCTTCACGCACCGAAGTCCCTGCCGTCTCATGCTCAATGCGGAAGGCCGCGGCGCCTGGGGTCGCGTGGATTATACGGGCTCCGGCACCATCAGCGGCATCAGCGATTACACCTTTGAAGGCCGCCTCAAGACGGGGTACGACATCCTTTTTGAGGAGGGCTGGTTGTTAACACCGTTCTTCGGCGTCGGCTATCGGTACCTGAACGACAATTCATCCGGAAGGACATCCTCCACCGGTGCCGTCGGGTACAAGCGGGAATCAAACTACCTTTACAGCCCGCTGGGGGTTTCTTACGATGTTCCGCTGAGAGGCCGGTGGCGGATGGGGTTGAGTGCGGAATACGACATCTTTTGGAAAGGCACCCAAAAAAGCCACCTGGAGGATGCCAATCCCAGCTTCAACAGGTTATCCAACGATCAAACCCGGGGCTACGGCGCTCGCGGCTCAGTTAAATTTCAGAGGACAGGCGGATGGATCGACTGGGCAATCGAACCGTATCTTCGGTGGTGGAACATTCAGAACTCAAAAAGCGCCAACATCACTACCTCAGGCGTCATCATCGGAACCGGTTACGAGCCGAGGAATGAAACGCTTGAGGTCGGCGGGAACGTCAGCGCGCGGTTCTAAAAGGCGGCTTGGGCCGCAGTAGAGACCGCCGAGAGAAGCTTCTGGATCTCTTCCTTCATCTTCGCTGTCGCGGCCCAGGTTTCCTTCACGAAGGAATCCTCCTTGGCCGGCTTGTGGGCCTGGGTGTAATCCTCGATCACCTCCGCCCCGCGGAGATCGTCCTTCTCCTTGGAGCTCTGGACCTGTGCCGCGATCTTCTGCTGCATCTCGATGAGGGTTTTTAGAAGCTCCTTGTTTTCCACTCCCGGGAATTCCGCCTGGAGGATCTTCTGTTCGTGCGCCCAGCGGGCCGGATTGGATCGGGGCTTTTCCAGCTCCCTTTTCAGGCCCAGCAGCGCGTAGGTGCGGATGTAGAAGGTGTACGTCTCCACCGCCCTCTTGCGGCTTCCCTCGCTCATGTAGCTTTTTCCAAGCCCCTCGACATCCTTCGAGGTATAGACCTCTTTGCCGGAAGCAGCCGAGAGCCGTTTTCGGGCGTCCGCCATCATCTCCACAATCTCCGGGCGGAAGACCTCGAAGTCGAACTTGGACCGTTTGGCTTTGTTCCGTTTTTGGTACTTTCCCTCGTTGCGTTTGACCATGTAGATGTTGTCGGAGAGGACCCAGGCCGGCATGATCTCGTTGTAGGCCGGCGAGACGCCCGGAATAGCGGCCGCCGGGGTATTGATGAGCGAGAAGGGGAATTCCACCCGCTGCGGCAGCATGTTGACGGCGCTCGCGATGATGGAGTAGGGGGACTTCGTCAGATCCGATGGGAACTTGATGTTGACGCCGAGGCCGAAGAAGGTGCCCTCGCCCGGCCAGATCTCCTGGTCGGGCGCTTTGGCGGTGTGGTTGGAGCCGACATTGGCTCCGTAGCCCACGTTGCCCTTGCCCTCCGGCCAGAGCGCCGCGATCAGCAGCGACTGGTGGTGGAATCCGACGAACGGCCCCAGCAGGGCGCTGGTGACCTCTCCTTCCGCGACGCCGGTGTTGGGGCCCAGCAGAGAGTGGGTCACCTTGCCGTGGCGCTCCACGTGGGAATGTTCGGTCATCAGGGAGGAATCCACGATCGCCTCGCTCGTCACCTCGGCCCCCCACTGCAGGATGCTGGATTTGACGATGGCACCCTGGGAGATTTCCGTTTTCTCCTCCGAGTTGGACAACAGCGCGACGTTTTCGACTTGTTGCGCGCAGTCCACCACCGCCGAGGAACCCAGGAAGACGTCGGTCAGGCGAGCGGTGTGGAGGACTTTGGCCGACGGACCGATCACGTTGAACGGGGCGGAGGCGGCCTTCACGTACTCGGCCAGCGCTCGCGCGTACCCTTCCAGCAGCGCCTTGTTCGACCGGGAGCGGGCCAGCACCCATGCCCCCTCAACGGTCAGTTCCGCAAAGATCGGGACCTCGCGGCCGCCGGTCTCCACGGCGATCAGCAGTTCGAGGCCGTTGGCGAAGGAATCGGATTTTCCCTTGGTGACGGAGCCCACATCGAAGAGGACCGCCCCGTCGCCGATCACGGTGCGGTGGATCAGGCGGACGTTGCGGATCACCACGTTCTTGCCAACGACGCACCAGCCTAAGCTGGCATGGGCCAGGCCGGTGGAGAGATCCACTCCCTCCACGTTCACGGTCCCGGCGCAGGCCGACAGCAGAACCGGCCCGACGAAATTACAGCGGGAAACCCGCTTGGGATCAAAACCTTTCCCGACCCAGATGCTCTTCCAGTCCTCCGCCGCGTTGCCCTGGGCCTTGAGGGCCTTGAGCTCCGAGGCCGACAACGGCCGCCAGCCGGCCTTCTTGAGCTCGGCGGGTTTTCCCAGAAGGGTGAAGGCCGCTTTCGCGGCCTTCACCTCCCGGATCAGTTCGGACGAAGAGCAGGCCGACTCAACAGCCTTGAGGATGTCGTGGTCGGGGACCCCCATGCCCGTTACGCCAGCACGAGGACGTTCGGCTCAGCCGGGTACTCACGGGTGAGTTTGGTCGCGGCCTGCTTGTCCACGATGATCGTCGCCTTGGGATGCAGCTGAACGATCGTGGCCGGGACCATCGCGGTGATCGCCCCTTCGCAGGTTTTCAGGATCGCGTCGGCCTTCCCGGCCCCGTTGGCCAGCATGATCAGCTGCCGGGCATCCATGATGGTGCCGATGCCCATGGTGATGGCGTACTTGGGGACCTCATTCATGTTTCGGAAGAACCGGGCGTTGTCCTGGCGGGTCTTCTCATCCAGCGTCTTAACGCGCGTGCGGGAACCCAAAGACGAGCCGGGCTCGTTGAAAGCGATGTGGCCGTTGGAGCCGATCCCGAGCAGTTGGATGTCCAACCCGCCCGCCTTGACGATCTGCTCTTCGTACCAGCGGCAGAAACCGGGGATGTCCTTGGCCGTCCCGTCGGGGATGTGGACATTCTTAGGGTTGACGTTGATCTGCTTGAAGAGGTTCTCCCACATGAAGTAGTGGTAGCTCTGCGGATGATCGTGCGCCAACCCGACGTACTCATCCAGGTTGAAGGTCACCACGCGGGAGAAATCCAGACCCTCCTGCTTATGCAGGCGGATGAGCTCCTTGTAGGTTCCCAGGGGGGTGGATCCGGTGGCCAGGCCCAGCACCGCGCGGGGTTTGCGCCGAACCACTTCGGCGATCATCTCGGCGGAAAGCTTCGACATCTCCTCGGGTGTTTCCTTGATGACGACTTCCATACTGAAAAAAAACCTCCTGTGTTGGGGTTAGCGAAGCAATATTTTTACCACGGGGAGGACAGAACCGTCAAGACCTAACAGACCCCCCTACCAGGGCTTGCGGGATTCCTCCTTGGGTAGGGTGCCGAACGTCCGGTCCGGTTTGCCGTCGAAATTCTCGTCGATGCTTCCGGCCACCAGCTTGGTTCCCCCCTGCCCGTAGTAGAACCAGGCGTCCGGCTTGCCGTCGAAGTTCTTGTCCATGATCATCAGGTCCTTCACGCCGTCCTTGTAGAAGGTCCAGGCGTCCGGTTTGCCGTCGAAGTTGAGGTCGGCTTGCTCCCGCTCCGGTTTTCCGTCTTTCAGAAATCGGATAATGTCCGGCTTGCCGTCGCCGTTTCTGTCCACCTCGGAACGCTCCGGTTTTCCGTCCTTCATCCAGATCTTGATCTCCGGCTTGCCGTCGTGGTCCCGGTCCCGCTCGACGCGGACGAGCACCTGCCCGTCAAAATAGCGCCACTCGTCCGGTTTTCCGTCCTTGTCGGTATCAACAGCCTCAACTCGTTCCGCCGCAGCAAAAGCGGCTGGGGGAAACAACCAGCGGCAAACGGAAAACAGCACCACACCGCAAACCATCCATAACCTGGGGCGCTCACATCTCGCGCCCATGACCGCCCGTGCGCTCCTTACTCGTCGCGCGGCCATTATTCCAATATCCTCAGCGTGTCCGTCAGGTAATTGGCCTTGCGGTGGATCTCCTGGCCCGCCGAGGGCAGGCGCTGCAGGTCGTTGCGCAGCGCCTGGGCCGTCGCCTGCAGGGACTCGATCAGCTTGCGCCGCTCCTGGAAACGGGGACCCAGCTTGGCGGTGATTTCGTTGATCAGGCCCGCCACATCCTTGAGTTCATCGAAGCGCCGCAGCACGATCGGGGCCAGGTCGAACTCCCCCTTGGCCATGAGCCTCAAGTACCTCTTGATCCGGACCAGCGGCCCGGCAACCGTGTGGGAGAGGTAGAGCGTGAGCGCCAGCGCCACCGGCAGCAGGATCAAGAAACCGAACGCCAGCCGCAGGTAGATCAACCTCAGGATCTCGACCAGCCTGGCCTGCGGATAGATCTGCGACAGCTTCTCCACCAGATGCGACCATCCGGTCACGTAGACAATCCAGATGGAGACCCCCAGGAATACCAGCAGGACGATCAGCGTCATGATGATGTAGCGCAGCTGCAAGGACAGATCATTGATGTAATGCGTCCGCTTGAATTTATCAGTCATGGAAATCATTCCCTCCTCACTAACACATCCCGATGGATCAGAAGCTCGATTCCCCCCTTAGCCTCCTGGATGATGCGGCGGGCGTCACCCAGAGGCATGTAGCGGGTGGATTTCCCGTTGATGGCGATGATCCGGTCCCCCGTCCCCACGGCCGTCAACCCCAGATGCTCTATACTCAGTTTGAGGTTCGCCGCCTCGGCGGCAGAAAGCTTCACAAGCCGTTGGAGCGTCAGCTTCAGCTTGCTGCCGGGAGGGCCGATGAGCTCTTTGGCCACGCCGCCCGTCGGCAGGAACACCAGGGAGCTGCTCCAGGCGGCCGCCAACCCGTCGCCGGCGGCCAGGCCGGCGCGTTCGGCCAACGAGCCGCTGCGCACCTCCTGCACGGCAGCCAGATCCTTTCCCGGCGCCAGCGTGATCCCCCATTGCTTCTTCAGCGCATTCAGCAGGTCCAGCCCTTCCGTCAGGAACTCCTGCTTCTTCTCCAAATCCTCGGTCCGCTCGAGCGCGTCGGCCGCCTCGGAAAGGGCGGGATTGATCTGCAGCGCTTTCTGGAAAAAACCGCGGGCGACCCCGAGATCCCCCTCTTCCAGGGCCTGGTTGCCCAGATAGAGGTAGTTCCGCTCCGGCTCCGAGTAAAAGACCTCCTCGATCTCGCTGCGCAGCACCGTCTTCTCCCCCTCCTCGGTGCTGAGCACAATCCGGTCGCGGTGCTCTTCCACCACCAACCCCTTCAGCGTCCCGCCGGAATGATCGCAGATAACATCCGCGAGAGCAGTAGGCAGAAACCAGAAGGCAGAAAGCAGGAAAAAGAGACTGCCTACTGCATACTGCCTTCTGCCTTCTGGTTTTCTCATTCGCCGCATAGCTTTCGATAGCTCTCGTAGTGGTGCACCGCGAACCCTCCGAAACTGGGGCGGTTGCCGACAACTCCTTGGATCTTCTTCATCTCCCGGTCCAGCGCGTTGCAGGAGGTCCCGCCGAAGGTGACATAGGCAGGATAAAGATTTTCCTGGGTCTCCTGCCCGATCACGACCGGTTTCCCAATCCGGTCGGCGTAGCCCATCTCCAAGGAGACGAGATGGATGGTGCCGTCGTCCCCCTCGGCGAAGTTCCGATACGCCATCACGGTGACCGTATCCACCGTGTCCAGAACATGCTGGGAGGGGGCCTTGACGTTTCCGTTCCAGAGGATCCGGTAGCTCGGGTCATCGTCGAACCAGAAGGGGATATCCACCCCGAACGTCATCGGATCCTGCTCCAGCTGCTGCGCGATCTTGGCGTTCAGGTCCAGGTATCCGCCCAGGAGGAACGCCGGCTGCTCTTTCCACGTTTTGGAAAGGAGATACACCTCCACGTCGGTGTGGATGCCGTCAAACTGTTCCTGCTCGGGAGCGGCGGCATTGAATCGCAGGACCGATTCCACCCACTCCAGCGGGACATGGTGGTACTGGGGCTTGCCCCACCGGGGGTCGCCCGCCAGCGCGTGCACCGAAACCCCGGCCCGGTGCGCCGCGCGGTTGAACTTCCGGTAACCCTCATCGGCGGGCGCGCGCAGGTCGTAGGCTGAGAGATACAAGGTATCCACCCCGTGCCGCTTGCAGAACTGGAGCAGGCGCGCGCGGCTGGTGGAGTCCAGCGCCAAGCGGGCGTCCCAAACCCACATGGCCCGGATGGGATGCCGGGGCAGGCGCTTCACGACCCCGGTCGGGGGGAGGAGCTGTCCCGGCCGCTGCCATAAGAAATGCTGGAGAAAAGAAAAAAGGAAAAGCCCCGACAGGGTCACTGCCAGGGCTTTTCCTAACTGCGCGCGCGTCACTCCAGAGCGAGGTCGTCGATGTAGACAACTCCGGTGGAGCCCGTCTCGGGGAAGAGGTCTCCCTCAAAGACGATGGAGATGGCCGCCAGCTGGGTGTAGTCCAGGAAGAACTCATCCAGCGGGATCTTCGCCTTCTGCCAATCGGTGGTGAGCTTGCCGGCCGGAAGGTACTTGCCGATCTCCTCCGACTTCACCGAGTCGCCGATCTTGTCCCAGTGGCGGTCGGACAGCCCGATGACGAAGTTCTCGTTCCCCTTCTCACCGCGCACCCAGAGGGTGATCGCTTTGTACTTGCTCCCGTCCAGATACTGCTCCGGGAGAGGCTCGGGATTCGGGTTATCCTTCGTCGGGGCCACCAGCGCCGCCGGCGATTTCAGCAGGGTGTAGTAACCGCACCACCCGCCGGAGTCGAACGGGCCGCCGCTGTTGCGCTTGTCGTAGCGGACCATCAGCACCTGCGTCTTCTTGCCGCCCACCGTCTCCTCCCGAAAGCTGACCATCGCCTTCGAGGGAGCCTTGATAAACACGTTGCTCCGGTTGCCCAGCAGATTCTTGATCTCCCCGCTGTTGAAATCGTCCACCAACAGCGGCGCCGCCAGGGCGGCCACCGGAGTGACTGCGGATAACACCAACACACAAACACTCAACCATAACTGGAACTGTTTCATCGGGGATTCTCCTTTTCTTAAAACCATTTCATAAATGTCATCTCGAGCCACACAGTGGCGAGAAATAACAGCTTTCCAGCATCACTCAAACATCAAGTCGTCAATGTAGATGGTACCCTTGCCCGCTCCCCCCGGGAAAAGGGACCCCTCAAAACAGATAGCCACCGAGGCCAGCTCCTTCAGCTCCAGCATGAAGACGGAAAGAGGAACCGTCGCCTGCTGCCACTCGGTGGTGACCTTGCCCGAAGGCAGGTAGATGCCGATTTGCTCTGATTTGACGGAGTCACCCACTTGATCCCAATGGCGGTCGGATAGGCCGATGGCGAACTTCTCCTCCCCGGCGGCCCCCTTCACCCAGAACGTCAGCGACTTGTACGGGGTGGCGTCGAAGTAACGGGGCCCGCTCTTGAGCAGCGTGTAGTAGCCGCACCAGCCGCCGGAATCGTACGGGCCGCCCTTGTCCTTCTTTTCGAACTTGATCATGAGCGCCTTGGCGCCGCCGTGCGCCCCTTCGGTCACCTTCACCGCCAGCGCGCGGGAGGGAGACATGACGTAGGTGTTCGACCGGCCCCCCACCTTGTTGGCCGTCTGATCCTCGAAATCGTCAACTATCACGGTCGCCGCAAGGGCAGAAGACAGAAGGCAGAAGGCAGAAAACAGAAACCCAACGCTGCCTACCGCCCACTGCCGACTGCCGACTGCTTTCTGCCTACTGTTTTCTGTCACTTATGTTCCTCCCATTCATTTAAGAGATCTTTGTCGCTCTTTCGGACAAACCGAAGGTTATCGAGGAAGAGGGTCCCCTTCCCCTGCTTGTAAAAGTTGATGACGAAGGATCCCATCTGACTCCAGTCCAGCTTACCAAAATCGGACAGCGGAATCACTACCTCCTGCCATGAGGGGGTCACCCCCTTGGGCAGAAACTTATTTTCCATCCCCGCCTTGACCGAATCGCCGATGGTGAGCCAGGACCGGTCCGCCATGCCGACCTCGAACGTTTCTCCCCCTCTGGCGCCCCGCACCCAGAAGCGCACCTCCTTGTACGGCGTCAGATCGAAGAACTCTCCGTCGATCTGGTTGAGCAGCGTGTAGTAGCCGCACCAGCCGACCGCTTGCTTGTCGTAATCCAGCCGGAGGGATCGGCCGTGATCGCCCACGCGCGGGTCCTCCACCCGGATGAACTCGCAGACCGACGGCAGGCGCTTGTAGGTGTTGGCCTTGCGGCCGAGCAGGTTCAGGTTGCTGTGGTCGAAGTCGTCCAGCATCAGCTCCCCCGCCTGCGTGATCTGCGCCTCCCGGTCCACCAAGGCCTCCGTGTGGAACCGGATCCCATCGATCCAGAAGTTCCCCTCCCCCTCCTCATTGAAATTGAAGACAATGCTGTAGACGCGTGTCAGGTCCGCCCCGAAGAAATCCTCCAGCGGGACCACCACCTGCTGCCACTCGGTCGTCACCCCTTTCGGCAGGTAGCGGTAGATCGAGCCGACGATCACGGCGTCCTCCCGCTTGTTGGAAATCGTGTCGTTCATGCCGATCTCGAACGTCTCCCCCCCCTTGGCCCCCTTGATCCAGAAGGTCATCGTGGCAAACTGCGAGAGATCCCCCATCACGATGACGTACGCCCCGCAAAAGGAGGGGTCCTTTTTTTTCCGGTACCGCATCCAGATCCCCTCCGGCGAGCCCTCGATGTGGACCTTCGCGTCCTGGAAGAGACCGGACTTGGAAGGCTTCATCGCGTAGCCGCCGATCTTGCCCCGCCGCGCGAACTTGGCCTCCGACGCGAACAGCGCGGTCCCTTCCGGCAGCGGGGGGACATCCTTCAGCACAACGCTGCCGTCGGCCGCAAAAACCGGAGGCGGAGAGAAAATAGAAAAGAGCAGCATGAAAGCTGCCAGCCTTATTCGTCGCACGGCGATTATTCCTTCAGCTCCAAAATGTTGAACGTGGTGGGGTCCCCCCATTGCCGCTCCGGCGAAGTGGAAAGCAGGCATTTCTGCGGCTGGTTGGCGGTGTCGCAGTCGGAACCGTCGATCATGATCCCCAGCCGGAAACCGGGTTTGAGCTCGCCGGAGTTGAGAACGCCGTTCTGCAGCGCCAGCTGCTCCGCGCTGATCCGCTTGAGCGCGGGCAAGCCGGTGGGGTCCACGCCGACCCTCTTCTCGACGTTCTGGAACAGGAAAGAGGTCGGCAGCCGGACTTCCAGCGTGTAGCCGCCTTCCTTTCTTTTCGCGGCCAACTCGATCTGCCGGATGGAGTCGGGATTCACCGACGGCACCCAGACGTACACCTCCGGCTTCAAATTCTTGAAGTTCCCGGGGCTGAGGCCGATCTGGAAGTCGTCCGCTGAGTTCACCGCTTCGTTGTAATCGCTCTCCAGGTCGGCATCCACCCAGAGCTCGATGTGGTCCCCTTCCCACATGTCGGCCCCTTGTTTCTCCTGCACGAGCACGTTGTCGGTCACGTCAATGGCCAGCAGCAGGGCCTTCGGCTCCCAGCGGATGGCGTACTTGAACGACATGTCCTTGTCCCACCCCCAGGCGCCCACGCCGTAGACCACCTGCTCTTTCTGGTCCACCTTGTTCCAGGCGGTGACGTCCGCCCAGTCCGACAGGTCGCCGTCCACGGTTACCGGATGGGTCCGCCGCGTCGCCTGGATCGAGGGGACCTTCCCGGTCCGCTCCCGGATCGGGACGTTCCGCCCCCGCTGGAGCAGCCGGTAGCTGTCATAGTAGTGGATGGCGATGCCTCCGAAGCTGGGCGAATCGATGAAGGCTTTTGTTACTTTGGCCAGTTCCTGTTCCATCCCCTCCCACCCCTCCTCAACAAAGGTGTTGCGGCGCTTGCCCTGGTTCATCTGCACCAGGTCCTGCGTCTCCACCCCGATGATCATCTTGATTCCCAACTGCTCGGCCAGCTTGAGGTGGGGGCGGCCCTGCTCGATCAGGTCCACGGCGGCGTCGTAGTAGTCCATCAGCGCGGCGTAGTCGAGGGTTTTCAGGAGTTTCTCCTCCATCTCCGGCTCCCGGGTGTAGAAAAGGGGGATCGCCAGCCCCATGACGAACGGCATGGAGGTGGCTTGCTTTTCCTTATCAATCATCTGCCGGCACTGGCCCATCAGGTCCAAGAACTCCGCTTTCAGCTTCTCCCGGTCGCCGGTCTCCCATTCCTGCGTCAGGTACGGCTCGATATCCATGTGGATGCCGTCCATCCGCTCCTCGACCGGATGACCCTTGTTGAACTCCAGATAGCCGCCGACCCAGGCCAGCACCTTCGGATGGAAACTCTTGAGCGCCCAGAGAGGATTGCCCTGCAGCGCGTGGACCTCGATCTTCTTCTGGTGGCATTCCCTTAAGAATTCGTGCAGGTTCTTCTGGTAGTCGGCCGGAGTCTGCGGGATCGGGTCCTCTCCCAGGTAGATGAAGAGCCGGCGCATGGCCGTCTTCTCGCAGAAGCTCAGCAGCTCCTTGCGGACGTCCGGCTTGTTGACCGGATCGGTCTTCCAAACCCACATGGAACGGGGAGCCTTGGGGTCCGGCGCGGCCCGCGGGCTGTTCGCCAGCTGCATCTTCTCCACCTCGTCGTCGTAGGTGAAGGCCACGTCGTCGATCTGGATCGCCCCCTTCCCCTCGTACCGGAACCAGAGCACCAGCGAGCCCAGCCGGGTGAGATCCAGGTCGGAGCGCAGCCCCTGCAGCGGGATTTTCACCTGCTGCCACTGCGTCGTGACCCCCTGCGGCAGGAAGGCCAGCACCGAGCCGGCGTAGACGGCGTCGATCTCCAGATCCTGCATCTTGTCGTCCGCCAACCCGATGTCGAACCGCTCCCCGCCGCGCTCCCCCTTCACCCAGAAGGTCAGCGCGTTGTGCTTGGAAACGTCGATCCCGTTGAGCAGCGTGTACCAGCCGCACCAGCCGCCGACCTTGTTGTACTCCATCCTCAGCGCATAGCCGACCGAGCCGGGCCGGGTATCCAGCACTTTGGTCATCACTGTATAGGAAGGGCGGCGGGCCCAGGTGCCTTGGAAGGCGTCCAACCGGTTCTTCCGCTCGGCGAAGATCCCTTGCGTTTGGCCGGTCTCGAAGTCATCCACCAGAATCGGAGGCGGCCGGCCGCCGACCGGGGCGGAAACCGTGGTACCGGGTACTATTCTGGTACCCGGTACCGTTGTTTTCGGGGCAACCGGCCCGGCACCCGGCCGGAAAGCCCACCAGAGGGCGATCAGCGCCAGGAGAATGGATCCGGCCACAAGGATTCCGGACCGGGGGGAGGGTGTAACGGTTCTCATATTGCCATTTTATCGCAGATTACGCGAAGATCAGCGCTTCTTCGAACAGCCGCACGTCCTCACGCGCCCCTAAAGAGGAACACGGCCCCTTCTCTCTCCTGCTCCAGCCCGGAGGCGACCGGTGTGAACTCGTGGATCCCCTGCTTAAAGAAAACGCTGGCCAGAATCTGCAACAGTTTCGAGGCGACGGAAGTCACCGGATCCACCACGGCAACCGTCGGGATGTATTCGTGGTGCTCCGCCCCCTCGCCGAACCAGCTCCGGATCGGCTCCGCGTAATCCCGCCCCACCATCATGATCACCCGTTCCTCGTTCCGCCGAAGATCCAGAACCTCCTGCAGCACCCGGTTGCCCTCCGCGGCGTAACCGCCGATCACCCGAAGCTGCATCCCCCTTCCAACAACCGACTCCGTAAACCGGAGACGGTCGATCCCTTCCAGGAAAGATTCCTCCACATACAAATAGGAAGCGCCGGAGGGATCCGCCGCGGCCGGGGAGCGATCGCTCAGCACCACCCATCCGTCGTACCCCACCTTCGCCAGAGAGCCATCCAACCGCCTCATCGCCCTCTCAAGAGGAGCCGGCAAATCCAAAAGCCGCCCATCCGCCCCCCAGTTGCCGGCCAGGTTGTGCAAGACCGCCTGCCCCTGCCCAAACTTCAGGACCCCCGGAGCGACCTTCTCGACCTTCTTGATCCTCTTGGGAACATCCAACTTCTTTTTGGGCAAATCCGGATTCTTGTCGGGTACCGCCAGAAGAGGGGCTAGCGCGGCGTCCGTCGCGTCCTCAAACACCAGCGGCTGCCGCTCCGGCCCGGCTCTCAGCCGAACCTGGGTGGGCAAGCCATTTTTCCCGATGATCCAAAGATTGGTTCCAAACGGAAGGAAATCCCCCCCGATCTCCCTGCCGTCGGCATCTTTGCCGACCGGGTCCCGCGAAGGGGTCTCCCCCTTCGAGATCTGGGCGAGCACCTTGGAAAAATCACCCGGGGCGAATCTTTGAATGACACCCCCCACCACTCTTTTCTTGAGGCCGTCTTTGTCCGCGACCCAGAAGAACCTCGGGTAGATCGTCACCCCTTCCTTGGGAGCCCCGCGAATCACCCGGCCCTCGTTATCCACCCGCGGCAAAAAGGCCAGCAGCGAGGGCCACTCCCCCACAGGTCCCAAGCCCGGATTGCCGTGCGATGCCGGCGTTCCGGAAAGGTAATAGATGCCCGTCTCCATCTGCGGATCCCGGACGGGGCCCATGAGTTCCACAATCCAAAAGGAAAGACTACCCTCCATCGCGGGGGTCAACCCTGTGATGCCTCCCCCGGCGTCGGCAAACACCAGCCCCGGCCGGGGAGTCACGGCGAAATCACCGTAAAGTTTCGGGAAACCGGAAGGGATCTTCTTGAAAGAGATCCCGTTCTCCCAAAAGGGGTTGTCTCCGGCGAACCGGGGGGCGGTCAGCCGCCCAAAGCCTTCCTGCCAGAGGACCGGTTCCAGCTTCCCGGTCTCCAGATTGCGGACCATGGTGATCCGGGCCAGCGGCAATCCGCTTTTCTTCAGGTCCTGCGCGATCTTGCCGGCGTCCGGCAGCGCGGCCGGCACCGTCTCCGGCGTGGGCAAGGGCACAATGAGGCCGGCCGCGGGGTCGCTCAAGGTTTCCAGCTTCTGGTTCCTCGCGATATCGGCCTCCAGCCGCTCCACGTCGGACTTGCGCTTCGCCAGCGAGAGGCGGTGCCTATCCAGCTCAAGCCGCGCGCTGAAGTTCCTCGCCTGCCCGATGTAGATCTCAAGGAAATTGCGGTGGGCCACGGCAGAGGCCAGCCGCTCATCCCACCAGGCGGAGACCGCCATGTTGAGCTTCTGTTGCCGGACAATGTTGGAGCCTTTTTCCAGGATTTCGGCCTTGACCTCCAGGACCCCGATGATGGCGCGGATCTCCTCGATCGTGTTGGGAATACCCAGGCCGAGCGCATACGTGTCCGGGTCGTTCCAAGCCTCGTCCTTCCCCAACGCGACTTTTCTCGAGTAGATGTCCCGAAGGTAGGCGATCTCCGTCTCGAACTGCTTGACCGCCCACCGCAGCTGGCTGACCTGGAACGCCTTGGCCGCGGCCGCGTGCGCCGCGGCCTCTTTTTTGGACAAGGGGGTCTTGAGACCGGGCGTGGCCAGCGACAAAAACCCTTTGGGATCCCGGAAAGCGGGCGTGACCATCTCCATCGGAAGGGTGCTCGAACCAATGTCGACCGTTGGAGAAGAGGAACCAAACATGATGTTGAATGCTTTCTGCAGATCGGCGGACCGGGGCGTGGTGACCAGCACGCTGGGCAGACCAAGCGCCTTGATGTGCCCCTCCTGCTTCTGGAACTCCTCCAGCTGTTTCTGCTCGACCTTGGCCGTCTTGGCGTTCAAGCCGGCGATCACCCGCTCCTGCGCGGAATAGGAACGCGGGATGACGCGGGTCAAGACCTCTTTGTGCGTCTCCATCTGGCCCGAGACACCCTGCTGCTGCGTGATCAGGGCCTGCAAGTGGCCCCCATTCGCCTGGTCCAGGGTGGCCCAAGCCAGTTGGGGCAGAGGGATCGCGATGGACACCTTGAAAGGATCCAAGGAAGAAGCCACCGCCATCCGCATTTGGAGGTCGGGGTCCAGCAGGTCGAGGGAGAAGCGCTGAGCGGCCAACCGGTCCTGCTCCTTCCTCAGGGCGGCGATCCGTTTCGGGATTAAGTTGTTGGCGGCCCTCACCTGCGCCATGGCAATTGATGTAGTATTCGCCAGCTTGTTGACCATTTTCAATTCCTCCGACAACAGGCGGATGCTCTGATCCATTGAGTCGGACTTGAGCGCCATCAGGCGGCTGGTGCCCCGGATGAACCGCGTGAAAGCCGCCTGTTTCACGGCCATGTCGGGCGGCGGACCGCCGCTGCCGAAGGAGGGAGCCGGAATTGTCCTCAGCACGTGCAAAAGCTTGCTGTCCTCGAAGACCAACCCCTCCGGCACAGGCAAAGAGGGCCCCAGCAGAACCAAGTCCGGCATCAGCGCTTTTACTTCTTCCAACCGCTTAAGCTCAATCTCCGCTTTTCTCAGCTTCATATCCGCGCGCATCACACCATAAGCGGTGGAGGCCCCCCGCCACTTCAGCCATTGCTCCGTCTCGAGATCCTGCGTGCGCACCCCGACAACCTCTTTGGCCCCTTCCACCCGAACAGCAAGATACTCGTCGAAGGCTTTGATCATCTGGCCGGCCACCTTGGCCTGTTCGGCCGGATCCTTCACCGACAAAACCTTTTTGCCGAGCTCGGCGATCTTCTGCTCCATCAGCAGTTTTGGCACCTGCACGCTCCGGTTCAGATTCGCTTCCCGGGCCGATTGAGCGCTGGCTGCTCCTACCCTGAGCAACCTGGTTTCCGTGTCGGCGATCTTATAGAGGTAATCAACCTCCGGTCCAACCGTCTTCACGGCGGCGTCAACAGCCTTGGATTGGTCCGCGCGGATGGAAGAGACCACTCCGTCCCACACAGGCAGCTGCAGCGGCGTTTTGACAGGCGGCGGCTCCTCGGCAACAGCAGCCTTCGACTGGACAGTTTTCACGACAGCGGGTTCGACTGCCGGCGAGGAAATTCCCCCCGGGGCAACCGGAGCGGAACCTGAGAAAAAAAGCAGCCCGGAAATCCCCAGCAGCACCGACGCGATCAACCCGGCCTTGGGTGAAGACAGCCAGCTGGGGCGCCCGGCCGGAGAACCCCTTGTCTTTCCCGGAACGGGAGAAACATCGGAAGAGGGTCCCATTCCTTTGGGTTTCTGGTCCGGCTCCGGCTTCAATTCCGGGACCGCAGGCTCCCTTCCCTCCCCCAGGTAGAAGGCCCGGACAATGAGCGCCGTCAAAGTCCCCATCACCCCCAGGACAACCATCGCCTTCCTGTCCCCGGGACGGATCCTGCCGTCATCGGCGACGAGCCGCTCCAGCGCGTCAAATTCCTGTTTGTGCGAACCGTTAAATTCCTGGCGTACCTGCGCAAGAGAGTTCGATTGCATATTCTCCGCCAGCCCTCTGGCCCACGCCCAGGCCCTGTCCACCTCCTCGTCGGTCCGGAAACCGGCCGGCGGCAGCCGCACGGGTGGTTCGGCCACAACAACGACCTCAGCCGCGGCAGCGGGCTCAGCCGCCGCGACGGGAGCAGTCGCCACGACTGGAGCGGGTGACGGCTCCTCCAGGGGAATCTCCGGAAAAATCTCAACCGTTTCGAAAGGGACCGACAAACCCGCCGTTGGAGCGACCCCCGGCCCATTTTCCAAGAGATTCTGCCCGGACTGAACGGGCAGAACCGGTTTGGACTCCGGAAAAGCTTTGGACGTAAGCCCTGTAAAAATTTCACCCAATGAATCGCGAACGTCGGTAAGACCCGCCGCCGCCCGGGAGAGCTTAACCACCGCCACTTTCATACCGGGAAGAGCTTGGGGCGCGGCCTGGAGCGGACGCTCCAGCGTGATCGTCCGGCCCTCATTGAGAATGCCGGCGATCCTCAGTTCCTGGTCCCCACCCTCCGCGACACCGGTGAATCTCAGGCGGTCCCCTTTGCTCCAGCCGGTCACAGGCCGCTCCAGTTCCAGGACGAGCGCCCCCGCCTGGGGCAGCCGCGCCAGGGGGACGGAGCCGGACATTTCGGCCATCACCTCCGGCATCCTCACCGCGTAGAGCAGGGAGTTCGGCGGCTCATGGAGAGGCCTGCTCAAAGCGATCGGCTCATCCCCGATCCATCCCCATCCCGAGGAAGGGGTCGTCCGGTCTTCCAGCCGTTCCACGCCCAGCCGGACACGGCGCTCCTCCGCCCCGGCCGCCACGGGAGGCAGCTCCGCGAGACGCTTCACGACATCGATGAGCAGCGCTGTCTGGTTGTCCGCCCGGCGGCCGGCCGATCTCGCAGCCGCTTCTGCCTGCGCCATGATCGTCTCGACCACTTCCGGCCCGCTCAACTCCTTTCTTCCCAGCATTTGGCTTTCCAGCAGCGGCTCCCCCACCCAGCGGGTGACCCCATCCGTGACCAGCAGCAGGCGATCCCCTTTCTGAAGATTGACCATCACGACATCGATCCTCGGTTTCGACTGCATGCCCCCCAGAGAAGAGGTCAGCTCCGTGTGGGCGGTATCCTGCGGATTCCGAAGAATGTGCTCCCTGACCCGCCGCGAGATTTCCAGGGGCGACCTTCCTTCCCCGATCTGCCGAACCCATGCCGCATTGTGATCGGCCGTCAGCAAGTCCAGTCCCTCGCGCCCCCAGCGATACGCCCGGCTGTCTCCCGCATGGGCGATGAAGGCGGTCCGCCCCACCACCAGGGCCGCCACCACCGTGGTCGCGCCGAGGGACCGGGTCCCCTTAAGAATCTCCGAGCTCACCTGCTCAAGGGTGTGCCGGAGGGTCAACTGAATCTTCCCTTCAAGCGTAGGGGTCCCTTCCGCACGGTAATCCTCCAGCAGGGCTATAAATTCCGGCTGCGCGAGAAGCTCCGGGGTCCGCTTCACGGCCATCCCGCTGGCCACGTGTCCAAGCAGGTTGTTTCCGTCCGCCACGACAGCCACCACCGCCACCGGCGGCTCCCCTTTCCGACCCAGACCCATGAAACTGAAATCATCCTGCTGGCTCGGCTCTCCTTTCGCCGTCTTCCGGTCCCCCACCCCCCGCCGCGCCGCCACCGTCAGCCCCAGCGCCGGCACCTCTGCCTGGAATTTTTCCTCCGCGCCGGCTTGGTCTCCAAATCCGGATGCCCGCAGCAGCTCGTCGGCCAGCTCCTCCAGACCGCCGGCCTGGGGGTCGCCCGTGCGCTCGAACACCTGCCCTCCGCGCAGCGCGTAAGCGGGGCCGGCGGGGGGCAGCGCGATGGAAAGGGCGAGGAGAGCGGAGAGCAAACCACGGAGTCCGCGCAAGTTAGGCCAAGCTCCCGATGTACTTTTCCACTTCTTCCGCTCCCGCCGCGGCATTGCCGTAGAGCACCACGCCCTGTTCCCGCAGGAAGCGCTCCACACCGGCCAGGGACGCGCCGCGCGGCACCTCCGCGAAGCCGGCGCCGGGGAAACGGCTCTGCAGCTCCTTCAACGCGGCCTGCTTGTCGCCCCCGAACTGCTCCAGGGAAACCACCGCGTATCGGCTCTCCGGGATCCGCGCGCGGCGGAACAGCTCCCCCATGCCGGCGGCCACGCTGATCGTGTCCGCCAGGACGGCCACCGGCGCGCCGGTCGTCGCCACCGGCAGCGCCCATCGCCACGTGTCGGAATGGTTGAAGAGGAAGACCACGGGCGCCGGCGCCTCGCTGGGCGCGTAGAATCCCGCCGGAGAGCGGAGCGACCCCTCCGCGGCGGCCGCCGCCTGCTGCTGGAGATCCATCATCCGCGCCCGGGCCTCGATCGACGCGTCCAGGTCCGGCCCCTCGGCGATCTCGCGAAGCCCGCCGATCAGCGCCCGAATCTCGTCGGAAGCCATCGCCTTCAGCCGGGCCGGCGCTTTCTCCTCCGCCCCGGCGGCGGTCTTGACTCCTTCCGGCGTGAAAACCGTCCCGTCCGGGATCACCACCGGCTGACCCGGCTGCGCCGGAAACAGCTCGATCGCACTGGAGGGATCAAACGGTTCCCAGGGCTTGTCCGGCTGAGCCCGTGTGTAGAGAGTAACTCCCGCCGGATGGATGTACAGACCGACTGCCCCTTCGATGCGGACGTTTTGGCCGATGATTACGCGGCCCTCCCAATTCATCGCTGGGTGGAACTCCACGCGGGCCTGGGGTGTCAGGGCTATCTGCCCCGCTCGCGACCGTTCTGCCTCGACAGCCAACGTGCGCACTTCTTTCATCGCCGGCGGGTCTTTAACCGGCGTCAAGATCGCCTGGTTCACCGAAAGGACAACCACTTGATCCGCGGGAAATCGCCTCGGGACATCCGGTGCGAATTCTTCGACTTTTTCCACATCCACTTTCTCTCTTCCAAGCGAGCCGTCGGACTGCAACCAAGCTCGGTAAGCATCTTTTTTCTTCTGATGGTGGGGAGGAAGTCCGGCAACCTTCCCCAAGAGATCCTTCAGGGGAAACGCGTAGAGACCACTGTTGCCCTGAGGCCAAGGGCCTTCTTTTTGCTTCGCGGCTTCCTCCGCCTGCCACATCGCCTCCAAGAAACCGGAAATATTCCCCCGCTCTCGGTACTCAGTGATCCCGGTCTGCCGCCGGCCCGAAACTTCGGTCACCGCAAAGGTGCCCAGTGAGAATTGATGGTTCACCTTCGGATCCGGATTGTCCGGTTTCCGGGCCTGCGGGTAGTCGTAGCCGATGCCGACCACCGGACGCTTCATCGAGGCGCCGGCCACCAGTTTGATCAGATCCGGCTCGAGGAGCATGTCGCCGTTGATCACCGCGATCTCCGCCTCCGACCCAAGGATGCGCTCGAACCATTCGGCCCCACCGTCCTGCAATGCCGCGCGGATCACGCCGCCGGTTCCATCGGGATTGAAGGCTACCGTTCCGTCGCTGAACAGAGCGATCTTGCCATCCGGCGTAAGTCCCGGGTTCATCCCCTGCCGCACGATCTCCAGATGTTTCAGGCCGAAATCCCCGTTCTTCCGGATCTCCCTCTCCACCTGATCACCCGCTTCCTCATGCAAAACCAGACGGACCGGCAACGGGACTCCGCTTCTCTGCTGGAGAGAGGCGAGCATTTCAAGCTGATAGAACAACGTCGGCTTGCCGGTGACCGGCATGATCGGAGCGGTCGGTTTGACGTATCTGAGCAACGCATCCGGGGGAAGCAAGTCCTGCTCACTGGCATTGACGATGAGGCGTGTCCCTTCGCCGGCCGCTGCAATCACAATCCCTATCCTGCCGAGCACCTCCGGCCGGCTGCCTTGTTCAAGAAGACGATCCCGATCCGGGCTACCGGGTTTTCCATCCACGGTGGGAGGAAATTCCTGAAAGGAAGCGGGTTCCCCCTGCTCTCCCTTCAGAATCAGGTCCGCGTGGCGCTGATGCTTTTCCAGCGTGTAGCCGTGATCGGCCAGGGATTGGACGACCGTTTGTCGCTGTGTATCATCCAGTGTCTCCCACCCCCGCACGATCTTCGCAGCCGACTCCAACGTGATCGGCGTCCCTTCCTCCGCGCTGGCCGGGACGGATGCCGGCAGAAAAGCGGCCAGGGCCACGTTGAGCGGCCGGCCGGAGTCGTGCGGAGGATTCCGGTGCTTGGCCTCGATTCCCGGCTGGGTGCCGTCACCAGCCACCCACTGCTGCACGTCCATGCTTCCGCCCAGCAATACCGCCTCGACGGCCCCAAGTTTGATCATCGCCCGAGCCACTTCTCCGATCGTGACCTCCTGGACTCCCTTGTCCGGATTTCCGGCCAGCGCCAGGAAGATCAGCCGCCCTTCCGCCGTTCGCCCGATTGCCGAGAAGGCCGCGATCGCCGTCTTCGGATCCCATCGAACGCCGTTCGGATCAGGAGATCCGGGCTGATACTGAGAAATGGAGCCGGAGAGATCCTGCCCGTTGGCCACCAGCACCGGCCCTACCACCGCTTCACCAATGCCGGCCACATCCGGAAGACCGCCGACCAGCGGAACTTGTTTTAAACCGGTCCCCCCGGCATCCAGCACAAAAAGGGTGGGACCCTTCGACCATTGAACGTTGGGAACCGCGACCAGTTTCCCATCCGAGACGAGGAACCCTTGGGGTTCCCAGAAGTTGGTTTGAAGGCTGTTCATCAGGAATAGCGGCTTGCTCTCCGGAGGAAGATTCAGATCACCCCACTGGTTCAGATCGGAAACCAGCGAGCTCAGCGGCTGGCCGGGCTGGAGTTGCTTGTCCTTTTGTTCCCGGATCGCCGCCCCGTTCCAGGAACCGGAGATCACCGCCGGATTAAAGGGCTGGCGCAGGACAACGCGGCCGGGATCGACAACAATCGCTCGTCCCTCCGCCCGCCGGTCCCCCGCGCTCACCGAAAGCGGGATTACCTGAGCGGCATCAGACCCTTCCATCGGCATGGGGGTTCCCAGCTGAATCTCCTCCGCGCCGGCCTTGGGCGCGGAAAGCTTCACCGTGGTGACGGCATCGGCCAGCGCCATGAACAGATCCACGCCGTCCGCTTTCCCTTTCAGGCTGCGTGCCGCCTCCGGAAGTTCCTTAAGCACCGGCTCCACTTCCGGCTTCCACACGTCCAGCGCTTCCCGAAGCCTGAGCATCTCCGGCAGGATCTGCTGCCCTAACAGATAAATGGGTTTTTCATTGTCCTTCAATTTTCCACCGGCCATATCCTCGTTGATGATTCTCAGGGTTTCACGGATTTGGGCTGCAGACATACCGAGATACTGCTGTTCCATCGCCTGGACTTGATCCACGTGCCCGTCAGCCACTCGGGCGGCCAAGAGGCGGGCCAAGTTCCGCCTGCGCCACTCCATCGCCTCGACGAACCGGGCAGAGATGTCCGGATCCAGCAGATTGCCGGTTTCGTGAGCGTTCTCCATCGAGCCGGGGCCGAAGGTGCCGCCGACCCGGTCCATGTTCAGCCGGTAGGCAGTCCAGCCGCTGAGCTGGTTGGTCAGGTTGGGAGCACCGTAGGCCAGAGTGGGGAATTTCATCTGGAGCATCTCAAACGGCCTCATCCCCCAGAGATGGTCCAGCACCCTGTAGGGGGTGGCTAGGAGCCCGTTCAGATGGGGCGATCCCGGGATCACCGTCCCCGCATCATCCCGGACTTCGATCACGGTCCCGTCCCGGTTGGTGGTGAGCTGGAAGAATTCCGGTTTTCCCCCCTCATTTTCCGGGTCAAGCTTGACATGAAATTCGTCCCGGATTACGGTCCGGCCGTCGGCATCTTTCGCTTCCGCCTGCTTCACCCCCAGAACGGTTACGCCCCGTTCCCGGCCGTCCGGGCCGACCAGGTTACCGCGGTGGGCCGAGTTTCCCTCCGTCAAGATCGGCGACCGGAACATCATCCGGTGTCCGATTCGCAACCCCTCGCCTAGAGCTTCCTCCGCCGCCCGGGGAATGGCCAGGTCCAATTGGCTCATCTCACCGGCCAGGTGGATCATCAGCTGCTCCGCCATCACATCCGCCGGCGGAAGCGGGGCGCCGGTGCCGCTGGCGCCGCGGCGGGTGCCGCGCCAGAGATCGGCCACGCCGACGTAGCCGCCGAGCGTGTCCTCCGCCTTGGTGATCTGCTCCATAATCGCGTACGCCCGCCTCCAGCGCAGAAGGTTGAAGGCGGAGATCGGGGCCTGTCTCTCCGGGATGTTGAGGGTCAAGAGCGCCTCCATCATCGAAAGCGGCGGCGCGTCGGCGGGGATCACCCCGCCCCGCTTCCACAGCGGGATCCGGAAATAAGTGAGCCCCTCCATCCAGGGCAGTCCCACCATTAAGCGCCAGGAGGAGGAATCCCAATAGCCGGCAAACTGACCCGGCGTCCGGCCGAAAAGCCGCGCCAGGATGCGGACATCCCGGCTGTAGGGGGGATCCAAATCGCGCAGGATCCGGAAGAGGAGCGTCACAATCCCGGTGACAATTGCCGTCGGAAGCAGGGCGGCAGTCAGGACCACCGGCAGGAACACCGGCACACCGAACGTGGAGAAGAGAACCCAGCTGAAGGCGGCCGCCGCGACCCCCATCCAAACCCAGTTCCGGCCTCCGGACACCCAGAGAGAGGGGACCAACCCATTGGAGTAGGCCGCCCAAAGGCCCACCACCGTCCCGAACAGAGCCGCCCCGAGGAAGGCGGGACCGAAATAGAACGCAAGGAGAACTCCGGCGATCCCGCCGTAGATGATGCCGACCTTGACTACATTGCGATCGAACCCATTCCCGGAATTGGCGGCGTAGATCAGGATTCCGGATGCCGCGGCGATCACGATGCCAATCGCGATGGCGGCCCAGGCCACCGGATTGGGGAGGTTCACCGCGAGGACGCCGATCTTCCACATGCCCCCCAGAGCCATCAGCGCGGCGGAGCCGCCGATCATCATCCCCCGCTCCGAGCGGCTCCAATGAGTCATGAGGAAGGAAAGAACGGCCACGCCGATGCCGACGGCAATGCCGACCGGCCCGCTCCAGATGAAGGCGGCAGTCACGCCGATCCCCAGCCCGTTGAGCAGGCCGGCAAACAGCCGGTGCCAGAAACTGCGCACACTGTAAAGATGCAGTCGGCCTTGTCGGAATTCGTTCGAAAAATTGGCGGTGTCCCGGATGGCGGCTAAGGATTCCGCTTTCAAGCGGGCTTTAGCCAGCGGCGGGAGCTGATCGAAAGTTCCCTCGACCTTCTTGTCGTTGACCCGGAGCTGGTGCGCGTGCCTTGCCCACCGCTCTGCTTCTTGATCGGCGGCGGCACCGGTCAGGAGGTGCAGATCGCCCAGCGACTTGGCCCACTTCGCCCCCATCTCGGCGTTCGGGTCCAGCATCATCTGGTACAGCGTGTCGGTGTCCGGCTGGGTGGCCGCGAGAGAGCGGACGTACCGCGTCAGAGTGAGCTGTGTCCGCCCCGCTTTCTTGTCTTCGATGAACTGCCGTACGATGATTGCTCCCATCTGTTCTTCGGTCATTCCCATTAGAACCGGGATCACCCCGCCGTTGGTGATCTGCTTCTCTTGCTGATTGAAATCCTTCTTAAGGAATCCCCAGGTACGGGTGCTTCGGTGTTTGACGCCGACCCGGCCGTAGTGAGGCCAGGCGGCGTTGGTGTAGGGAGCGGCGTGAATGAGGTCCGTCTGGGGAGTGGCAGTCGGATCCCAAGTGATGTGAAGGAAGGCCCGCGCAAACGGATGCCCCTGCAGGCCGGCGAGAAGCTCCTTAGCGGCCTTCCCCGCGAAAAGAACCGCTTCCCCCGCGGCGACTTTTTCTTCCACTCCTGCTGCCGAGGCGGCTGTCTCTTGCTTCAGTAAATCTAGGCCCTTCTCCAGATCCTCCGGGCTCACATCATCATGGGCAAACTTCGGCCTTTCCGCGGAAGGCTCCTTCGTATCCAAGAGGTTGGCGGAACCTTGCTTAAGAAGCCGGCCGAACGGCGCTCCACCCACCGCCGATTCCGGCGCAGTCTTCAGCTGCCCTTCCCCCCCGGGAACCAGGAGGGAAACGATCTCCGGCGGAAGGCGCCAGAACTTTGCGGTCGGAGTCATCCGATCCTCTGTGGAGCGGCCTCGCACATAAGAAGTGGGGGTCAGCGCCTCGACGTGCGTGGCGCCCACCACCCCTTCCCTCTCACGCAGCGCCGCCTGCGCGGTGTCCAGGTGGTGCTTGATCTTCATCTCCTCTTCCGCGAAGAAGGCGTATTCTTCGTCATTTTCTTTCGTGATGCTCAACTGCAAGGTGCTCCCCTGGATAACCGGGGTCAAGCGAAGCTGCCCCTCTCCGTACATCCAGCTTCGGATCATCGCCAGCTTCTGCCCCTTGGCCAGGTTGGTCTCGTTGTTCCGAGTGGTGAACCGCATGAAGGAGACCTCGTCCTTCAAGGTCACATTGACGATATCCTCGGCGCCCGGCCCTGTCGCCTCCGCCGCCAGCACCGTGAACGGCAGAACAAGGGCCGGCGGGTTTTCCACACCGGGCAGGTGGGTGACGAACCGGCCGTGCGCCCCGGCCACCAGCGGGGAGATGTCCCGGTCCAGCTCGGTCCGGAACTTCTCCGCCTCCGCCCCCTCGATCGGTTTGATGCCGGTAATCGGCGGGCCGGCGGTCATGCCGGTCCATTTCTCCAGGATCCAGTCCTCCAGCAGGCGCCAAAGCCCGGAGGAATGTTTCCCCCTCTCCCGGCTGGCCAGCAGCCGCTCCATCAGGTCGGAGAACTCCTCCTGCTTCGTGAGCTTCTGGTAGCGCCAGTGGAGCATCGCCACGCCGATCCGGTAGCCGGCCCACTGGAACATCTTGACGAAGATGTCCCCCGCGTACCAGCGGCCCCGCTGCTCCCAAGTTCCCAACAGTTGGGTCTCCGGATCGGACAGGGTGATCGGGTCGCCGGAAGAATCCCGCATCATGAACAGGACATCGGTCAACCCGTGAAAGCCGGTGAAGAAATTGTCCACCTTGGTCAAAAACCAGCCGATCGAGGTGTCGTGGAGGAATCTCCGGGCTTTTTCGGTGGCGGCGTCGCCGCGCAGGCCGAATGTGGCAATGGAGGTTCCGGCCCAGATCAGCATCGCCGGCGCGACGTGGAACAGCAGAAAGATGCCCACAACGAGCGGGAGGGCATACATCCCCACAAAAGCGGTGACGGCCGGCGTCAGCAGGGCCGCCCCCACGGCCGACCCGAGGACCCAACCAAAGTTGTGCTTCCAGCCGGGCTCCCTGTCCTTGTCGCGGAGGAAATAGATCACGTTGGCGACGGCGCTGGCCAAAAGGGCCCCCGCCCCAATCCAAACCGCCAATGAGGGGGCCAGGAAGGTGACGGCGAGTGCCGCCGCGATCACCGCGGCGATGGTCCACCCGACCCCCAGGCGGCCCAAGTCTCGGTCCACCACCGTGTAGATCAGGTTCATCACCAGGTTGAAGAAGACCAACACCAGCCCCAGCGCGGTGGTGATAAAGGCGGGTAATCCCACCACCATCGCCACGAGGAAAAGGACCGTCAGGCCGAGGCCGAATCCGATCGGGTGCATCACGTTCGGCCGCCGGGCGATGATGTCCTGCAGAGCCCGCATCACCATGGAGGACTCGTACCCCAGCACCTGCCAGAGCACCATCATCGGGACCAGGACATCCCCCATGATCAGCTTGGCCCGGCGTTGGAGGGCCGTGAGGGGGTTCTTGGATGCGTTTTCTTTCATGCCGTCAATCTCGAACATGAATGAAACCAGGGCAGCCACCGTGACGGCGGCGGAAATCGCCACGATGCCTCCCGCAACCTGCGCCACCCAGCCGGCCCCCGCCAACACCGGGATAAGGAGCGGCAGACCGAAGATTAGCCCGGCCCCAACAGCCGCCGCCGCGACCACCCCGGCCCCCAGCTTCCACCAAGAGGGCTTGGTCTCTCCGAGATCCCGGACGACAAGCCGGGCCGGCAAAGAGAGGGTCGCCAACGCAAAGAAGGCCAGCGCCTGTATGGTATGCGTGATGTAGAAAAGAACGAGCGCCGTTTGCCGCAGGCCGAAGGCGCCCACCGTCAGCCACCAGGCTAGCGTGCTGGAAGCGGCGAACGTCGCGATCGCCGCGGGGACACCGAAGTAAAAGAGAGCCGCGGCAATCCCGGCGGCCAACAGGAATGTGGTGAGCCGGCCGCCGGGCAAGTTGGATGTTCCAAATTTCTCCAGCAGCACCAGGACCGTCACACCAACTAGAAGATGGAACAGAATGGCGGTCACCGCCGGGACCCCCAAAACCATGGGGCCAATTGCTGCGGCCAACGGCCCGATCGAAAGGAACAGCAACCCCAGCGCTCCCCACATCCCCCAGGTAACGATCGGCAACATCGGGCTCCAGGCCGGCTTGGTCATGTCAACGCGGCTGCGTTTTTCCAGCCCCAGGCGGACAACCCACATGAGAGGAGCCCCCATCATCAGCATCACCGCGCCGATCCCGGCGAACAAAACCGGCACGCCGAACCAACCGGCCAGGAGAAAGAACGGGATCGCCAGAAGAAACCCGCCGATGGAGTACCGCTTGATATCCCGCCAGAAGACTTGCCTTAAGATGCCACCCCAACTCGCGCCATCGGCCCGCCGGGCTGCGATCTCATCCAGCAAGTTTCCGTGCGTTTTTTTCTTGGCTCCAACGCCGTATTCGACCCCGTAGGCCTTATCCACCACGGTCCATGGCCGCCAATCCAGGTGGATCGGCGGGGCGACCAGCGCCCGGCGGAGCGGCCGGTTCACCTGGCCGTAGAGCTCCGCGTTAATGTCCTGGTTGATCCAGAGCCCCTGCACCCGCTTCGGCGTCAGCCGCTTGGCGGAGTCGGCATACACCCGCTGGAAATAATGCTGGATACCCTGGATGGAATTGTCTTCCGTTACCTTGAAAAACCTTTTATCCACTTGAAGATTTTCGCCGTCCTTCCGGACGAAAGCGGCGCCGACCAGGCGCCGCAGTTCCCTGACCTGGTCCCACACCTCCTGTGAAACATCTCCCGGAAGCGTGATCCGTACGTCGTACCAAGTGGGTGTGGCGGACAACGAAGTCAACGCGCCGGCTCCCTGCACTGTGCCGCCGAGCTGTGTGATCCGATCGAAGACGCCGCGGACCTGCGCCAGCCAAGCGGCGTCGGTGAAGCGGGTCCCGGCGAGGATCCGGGCGTCTACCCGGCCGATCTCTTGTTTGGACCGGGTCACCTGCGCCGCGCCGATGATCTTCTCTTGGCTGTAGGTGACCAGCTCCGCCCGGTCGTCGGCCTCGGCCGGCGGCGTCTCCGGCGTTCCGGGGCGAACCGTCTGGCCGTCCTGAGCGTAACGGCGGGAGGGAATAACTAGAACCAACCCCTTTTTGAACAACTCTTTGAACCGATCCACCATGGAGGCCGGTTTATCATTCTCGGTGTTCCTTGGGCTGTCGCCCGAACCGGTCACAACCATCGTCTCCGCGGTCACCGCCCGGGCCTCGGGCCGGCCGGGCGACGGCTCCGGTTTCTCTCCCGGCAGTGTGCCCAGAGAGCGGACACCCTCCGCCATGTTGCTCGCCACCCACTTGACCGCGTACAAGGCTCCGTAGCCGGTCGCCAGATAAATCAAGGTCTCTATCCCGTTCACCAGCAGACGGTGTTGCCAATCCGGCTGGATTCTCGGAGTCGGGTCAATGACCTCCACTTCCCCGTTATCAACGAACCGCCGAAGGGCTTCCTGCCGAGCGTTGTCCTGGGCCCCCTTCGCCGCTTGCATGGCCTGCTGGATTCGCGCGTCGGCATCCGCTCTGGGCTCCGGCCGCGGCGTCAGGTCCACCAGCCCATCCGGCCGCCGGTCTTCCTCGAAGCTCAGGTTTGTCCAAAGGTTGAAGCGGTTCGTGAACCGCTGGCGGTATTCCGCTACGGAAACCACCTGCACCTGGTTGTCCCTGGGGTGATTCGTAATCAGGCTCTCCAGCAGCCGGACCCCCTCGACGCGGGCCATCAGACGCTGCCGCGCCTCCGTGATCATGTCGCCGGCATTCTGCTGGTTGAGACGCTGGGCGTCCGCAGCCGTGTCCGTGATCTGCACCGTCCCACCGTCAATGGAGAGGTTCCTCTCCAAAGGCAGGAGACTCCCCGGCAGCCAGCCATGCACCGACTCGATCACGGAGGAGATTGCCGCAACGCGGAAGGTGAGGATCCCTTTCGGAAGCCCTTTGAGCTCGAAGGCTAGGCGGGTTGTCTCATCCTTGCGAAGGAGCACGACAACCTGGAGGTCTATCCTCTGCTCTGTGTCATGGTGGTAGCCGGTCAGCGTCACTTTGTAGGGGGCATACTCGGTGGTGCCGTGGTGCGTCAGGTTGACGATGACCGGGATCCCCTGCTCCCGGC
>Ga0209515_10000393_pt1 | contig 81530 bp, 86 predicted proteins | sample Subgroupgradi54m_FD_187454 | JGI IMG/M metagenome (GOLD analysis project Ga0209515, IMG submission 187454) | Subsurface groundwater microbial communities from S. Glens Falls, New York, USA - GMW60B uncontaminated upgradient, 5.4 m (SPAdes)... ...
CCGCCGGCACCAAAACAGCTTCCGTTACCATGACGCCCTCGGGTACGGGACAAGCGGCCGTCACCGCCGCCTGCACTCCCACGGCTGGTTTGGTCGTCAAACCCGACCTTACTCCACTCGGAGCTGCCGGTGCCACGCCCGGCCCGAACGCCCCCGTCATCACTTCAGAGACCACCAACCCCGACGGCACGGTTGTTGCCGGTACCAGCGTGACGTTTCGAGTTGACCCCGCGAACATCGGCGGTGGCTTCTCCTCACCCGCCTTCAACGTCAAGCTACAGGGGAGAGACTTGCCGAACGGCACCTTCGCTGACCTTGAAACCGCTTCCGTTTCCGGGGGACTCGACAAAGGCTCCACCGTGAACAACGTCTTTACCCCCTCGACTGCCACCAAGAGTGCTTCCATCACGCACCCCTCGAGCACGACCGAGACCCGCTCCTTTGAATTCCGCTACTGTGTGGACTTGCCGCAGACACTTAGTCCCGCCAACGCCAGCATCACCGGCAACGTAGATGAATCCAACGAAGGCAACAACTGTTCGGGTGCCACAGCGCCGGTGCAGTATGGGCTCCGGCCGACTCCTCTTGTTACGCTTCAAGTGCGAAAAGCGGGTGTCAACCCCTACACTCACGGCCCGCTTTCCGTCGGGTACACCGACAAGGTTGACTTGACGTGGACAAGTTCGAATATAATTACGAACGGTTGCACAGCCTCTTCAGTGCCGACGGAAACATTCGGCAGTTGGAGTGGCACAGGCAAGGCCGCTTCGGGGACGGATTTAAATATCGGACCACTCGTCAACGCTCAATATGTGTACACGATTACATGTACCGCTATATCGGGCGCTTCGGCTACGAGCGCGACTGACAGCGTAACGGTAAACGTGGGTTTGCCCTCGGTTTCCTGCGCCGGGAGTCCCACCACGGTGTTTACCGACGAGACTGTTACTTGGACGGCCACACCCGCTCCGACTTCCGGATTGCCCACGGGAACTTTTTACAACTACACATGGGCGAGCGCCGGCGCTTCTCTGGCATCGCAAGGGCCGAGTACCAGCGCCACGTATCAGGTGAGCTATGCCGGTACGGGAAGTAAGGCCGCGAGCGTTGTTCTCACAGCTCCGGGCGGAAGAACCGTACCCGCGAGCGGCACGCAAGCCTGCAGCAACCCGGTCACGGTGAACCCCACCATTCCCACGGTTACTTTGAGCGCTCGGGCGGCAGGAACATCCGATCCGTTCGTTACCAACGCACTGAGCATTCAAGACAAAACAAAGATTGATTTGAAGTGGGACACGACTAACGGCCCGACGAGCTGCGTGGGTACAGCCACCGAGCCTCCCGGCACTACGAACGCCCAAGTAAACAAATGGAACGGGGACAGTAAGAGCGCGTCCGGCGGCACCGACAACACTGTCGGTAATCTGCTTTCAATTCAATCACCAGTGACATTCAAAATTGTTTGTTCCAAGGCGGGAGTGGCCGACATTTCAAGCACCGTGGTGGTGACGATTGTGTCTCCGATTTCTGTTTATATGGAGGCGGCAGTTAACCCCGTACCTTATAATACGTCGCCGGTGCTTAGTTGGAGCACAAGGGGTAATCCTACAGCGTGTAACGCAACCGTGGATTGGACCGGAAGTAAGAGCACCAGTTCCGCAACTTCTACAGAGACAATTTCACCGCCGATTACCGTTCCGAAAACTTATACTATCACTTGCACGAAAAATAAAGCGCTAGACGCTCCTTTCACAGTGCCTGTGGGTGTGCAACTTGCCCGGCCGACAATCCCTACCATAGTCACTAAAGCTTGCAGTTCGGTAAACGATAACGGAAAAATCGACGTGACCATGACCACGGTAGCCGGCGCGACTTCGTACAAACTATACAGAAATACAAGCGACACCTCGCCGTACCCGACGCTTGTCGGCACATATGCGGGTGTCAGTCCCTCGTTCACGATTACCGACAGCGGGCTGGCGGCCGGTTTGACTTATTTCTATCAAGTGGAGGCCGCGGCCGCGGGCGGTCAGTCGTCCGGCTTCTCCGATCGACCCAAATCCGCCGTGGCTTCACGTTGTGTCTTGCCGACCTGTACGCTTACGGCAACCCCCGCAAGTATCACTCGCGATATAGGGAACTCCTCAAAATTGGAGTGGTCAACTACCGACGCTGTTTCTGTCGCGAGCGCCGGTTCAAGCGGCGCTACGGCAATTCCGAATTTCCCGACATCCGGCCCGACAAACCTAAACGGTTCAATCAATGTCACTCCGACAACAAGCACTATGTATGGCATTACTGCAACTAATTCAAGTGGAAATACATCTTGTACCGCGCCAGTAACGGTTGTGGTACGCGCGCTTTCCCCCGCATGTTCCGCCTCCGCTCTCCATCAGGCCGACCTTTCAAATCCGGCCCAGAATGACCCTAACCAAACGGTTCAAATTGACCTCAAAACTAATCAGAATGTAACTTGGACGGCAACGGGTACTTACGAATTAGGGCGTTTGGGAGGTGTTCCGCCTTATACTTACAGTTGGGCAGGGGACTCACCGCTCGCGGGCCAGACGGGTGGAGCGCCCTCGATCTCTTACTCGTTTAGTGGCGTCAAGAGCGGTCAGGTTACCGTAACCGATTCACAGCCCGCCTCCGTGACAGCCGATTGCAGTAACAAGGCCAGTGTCACTGACTCCCGTTGTGATTTCGGCATGATTCCGAACCCGTCAACAATCAAAATGACTTTTATCGGTAACACCGCCTTGTCGCAGAAGAGCAACATTACCGTTTACCCGCCGGAGTGTTCTCAGACGATTACTCTTAGCCCCACGTCAATGACCATCGGCGGGGTGCCGGTAACTCTGAACTTCTTTACGCATAATTCAAACACGCCGGATACAGTTATTGAGCCGGGGACGTATGTAAACGGCCTCGATGTGAACGTGACAGCAAGACAATTTATAAAACCAGGAAAGTATCCGATGCTTCTTAACGGCAGCGGCAACGCGGTTGACCCGTTGGACAGAAACAAGCCGACAACCGAAAGGCCCCTCACCATTACTCTCGACGTCGCCACCTCGACCCCGAAGTTTCAGGAGTTTTAGTACGATACGAAAATTATACGAATGAGAACGAATGGCTACGAATAAAAAATATAGTCCCTCGGGGCAGAGCCTCGAGGTAATGAATGAACTCGCGGACTCGTCCACCCGCGCGGCAGAGCCGCGCGGTATTCAACCTATAGTTCGTCTTCGCTCGGACGCTGTGCAAACTCGGAAGTTTGCACGCGCTCCTCGCTAGACGAAATAAAACGCTTCTAGCTAGGGCAAGCCCTTATGTCCTCTGGTGCTGGGGTTAGGAAGTTTCAAGTTTGAAAGTCCGCAAGCCTGCTCGCACCGAATGTATCGTTTCGGTGCATGTTTGAAAAGTTCGCGCAGAAAGAACGAGAAATGTGCGGGGCGGAGAGAACTTTGGGTGTGCTATAATTTAAGTTTATTAAAGCAGTCTTATGAAGACTCGTTTCGACATTTTGGATTTTTGTCTTTCCGTTTTCTTTTTCGTTGTGCTTGTAAGCGCAAGTCAGCCGTTTTTCCACGCTGTTTTACTTACACCCTCGGCTCAAACCGCCCAGGTTGCCGGTGCGATTTCTGTCGTCGCCGACCCGGTGAAAAGAGCCGACGCGCTTCTGAAACTTCTCGATGACCTTGCCAAAAAACTGAATGCGCTTCCGGATATTCCACCGGCGCTTTCTGCCGACAGTGTGCAGTTCACCGGAGCGGGAGAGAGGGCGGGGCGGCCTGTCGTCTCATTCGGCATGGTTCCCATCTTCGAATCCGCTGACCAGACTTTCGAGATCATCAACCGAACCGGACATGCGCTCACCTTCGCCGAACTTTCCGGACTGGAACGCCCTTTCTCCTACAAGGGAGGCGCTTTTCCCGGAACGGGAGGCACCTGCACGACGGTTTTGAGCGGAACATGTACCGTAGTGCTCTCTTTCTCGCCGAACGGAACCGGAGGGAGGCCGCTTGGCGATTTGCTACAGGCCACCAATAATGTAAAACTCAAGTTTCTGGACGGGACGCGGGCCGGAGAAACGGCACCGCTCCTTATCGGCGGGTTAAGCGATGAGAATCCGGTGAGCGATTTGACCGCAACCGTGACGGTTCCCGCCAATCCCATTCTTCCGGGAGAAACGGATGCTATCTGGGCTCGGCTCGGGCATGTAAGCCCATTAGACCCACGGCAAGTTTTTTTCAAGGGCGTGTCCGTCACCGGACTGAAGGCCCCGTTTTCACTGAAAGATAACGGATGTGCCGCTCAAGCGGGTCAAAGCAGTTGCTCTCTGCAATTTCTTTTTGCGCCCACCTCCCCCGGAGCATTTCAAAATGAGATTCGCGTACGCGCCGATGTTGGGTTAATTGCTCCGAAAGAATTTCCGATGATGCTTTCGGGAAAGGGACTGACTCCGCCTGCCGCGCTCGGCCCTGCCCAGAACCTCCTCATCGTCTATAACGAGGACTGGCAAGAGAGCGTGGAGGTAAAAAATTATTATGTTGCGAACCGCCCGGGCTTTTCGAACGCGAATACGCTGGGTATTCACTACGCGGTTTCCGCCTCGTGCGCCGACCTCGCGTGCCTTGCCAGAGAACTTGAGATCATTCCATATTTCGACATCAAAGCTCGCATCGTTGACCCTCTCATCGCGTGGCTTCGGAGTCATCCGGAAAAAGACATCCAATATATCGTCTTCATGCGCGGGCTTCCGACGCGCACTCCCGGCTCCGATGTGTCAGTGCCTCCCTATCACGCCGGTGACCCGCAAATGAGCCTGCAGGTGCTCGTGGAACGGGCGGTTTCAGATGCGCTGTCAAAAGAGGTGTTCGCGACGTCGGTGGATATGGGTTCACGGGAAGCGACAGTGCGCTATGTGGATAAGATAAAATCCCTCTATGGCCTCATGCCCATTAAAGCCATGCTCGTTTCGGCGAGAAATACTTCTTTCTACGGGACTACATATTATTTGAGTGATGCGCGGAAGGACGGGGCCGACAGCGGGCTGGTAAAAGAAAGAATGGATGCTCTCAAGGCCGCGAATCCGGACGCTTCGATATCCTACCATGCTCATGCCACCACACCGCACACAACCGCCTCCGACGTTGCCGGTTTCATCAGTTGGGGGATTTACGAATATAAAGACGGCCGGGGCGTGGGGGGATGGAATGGGGATTATCCGATTAACGGCACGATTACATTCAGCGGCAAGTCCGACTGGTATCTCATCCAAACCATTGAATCGTTCAACGGCTTGTGGCTCGCGGCAGGTCATCAGGGCAACTTCATCAAATGGTTTTCCGCGAACGCGTTCGGCGGTTCCAATTACGGCAATACGCCTGCCGCCGCCGTGACACACGTCATCGAGCCGTCTACAAGCGGCGTGAACAGTCCGTATCTTTTTACCTGCTGGGAAACTGGAAAGCCTTTTGCCTATTGCGCGGGAAAGTCGAGACAGACTGAAGGTTTTCAAGCAGTTGGCGACCCGTGGGTGGCAAGATAGTAATTATGAAGAATTTTGCAACATATAAAAGATATTTGAAGCACAGCGCTGTCGCCCTCGGAATTTTTCTCCTGTCTTTTTTATACACGCCGGCATGGGCGATTACAATTAGCGACCTGTTAAATGAACTGGGTCAGTTGGAAACGAGAGCGCAGACTCTCCAATCGAATATTCTGAAAGCGGAAAACGATCCGCAAACGACAACAGCCACAAAGACATCTCTTTTAACCGAGCTTACGGCCGTCCGTTCGCGCACGGAAGCCATCAAGGGACTTTTGCAGACCACGCCATCCGCGCCAGCAGTCAAAGCCCAAACGGGTTCTTTTTGCGGAGGAAATATTTCTCTTGCCTATACAGCTCCAGTCCAAGGTATGGTTTTAAAATACGAACTTAACCGAAACCCCGACGGAAACCAGCTCGCGCAGTGGGGCATAATCAACCAAACCGCCGGAACTCCGGCAGACATCAAAAATCTTCCCTCGAATGACAACGGCATCAAGCCGGATACAATTTATAAATATCAACTTCGCGCCGTCGGTCCCGGCGATGTCGAAGCGTATTCGGATATCGTCCAAGCAAAATCTTCGGCGGCGTGCCCACCGGCAACTTGCACCTACACCTACTCGGCATTTGGCAAATGCCAACCAGACAGCACGGAAACGAGAACTATACTCTCAAGCAGTCCCGCCGGCTGTGCCGGAACCCCCAGCCTCTCGCAATCCTGCACCTATGTGCCCCCGGTCTGCTCCTACAGCTACTCCAATTATGGTCAATGCCAGTCAAACAATGTCCAAACAAGAACCGTTGTTTCGAGCGCTCCGACCGGGTGCGTTGGCACTCCCGCGCTTTCGCAGTCTTGCACGTATGTTCCTCCGGTTTGTAGCTCCCCTCTCACAAAAAATGAGACTGGGATTACATGCGACCCAAAAAACGGTGTTTCCGCCACCTCCGGTTCAGTCACCAGAAGCCAGACAAAGAGCGCCTATCCCAGTTGCGCCTTCGCAACGCCGGTTACCGGTGATAACTCTAAATATGAAAGTGATACTTGTGTGTATCCACCTACCGTCAACGGCGGATGGACCGCCTGGAATCCCATATCTTGCCCAACAGCTTGCGGTTTAAGCGTAAGCACACAAACCCGTTCTTGTACAAATCCACTCCCATCCAACGGAGGAGTTCAGTGCGCCGGCTTAGCCACTCAATCTTGTCCAGCAACGGCGACGTGCCCGCCACCGCCAGCTACTGTCGCTCCGGCGGAGAACGGCTTGGTGACCACCTTTTCTTCGCCGGGAGTGCAGCAGTGGAAAGTGCCCGCCGGAGTAACAAAAATCAAAGTAAAAATATGGGGCGCAGGCGGAGGAGGAGGTGTAGGATATGTGTCTAAAAGCAATGTGGATACAAGCAGTTTCCTTGGTATTGGGCATAGTGATTATTCCCACGGTGCGAGCGGCGGTGGCGGTGGCGGATATGCTAGTGCATCGCTTTCAGTAAATCCTGATAATTCTTTCTCTATTATTATTGGTAAAGGTGGAACGATAACTACTCCGGCGGGTAGGAGCGAAATACGATCCAGTTCTGGTTCATATTTAGGAGCAGGCGGCGGTGGCGGTGGATCTCCAGTTGAGAATTATCTCGGAGATCTAAGTAGATACCCTAGTTTTTATGGTCTCTCAGGCGAAGGGGCGGGAGGTGATGTTCAGGGTGCGGCTGGTGCTGGCGCGGGAAGCTCTAACGGTTCCAGTGCTGGTGGTGGAAGTGTTTATGGATATCAGATTACTCCCGATGCGGGTTTGGCGGGTGTTTGGGATGGAGCACCTGGTAACCCTGTGCATGCTCACAAAATAAATAATTATGATCGATATGATGCTGGACCCGGAGGGGCAGGTGGCAATGGGGGAGCTGGGGGTAGAGCAGGTCGCTGTACAGTTGATATGAAAGGTAGTGATTGTAATATTGGCGATCAACCAGGAGAAGGTCCATATGCTGAAGTTGGTAAATCTCCAGGTGGCGGAGGTGGTGGATCAAGCACTGGTTTTAATTATTCAGGTATTGAAGCTCACGGAGGGAACGGGCAGGTCGTCATTGAAATTCTCGAACGGGGAGCGCCTCAAAATTCTGAAATTCCCGTAGTAGCAACCACCGCGCTTTCTTGCGGCGGAAAAGTCGATTTGTCTTGGACGAAGCCTGCCGGGTCAGGAATCGTCAGCGGATATATAATTTATCGCCTTGATTATGATGCGTACGCGGAATACAGGAACCCCCCTGTCTATGAACTTATAATAATTCGCGACGTCAATATCACCCGATACACAGATGCCGCGCCGTCAGTAGACAAAAAGTATTGGTATTACGTTTTCCCGGCAACCGCCGCCGAGCTGGCGGCCGATTCGGGTAGAACAGCGAATGCCGCGGCGGTTATTCTTGCTCAATCTCAAGCTCCAGCTCGCGGTTTCTCGGGGGCCCAAGTATTTCAAACTTTTGGGGCGACGCGTGGCGGGAGCACTGTTGCTGAAAAAAACTTCGCGTTTTCTTCCGCGGCATGTGTGTCAAACCCCGACCTCACCCCTGCCCCAAGCACCCCGATTGTTTCCGATGGCGAAACTGATGCAAGCTGGGTGGATGCTTCGCTTACTCCCAACGTCATCCACTTTACTCCCGGTAAGAAAGCAAAGCTTGACGGGGGAGTTCTAAACCTCGGACCTGGCGTTGTTCCGGCTGGCAAACATTTCAACGTGAGGTTTCAGAAAAGCGAGACCCAAACTTTTGACGCTACGAACGTAGGCATTGTTGACGTTACTGCTCCAGCTGGCAACCTTTTAAAGAACGGCAAAATTCCGGTTTCCTATCTTTACCCCTCGGTGGCGAACGACGACGGCAAGACCTACTACTTTCGCTACTGCGTTGACCAACCGCCAACGGATGACAAGGGTAGTGTGTTGGAACAACAAGGCCCGAATGATTCGTCTGCCGTGCCGCCTCTCGGGGAGTACAACAACTGTTCCGGTCCGATAGTCGTCAAATTCAGGAAGCCCGATAAGCCGACCTGTGATTGTTCCGCCATTAACAGCTCGCTCGTCATGCCGCAGAGCGCGCTGGTTATTGCCGCGAACACTCCAAACATAACAGGCACTAAAGATATAAAGGCCGACGATGCGTCCGTAATCAAGCTCCGGTGGAATTCAACCGGCGCGGACTCGGTTACCCTTTTCAAAACTTTGCCCGACGGAAAAACCGAAGGAGGCAATCTCATTGCCGGCAATGTGGTTAGCGGGGAAATTTCTTTAACCAATCTTACAGTTGGCGTTTATGATTATGTGTTCACCGCTAAGAATTTGGGCGGCGAGTGCGTGTCGAAAGTTCACTTTAACATCGTACCGACTCCTCTCCCAAAACCCGACCTCATCATTTCCGTCAAACCGGCAGTCGTCCGCTCCACCGGAGCATCCGGCCCTCTATATGTCGGGGAAAGATTGACCTTTAACGCTACGGTGAAAAATCAGAGCGAATCTCCGGCTTCAAATATATTTTACAACCGTTTCCAGATTCTACGGGAGGACAAAACAATCGAGGCTAATGTCGGCGAACCAACCCTTCCAAATCTTGCCGTGGGCGGCGCAGAAGTCGTCACTTCAAGTTCGTGGACAGCGGTGGCCGGCACGTACAGAGTGGTGGCGTGTGCCGACACCAGCGATACTCCCGCTTTGCACAACAAAATTAATGAGGGGGATAAAGAAGACAATAACTGTTCACCTTCGGATTCGGGTGCTTCGGGAACCACGATAAAAGTGGAAAAACCAGACCTCATCCCTCTCGGCGCCGCCGGCGCCACTCCGGGGTCAAACACTCCAGTTCCAAGCGGCACAACTTTTGTGAAAGACAGTGTTACTTATTACAAGTCTGGCACCAAAGTGACTTTCACCGTTGAGCCGAAAAATATCGGCGGGGCGTTTACTACCCCGCCCCCGTCTTTTAACGTGAAGCTCCAGGTGAAGGATGCTGTGCACCCCGACACTCCGGCGGGTGATGCATTTTATATCGACCGCGGTACGGCCGCAATCTCCGGTGGTCTTTCTTACAATCAGTCCAAAACAGCAACTATTGAAGAGGCTTCGGGCGCAACGGAAACCAAAGCATTCAAGTACCGATACTGTGTGGATTTGCCGCCGAACGAAAATCAAACCGGTGACCCGACAGGGCTCGGTGTAATTGCTGAAAGTAATGAAAGCAATAACTGTTCCAGCCCCGTCATTATGAGGTACGGACTTCCCGATGTGCCTCCGCCCACACTTACTCTCAAAGTCCGCAAGGCCGAGGTCGACCCTTACACTCATGATTTGTTGACTGTCGGTGATGGCGACCGTGTTGACCTCTCGTGGAATTACACCGGCCAGTCGGCTTGTAGCGCCAGTTGGAAAACTCCTTCCGCGATATCTGAGGTTGATAGCGACCTCTCTGTTGGACCGTTACTGAAAGTGCGGAGCCCTTACACCTATACAGTAACTTGCGGTGGTCTCTCCGATACAGTGAAAGTAAATGTTAATCCGCCTGTTGTAGACACTAGGCCGTTATCTTGTGTTCTCAACGTCCGTCCTTACACAGCCACAGGAACATTTGGTCCAAGTGTCATCATATTTGCTGGAGAGGGAGTGGAACTGCAGTGGAAAGTTACCGGCGGTGCGACTTCAGTCTCGCTCTTCAAGTTTGTGTTAAGCGCGAAAGAGGGCGACAACCTTGTCTCGGGCAATGCCCCGAACGGAGTTGTTACCTCAAACAATCTTTCTCTGGGTCACTACCAATACAAACTTTCCGCGACGAATGCCACCGAGACGCGCGGCTGTGCCGTTGACGTTGAAGTCAACTCCGCGCCCAAGCCGGACCTAGTCCCCCTGAATCCTCCGACTGTCACAGGACCGAGCAACGCGGAAAAGATTTTCACTTCCGGCGGGAAAATCACGCTGTACGCTAGAGCTGAAAATATTGGCGGTAGTAAAGCGAACGAGTTTAAGATTAAATTCCAGTACAAGCCGGCGGGCCAGTCGGACGACTTGTACCAAGATTTTACAAAACCGGACGGTTCAATCAACTACGCCACGGTGTCGGGCGGACTTGGCGCCAAAATAAAATTAACCGAGCCGGTTAGCATTACTCACACTTCTCGTTTGGATGAACGCGGCGTGTATGACTTCCGCTATTGCGTTGACATGCCGCCGAACGATGGAGTGGGCAGTGTCAACGAAATGCAAGTTTCCGACTACGCGGATTCCCGCGCCACTCCCCATGTCGGCGAATACAACAACTGTTCGGAGAGCAGTATGTGGTCATTCGCGCCACCCCCGACTCCGCCGCCCGTAGGTTGCTCGCCTAACTGCACACCTCCGCCCACGGTTGTTTCTTCCGGCCCTCTTTCTGTTACATGTTCGGTGTCTCCGAACCCGATAGATTTGGCAAAAGTTTCCTCCGCTACCTGGACAGCAACGCCGTCGGGCGGGACTTCACCCTACGCATTCGAGTGGCTTGCGGGGGACAGTGGCAACAGTTTCGACGGCTATCTCCTGCCGTACTCCACAGGACAGACTCCCACTTTCACTGTTAACTACGTTGCCGGCGACACGTTCGCCCAAAGTGGCACGGCGAGAGGCCCGCGAAGCGGCAAGGTTGAGGTAAACGATTCTTCATACCGAATGGATGACGCGCCTCAAGACGTGACGTTAAAATGCGGTCCGCCGGGGACGACATCTCCTTTCGTGTCGTCAGGCTCATTACAAGCGTCGTGCGCGGTGTCGGCGACTTCGACTGACGCCGTTAGTGGCGATAAGTACGTAACATGGACAGTTAATACAAAAAATAGCGGCGTTCCTCCTTATTCTTATATTTGGAAAGTTGGGACTTTGCCGGAGCAGACAACGAATAAAAATATTTTTAAGGTCGTGGCCGATGCAAACGTCACCCCTCTTAATTTTCAGCAGGGTACTGTAACTGTATCTGACTCGACTCAAAATAAAGTTTCACAACCCAAGACCGACACCGCCGATTGCGGTACGGTAAATATCTTCAATTCGGACGACGATTACACGCTTTCCGCCGGTCCGGTCGCGACCCTCAACTTTATCGGAGAGACCGCTTCTTCAAATAAGGTTCCCGTCACAGTGGGTGCCGGCTGGTTTGACAAGGACATCATTATTTCCGCCTCGCCGGGCACTTTAGACGGCACTTCGGTTCCATATCTTTTCTATGCTTTTTACAAAAACGGCGCTCTGGTCGGCTCGACTGCCACGTTAAAGAAAAACGAATACGCTACCGGTCTTGAAATGGTTGTTAAGGCTTCTAAATTTATTCCGGCGACCAAGTACCCTAATGCCATTACCGTTCACGCGGTCGCGGTTGACGGCAGCAAACCTCACGACGTATATGTTAGTCTCAATACCAACGACAGCCGGCCGACGTTTCAGAATTTTTAATATCCGCCCGCACAACCTGCCGTCTTCGGCGGAGTTTTGCGGCTTGCGGATATTAACCCCGCACCAATCCCAGGACGAGTGCGTGTCCGAATAGGACATCCCTCCTGTGGACGAAGCGCGAGTCCGTATGTCCTCTGGTGTCGGGGTCAAGAGATTTTAAGATTCAAGATTAAAGATGCACGATTCAAGAAAGTCCACAATGTCGGACATCGAAAGCCCAACTCCCTGGTTCTCATTCGCACATTCGTGCGAATGAGAGAATGTGCAATACCGGTTTGCATAAGCAGCGGTTTTTCGGCTGTGGTTTTAATGCTACAATTCCAGCATGACTCATTTCGGAGAACACTTGATGATTGACGGTTACGGCGGTAACAGGGAAAAACTCAACGACCGGGAGCTTGTTTTGAAGTGCCTCGATGAGTTGCCGGAGCTTACAGGCATGGGTAAGCTCTCAAAGCCTGAAATCTATTATGCCAAAGGCAACGGCGGCAAAGACCCGGGCGGCTGGAGCGGTTTCGTCATCATCATAGAGAGCCACATCAGCATTCACACCTTTCCGGCGCGCGGATTTTTCACCGCCGATGTGTATACCTGCAAAAATGGCATGGACACGAAATTTATCGTTGAGTATTTCACCAGACAGTTTGGACTGCAGGATATCGAACAAAACTTTATAAAGCGCGGAACACGATATCCCGACCGCAACTTTTGATTTTTATAGCCACCATTTTTGGTTTGCAAAAGACATATGGTTGGTTTAATATATAAAATATGAATATGTTGACCATACCAAAAAATTTTATATCCAATGACGACCTAGTCATTATCCCTCGTAAGCAATACGAGAGTTTTCTTAATGTTGGCAAGCAATGGAAGAAAAGATTATTTGAAGAAAAGGATACAGACGAAGCAATAGCTATATATAAAAAAGAAAAAAAACAAGGCAAATTAAAAGTGGTAAAATCTTTATCAAGTTTGAGATGAAATATGTTCATTCGTCTGACTTCTCAATTCAGGAAGGCATACAAAAAGATGCCGAAGACGGTTAAAATGAAAGCTGAAGAAAAAGAAAAAGTTTTTCAAAAGAATCCTTTCGACGCTCGTCTTGATACTCATAAACTTCACGGAAAATACAAAGAATATTGGGCGTTTACCGTGATTGGTCAATATAGAATTATGTTAGCGTTTTCTGGCGCGGAATTTGTTGATTTTATCAATATCGGTACCCATGAAATATATAAATAATCGCGGCTGCTCCTGTTCCCAAGGGGAAGCCCGTGTTTTATGAGTTGAGGTTGTAACCTAACTCAAGCTATCGCTAAGGTTAGGTTACAGTGCGGAATCGGTAACTTTACCCCCACACCTTGTGTGTAATGCCTTGTGGTCAAGGTGTGGGGGTTTACTTCTGAAACTCGCGTCGCGAAATAGTGTGGTAAAATTCACTATATGAAATCTTGGAAACATTGGCCGTATTGGCTTCGGGGCGGGGTGATTGGGGGAGGGGTCACGATTGCAGATATTTTGTTATTATCTTCGTGTAACTTTATTACTTCAGGGCATAGTACTTTCGGTTGTGGACTGGTGTATGTTGTATTTGGACCTTTGTGGCCAGTTGCTTTACTGATTAAATACTTTGGATTCGTTTTCCCATCCGAAAGAGTTTTGATAATTATCGCTGTAGTTACTTGGTTTACTGTCGGTGCTGTCGTTGGTACACTTACCAGTTTTGTGAAAAAGAAAAAGAGTTCGATGAACGAACTCTTTGAGAAAGAACTAACATAACCATGTTTACGGTTTATGGTGTAACCGCCCGATAAAATCGGCGGTTTGTGTTTGTAGAACCGGGGTCAGTGAAGTTGACCGTGCCGTTTGTGTTTACCAGAACAGCACGTGTTTCCCAGTTGACCAGATTTGTCGAGGACTCGACTCTGTAGTTGTAACCGGACGGTCCGGTCAGTCTCCAGAGGTGATGGTTGTTGGTATCTGTTCCGATTGTGGCCAGCAAGAAAGGTTCCCTGATACCGATGAAACCCAAAGAAACATTTGTGATGGCTATGCTCGAAACCGTGTTTGAGAACGAATCCAAGCGGAAGCCGAGGGTGTTTCTCGTCCCCGACTTTACCCAAGTAAAGTCGGGGGCCTCATTAGTTTTTTCGTTGTAAGTAGCGGATAGGGTAGCGTTGCTTTCTTGGTATGATAAAATGTGTCTATTATGAAATCTTGGAAACATTGGCCTTATTGGTTAAGAGGAGGGGTGATTGGGGGAGGGGTAGCGCTTTCTTTCGCTTTTATTTCCCCGTTCTTTTGTGTCCCTCTGGGTTTTATCTGTCTCATTTTATCCGTTCCTACCTTACCCTTGTTTCCATTTGTAGAAGTCTTAGCATTAAATTCTGATAATTTATTGCGAGTTATAGTCCCTGCGATTACCGCAACAGTGTGGTTTATTGCGGGTTCTGTCACTGGTTCTTTGGTTAGCTATATTCATTCAAAAAAGAAGTTATCATAAAATAAAAAAAAGAGCCCGCGTAAGCGAGCTCTGATGACGTAGCGAAGAACTAATTTGCGACTGCGCGATAGAACCGCGAAGAGGCACTTGTTGAAACTGAGTCGGTAAACCGTACAATTCCGTTTGTGTTGACGAGCGTCGCAATAGTTTTCCAGTTAACCAAGTTGGTGGAAACTTCTACCGCATAGTTGTAGCCAGCTGGTCCGTTCAGTTGCAATATTGGAAGTCCGTTGATTTGTTTTCCTGTAGCGGAAAGCGAGAACGTTTCTCTGATGCCTACGAAACCAAGTGTGATATTGGTTACCACTGCGCTTGAAGTCATGGCAGAGAATGCGTCCAAGCGAAACCCAAGCAAATGATTACCGCCCGTGATCCTTGCTGGCAGAGCAAATGTGTACTGCTGAAGTGCGGGGGATACGCGCTCATCTATTGAACCAAGTATATTTGTACCCCAGTAAACCGACAGTAAACCTTCTGCTCCCGTGCCACTGAAGAAACCCACTTCCAGAGAAAGCAGATTGACTATATTTGTCGCTTTCGTGTCTACTGCAACCCACACTGGTGAGCCAGTGATGAGTTTTAACCCGTTACCTTTCACCTCTATGGTACCCGTTGGACTTTTGATAAGTAACGGTTTGGCAAGGTCTAGGAACGGACTTAAACTCGGCGGTGGCGGTGTGATGTCCGGTACGCAAGAAGGGTCGGGAGTTCCCAAGGGTAAGGGGGGATTGTTTCCACTCTTGTACTGATTTTTCGCGAAGTCCCAACCCCCACCTTCTTGGCTCAATGGAAAGCCTAATCCTTTTGCCTCCGGCCACGACTGCCCGATTGTTTTAAGATAGAACTGATGTGCCCACTCGTGAGAAGTGACCGTTCGATAACATTGCTCAATGTCTCCGTTCCATGAGGAACGAAATGTTCCACGCGAGGTCTTGTTCGGGTCAAGCGAGGTTACGTTTACGTTGTAAGCAAAGTTTAGTGACCCACCTGTGAGTCCAGTTAGGATGTCAAAAGTCTCAGCATCTCTGGCGAAGTAACTATCAGAAAAGTCAGAGCCCGCTCCATAGATCCCCCTGCCCCCGTAAGTTAATCCGACATACGGATCCAGGAATGTTGTATGAACCTTAACAGTTATGTCACTTTCTTTTATGAGCGTCGAAGCGGCTTGAATTAAAGCCGCTCCTGCGCTGTGACCGATGAAGTGGACGTGCTTCCAGCCTTGCTTTTTTAGGATGTCGCCTAAGTTGTTTCCCTCGTCCCTGCCTCTACGAAGAACAATTTCCGCGCCAATGAAACCTAACAGTGGTGAAGTTTGTGCTTTCTCTACCCACCTATATGCACTCACTTGCCAGTTGTTGAGTCCGTTGGCAGTAAGGTAGGTCGTTATCGCATTCGTCATGTCATCCACCCACCTAACATCAGGATTCCACCCATGCGTAACCACCACCAGACTGTCTTTAGCAATTTCCTTTTTCGGCGGCTCGGAGTAAGTCGGTTGCACCGTCTGGGTTTTTATCACATGTATCGGGTCGGGCATCGGCGCTCTTGGCGCCGATGCTTTCACCGACAGAACGGTTCGGAAACCGACTTGTTGATATGCCATGGTATACGGCCCGTCGCCGTTGCGAAAGCCAACACCGTTACCCCACGCATCCCCGTTAAAACTACCGCCACGCAGTGATTTTTTGTTGCCCGCATCTGGTCCACGGTAATCTTTTTCTTCTGCCAACCTTGTGTAAGATTCGGAATACCAATCCCAACACAACTCCCATACATTTCCCGCTATGTCATAGAGACCGTAGTTGTTTGGCGGGAAATATCCTACAGGGCTTGTGTATGGATACGGTTCTTTTTTGAATTCCGGATGGAATCCGCGAGTGGGACTAATGTCATAGTTAAGAACCGCCGCGCTATAGTAATTCGCCTGACTGTGGCTGATTGTATCTCCCCACGGGAATCGTTTGCCGGACAAACCGCCCCGCGCCGCCCTTTCCCATTCCGTTTCTGTTGGTAAACGGTATCCCGCGTCCCACTTTACCCACTCATTCTTGATATCGATATTTCCGGTTTTGTACAGCGTTATCCGAGTCGTGTCCGTGTAGTATGAAGGTTCGTAACCCTCTTTTTCCGAACGCGCGTTGCACCATTTCACCATATCGTACCAGTTGATGCCATACACGGGGTGGTTAGCCGCTTTGCCGGTACCTGTGTTGTCGAAACTGTAACCGTGGTTGATTGCCCATTCGTACACTTGGTTCCACAACGCCATTGTCACCTCGTATTTATCCATGTAAAACTCACTCACCGAGGCGGGATGTGTTATCGGGTAAAACGTGCTGAACGGATTACCCATATCGAATGAGCCTGCTGGTATGAGCGCCATGTTGTCCGGAACTTGGACGGCGCTTGATTCCATTTTTTCTCCCAACAATGCCGCACTTAAAACCGCGATAACAGAAATTATTTTCATACAGGTTATTCTTCTTTCAACGTTCACTTTCTTTTTTCGACAAGTTCGCTCACCCGAGCGGTTGTCTCCGATAACTAGTATATCAAAATTTACTGCCAGGTTTACCATCTACTTACAACTTATCCCTAGGGATAAGTTGTAAGTAAGCGAGGTAACAAGGGCGGGTAGACTTTTTAGCCACGGTTTTTGCAGATAGGAATTTTCTTGTGCTACAATTCTCTTGTGTTAAGAAAACAGTAATGTCTTACCTAAGCCATCAATTTTTTGGAATAGCCGCCGGCGCGCTGTCAGTAGCTGCTTTTACTCCTTATCTGTGGGCGATTATAAAAGGTCAAACAAAACCCTCGGCCGCTTCGTGGTGGACATGGTTTTTTATTTCACTTATTACGACTTCAAGTTCGTGGTACGCTGGAGCGTCGTGGGGCGTGCTGGTGTTGCCCTTGTGGCTTTGTTTCTCATATCTTTTGGTGGCGGTTTTATCTATCACCCGTGGCGATAATAACTGGGATTTGCTGAATAAAATGTGCGTGGCGGGGGCGGTTTTCGGCGCTCTGTTGTGGTGGATTACCGGGGAGCCGCTTGTCGCGCTGGCGTTTAGCATTGTCGCCGACCTGTTCGCCTCTGTTCCGAATTTTCGCCACGTCTGGAAAAATCCGGAGCAAGAAAATCGGTTGGGCTGGACTCTCGGTTGGGCGTCCGCAACGCTCGAGCTTTTTGCGGTCAGCCGGTGGTCGTTGGCCGAATCCGGCTGGGCTGTTTATTTTTTTCTGAACATGACGGCCACCCTTTTTCTTTTGTGGCGGCCGTCTAAGAAATGAATCATGATTCCCGAATTTCCTCATTTCAAAAAACTCGAATTTTCCGACAAGGCCGACATCGAGGTTTTCACCCGGCAATATCCGCCGTATTCCGATTTCAACTTCACAAGTATGTGGTGCTGGGATATCGCCGAGCAGGCAGTGTTGTCTGTACTTAATCAGAATTTAATCGTAAAGTTTTGCGATTATCTCACAGGTCAACCTTTTTACTCTTTCTTGGGTAACAACAACTTACAGGACACAGTGCAAAAACTTCTCGACAAATCACTTGAGGAGGGTACGGGTTCAGAGCTGAAGTTGGTTCCAGGGGACTCCATTAAGGGCATAGATTTAACGAAGTTCAGTATAAAAGAAGACAGAGACCATTTTGATTATGTATATTCGGTAGATGAGTTGAAAAGTTACGAGGGTCGTATTTACGAAACTAAACGTAACAATCTGAATCGTTTTATGAGAAAGCACGCAGGTACTGTGGTAAAAGTTCTAGACTTGGGGAATGAAGAAACCCAAGAACAAATTATCACACTTGACCATCTGTGGTTAGAAAATAAAATACTTCATAAAAAAAATCCTGAAGCCGACAACGAATTTAAAGCACTGAATCGCTTGTTCCAACCAAGTTCCCTCGATTTAGTCGCAATCGGTTTGTATGCGAGTGGAAAACTGATAGCTTTTTGCATTAGCGAGTTGCTCGTTTCCGGTTACGCGTTAGCTCACTTTGCAAAGGCTAATACCCACTTTCCAGGTGTCTATGCACACCTTATGAAAGAAAACGCAAAACTTCTGTCGCTCAGCGGCGTGTCCTTTCTCAACTACGAACAAGATTTGGGTATTCCAAGTCTTCGACACTCAAAAGTTTCCTTTCGCCCCAAGCTTTTTTTGAAGAAATATAGTGTCCGTAGGATTTAAAATTGAGCGTTGCACTCGGGTCTTTTTCTCACTATAATTACGTAGTATATGTACCACATATTAAAGAAAAATGTTTTTGCTGTTCTAGCCTCCATATTCTTTTTGGTTTTGAGTATATGGTGGCTTACTATTACGGTACGTGGACTAACGAAAGGTTTCGAAAATAATGCTTTTACTCTAGTCTATCCGTTTTTCTCTCTTATTGGAGGGGGGCTGGGACTTATTTACGCAAAACGTTGGGGGGGGTTCCGGAGTTATTTTGGAGCGTCTTTATCACTTTTTTCTTTCGGCCTGCTCGCTCAATTTTTTGGTCAGGCTGTTTATGCCTATTATATCTATATAAAAGGAATTGAAGTTCCTTACCCGTCACTTGGCGATGTTGGGTATTTTGGCAGTGTACTTTTTTACATATCGGGAATTTTTATCATGGGGAAAGTTTTGGGGCTAAAAAATCTACTCAAATCCAAGGGCCCTCAAACACTAGCTCTTATAATTCCCTCGGTGATGCTCGTTCTTTCCTATTTTATTTTTCTGGGTAACTATAGTTTTGATTGGTCTAATCCAATTAAAATTATTTTAGACTTCGGGTATCCACTAGGAGAAGCGATGTATGTTTCAATCGCTATTTTAAATATTTTGTTGTCAGCAAAAATTCTTGGAGGGATCATGAAAGGGCCGACACGTTTTATGATTTTTGCTTTGGTTGTTCAGTATATTTCGGATTTTACTTTTCTGTACCAAGCGAATCAAGGGACATGGTATGTAGGAGGTGTAAATGATTATATGTACCTTGTTTCTTATTTTTTAATGACCCTCTCCTTATTATATATAGGTGGTATTTTTCAAAAAATAAGAGAAACCTAAACTATGATGGCTATACCCATTTTCAATCAAATAGCTTACAGAATCATCAAAGAGCAAGCCCTCATCATTGGTCCGCTTGCGTGGGATGAGGCGCGAAAGGTTTCGGGAATACAGGTAGTTGATTCGGCAAAGGGACAGGTTGATGTGCAAAACGGTGACCCGAAACTTGTCGTTGATAAACTGGTTGCACAATATGAACGTTTGTTCGGTAAGGCTTCCCACGAAGTGTGCCGCGAAGCGGTGGCGGATTTAATCGCGGAGTTACCCCCGACTGACGTGCCGACCAGTCTCCAGTCCTAATTTTCCTTTTCAGTTCCGTGTTTAAATTTTTTCATACTAATCCCAAAAGCGTCGAGAGGCCTAACCTCGGCCTTGTTCAAGGTAGAAAAAATGTTGCTACGGATGAGGCAAGCCCGAAAGACATACAAGAGAGTTTGTACCGCCAGAATCTGGAGTTGGCCGTTAAAAACAAAACACTTTCACTCCTCGCCAAGCTCTATGAGATAAGTACGGAAACGCTGGAACCCAAGGAGCTTGCTAAGCGGGTAGTCTTTGCGGTACGAACGATTTTAAATGTCAGGCTTGTCGGTCTGTATCTTTTTTCCGAAGCTGCGGACGATTTCACACCCTTGGGCGTTTCGGCGACGGACACGATAGAAAAAATTAAAGCCGAAACCGGATGCGATTTCGCGGCGGTGCCCATCAGCCGCGTTTCGCAAAGTAAATTTTGGAAGCCTCTCTTTTCGAATCATAAATCCAACCAAACCGAATCCCTTTTGGAAATTTTCGGGGAGAAAATTTCCCAAGCGGTTGTCGACAGACTTCGCGCCGAAGCGCACATGAAAACGGTGCTCTGCTGTCCGCTGGTGATTGATAACAAAGTTATCGGTTTGTTTCTGGTGGCAATTAACCGCGCGTATGAAATGTTTTCGGAGCATGAACGCAATTCGGTTGAAGCGGCGGTCAATGTCGTGGCGCTCACACTCGACAAGGCTCAACTGTACCAGACCCTTGCGATTACCAATCAAAAATTAGGAGAGGCGAACGAACGCCTCAAAGAGCTCGACCAGTTGAAGAGCGAGTTCGTATCGCTCGCGACGCATCAGATTCGCGGGCCGCTTACCGCCATCAAAGGTTTTGCATCTATGATGATTGAAGGCGACTATGGCGAGGTGCCGAAAACTTTGCAGGAGCCGGTGGATACCATTTATCAATCGAGTCAGTCGCTTGTGGTAATTGTCGAGGATTTTCTCAATGTGTCGCGCATTGAGCAGGGGAAAATGAAGTATGATTTTACCGACTTTGATTTGTGCGCGTTGGCCAATGAAGTTGTAAACGAAGACAGGGTGATTATCGAAAAGAGGGGACTCAATGTTTCGGCGGCTATTTGTCCCTCGCCGGTTACCGTTCATGGTGACCGCGGAAAATTGAAGCAGGTCATCGGCAACCTTTTGGACAACTCCATGAAGTACACCCCGAAAGGAAGCATCATGCTCTCTCTCGTGTCGAACAAAGCGAGCAAAAAAGTTTTGCTTTCCATCAAAGATACCGGTGTCGGTATTCGGGCGGAAACCATTCCGCATCTCTTCCATAAGTTTAGCCGCGCCGAAGATGCATCAAAGGTCAATATTTTGGGTACCGGCCTCGGCCTCTACGTCGCCAAAGAAATGATTAAAGCCCATGGCGGCCGCATCTGGGTCGAGTCCCCCGGCGAAGGCAAAGGCGCTACGTTTTTTGTGGAACTTGCACTTGTTTGAAGTTGAAAGCAGTAAGCTGAAAGTTTAAAACAGCCTACAGCACTTTCTGGTTTTTAAAATATATTCCTGTTTCCTTTTTTTCTAAATTATTCAATTTCAGTAACAGCTTAATCATTCGTTTTCTGCCATCGACCTGATGCTTAAAAAATATCGGGTGTCTGTCGGTTTCCAGTTCTTCGATTTCTTCAGACACCTTTTCAATTAGTCTATGAATAGGTTTTTTCGCCATATATTAGAGGGCTATTGCTAATAGATAAAGTATATTCCAATTTGGAATATAACGCAATGGAATACAACATATAGTTATCAACATGACCAAGGCTATTTACTCAAAAGATCACACCTACCTGGTTAAACAGTTGAAAGACGCACGTACTGAAGCTGGTTTAGACCAAGTCGAGGTGGCTAAAATATTAGGCAGGACACAATCGTATGTCTCAAAATTAGAGGCGGGCCAAAGACGCATTGATATTGTTGCGCTAAAAGAATTTGCCCAGATTTATAAAAAGGCGATTGGTTATTTTTTGAAATAATTATGGCAAAGGTTCCACAGCATAAAGTAATCAAAGCCCTTATTTCATCAAAGAAAAGGCTTTTTGAGCATTTACAAAAAATTATTGTAGCGGGTAATTTTAGTTACAAAACTTTCGGCACGGCCATAGAGGAGTTTTTGTTGTCTGAAGTTATTGAGATTTTACGAGAAAAGAAGATAATCACGAGTGAGACAGATTATCAAATGGCTGAAAATAAAAATCAATTTCCAGATTTGAAGATTTTAACTCCAATGCTTCTGGCTCTTGAAGTTAAATCAGGTAACCACTCTCGAAAAAGAGGGAAGCAGTGGGTTACTTGCAAGAATAGTAATAATGATATGGGTACGCTTAATTCTTGGGAGAAAAAAATCAAAGTATTTGGCGGAGAAAATATTTTCTACATTTTTGTTGAATACAACTTCAATACTACACAGAAGATTATCGACATAAAAATCGCACCTTTTTACTCTTTCTTAGCTTTAAATAAAGCTGGCCTTTTACGCTACCGGGAAAAAGATGGCAACTTAAGGCCTAAAGATTTTGACGCAGTGTCACCCATTACTTCATACGGAGGGTTCGAAAGATTATTTGCAAAAACTGTAATCTATCGTTCGGGCAGAATCATTCGCAAACACATTAAAATCCTTCCCAAGAAGCAGCGAAAAGCACTTCTCAACGAACTTCTTGCAAAAACCTAATGAGAACTATTAAGTAAGCCGATTCTTCCTGCCTTTAAGACGCGTTCCGGTCGCTCGTAAAGTTCCGAGATAGCCCTCATGTCCAATGAAAATGTCTCCACGAATTCATTCATGGTTGGCTTTTTTCCAAGTCGCGCAGATAACTCTTGAGCCTTTGTCTCAAGAAATTTCTTTGTATAAAATGTTTTTTGCTTTTTAACAACGGTGCGAACAATTTCGTTACCTCCCGCGATTTCTCGCAATTTATTTTCAGTGATTTCCTTATACGCAGGGTCAATTTCCACGGTCATGTATTTCCGGTTGTTCTTCAAGGCTCGTATAGCAGTAGTACCGGCTCCAGCAAAAGGATCAAACACCAAGTCTTGTTCGTTGGAAAATGTTTTAATGATTCTATCCATTAAACTATCAGGTAACTGACAAGGGTGATTGTCTCTATTTTTTTTATGTTTTATTCTATGCAGGTCGCTCCAGAAGTCACTTACCTCGACAGTGCGGGCTTGAGTGTAAAGATTATTTCTTGAAGATATGCACGAATTTCTTACGCAGTAGGTACGGTGTGGAATACTGGCGGGTTTGTTAAAAGTATGTCCGGACAGGCTTTTCGTATAATACAGGAGGGAATAATGTGCCGGCATGATTTTTCCTTTTGGCGTAGAAAGAGCGTCCCAAACAATCCAATTTTGTAAAAAGGCGACACGATTAAGATGTTTTGCGTGTTCGAGAGCCCATTTAGGTATGTTTAACACAAGGAGACTCCCTGTTGGTTTTAAGAGTTGAATAGAAAGCTCAAGCCATCGGTTGCACCATTGTATATATTCTTGGTCAGCTAACGCGTCATCGTAAACCGTATATTTTTTTTGCAGATTGTATGGAGGGTCAGCAAAGACAAGATCAAATACCCCATCTGGATATTTTTGGACCAGTTTCTCCATTACATTTATACAGTCCCCGAGTATAACTTTATTCTCAAGCTCTTTTGGAGTGGGAAAAGTTACCACCATACTTGTTTTGTTAGTTTGCTCCGCGAGAGAGGTAAGGTTTTCTGCTCGCAAATTAATTATCAGCACTTTTCTTTTTGGTTCGTCGATAAGTGACAGTAGTCTTTCTTCGATGACCTTAGGTAGGCCAAGGTTAGAAAGTTTTATTACAGACTCTTCCATATCGACAACATTAAGTTTAATGACACGATTGTCCGGGTCTATTTTAGTTTTAAGGATTTTGTAAAAATCTCTCCATACGTCCGACATGCCTGCACCGCGCGTATTCATTAAGTGTTTCTTGCCGCCCCAATCTTTCAGATTTTTACCGCAAGCCGAGCAAGCAAAGTAAGGTTGCCTTGTTCCTTTGGTGTTTAAGGGTAGGTATTTTCCTTTACTTAGCATGAGTAGGCCAAGATGACTATGTTTAAGATGGTTTCCCCTTATTTCTTCAATGCCATTTTGTACATCTATGCTAATCCAGTAACGAAACTTTATTTCTTTAGGAATTGATTTGTATGCCTCAATAAGCTGTATTGGAGAGCCATATATAAATAGATATCCATCTTTATTCAAACACTGTGCAGATTGTACGACTAGCTCACCAATCGATTTAGCTGTCTGCGGATTCTTAATTGAGTCACTAAAAGGATTGGTGATGTCTACACTATGTATTGGTAGTGAAAGGATTACCGTATCAAAGTTCCCGTTAAGGAACTTTTTCTTTCTAAGGTTTTCTGCAGAAGTAATAGAGAGTATTTTGGTCATAGTTATGTTTATATTGTATCTAAAATTACCTTTTTATGACACTAATGATTTTGCCGTTTATCATGAAGTCGTCGGAGTCGTGGAGGAAGATGGGTTTGTGCTTCGGATTCGATGACTCGGAGACGAGCATTTTCTGGCCAGTTTTGTCCACTTTGAACTTTTTGAGGTTGGCGTAGCCGTCTATGATTGAAAGAACATAGTCACCATTTCGCGCATTTCGGTCCAAAGAATCAATTAGTACGAAATCACCGTCCTCGATATTTTTTCCATAGGAGTTTGCTTTATTCATTGAGTCGCCGGAGGCGCGAATGACGAAAATGCCGTCGCGGCGGTTCAATAAGGATTTAGAAATTTTCAAATATCCCTCGATATTTTCTTCCGCCAAAATATCCGCCGGTCCGCAATTTGCCGCGCCGACAATAGGTAAGGATATGGAATCCACACCCACGAGTTTGGAGTACGGGGACTCGATAAATTCCAATGACTGCAGGGCAATAGAACGATGTTGGCTTTTCTCGCGCGAGAGAAAACCCTTGCTTTGGAGTGTGGCAAGGTGCTGGTGTACAGTGGCGGGGGAGGATACGCCGAGGTGTTTGCCAATCTCTTTGAGCGACGGAGCAAACTCGTGTTTGCTACTGTACTTTTTTACGAATTCAAGAACTTTCTTTTGTTTGGGGGTCAACATGGTAGCTTTTAGCTCTTAGTTTCTAGCTGTTAGTATTCTTAAATCTTGAATCTTATCTCTTGAATCTATTTCGGTATTATTATACCGAAACTTGTACCGAAACAAAACCGAAAGTTATCCACACCTTGTTCCGAGTAAGATTTTAGCAAGGCAGTTGATATTGGTTACTGCTCTGCTTTGACAAACGGGTCTTCGTTGTTGTATATATAATAACTAGAAAACTACAGACTTACAGAAAGGAGGACATTATGGTCCTTTACTTTTTGAGACGTGATTATGACGCTCTTTTAGAGCAAATCCAGCAGGGACAGACAAAAATGAGGGAAATTGGGACTGACATCGGGGAAAGTTGTCGGCAAAGCGGGGAAACAACTCACGATAACTTCCCTTATGAAGAAGCTATCCGTCAGCAGCAAATGGCTTCGACAAGAACTCGTGATTTGATTCGCGTGAAAGAACACGCTCGTATTGTTCAAGTGACGCCCGGTCCGGCAGCCTCTATCGGGAAAGTTGTTACCTACAAGGACACTGGGAATGGCGAAACACACACCTTGAAAATCGGCAGTCACATGACCTTTGGTAGTAACACTGACGATGTCGTCGCCTACAACGCCCCTTTGGCCAAAATCTTCATCGGCAAGAAAGCGGGGGACGAGTGCCACGGCAAGATTGCCGGAGTTACGCATGAGTTTCTCATTCTTGAAGTTAGTACACCGACGCCCTGACTGGTTCAGTGCGTCTTTTTTAATTTTCGAATCTTTTTTAGTTGCCGCTCCCCGTTAGGAGTTCTCTGTAGTTTTTGATTACTTTCACGAGGCCTTTTTCGTAGAGCCCCATGACTTTTTTATCTTTCGGGTGCGACCAGATTGGTATCTTAATGGCATTTTGATAAAACGTTTCGGCTTTCGGGAAGTCACCCTTTTTGTAAGAGAACGGGTGGCGTAGGTAGACGGGGAAAAGTTCTTGCGGTGTTTCAAAAAGCGGCAGAAGATTTAAGGGGGAGGTTGAAGCGGGGCGGTCTACCTCAACAAGCCCCTCGGCTTGGAGAGCCTTTGTGAATTTTTCTATATCCAAATTTTCCAAAGCTTCTTTTTGGTATTGAAATACCAACGCGTACCATGACGGCCGGCTTCCGGCTTCGATAGCCGGAGGACGAAGTACTTTTTGTATAGTCTGATTAGCGCAGAATACGCGCGCGAAGTTGTTTCGCGCGGCCAGCATTTCTTCCAAGTCGTCGAATAACTCTTTGGCGATGGCGATTGCCAAAGGGTGAGCGCGGTATTTGAGACCCATACCGGTAACGGCGAATTTGTGGAATGGGTGGTCTTTCGGCAGTTCTTGCCTGCAGCGTTTGTTGTAATGTCCGAGAAGCAGAGCGCGGTAATAGAGTTCGTCGTCGTCAGTCGCGAACACGCCGCCTTCTCCGCCGGTTACTGTTTTTGCTCCCTGCAAACTCCACGCGGCCATCGCGCCGAATGTTCCGACCAACTTACCCTTGTACTTGGTGCCGTGAGCGTGCGAGCAGTCTTCGAGCAAAATCAATTTGTGTTTTTTACAAAGCGCCGTGATTTCGTCCATCTGGCAGGGAATGCCCCACATGTGCGTGACCACCACTCCTTTTGTTTTGGGCGTTATGCTCTTCTCGATTTCTTTGGGGTCGATGTTTCCGTTTTCGTCCGAGTCACAAAGCACCGGTATGGCGCCGGTCTGGAGGAGTGGGGTCACGGTGGCGAAAAAGGTGTAGGCCGGACAAATCACCTCGTCGCCCTCCTTAAAATCCGCCGCCACGAACATGGAGTGAATCGCGAGCGTTCCGGAGCTGCAGACGAGGGCGCGCTTGCGGTTGTGGTACGAGCCGAAGGCATTTTCAAATTCCTCGAAAATGCCGCTTCGGTCGTAAATGGAAATGGTCGTTTTAAGCTGCCGGAGGACAGAGCGTTCAATCTTTTTGGTGAGCGGAGGCCAGACAAAGCGGGCTTCTTTTCCGTTCGATATAGTTTTGTCACCCCCACAAAGCGCCAGTTGGTTTCGGGTTTTCATGAGTTGGCGAGAAATTTTTTCGGTTCGCTGTAGCAGTGGCTCTCGGCCGATTGGTAGGCCGCCTCGATAAAGGCGAGGTGGTTGAAGTGGAAGCTCGGGTCGCTGATGTTTTCTTTTTCCCCCACAATGACTTTGAGAAAGTAGCTAATCTGGTCCTGAATGGCCGAAGGCCAGCTGTTTTCCCGCTGAAGCGATTCCTGCAAAACTCCACTTGCGGTGAAGCGTTCAATTTTTCCCCTCTCAATGTGAATCATGCCTTTAGTGCCGTAGACATTGAAGTACTCCTGTTTGGGGGGAATGGAACGGGAGACCAAAAGCGAACCCCACATTTTGTTTTTCGCGTATTTAAAAATGACCTGGCCGGTGTCTTCCGCGTTGTAGACGCAGTGTTCTTGCGCGTCGCAGGAAAGTTCCGCGAAGACTTGGTCCGGCAAGCCGAAATACCAAAGTAGCAGGTCGATAATATGGTAGCCCATGTCGAGAAGACAGCCGCCACCGGCGAGCTCCTTTTTGCCGCGCCAGCCGTCCCCCGGCCCTTCCGTAAAAAAAGTATACTTGATGTCTATGTAAAACGGTTTGCCGATTTTGTCGATAAGCTGAAAAAAGGTTGAGTATATGGGATTAAAACGGCGCTGCAGCGTCACGCTGATTTTAACCTTATGTTCGTCCGCGAGCTTCTGAAGTTCTTTACCTTGTTTGAGGGAAATGGCGAGAGGTTTTTCTTTGAACACATGGACATTGTGAGTGAGAGCATCTTTGGCGGCTTCGAAGTGCAAGTGGTGCGGGAGAACGATTACCACGAAATCAAGCGAGTGGTTTTTAAAGATGTCATTCCAATCGCGGTAGCCCTGTACGTTCGGGTGAGTTTTCAAAAAGCCGGCCAGTTTTTCGCTGTCAATTTCGGCGACGGCGACCAAGTCAACACTGTCCATCGCTTCAATCGCCGGTATGTGGTCTTCGAGCGCTTGTTTACCGAGTCCGATAACCGCCGCTCGAAATTTTCTTTCGTCTGGTGACTTGTTTTCGGTCATACTCCCTCAAAATTTTTTCAGGACGGCCGTGGGGCCTCATTACGAGATTTCCTGAAGGGAAATTAAGGATATTTTCATTATACCCTCCCGCGCGTATCTTTCAAGTTTTTTTTGGCAAGCTGACCCAGTGAGAGGCCGCGAGGGTTCGCAGTGGCCCATGCCTCTGGGGGGTTGACAGGATTTTTGCGCTCTGATACCCTAGATTAAGGTTGACAGTTACAACATCCATGTCTAGTTCCTCTGGAGCGCGAGCTTTAGGGGGTTGGGACTAGATAGCCGGACGAAAGTCTGGCGGATGGTCTGTGCGTAAGTGCAGGCCCGGGTTCTCCCGTAACAGAGATAATTGATGTCTCTAGCTCGCCGAGTAAGTGGGTTAGGAATGAGTCAATGAGAAGCCCGCCAAAATTTTTGTGAGAACAAAAACTTAAGCGGACAAGCAGGGTGGTACCACGGGAATTAAATCTCGTCCTTAGCGTCTTGGCATTTATGCTGGACACTGGGGACGGGATTTTTTCGTTTTCAAAAACAAAAAATCGTTCTCAAACCAAAGTTCTTTAACAAAATGATTGTTATGAAAAAACTCGCAGTTGTTCGTAATGGGCGGAAAGCAGTGATGCTGTCCCGCATTAGAAAGTTCGCAAACGTCAAACCGTTCGTGGGAGTGGATACAGGAGAGGTTTCCTTTATCAACCGGACCGGCAAGTTGCCGGGCGGAGTGCTTGCTCGTACCGATACTCTAAATGGTAACGGTGTCGGCCTCGCGGTCCGCAGTTCTGGAGTGGATGAAGACGGACGATTGTCATGGGCCGGACAATTTGAGAGCAAGCTTTTTGTGGCTCGAAAAAACCTGGGTGCCGCAGTGATTGAGTGCGCCAAGGCCTTAAAGAGTCGAGAGGTAGAGGCGTACCGGAAAGTGCATCGGGTGCGTGAACCGCGTTTAGCTCTTTTTGTGCAGGAGATGGTGGATGCATCCGTCGCCGGGGTTATCTTCACGGAGAATCCCGCAAACGGCGACAGGGATTGCATGGTCATCGAGGCCACGGTCGGTACCGCAGACAAGCTGGTTTCCGGATTGGTAGAGCCAAGACGCTGGTACGTGTACAAGAAAACCGGACTGGTGAAAAGGGTTGAGGGAAAAGATGGCGTCAACTTGAGTCCGGAGCAGATTAGGGAGCTTGTCCTAACCGCACGGCGTCTTAACAAAAAGCTCGGAGTCAATGACATCGAGTGGGCGTTTGAACGCGGCACCGGTTTACTGTTTGTTAACCAAGGACGGAAAAGTCGTTCAAGAACGCTCACAGGCCAGTCGAGAGACCAGGAGCTTTCTCCCAAAGTCCATCGTTCCGTCAACACAACGATAGCGGAGGTCGCCACAGAGAAAAGACGACTGGCCGCTCTTGGCTGCAAGCTCCACGGTGACGTGCTCACAGACCAAAACGTTGTCGAGCTTCTGACGTCCTTTCCGACTCCTATGGGGTTTGGACTGTTCACGTATTGTTTCGCCCACGGGGACGGAGCGATACGAATGGCTCGAAACGAGCTCGGGTACGAGATCGGGGACGAGCTGGAACGAGGTTTCTTTTCCCTTGTGGGAGGACAACCGCGTTCAAGTATCATTCACGACGCTTTTACCTTCCGGGTGGCGGGTATTCCGCTTACCGACTACTGCAAGCTGGTCAACTACTACCTTGCACGGGTACGGGCAGACAGGAGTCTTGCCAATTATCCTGAAGTGGTTCTCTACAACCAGAATCCGACGCGGCGTTTCCTCACGGACATTTTCGGTGTTCGGAAAGGCAAACGTTTTCACCAGGCCTACAAAGCCTTCGACGGAAAACTTTTGAGCGCGGCGGCTACGACGGAAAAGGAATACCGAGAAAGTTTCCTTCCGAAGTGGACTGCGGCTATTTCAGAAGCCAAACAAGCGATGGGCGAGGGAGCTCTTCAAGAGCTTGTCTCGCAGTACATGGCGATTTGCGAATTGCTTCGGACCAGTGCCTGCCGAATCTTCGTGAAAGCGGCGCGGCTGGGTTTCTTCTCGTACGCGCAAGCGCGCAAAATAATAAGGAAGAGTCACGGGAAAAAAGCTGACCAGTTCCTCAATGTGTTAACCGGAGGGACGGCGCGGCGGAGCAATCCAAATCTGCAGTTCACGGAAGACCTCTTCAAATTGAAACAGGGAATCGTTTCGCTCGAAGAAGTTTCTCTGCGTTACGGGCACCTTGCCCAGCATGAGTTGGAAATATCCATGCCGCGTTTTGCAGACCAGCCGGAAACGCTTCGCCAACTGTCGGAAGGAATCACGGAGTCACCCGAACACGACCTGGCTTCGAAAGAGGCCGAGCGTGTGGGACTTCTGGCGCGACTGTGGAGACCTGGGGGTAAGTCCTTACGGGGTTTGAGCGACCTGCTCGTTATGGCGCAGACGTACTTGGGTCTTCGGGAAGAGGTGAAGTTCGAATATCTCCGAGGCTACGCGCTCCTTCGGGAACTCGCTGTCACTATCGAGCGTAAGCTCGGTTGGGAGACGGGTCTGATTTTCTACCTAAAACCGGAAGAAGTAGGACGTCTTGTCGTGAGCAGGAACAAGCTTCGGCGAGTAGCGACGGTGAGGGAGGAGATGCGAAGACTCCACAGGGATGTGTACGTACCGCCTGTCTCGTTCGTTTCGGAACTGCCACACATTGGAACTCCTCAAGCTTTTGTTCACGCCACGAACGTGCTCAAAGGAATTGGTGTTACCAACGCGTCGGTTACGGGGGAAGTGGTTGTCGTCGGAAGTCTGGCAGACAGGGAAACTATCGAGCGGCTCAAACCCGGTTCGATCCTTGTTACGGAGCAAACAGATCCGGCTTGGGCGCCAGCGCTCGCGATAGTGGGGGCGAAAGGGGGACTCGTTACCGAAGTCGGCGGTTTACTTGCGCATGGAGCGATCTATGCCCGGGAAATCGGCTTTGCGGCGGTGCTCAATGTTCCGCGAGCGACCCATCTCCTTAAAACGGGGATGCGAGTGAGGGTTGACGGGGCAACGGGGAAAGTAACAATCATTTCCAAGTAGTTATTACGAGGGAGCGGCAATTACATTGCTTCTCCCTCTATTTCTTATTAGCTGTTATACTACGACAATCTGCGATGAAACCCGTATCAAAGTATTTTATAGTGCGCCACGGCAAACTATTTTTGCCGTACAAAGACCATAACGAGATGCCCGTTTCGGTCCTTTCGGATTTGGCCAACGGAAAATTGAATCCCCCGATAGACGAGGAGTATTCGAAGTCGCTGGTCAAAAAAATAATTTCTGATTTTCCGGAAATTCTTTCTTCAAAAATCATATACGCGAGCACGATACCGCGCACAGGCGAGACCGCCGTCCTTTTCCAAGACGAGATCGAGAGGGCGACGGGTATTCGCCCGCCGCTCGAAAAGTTTTCCGAGCTGGACGAGGTCAGTTTTGACCTGGTAAAACTGTTTACAGGGGGGGAAGGCATTGCCGCCATTAACAGCGACGTGTTTCGGGGCATGGCTTCGGGGAAGCATGCTGAGTTTTACGCCGATACCTTTGTTCGCGTAAAAAGTTTTTTTAACAAAGTTGCCGTAACTCCAGGTGCGAAACTTGTCATCGCGCACGATTTTATCATGAGGATTATCGAGATTTTTATCAGAAACAAGGGGAACATCCCGCCAACAATCGATCTCAACTCGCTTGAGGCGACAAAGAGAAATACCTATGTCCGCGGTTTCGCTACGGACGACTCCTTTGAGACGTTTGCCCCCCTCTAAAATTTGAGTCAAAAAACAAGCAACGACGTTGTCGTTGCTTTTTACATTTGAGCCGCAGTGTTAACTGTTGCGCCTTCTCGCGAGGAACAGTATTTCATCCTCAAGCTTTACCGCCTGTTTTTGGGGTGGTCCGAAGAGGGTGACTCCGGTAAAAGGAGCGCGGATCGTCTGGCCATTGCCACCAACCGCCAGTATTTGTCCTTTTCGTATCGGTTCAAACATTCGGAATATTTTCGTGAGTCTCCAGCTAGGGTCTGGGAAAATCACGGAACCGCCCATAACATATGTGTGACGACGTAACAGCCTTTTTGGGACAGGAACCTTTTCGATAACACCCGTCGTGGCCAGAAACAACTTCACGCAAGTGACGGCGACCGCAAATGAACTTTTGTTTTCATGCGAACCGGCTTCAATCCCGACTGCTGGAATTTGTTTGTCCGGGTTGCCGTAAAAAGAGCTTGCGGACTTCCGTGGCCGATTTTTCATATTGTTTGATACGATGATTTCAATGGGAAAATCACGAATCAGCCGTTCGGTAGCTCTTCCACCTTTCATCCCTATAATCATCGGCGGGCTTTGTTTTGCAGTGCTGTGAATGTCCAGCGCAGCTGTAAATTCCTGCCAAACAGGCAGAAGCTCTCTTGCTCGTCTGATTTCGTACCGACGGTCTCTGGTTAACTCCGACAAGTTTGCGGGGAGACGGTTCATATTGGCATCAACAAAACGTGCTTCCAGTTTTTCCAATTTGGTACATGCAGCAAAGTATCGTTTTGTCGCTCGAATGTTGTTGAGGACAAAAAATACACGCCCACAAAGGAGCTTGTCCCAAAGATGGAATTTGTGTCGCATATACCACAGTGCCGCGAGGCCGGAGGGCTCGTTCCCGTGAGTGTGAATGGTGACACCGACAGACGGGCCCTTCAGGCCTGACGAAACACACCATACTCCCTTGACTCCGTTGTAAACAGAATTTTTGATTAGTTCGAATTCATCTATGAGCTCCGAACGTGTTGGAATGCCGATGCTTTCAATGTTCATAATATCTTTCTCTGCTAGACTGGTTAAGCTGTATACGCTCTGTCTCTAAGTTAACTCTAAAAGAAGATTTTTGTAAACACCGTAAATATAGGCCCCTGCGACAAGACCCTCGGGTAATCTTGGAACTCGTCCGCAACGGACTCGTGCAAACGCGTGGCACCCGCCCGTACCGAAACGGTACGTTTCGGGCGGGGAGACCGCGCGGTATTGACCTATAGTTTGACTTCGAACTAAGTCAGGTGATTTTGGTAAATCATCGGACGCTGTGGACGAGAGTACTCGTCCACGCTTTCCCTACGGGAACGGTGTACCTTTCGCTTTCTGATTACAGAACGCTCAAGGTCTTGCGGTGCTTCCGGTAGTCGCACCTCACCTCGCTCGTCAAAATAAAAAGAGACCTCAATAAAGAGATCTCTGGGCTAATTAAACAAAAGAGTTACTTAAGCACACTTTTGACCTGTTACCAGAATGTAGGCTCCGGTACCCGACTCGGAGAGCTTGCGGTCTATCGTATCGACGGCGGTCTGAACCTCAGGTTGCTTCTCGAGTAGGTCGCTCGGAAGGATGGAACTGATTGTCGGATAGGTCAGAACACTTGAGACTTCGAGGAGGCCGTCAAAAATGCTTCGTACCTCTTCGACAGTGTAGGGTTTTGCATAGACGGACAAAACGTCGTCGCCGTAATGTACGTCGAGACAATGCTTGTGCGGGTTTATTTCCGCGGCCAACCCAACCGGCCACGGGATAAAGTCCCAATGATACAGGAGTGCATTCCGATTATAGAACGAGCAGAGGAACCTTCCTCCTGGTTTCAAAACCCGCTTAACTTCTTGAAGCACCGGCTGAATGTTCCGCATGTCACTTGCCGTCCCAAGGCTCATGACCACAAACGAGATTGAACCGTCCGTTTGGGGGATACCATTTTCAATGTCTGCCACCTCGAAGGCGACGTCAGAGAATTTGGCACTTTGTTTTTTGGCTCGGGCTTTCTCAATCATATGTGGACTGATGTCGTAGCCAATTACCTTTCCGAACCTGCCAGCCAGTCCGAGTGTCAGTATGCCGGTGGCACATCCGAGATCCAAAGCAGTCCTTGCCTCGGACAGTTTTGCGATTTCTTGCCTGATGAGGTCACTCTCGAAATCAAGATATGCGTGTGTTGCGAAGAAAGCCCTATCGTAATCTTCATCGTAGGACTGTGACCACTGTTCGGTCAGAAGCAGCAGATTTTTTTTCAAGATTTCATACTCGGCTTCTTCCGTTAGCGGCTCTACCAGTGCTTTGCCTGCAGAGTTCTGTAACTGAATCATTTGCTGTTTGCAAGACTCTCCAATAATAAGATAAAAGAGAGCTTCCGCGAAATGGGGGTTCATTCTGTGTTCCGTGGCCCACTCTCGGAATGCTGCCAGTCGTTTGTCTTCAATTTCTGGCCGGAAGATACTCTGCTTTTCTTTAGTCTTTTCATTAATCTTGTATGCTCCGACTTGGAGCGCAAGGTCCATTCGACGTTTCAGAAGCGCCAAGAGAAGCATATCGACTTTACTTAGGCGGCTCCCCAACTCAGCAAGATTTAACAACGAATTCATAATTTCCTTTTTTGTTTTTCAGTAGATAACAATGCCCATTTTTTCGCGGACAGCCTCTACGGTTTCTTTGATTTTGGTTCGTGCCTTTTTACCACCCTCATGGAGGACTTCGGTAATATAGGCGTTTTTGTCTGTAAGTTTTGCTCGGGCCTCTTGGAAAGGTTCAAGCATTCTGGCGATGTTATCAACCAGTCGGTGTTTGCATTCCACACAACCAATTTGGGCAGTGAGACATGCATTGGCGATTTCTCTCGTTTCAACCTCCCCCGCGGTTACCAATTCGTGCACGGAGTACACAGAGCGGCAACGGTTGTAAGGGTCGCCCGGGTCTGATACCCGCAGGCGTTCCGGGTCCGTGATACCTTTTTTGAGGTACCGGTCTCTAATGGTGGAAATGGGAGCGTTGATGTCAATGGCATTATCAGCCTCTGACTTTCCCATTTTTTCCCCATCAAGTCCCGGAACCTTAATCATTTGGGTCATCATTTCCGGAATGACAAACGTTTCCCCGAACCGGTTATTGAATTTACCTGCCAGTGAACGGGTAAGTTCAACGTTTGGCACCTGGTCTTCACCAACAGGAACCAGTGTCGCTTTTGGGCCAAGAATGTCTGCCGCCATAAGGACGGGGTACATGACAAGGCCCGCATTGACATTGTCCGGATTCTTACGAACCATGTCTTTGAATGTCGGGGTCCTTTCAAGCTCGCCCAGAGGCTGTAGCATGCTTAAGTACAAGCACAACTCGGAAAGTTCGGGAACACTCGATTGGGCGTAGATAATGGAGCGTTCAGAGTCAAGTCCTGCCGCGATGTAATCTTTTACGATTTCAACGAGGTTGGAGCGTAGCTCTTGCGGGTCCTGACGTGTTGTTAGTGTGTGCAAATCGGCAACGAAGTACAAGCAGGTATTACCCGGTTGTTGGAACTTCACGAAGTTTTGCACCGCGCCGAGAAAATTTCCAAAGTGGATTTTCCCCGTTGCCCGAATACCGGACAGAACAGTTTCTGACATAGGATTTCTTTCTTTGTAGGTGGTTTATGATTTTTGCTCGGCCACAAGTGGCTCTGTAGGTTGCGGTTTTTTGCAGTTGTCACAATACAGGACAGCCAGACTGACGGTGCCTGAAGTTGATACAAAGCAGTGCAAACAGCGAAAGAGTGGCGAGTTGCATTTTGGGCAACACCGTTCCGCTTTCGATTTTTCAGGGTCAATAATTCCCGACGTTCCGAACCCGCATTTCTGACAGTGAAAAGAGGCAGATGTTTCAGTACACATAACTTTCTTTCTCTGAGCACCCAAGAGACGGCAAACAGTAGCCGTTTTTGTATGTTAGTAACTCTTTTTCAAGGTGCTGCAAATTTAAGACTATTTGAAGACTATCACAAAGGAACTCGCAGTCAATTTCTTGGCTTCCCGCTACGTTTCGTTTTTTGTGTAGTAAGGTGTTTTTTTATATAATGGCGGAGGAAGTTTGTGGGTGTTGCAAAAAACAACCTCGCTCATTCATTTATCAACCCGTCGGATGAAAGGGGTACTATGTACAAAAAAATGCTAATAATCGCTGAGGTAAAGACGAAATCTCCAACTGGAAAAAAGTCTGAAAAGACATGGGACGAATTATTCAAAATTGCAAACGAGGTAGGAGACATTATCTCAATCCATACTCACCGCAAGTGGGGCGGTTCATTTAAGCTTTTGAGGAAAGCGAGAGTGTTAACCAAAAAACCTATTTTGGCAAAGGGGATTCATCCTACTGATCTTCATGTTCAGAAGGCCATTGATGCAGGTGCAGACTGGGTTTTGGTTGTCTTTGGAAGCCCATTTAGAACAAAGATGCCGGCAATTCACCTTGAAAAGTGTTTGATTGAACCGACCACGTTGCTTGAGTTAAAAGCTATTCCGCGGAATTTGAAAGTGGTATGGAATAGTCGTGATCTCTTAGCATTACCGCATGAGTCTTTTAAGACAGAGACGTTTGAAGAAGGGCGAGTTTTGCGTAAAGGATGGCTTTGCCAAGCGAGCAATATCAAAACGGTTGCCGATATAAAAGAGGGGGCGAATGCGGTATTGGTGGGAACATATTTGCTCGATTTTGCCGTGTCATTGCCACAGCGATAGCCGATTCTATATACCTAAAGACGTCTCGGTGTACCGATACGTCTTTTTCTGTGGAAGAAAGCTTGTCCGTATTTTGCTATACTATAGGTACAAATGTTCATCGAAGAAAAACAACTTCGTGAGTTTATTGGCGATTCGGGTTTGGTTTCCAAGGCCGACTTGGATTCGACGACAAACGAAGCCGACCAAAAAAAATTAAGCCTTGGCACGGTGCTCGTGACGGCGGGCAAGATTACGGACGATGACCTGCGGAAAATGCAGGCCTATATCCTCGGCATCCCGTTTGTCGACCTTAAAGGCCAGCGATTGGATTTTGACGTGCTGTCGCTCATTCCCGAACCCATTGCCCGCAGCCACAATATCGTCGCATTCAAAAAAGACCAAACCAGTCTTGAGGTGGCCATGCTCGACACCGACGACCTCGCCGCCATTGATTTCATCAAAAAGAAAGTTCATCTGAAAATTCTGCCGCGTCTCACTGACAAGGAGTCATTGAAGAGCGCGCTTCTGCAGTATCAAAAATCTCTCAAGGCGGAATTCGGAGACATTATTCAAAAAGAAACCGCCGCCATCAAAAGTCTTGCCGATACGGCCGGCATTGACCCGAACGCCAAAGACCTCAAAAAAATGGCCGAGGATTTGCCCGTTGTCCGGATTGTCGACACGCTTTTGAAACACGCCATTCTCCAAGATGCGTCCGATATTCACATTGAAACTCTCGAAACGGAAGTGCTGGTTCGTTACCGAATCGACGGCATTCTTCACGATACCATGACCCTGCCGAAAAACGCTTCGGACAGCATCACCGCCCGCATCAAGGTGCTTTCCAACCTGAAGCTCGACGAAAAACGCCTGCCGCAGGACGGCCGCTTCAAAATCGAGATGAACAACGAAAAAGTATCCTTCCGCGTTTCGGTTCTGCCCACCTTTTTCGGCGAGAAGGTGGTCATGAGGCTTCTACGCGAAGGGGCTTCCGGTTTTTCTCTCGAAGGTTTGGGTTTCCACGGTTACTCGCTTGAAACAATACACTTCGGACTCAAGCTCAAGGCTGGCATGGTTCTCGCCACAGGACCAACCGGTTCGGGGAAAACCACCACTCTCTACACCATGCTTGACATTTTAAACACACCGGATGTGAATATTTCGACCGTGGAGGACCCCGTGGAATATCAAATGCCGCGGGTCAATCAAACGCAAGTCAAACCGGAAATCGGCTTTTCGTTCGGTTCGGGGCTTCGCACGCTGGTCCGACAGGACCCCGATATCATTATGGTGGGGGAGATTCGTGACAACGAAACGGCCGGCCTCGCGGTCAATGCCGCGCTTACCGGCCATCTCGTGCTTTCAACCCTTCACACCAGCTCTGCCGCCGGCGCTATTCCACGCCTTCTCGACATGAAAGTCGAACCGTTCTTAATCGTGTCAACCTTGAATGTCGTTATTGCCCAGCGTCTCGTCAGAAAATTGTATCAAACCAAAGAAAAGTATTTTCTTAACAAAGCCGCGCTCGCGACTTTGTCGAAATCGGTTGATTTGGCGCGGGTGCTTCAGGTGCTTAAAGATGAGAAAATCGTGCCGGCTGATGCCGTGTGGGAAAAAATTCCTCTTTATAAACCGGTCCCTTCGGTTGAGTGTAAGGACGGCTATTCGAGCCGAATCGGTATTCACGAAACCTTGAAAGTCACGCTTCCCATTAAAGAACTTATTATCCGAGCCGCGACCGCCAAGGATGTTGAAGCCCAGTCGCGAAAAGAGGGCATGCTCACCATGCTTGAGGATGGCATTTTCAAGTGCGTGCAGGGTATTACGACGATTGAAGAGGTGTTTCGAGTTGTCTCGGAATAGCACGGAACTGAAACGGAACAGAATCAACACGAAACAGACACAGAACCCTTATCATGACGCTAATTTATGAACAGGAGTCTTACGCTATAAGGGGAGGTTGTTTTGAAGTTTATAAACAATTCAGAAACAGGCATAAGGAAAAAGTTTACAGTAGAGCGTTGGTTGTATTACTGAAGAGCAAAGGTCTAAAAGTAGAACAAGAAAAACAGTTGCCGATATTTTTTGACGGTGAAAAAGTCGGAGTGTATGTTCCCGATATTGTCATAAACGATAAAATATTTCTTGAATTGAAATGCAAACCTTTTATTACACGAGACGATACGGCTCAATTTTGGTATTATTTAAAGGTGTCTAATTTTCGACTCGGGTTTTTGATAAATTTCGGTAACAAAAACGGCGTGGAAATTATAAGGCGGGTCTATGGTAAGTAAGTTCCGCGTCCATTCCGTGTTCTTGTTCAGTGTCGGTTCAGTGTAATATATGAAATTTAAATACAAATCCCAAAAGCCCGACGGGACAGTCTACGAAGGAGTAGAGGAAGCTCTCGACAAGTTCACCTTGTACAAAGAGATAAAAAAACGCAACGACATAGTTTTGCTTGTTTCGGAAGTGGTGCCTGAAAAATCTTGGAACATCTTGAATCGCGTTAAATTTTTCGGTCGGATTACCACGCACGATAAAATCACGCTTGCCCGCAATCTGGGGTCCATGCTTGAGGCGGGACTCGCTCTGTCTCGAGCGCTGAACGTTTTGGAGCGCCAAAGCAAAAAGAAAAAGTTAAAAGAGTTGGTCGGCAGTCTCAACCAGAATATCGAAAAGGGCAGGACATTCAGCGAAACTCTCGGTGATTTCCCCGGCGTTTTTTCCAGCCTCTTTGTCTCGATGGTGAAGACCGGAGAGGAGAGCGGCGGTTTGTCGGGCGCTCTTAAAATGGTCGCCTCGCAGATGGAAAGTACCTATAACCTCGAGCGAAAAGTCCGAGGGGCGATGATATATCCGGCGGTTATTCTGTGTGTCATGCTGGCTATTGGGATTCTGCTTCTCGTATATGTCGTACCCACCCTAACCGCCACTTTCAAAGAGTTGAACACTGAATTGCCCACGTCAACAAAATTGGTGATTGCGACGAGCGACTTCCTGCGAAACGACAGCCTTGTCAGTCTCGCGATTCTCTTCGCCATATACATCCTGGGGCATGTTTTTTTGAGGACCACGTTCGGTTTGCGGCGCCTCGATTTTTTATTGCTCCGAATTCCCATTATCGGGAATTTGATAAAAGAAACAAACACCGCCCGCACCGCCCGGACACTCTCTTCGCTTCTCTCCGCCGGGGTCCCGGTCGTACGAGCCATTGCGATTACGAGTGACGTCATTCAAAACTCCTACTACAAAGACGTGCTGTTTCAGGCCGAAAAGACCATAGAAAAAGGGGCTCCCATTTCCGGAGTCTTTATGGAGTGGGAAAATTTGTATCCGCCTTTTTTCGCCGAAATGGTGGCGGTCGGAGAAGAAACGGGTAAACTTTCCGAGATGCTCTCGGGTGTGGCAGTTTTTTACGAAGATGAGGTGTCGCAAAAGACCAAAGACATGTCCACGATTATCGAGCCGTTTCTCATGGTCGTTATCGGTGTGGTCGTCGGTTTTTTCGCGGTCGCCATGATAACGCCGATGTATTCGGTTTTGGATAAGGTATAACGTGGAACATAAAACACGTAACATGGAACACGTAACATGGGACATACAACAAGAGAAAAAAGCGGGGCATACTTCTTCTGCTCCATGCTCCATGCCCCATGCTCCGTGCAAGAGAGGTTTTTCCATGGCCGAGGTCCTTGTGGTGCTTGCTATCGGGGCTATCATTACGGTGATTGTTGTCGGCGCTTTTTCCAAGGCTACCGGCCGACAGGCGCTAGACAAAGAGACAGTCGTTATCGTTTCCCTTTTGGAACATGCCCGAGGCTTGACCTTGTCGGCGAAAAACGCTTCCGTGTACGGCGTACATTTTGAGACGACCAAGGCGGTTTTGTTCACCGGTCCAACGTATTCCGCCGGGGCTTCCTCAAACGTGATTGAGCCGGTTCATTCTCTTTTGCAAATTTCCGCGATTTCTCTCGCGGGGGGAGGCAGTGACGTGATTTTTAACCGGTTGGTTGGCGACACTGCCCAGTCCGGTACGGTCACCGTGTCGCTCACTGCGAGCTCGACTCAATCAAAAATCGTCACCATTTTTTCGACGGGCATAGCACAGTCAAACTAAAAATAAAACATGGAACATGGAGCATGGAACATGAGGAAAAGAAAAAAAAGCTACGCAGGCAGTGTCGCTCATGCTCCATGTTATATGTTATATGCTACATGCCGCCGCGGCGTTTCACTTGTTGAAGTTATTGTCGCCACGGCCATTTTGTTTGTCGCTCTTACCGGACTCATAACCGCTTATAACATGTTTGTGCGTGCGGGTTTGACAACTTTAAAAACCATTCAGGCGACCTATCTTGTGGAGGAGGGCGTTGAAGCCGTCGCAAGCATGAGGGACTTTGGTTGGACTGCCAATATTGCCAGCCTGACTGCCGGTAGCAATTACTACTTGTCGTGGAATGGCAGTCGCTGGCTCGCTACCAGCACCGCTTCAAAAATTGACAACACCTACACCCGTTATTTCACGCTCGCAAACGTAAATAGAAATTCAAGCGACGCTATTGTGACGAGTGGGGGAAGCGCTGACGCAGGCACGAGGAAATTAACCGTTTCTGTTTCGTGGCAGAACGGGGCGACGACGACTTCGCGCACAGTGTCAACCTACATTACCAATCTTTTTACTAATTAAGTATGCCCATAGGACACAACACCAATACACGAATGAAAACGAATATCACGAATGACACGAATAAGAAATTCGTGTGGGCGCATTCGCATTGCCGGAGACCGCTTCGGGCGAGGGCGCGCTATTCGTGTGCGGGATTTTCCCTCGTCGAAGCCATCATATACATCGGTCTCCTCATACTCATTCTCGTCGCTGTAGTAAATATGATTCTTCTTATGGGCCGGTCCTATACGTATTTGAAATTGTCCCGCCACATACAGACTTCGGCGGTGACGGCTCTGGACCGAATGGTTCGGGATATTAGAAACGCCCAAAGCGTCGATGTCGGACAAAGCACTTTGGGTACCAGTCCCGGTATTTTAACTCTCAACACCACGACCAGCACGGGTACGCCGCAAACGCTTCAGTTTTATGTATCGGGCGGCACTCTTCGCCTTAAGCAGAACGGCGGAGACGTCGGTCCCCTAACGCTTCCGGATGTTACCGTGGGAGGCCTCATTTTCAGGCGGATTACAACGGGGATTTCACAGGCAGTGAAAATCGACCTCACACTCCAGACCGGGGTCGGGTCGTCAGTCCATTCAGCTAATTTTTACGGCACGGCGATTTTGAGAGATTCCTATTAAAGATAAACATACCAATATGCGAATTATACTAATGTTACGAATGGCTACTAATGTGATAATCGGGGGTATTATTCGTAGTTATTCGCAGATTCGTATACATTCGTATATTGGTATAAGCCGCCGTAGCGGCGGGCAAGCCGCCATCACCGCCGTAGTCTTTTTTCTTGTCATCGCCGTGGCGGTAAGCATGGGCGTACTCAATCCCGTGCTTCGGCAGGTGAAGCAGGCTGAAGATTTCGCATGGACGCGTGCCAGTCTCTACGTGTCGCAGGCGGTGAATGAAGACGCTTTGTACCGGCTTAAAACCGGCAAACAGTTTGTTTCTCCTTCAACTCTCTCGCTAAACGGTTACACCGCGACGGCTACGTCCACAACCGTCGCGGGCGGTCTCCAAATCAATTCCTCGGGCAATGCACTCGGATTAATACGCAATATTCAAACTCACCTCACGTCAGGAAGCGGGACTTCGTTTAATTACGGAGTACAGGTCGGAGACGGTGGTGTCATTTTTCAAAACTCCTCATCGGTTTCCGGCAACCTCTACTCAAATGGTCCCGTGACGGGTGCCGGAAGCAATCTCATCAAAGGGGACGTGGTGTCTGCCGGACCAAGCGGCAACATCCAAAGCGTTCACGCCACGTCGTCAGCCTACGCTCACCAGATTAACAGTTCAACAATCGATAAGGATGCGTACTACCAAACTATCAGCGGAAGTACAGTGGGGGGCGCATCCCACCCAGGGTCGCCCGACCAAGCGACTTCAACACTGCCTATTTCCGACGCACAAATTGCCGTTATGGAAACCGAAGCCGCAGCCGGCGGAGTGATAAGTTCGCCCTGTCCCTACGATACCGCGAGCGCGGTAACGCTCGGCCCCGTTAAAATCAATTGCGACCTCAACATTAGCGGCAGTGACGTTGTTACGCTTGCCGGCCCGGTGTGGGTGGTTGGTAACATTAACATCAGCAGTTCCGCTATTGTCAAAGTTGACGCCTCTCTTGGAAAGAAAAGCGTTGCCATGGTTGCCGACAAACCAACGGACCACACCGATAGCAGCATTATTACCTTGAGTAACACCACGCAGTTTCAAGGGTCGGGGACGGCGGGTTCTTTTGTGGTACTCATCTCCCAAAATGACCGTGCGGCAGGGGGAGGGAGCGGGAGCGGCGAAGAGGCCATCATAGTTTCAAACAGCGTTACGGGTGCGCTGCTTGTGTACGCCGGCCACGGGGAGATTAATATCCAAAACAGTGTCAGTCTCAAAGAGGTGACCGCGTACCGGCTTCGACTCAAGAATAGCGCCGAGGTCGTGTATGATACCGGCTTGGCAAATCTTTTGTTTACGTCAGGTCCGGCGGGGGGCTACGTGTTTGACAAGTGGAGGGAAGTTCAGTAAACACGGAACTCACACAGAATAAAATCAACACGGAAAAGACACGGAACAGCCGCGTTTTTTTTGGTGTTCCACTTCGTGTCTGTTCAGTGCTATTATATAGCGATGAAAAAACAGAAAGTACTGGTAGTGGCGAATTGGAAAATGAATCCGGAAACCCCCGAAGAGGCCAAAATGATTTTTGCCGCCGAGTGTCGCGCGGCCAAAAAAACCACAAACGTAGAGCTGGTGGTGTGCCCTCCCGCTTTGTATATCGGGTGTTTACGGAAGCCGACCGGCGGAAATATTTCTTTCGGAGTTCAGGATGTCTTTTGGGCGCCTGTCGGCCCGTACGTCGGCGAAATCAGTCCCGTGATGGCGCATAACTCCAGCGTACGTTATGCCGTTATCGGTCACTCAGAGCGACGCTCTCTCGGCGAGACCGACGAGGTTGTTTCAAAAAAGGCGGCCGCAGCCGTTCGGGCCGGACTTTCGGCAATTGTGTGTATTGGCGAGCGCGAGCGAGATGCGGGCGGCACTTATTTTTCTTTTTTAAAAAATCAACTCCAGCTTTCGCTTGGGGCGCTTCGGCCCCGCGACCTCTCCTCGCTTATTATCGCCTATGAACCAATCTGGGCTGTCGGTAAAAGTTTCAAAGACGCCATGAAGCCGTCCGACGTGTATGGGACCTCTCTCTTCATTAAAAAAGTATTGAGTGATATGTTTGGCAAGGAGTACGCGCTTCGTACCCCGATACTTTACGGCGGCTCGGTTGATTTTGAAAATGCCGGTCCGATTCTTTGTGAGGGGAAGGTTGCCGGACTTTTGGTCGGTCGCCAGAGTCTCGACCTTGAAAATTTCCCCAAATTACTTTCCGTCATCAATGAGTTTTAACTTTAAATTACTGAAAGACGCACCCGACCTTGCGGCCAAGCGAGTGCTCTTGCGGCTCGACCTTAATCTGCCGATTGTCGGGGGTCAGGTGCGCGATGATTTTCGCCTCAAGCGAAGTCTCCCGACCCTTGAATTTCTAAAAGCTCGCGGTGCCAAAACCATTATTCTCGCTCACACGGACAGCAAAGAAACCGACTCGCTCGCTCTTGTCGCCGAGTACCTTAAAAAGTTTATTCCGCTTGAGTTCGTGCCGTCGTTCGCGGATTTACCCGCCAAGGTTAACACTTTGGAATCGGGCAGGGTTCTTTTTCTTGAAAATCTCCGCCGAAATTCCGGTGAAATTGAAAATGATGAAGCTTTCGCAGAAAAACTCGCTTCATTCGGAGACCTGTACGTCAATGATGCTTTTTCCGTATCCCAGCGCTCCCACGCTTCGATTGTCGGCATTCCGAAATTCCTCCCGAGTTACGCGGGGTTTTTACTCGCGGATGAGATTGCCAAGTTGTCCCGGGCATTTAATCCTCCAAGACCTTTCGTCTTTCTTTTGGCGGGTGCTAATAAGAAGTTAACGCAGGGTCACAGCACTTCGGGAACTAAATTTCCGCTTGTGAAAAAGTTTCTTGCCTCCGCCGACTCGGTTTTTGTCGGCGGCGCTCTGGCCAACGACTTATTCAAGGCCAAAGGGTATGAAATTGGTCTCTCAAAACATTCCGAAGAGGATTTCGGTTTCGCGGAGATGCTTCAAAGTCCGAAACTTATCCTGCCCTCTGACGTAGTGACCGAAAATGGCGGAGTACGTTCGATAAAAGATGCGCGGGAAGTTTTACCCGAGGACTTCATTTTTGACGCCGGTCCGAGAACAGCCGCTCTGCTCTTGGAGAAATTTTCCAAGGCTAAATTCATTCTCTGGAACGGCACGCTTGGGACCTACGAGCAAGGTTTTACCGAAGGTACGGAGGCGCTTGCCCGGGCAATCATTGCAAGTGGGGCCGAGTCAATCGTCGGTGGGGGCGACACGCTGGCGTGCATTTCAAAACTTAATCTTTTGGACAAATTTTCTTTCGTTTCCACCGGTGGCGGCGCGATGCTCGAATTTCTCTCGAACGAAACCCTGCCGGGGATAGAGGCTTTGGAGAAGTTTTAAGTTTTACGTTACACGTTTCGAGTTTCCGACCGAAAATCTATTCTATAATTCTCAAGAGTTTAAGAATAGATTTTTGTTGACACCAAGCATGGAAGTGTGGAGAATGGGGGAAGAAAAAGAAAGGCATTATGAAAGCACCAAAAAATGTTAGTGAGATGGAAGCGGGAGAATTTGCCGACCACTTTGATAATTGGCTTGAGCAGTTTGAAAGGCAGGCGGAGAACGACCCCATGGCCGCTCGCAATCTTGCCGAGATGAAAGCGGAATTTCGCCGAAGGCTTCTCGAGAAGTCTGTTTGGGAAAGGCTGTTCTCGACACCGGTGGAAGTGGAGGTTGAAAAAATTGATTTGAAAGACCTGATTCCAACTGGGTCTTACGACACCGATTTTCACGCCGTTCCCATTATCGTTACCACTGCGGGCAATAGCCTGACTGTGGTACCCGGAAATACCGACCCCGTGGAGCCAATACACCGTAGTGTAGGGCAGGGATTTTTTTCGGAAGCCGAAGCGCGGGCATTTCTTGCCGGTCTTCAAACCGCCCGAGTATTCGGCCTCCCGTTTAAAAGCATTCCAGATTTGGAAGATATCGCGGACAACGCCGAACCTTATTTTGAAAGAATCGCCGACTAGCATTTCACACAAAACGGCCATATCGGTCGTTTTTATTTTTTATAGAGCGGATTTTATTTTCGCGGCGATTTTTTCACGCTCGGTGGGATTGGAAGATTTACCTTGCCACAGTTTGAATGAATCATTACCGTAGCGGGGCATGATGTGAATGTGACTGTGAAAGACAATTTGACCGGCGGCCTTGCCGTTGTTCATACCGATGTTCACCCCTTCCGCGCCGAGCTTCGCTTGAATGGCGTTGGCTACTTTTTTCGCGATTATGACGCTTTTGCATATTAAATCGTCCGGTGTGTCGTGAATACTTTCAAAATGTTTTTTGGTGACGACAAGCGTGTGGCCGGGGTTTATGGGCCTGATATCAAGAAAGGCCAAAACATCATCGTCCTCGTACACTTTTGACGAGGGCAACTCTCCCGAAACGATTTTGCAAAAAATACAGTCGGACATAATAGTAGATAGTATATAGAAAAATAGTAAATAGTAAATAGGGGGTAGGGGAAAAGAAAAAGCCGCATGAGGTTGATAGTTCTCGGCGGCGAATGAATTTTACTGAATTGTCAAAGCACACGTTTTGTCCGTCCTTCCTTGTCCTTTAGGTTGGGTGCGGAGGATTGTCTTTCCGTGGTAAGCCACAAGTTCCTTTTCGATAGCCCGCGCGCCCAAAAGCGGAAGGAGTATTTGACGCCACTGGTCAATGGTCCCGCTAACCCCATTGATTTCCAAAGTTTCCAGGTTCGGGTCTCCGTTTCGGTCGTCCGTGTGGTAGATTTCGACGACTTCGTTACAACACCCACACTTTACTCGGATACTGGGTTGGGTTATGCAACGAGCGCTCAGTTTGCGCGCTTTTCGCACTGTTACGCGAAGTGGTGACACGGCATCGTTGGCGTCTTTGACGTATTGCATTTTCGGCATGGTTTTCCTCCAGTTTTTCAGTTTCGTGTTTTTTACATTCTTTCTCTACCCTTTCTACACCCGCGTTCCATTACAGTCAAGCATTTGCACGTCATGTTACAATTACACTTATGAAAAAATACGCAGTGAGATCGATAAAAGGAACGACGCTTTTGGACCATTTGCTTTTTCATCGTGGGATTGAATCAGCCGAGCAGACCGAAAAATTTCTTGCGCCGGATTACGAAAAGCACACCCACGACCCGTTTTTAATGAAGGATATGGAGAAAGCGGTCGAGCGAGTGCTACGAGCCGTGAATGACAAAGAGAAAACGATTATTTACAGCGATTATGACACCGACGGCATTCCGGGCGCGGTGGCGCTTCACGATTTTTTCAAGAAGCTCGGGTTTGAAAATTTCATCAACTACATTCCGCACCGGCACGACGAAGGTTTCGGTTTGAATGTTGAAGCGATTGAGCAATTTGCCACGGACGGCGTGAAGCTTTTAATCACCATTGATTGCGGTACAGCCGACGTTTTGCCCGTTGCTCGCGCGAACGAGCTCGGTCTTGAAGTGATTATCGTTGACCATCATTTGCCTTCTGTCCAAGGGTTACCCTTGGCATTTGCGATTTTAAACCCCAAACAAGCCGGTTGCGGGTACCCCGAAAAAAACCTCTGCGGTGCCGGCGTTGTTTTCAAACTCATTCAAGCTCTATGCCTGCGTCTCCGTTCCGGTGTTACGTGTTCCATGTTACATGTTCCATCTCTCGGGTGGGAAAAGTGGCTTCTCGATATGATCGCGGTCGCCACTCTCTCCGACATGGTTCCGCTTACGGGCGAAAACAGAGTCTTTGCTTATTACGGGTTGAGGGTGTTGCAGAAATCTCCCCGTACTGGTTTGATGAAATTACTTTCGAAACTTAAGGTCAATCAACGGTATATCACCGAAGATGATGTCGGTTTTACCATAGGTCCGCGTATCAATGCCGCTTCACGAATGGGTGTGCCTATGGACGCGTTTCGGTTGCTTGCCAGCACGGACGAGACGGAGGCGGATACTTTGGCGGAGCATTTGAATAAAATAAATGATGAACGCAAGGGCACGGTGGCGGCGTTGGCGAAGGAAATCAAAAAAATTGTTAGAGAAAGATACTTGGAAAAATCGCATCAAGTAATGGTTATCGGCAATCCCTCTTGGCGCCCCGCGCTTTTGGGCTTGGCGGCCAATATCTGCGCGAACGAATACCAGTGCCCGGTTTTTTTGTGGGGCCGTGATGGGGATAACATTATCAAGGGCTCCTGTCGTTCGGGCGAGAGTGCTAATGTCTTTGAACTGATGTCTCTAGCGCCTTCCGGCACGTTTCTCCAATTTGGCGGCCACGCGTTTTCCGGCGGCTTTAGTGTGGCGAACGAGAAGATTCATACGCTTGAAGAGGAGCTCAATCGGGCATACGAAGCGGCTCGCGCAGCTCTCTCCGAAACGTCCGAAACGCATCTTGTTGACGGGGAGCTCTCTCTTGAAGAAGCGAACTGGGACACGTACAAAACGATTGAGAAGCTCGCGCCTTTCGGTACCGGCAACCCCAAACCCGTTTTCATCTTTCGCGATATCGTGCCGCGTGGCGTAAAACATTTCGGCAAAGAACAAAATCATCTCGAAATCGTTTTCGAGAAGCCGGACCCTTCCGGTTTGTCAGGGCAAGCTCGCAAAAAACTTTCCGCCATCTGCTTTTTCAAGACTGCCGCTGACTGGGAGAGGGAAGTTGTAGCGGGCAAATCGCTTTCACTCGTCGCCACTTTCGAAAAGTCCATGTTCCGCAGTTTCCCCGAACTCCGGTTGCGCATTGTTGATATTATCTGAGGTTTTGCTACTCTTAAAACTAACTTCAACCTTGGAGGTAGTATGTTCTTTAAAGTAGGTAGTCTCCTGTTCTATGCCGGTGGTGTGCTTGCGTTGGTCGCGCTCGTTGCGGGCCTTGTGAATGGCGCAACCTTGCTCAGCGAGGGTGTACAGTGCTTCCCGTTCAGGTTTTTGGACCTCGGTTTCAGTGCTGTCGTCGGGGCGGTTCTTTGGGCAGTTGGATGTTTTATGAGACTGTGCGTGTGTTTGGGGGAAGCGGCCAAGTGTTTCGACTGAAATTTTCACACTGACTTACAGTCTAAGGACTCGGATTTTCTCCGAGTTTTTCTTTTAATGTTATACTTCCCATATTCATAATTCTTGATTCATGGTTCCTGATTCTATTATGATATTCACCGACGGTTCTTCCCGCGGCAATCCCGGACCCGGCGGATTCGGCGCGATAATAATCGCGCCGACGAATAACGAGTCCCGCCTGCCAAAGCCAGGCACTGGCAGGCAGGCAGGAATAACGAATTACGAAGTTAAAGAAATCGGAGGACGCGAGGAGAGAACAACTAATAACAGAATGGAGTTACAAGCCGCCATCTCCGCTCTTCTCGTAATTCGTAATTCGAACTTCGCCATTCGTGTCTACACAGACTCCGCCTACCTCATCAACGGCATTACCAAATGGGTCTTTGGTTGGCGGAAAAATAATTGGATGACCGCTACGAAAAAGCCGGTGGAAAATCGTGATTTGTGGGAAGAATTGACCGAGGTGTCTCAAGGCAAAAAAATCGAGTGGAAACATGTGGGCGGGCATGTCGGGGTGGCGGGTAATGAACGGTGCGATGAAATTGCCACTGCTTTCGCGGACGGTAAGCATCCGGAACTATATTCCGGTGTTCTTGATAATTACGGCATAAAGAACGTTTTAGAAGTTCACCAAGGTCGGACCTTAGAGCCGGAGAAAGGTCCGACCTTGCGGAGGCAAATCCGCCGCGGCGGACGCGCGGCGGCTTACTCGTACGTGAGCATGGTGGACGGAAAAATTTTGACGCACAAGACCTGGGGCCAGTGCGAGAAGCGGGTGAAAGGCACAAGCGGGGCTAAGTATAAGAAAGTTCTCTCGAAAGAGGACGAAGAAGCGACGGTCGCTTCGTGGAGCTGATTTCAATTCGTATGGGAAATAGATTGCTCGTGGCGTTTCTCGGCGGGTTTGCCGTCGGTGTTCTATTCCGCTCGTTTTTCAACCTCGGTTTTTCTTTCGGTCTTTTTCTCGCCGTGATTGCGGGAGCGGTTTTTTTGTGTGGTCAACTTGAGATCCCGCCCCAAGGTCGGACCTTAGAGCCGGAGAAAGGTCCGACCTTGGGACATTTTCTCTCCGTCGCGCTTTTTCTTTTTGCCGCGGCGCTCGGCATGTTTCGCTACGACCTCTCGGAACTTCACACGCGCGACAGCGTGCTTGGCCGGCATCTAAACGAGCATGTCACAGTTCAAGGCATTGTTGTTGACGAACCGGACGAGCGGGAGAACTCGCTGCGGTTGACGGTCGCGCTTGACTCGCTCGCGGAGGGCGACAGAACGTTTCCCGTCAACACGAAAGTGCTTGTCGTAGCCAACCTCTATCCGAAATTCAAATATGGCGACCGCCTTGAGATCTCGGGATTTCTCGCCCAACCCAAAAATTTCGCCGACCCCTCCGGCAGAGTGTTTGATTATCAAAGCTACCTCGCTGTTTCGGGTATTTACTACCAAGTAAGCCGACCCTCGGTGAGGTTTTTGTCAGCTGGCCATGGCAATGGTGTCGTGGCCGCTCTGTTAAATTTGAAACAGGCGTTCCTCAACAACATTGCCGCGCTCATTCCCGAGCCGCACTCCAGTCTCTTGGGCGGGCTTGTGGTCGGCGCCAAGCACTCGCTCGGGCAAAAGCTCCTTGACGACTTCCGCGCCGCCGGCGTTATACATATCGTCGTGCTCTCCGGTTACAACATCACGATTGTCGCGGACGCGATTATGAAATTTTTCGGATTTTTGCCGCGCTTTCTCGGGCAATCGTTCGGCGCGGCGGGCATTGTTCTATTTGCCATTATGACCGGAGGTTCTGCGACCGTCGTGCGCGCGAGCATTATGGCGCTTCTGGTCATTCTTGCGCGGGCCACCGGCCGAAAATACGATATTGTCCGCGCACTTTTGTTGGCGGGTTTTCTTATGGTACTTCAGAATCCAAAAATTTTGGCATTTGATTCGTCATTCCAGCTTTCTTTTATGTCCACGCTCGCGCTCATTTACGTTTCACCTTTGATTGAGAAATATTTTTTGTTCGTGTCGGAAAAATTCGGTCTGCGGAGCGTCGTGGTGGCGACGCTTTCCACCCAGATTTTTGTTTTGCCGATGTTGCTTTATAAAATGGGGGAGCTTAGCTTGGTGGCGCTTCCGGTGAACCTCCTGATTTTGTCCGCCATTCCGGCCACCATGCTGTTCGGTTTTTTGGCCGGCAGTGTCGGTTTCATTTCGTTAACCCTCGCGTTTCCCTTCGCCTTTGTGGCGTATGTCCTGCTTGATTACGAGTTGCGGGTGGTGGAGTTTTTCTCGCATCTGCCGTTCGCTTCGGTGGTCGTGAATGATTTCCCGCTGTGGTTCTCGGTGCTCGTGTACCTTTTTTACTTTGTTATTTACATACGACTTCGACCAAGCCCCGCGACGTCTGACGTCGCGGGGCCGCCCGTTTCCTTGACACCCCGCTGATTTACTGTAGTCTGTCGGAAGCAGTCGAACCCTACAAACAGGAGAAAAATTATGGCAAAAAAAGATAGGTTTCCCCGTGTGACGGCTTGTAACTCTTTTTTTGGCGTTAGCCGCCTTTTGTCCCAAGTCCGTTGGAAAAGTCCCGAATATCAGGCACTGATTAGCCGGTGGCGACTACTCTGTCGTCTTGAAATCTTCAAAATTCACGGTGCTCCGAACCGGTCTGCTCTCGCCGAACCTTGGCGTGAACTTTACTCGAAGTGCCCTTTGGGTAGCGACGAGGAAAAAATCGCGCTTGGGCTGTGGCAACAGTATATGCCCCACGACCCTGACCTGGTGAAGTATCGCCGACGTGTTGTTCGCAAAGGCTACAATCTACTTGCGCGAATCGCCCCCGAGCTGATTTAAGTTTTAATTCACCCAATGAGACTGCAGTACAGTCTCATTTTTTATTTTGTCGCTTTTTTGAAGTTTTCCTCGATAACTTTCCAATTTAAGTTTGCGAAAAAATCTTCGATATAATTTTTCTTGCCGGAAGGTTGGTAGTCGGCGACATACGAGTGCTCCCATATGTCGAGCATGAGGATGGGGGCGGCGCCGTTAAGCTGTCCATAATGCTGTTCGTCTATCCAAGAGGTTATGAGACCATTCGACTCTTTGTCGTACCACAGCGCCATCCAGCCGATGCCCCGTATCGTCGCGGCGGATTTTTTGAAATTCGTGAGCCACGCGTCAAAAGAACCCCACTGTGTCGCAATCATTTTATACATAGGACCGTCCTTGGTAATTGCTATGGGACCACCCTCAAGCGACGCAAAATAGACTTCGTGGTTGCGCATGCCGTTGTATTCAAAACTGAACCGCCGGTGGAGTTCCCCGACAAAGTATGGCACAAACGGGTCTTTCTCCGCGTACTGGCCGTAGTCCGGAATCTTCTCAAGGATGGAGTTCGCATTCTTGACATACCCCGCGTAGAGCTTCAAATGTTCCTCGATGGTTTTGGCCGAAATACCCTTGAGGACAGGAATATTAAATTTCATTTCTTCAAACTTTTTCATTGAGGGAAGTGTTAGTTGGTAATGCGCTCATTATATCACAGGCCGGTGGTATAATTTTCTCATGGAACATCTGCGGAAAAACGTCCGTTCTTACATTCTCGTATCGCTCTTTGCCGCAACCGTTTTCATCTGGTACGCCGTTATTCACGAAGACCGGCAGGGAATTTTGACTGTGGCGTTTTTAGACATCGGGCAGGGCGACGCGATTTATATTGAGGCGCCGAACGGCAATCAAATGCTCGTTGACGGCGGGCCGCCGAAGGCGGTGCTCCGAGCTTTGCGGAAAGTGATGCCATTTTATGACCGTTCAATTGACATGCTTCTTGTGACCAATCCGGATGCCGACCACATGGCCGGTTTCATTGATGTACTCAACGGTTTCAAAGTGGGGAAGGTGGTCGAGCCGGGGACGGATTCACCTTCCGCGACGTACGCTGAACTGGAGAAAACCATAAAGGTGCATCACGTACCGAAAATTTTGGCGCGGCGCGGCGAGACCATCTGGCTGGACAAAAAACACGGCGTCGGTTTTCATGTCCTGTTTCCGGACCGCAATGTGTTAGGTATGACGACGAACGAAGGCTCCATCGTGGGCAAGCTCGTCTACGGCAACACGTCGGTCATGTTTACCGGAGACGCGCCGCAAGACATTGAGCACTACCTCGTCTCACTTGACGGCAAAAATCTCAAGAGTGACATTTTGAAAGTGGGACACCACGGTTCTCGCACTTCTTCTTCCCAGGAATTCGTTGGTTATGTTTCCCCGACTTATGCCGCCATTTCCGACGGCCTCGGCAACAAGTACGGTCACCCGCACCAAGAGACCTTGGATACGTTCGCACAGTTCGGCGTCAAAGTTTTCCGCACCGATAAGCTTGGCACGATTGTCATGAAGTCGGATGGTGAAAATCTCGAGGTGCCGCAATGAAAAAACCGGAGTCTGACTCCGGCTCCGATAAAACATTTTCGCCTTTACCATTTCTCCTCGAGTTCCTTTACTTGCCGGTTGTAACTTCGATAGCCGATAATGGTTTGATGTTCCAAATCCGCGGGATATTTTCGGCAGTGGCGTTCGAGCTCCCGCTCCAAATTTTTTTGGAAGCGTTGACACCCCGCGTCACCGTAACCTTTCAGACTGTTGTCCTTAAGGTATTCGGCGAGTTTCCTGTGAGCATCGTGGCACCGCTTGCGTGAGGCGTTCAGGGCCTTTTGCTCCTTCAGTCCGTGGTAGAGGAAGATGCCACCCAAGAGTACGGCTACCCAGAACATAACCCATGCCATTTTTTGAAATATGTCGGCGAAGGTGCGTAGGGTCTCGGACGAAAAGCCCGATATGCCCGTGGCGAGAGTGGCGGAGAGGAGCATCGCGAGGGCGAGTCCGGCCAAAACTTTCCGGAGTGCGTTCCAATCGTATCGCATAGCGTTCCTTTGGTTTTTTGCTTCTGACTTTAGAATAAACCTCCGTGTGTAAAGGTCAAGTGTCGCAACAAAAAAGGAATGACGCGTATCATTCCTCGGGGAGTGTTAAAACTTCTTCGATTACCATCTCTTCGTCCAGTGTGGCTTGGTTCGGACCGTATTTGACCGTCACTACCAGAGGTTTTCGGTCCCTGAAAAATCGCGGAAGCCACAACCTATCGTCAATCATGAGTTCGTCTAGCGGCAGCGCGTCGGTTGGAAACCACGCCGGTGGCCCCATTTCCTCGGTTTCTTTCGGCTCGCCGAGCCAGAACGTGGTTTCGAAGACATGCACGACGTACAAAAATTTTTCGCCGGTTTCCGTTCTGTTGTGACAATGGAGGAGCGCGATTCGCCGCAGGTCTTGCGGCCAGGTTTTTATCCGCCCCTCTTCAAGGATTTCCCGTGTGACGCACGCGCTAGGTGTTTCCTCCGGCCAGATTTTTCCGCCGTAGCCGTTGCGGAACCCCGCACCGGTTTTTCTCTTTTTTACCGGAAGATTGACACGGTTATGTTTGGTGAGGAAGCCGACGGTCGCGTGGCAAAGCGTTTCTTGGTTCATGGTGTCCTTTCTTGCTCTACTATAAGCCACGCGGGGTATTTGGCAAGAAAACCGTCCCGTCCCGCAAAGCGGGACGGGACGGTTTTCAGCGGTCAATGCTGTATTTTAGAAGCAGTGTTCCGTTTTTATTCAGCCGTTTTATACTAAGGAGTCGTGTATTGATGTTGAGTTTTTTTTCCGAAAGCAAGCCCTTGCCGCGGCCGAACATTTTCGGTTCAACCGTGAGCCATACTTCATCCACGAGATGCGCCCGGAGAAAGAGCGTGTTGACTTCCGAGCCGCCGGTGAGGAGCGCTTCTCGGTAGCCGCGTTGCGCCAGAGCCCCAAGCAGTTTTTTCGGTGGCATCGCGGTGAACTCCAGCTGTCCGGGTACGGCAGCGCGCGCGAACCTCTCGGGCTTTTGGGTCATCACGACGCGGAGTGTCTTCGGGGAGAGCGTTATATGTTTCTTTGCCGCATCAAAAGTGCCGCGCCCCATGATGATAAGGCGTGCTTTCGCTTTGAGCGAGGCGAAGTACTTCTGGTCCTCTTTCGACGACCAGTCATGGACGCGCGTGTTTTTACCGGCAGTTATTTTTCCGTTCGCCGACATGACAGCGGCCAAAACAACTTTCATGTTATTGTTTTGGCCGCAGTAGCTTTAGCCCAACATAACTAAGCGGTGTGTAGAGAAAACCCATTGCTACTTTATACAGCCACCACGGAATGATAATGCCGATGAGCGTATGAGTGGGGTAAATTCCGGTGAATGCTACGAGTGTGAAGATAATAGTATCTAGGAGTTGCGACCAGACGTTTGAAAGGTTGGAGCGAATCCAGAAATGTTTTTCGCCCAAGTTTTTTTTGAAAAAGAAAAACGCCAGTACATCCTGGTACTCTGCGATAGCGAAAGCCAAAAGAGAGGCTATTGAGATGCGCGCCGTTACAGAGAAGATTACATCATAACTTTTGTGAGCCCAGAGGGTGGCGGGGTCTCCCGACCACGGCGCTAGGTTTGAAATGAGGGTGTAGAACACGAAGAGCGCCGTACTCGCGAATCCCGCGAGGACGAACTGGCGAGCCACTGCTTTACCGTATATTTCACCGACAACGTCCGTCATCAGGAAGACGACGGGAAACGAGAAGACTGCGACCGACAGGTGTGTACCGAAGAGAAACGGCATAAGCTTGATACCTAAAGTGTTTGCCGCTATAAGCGAGGTGATGTAGATAGCTAAAGCGATAAGCAAACGCACGGGCCAAGGGTTAGCGGTTTGATTTTGTTCCATCGAATTAAAATGTGAGTTAAATAAAAACACCTGTGACCGGGGTGTTTTTGTAAAAGTGCCGTTTTAAACATCCCCGAAAATTTATAGAATGGGGAAGATGTTCGTAAATCCCGACCACGTATTGATTTTTTTGTTGACCAACATATTTTTTCTGCGTTAGTCCGCGTGAAGTCAGCGTCAGTCTGCAATTATCGCTAGATAATACCGGCTTTCTTAAGCGTCCGATACGCACCTTTCTTGTTTATAGTTTTTATGGCGTCCGTGGAGAGCGTGAGGCGGACGTATTTTTTGAGCTCGGGAACATACACCTTCTTTTTTTGAAGGTTCGGATACTTTCGGACCATGCCGGTCGGATTAAACTGGGTGGCGCGGGTTCTGTTTGAATACCCTCCGCCGACCTGGCTACCCTTTTTGGTTATGGGACAAATTTTCATAAATTTCGGAAAATTTAGTTAATACCAATATACGAATGAATACAAATGCAACGAATAGCTACAAATTCGGACAATGAACACTGTGGAAGTTATGCTATCATGTATCTATCTTATTGCAACATTTTTCGTAGCTATTCGTAGAATTCGCATAATTTTCGTATTGTAATGGATATTATCTTTTCCATACTTATACTAATCATGTCCGTGGTCGTTCACGAAGTATGTCACGGCTACGCCGCCGAAGGCTTGGGCGACCCGACCGCGCGGTACGCCGGGAGGCTTTCTTTAAATCCCCTGAAACATCTCGACCCTGTCGGGTCGGTCATCGTGCCTTTCGTGCTTTCACTCATTCCGCCACACATGGTGTTCGGTTGGGCCAAGCCGGTGCCGGTAAATCCTTACAACTTTAAAAACCAACGCTGGGGAGAGGCGCTCGTGGCGGCCGCCGGTCCCGCGTCGAATCTCACTCTCGCGCTTATCTTCGGGTTGCTGATTCGTTTCAATTCGGCCGGACAATTTTTGTCGGATTCGTTTTTAAGCATGACCGCGTCGCTTGTTTTTATTAACCTACTGCTTGCCGTTTTCAACCTCGTACCCATCCCGCCCCTCGACGGCTCGAAAATTTTATTCGGTCTTCTTCCGCAGCATTCTTTTACGGCTCAAAATTGGATTGAACGTCACTCGCTTATCATGTTTCTGGTTTTTGTCTTTTTCCTCTGGCAGTTCGTCGACCCTGTCATTAGCTTTTTGTTCCAACTTATCACTGGCGCGTGACGTTGCTTTTTCCGGCGGTTTGTATTACTCTAGGGCACACACCGAACCGACACGGACAAAGTAACACGGAACAGGCACGGAACACCCCTTTTTTGTTCCGATTCAGTTCCGCGTTTCCCGTTCAGTTTAAGTTCAGTGGTTTTTTATGCCGACAATTAACCAACTGATAAAGCGAAAACGAGTTACGCCCCGGCGAAAATCAAAAACGCCGGCTTTGACGCGTTCGTTCAACGTGCTTAAGAACCACCCCGTGTTTTTTGAAGCGCCTTTCAAGCGCGGTGTTTGCACCAAAGTCACCACCAAGACTCCCCGTAAGCCAAACTCCGCTATCCGAAAAATCGCCCGTGTTAGGCTCACGAATGGTATGGAAGTCACCGCCTATATCCCCGGCATCGGCCACGCCCTGCAAGAGCACTCAGTCGTATTACTCCGCGGTGGTCGCGTGAAAGACGTTAATCTTCGTTATACTATTGTCCGCGGCGTGTTGGATGCCACTGGCGTTGATAAGCGTATGAAAGGGAGAAGTCAGTATGGAGCCAAAAAACCAAAATAACACGGAAGCAACACTGAACCCGAACACGGAACAGACGCAGAACATGTAGTGTCAGTTCCGATTCAATTCCGTGCAGGCTTCGTTCCGTGTCAGTTCAGTGTAATCATATGAGACGAAAACACAAAAAGAAAAACATTGTTAAACCAGATTTCAAATACAACTCCGAGAAAATCGGCAAGCTTATTAACTATGTGATGAAGAAGGGCAAGAAAAATACCGCCCGCACCATTGTCTATGCCGCCTTTGATGAGATAAAAGAAAAAGCCAAGACGGAAAATCCAGTTGAGATTTTTGATACCGCTTTGAAGAACACGGGGCCGGTGATGGAGGTCCGCTCACGCCGTGTCGGTGGGGCAAACTATCAAGTGCCGGTGGAAGTCCGCCCCGAACGCCGCCTCGCCCTTTCCATGCGCTGGATTATTGAAGCCGCCTCGGGCAAAAAAGGCAAACCCATGCACATTAAACTCGCTGAAGAACTTATGCTCGCCGCCAAAAACGAAGGTACTGCGGTAAAAAAGCGCGAGAACGTACACAAGATGGCGGAAGCCAACAAGGCGTTTGCGCACTTTGCCTGGTAATCACAGCGCAGACCCTCGCAGACTTGACGCAGACGGTCGCAGAAAAAAGAGGCGGTATAGCTCTTTTTCTTGTCTGTTGTTCTTGTCTGTTGTTTTGCCCGCTTTGACGTAAGGCATATATATGCTATTTTATTTTTGGACCATACGAACAGTAGCAAACAAGAAAGGAGGTAGAAATGGACGTACTAAAAGTATTTGGCCAGCTCGATAACGAGCGAGGCCGTCGCAACGAAGAACGCGCGCTGGATGCGGTCACGACTGCGAACCTGTCGTGGATTCGTTCGGCTCGGTTGGCAACGAGAGAAGAGGACGCGCGCGGTATCGACCTTGTTCTTGAAACCGATGTGGGGGGGCTTTTCTTCCAAATTAAAAGTTCTCATCGTGGGAAGAGAAAATTTATTGACACCCATGGCAAGTCAAGAACTCGTATCGCGGTCATTGTTCTTCAGCATTTGCTTACGGAAAAGTTATTCCAGACGCGGATTCTTGAAGCGGTTCACTCTGAACGAAAAGCGATTTTGGATTTGCGAGGTTGCTAGAGTGCAACCCGGTCCTTGAGAACCTTGTATCTAAGCTCCATAGTCCTCTGTGGAGTTTTTGCTTTTTTCCTCATTCTGGGTTAGTCTATTGGGACGCTAATCGGCGCATTTTTATTAATACGAATTACGAATTTGTACAAATATACAAATTGAAGTAGTTCCGTATTCGTATATTCGTAGCGATTTGTAATTCGTATTGTATATGAACAGAGACTATCCTTTAGATAAAGTTAGAAACTTCGGCATCATCGCGCACATCGACGCCGGGAAGACCACCACCAGCGAGCGGATTTTGTTTTACACCGGCATGATTCACAAAATCGGCGAGGTGCACGAGGGGGAAACCACCACCGACTGGATGGAACAGGAACGCGAGCGCGGCATTACCATCACCGCCGCCGCCATTACTTGTTTCTGGACTCCAACCTATCGGTTGGCGCGGAACGGGACGGAACAGAACACGGAACAAGACAGAATATACAAACACAGGTTTAACATTATAGACACCCCCGGACACATTGACTTCACAGTTGAAGTGAAGCGCTCGCTCCGCGTCCTCGACGGCGCGGTTGTGGTTTTTGACGGCGTAGCGGGCGTGGAACCGCAGTCTGAAACCAACTGGCGTTACGCCGAAGAGGGGAAAGTGCCCCGCATTTGTTTTATCAACAAGATGGACCGCATGGGCGCGTCTTTTGAATTTTCATACAAATCAATTTTGGAGCGTTTGAGCAAGAACGCCCTGCGGATGCAAATTCCCCTTGGACTGGAAGAGCATCACCAAGGAGTTATCGACCTTTTGAAGATGAAATCTTACCGCTTTGAAGGCGAGAAGGGCATTAATGTTATTGAAGGGGAGATTCCGGCGGAATATCTGGAAGATGCCAAGAAGTACCGCCACGCACTTGTGGAGCGGATTGTTGAGAACGATGACGCGCTCATGACGCAATATCTCGAGGGAAAAGAAATTTCAATAGATGTATTGAAAGCAACTCTTCGCACGGCGGTTATTGCGAACAAAATTTTTCCGGTGTACACCGGCTCTGCCCTCAAAAATATCGGAGTGCAGCTTGTACTGGACGCGGTTGTCGATTACCTCCCGAGTCCTCTCGACATTCCCGCGGTTAAAGGAATTAACCCCCGCACTAATGAAATTGTTGAAAGAAAACCTTCCGACGAGGAACCTTTTGCCGCCCTCGTATTCAAACTTCAAGCCGACCCGTTCGTGGGGCAGCTCAACTTCTTTCGCGTCTACTCGGGCACCGTTGAAGCCGGAAGTTATATCTACAATTCCACCACGGGCAAAAAAGAACGTCTCGGCCGTATTGTGCGTCTTCAGGCCAATGAACGTGAAGAGGTGAAAAAAGTTTTTGCCGGAGAAATCGCGGCCGCCGTGGGCCTCAAAGACGCGCGGACAAGTCATACCCTCTGCGACGAAGCCAATCCAATCATTCTCGACCCGATTAAATTCGCCGAACCGGTTATTTCGCTTCGGATTGAACCGAAGACCAAGGCCGACCAGGAGAAGATGGGTTTCGCGCTGAAGCGCCTCACCGACGAGGACCCGACTTTCAGGGTGAAATCAGACGCCGAGACCAACGAGACCGTCATCATGGGTATGGGGGAACTCCAGCTTGAAATTATGGTTGACCGCATGAAGCGGGAATTCAGCGTTGAAGCCAATGTCGGCAAACCGCAGGTTGCTTACAAAGAAACCATTCAAGGCGCGGCGGAAGCGGAGTATAAATACATCAAGCAGTCCGGAGGCAAGGGTCAATATGGCCACGTGAAATTGAACATCAAACCGCTTGAACCCGCGCCGGAAAAAATTCCCAAAAATACCAGTCGCTATGACGATTTTGAGTTTGTGAACTCCATCAAAGGAGGAGTTATCCCGAACGAGTTTATTCCCGCCGTTGAAAAGGGCGTACGCGAGGGCATGGAACGCGGCATTGTCGCCGGTTACAAGATGACCAACATTTCCTGCGAATTGACCTACGGTTCCTACCACGACGTCGACTCGTCCGAAATCGCTTATAAAATCGCCGCCTCCCAAGCGTTCCAAGACGCGGCCAAGCGCGCCCGTCCGGTTATTCTCGAGCCAATTATGAAAGTGGAAGTGGTAACACCGGAGAAATTCGTCGGTGACGTCACTGGACACCTGTCTTCAAAGCGCGCCGAGATTCAGGATGTGGGAGAGCGTGGGCTTAACAAAGTGATTGACGCCAAAGTACCGCTTGCCGAAATGTTCGGTTACATCACGACACTTCGCTCCATGACCGAAGGCCGCGCCGGGTATACCATGGAGTTTGACCACTATGAGGCGGTGCCCCAGAATGTCGCTCAAACCATAATTGAAGCGAGGAAATAATTTTCCCAATGATAGAAATCGAAATAACCGGCCCCCGATGAATATCGGGGGCCGGTTTACTTTTTTCTCCCACTTCACTATCATAATCAACAGTGTTCGTTTCAACATCAAATCCAGAGGAGAATCTCTATGAATTCAATTAGGACTTCCCGTTTCCCCGGTGAGGCATATGCGTGGCCCGATTTCGTGATAACTTTTGTTGTGGCTGTCTTGGCGGCCGTTGCGGTTTGGGCCATCAACTTAACCCCAAGTTTTTACGGCGTTCATGCCGGTCTGGTCTTGGACTTCGTCTTTCTCGTGTGGCTCGGTTTCGGTGTCGTCCAAACACCGGCGCGTTGGTGGGGGGACCTTGTTGTCATTGCGACCACTCTCGGAAGTTTCTTCGTGACTGTTCAGTCGAGGTTTCAAGCCGATTGGGTTGTCGCGTTGCCGCTCACGTTTCTTGCCGCTTTCAGTATTTGTTGGGGCTTTTCCGAGGGAATGAAGAAGCTTAATGAGTGGGAGCGACAAAGGTTGGACAGGGAAATAAATGATATCGTCGGTACTCTCTTTTTCTCCACGCTCGGATTTTTGGTTTTGTGCGGCAGCGCCCGTATTCCCTATGCCGGTCTCCCGTTGGCAATCGCCACGGCGTTTTTTCTGGGAGTGGGTTTGGGTTACATTGAGTTGCCGGTCTGGAGTCAGGTAACGGTTGCAATCCTTTCCTCCAGCGGTTCTTTCTTCGGTTTGAAGTGGCAGTTGGAGCCGTCTCCGGTTTCGGAGGTTGCGGCGCTGCTTGGGACCTGTATGGGCTTGTGCGTTTTCTTCGTCGGTTTTCTGCGAGGAGTACGACGGGCCATGAGAGAAAACGAGCGCGAGGTTTGCGTGGAGCCGGAACAGACGGACCATAGTTTTTTTGAAGACCGAAAGAATTTCGACCGACATGAATGAAACATTGTGGTGTCCAGCCCTGATTATATCGGGGCTTTTTTCTTGTCCGCCATTCCCGTTGACATCCTTTTTTGTTCTGCTATTATGGTGCGTATCGCTTTGCGCGTTCTTTTTGTCTTTGTTTCGTCCGCCGCGGCGGACGGGAGGCGAAAAACAAATTAATTATTAGTTTTAATAACAAAAACGAGTATGGCAGAATTTAATCGTAGCAAGCCTCACGTTAACGTCGGTACCATTGGTCACGTCGACCACGGCAAGACGACTTTGACAGCGGCCATTTTGAATTCCCTTCACCTCGCCGGTTTTACGGTCAAGCTGAAGAAAGTCGACGAAATCGATTCCGCGCCCGAAGAAAAAGCGCGTGGTATTACTATTGCGCTCTCGCATAACGAATACGAAACCGCCACTCGTCACTACGCTCACATTGACGCTCCGGGACACGCCGACTACATCAAGAACATGATTACCGGTGCCGCTCAAATGGACGGTGCCGTTCTGGTGGTCGCCGCTACCGACGGCGTGATGCCTCAAACGCGCGAACACGTTCTTCTTGCCAAGCAGGTTGGTGTGCCGAAGATTATTGTCTTTCTCAACAAAGTGGACATGGTTGACGACAAAGACTTGATTGACCTCGTTGAAGAAGAGGTTCGTGACTTGCTTACCAAACAGGGTTTTGACGGCAAGAACACGCCGGTCATTCGCGGTTCGGCTCTCAAAGCTTTGGAAGCGACGTCAAAGGATGACGAGTGGGTCAAGAAGGTTTTGGAATTGACCAATACCCTCGACACCTACATTCCGGTGCCGGTTCGCGAAACGGACAAGCCTTTCCTCATGCCGATTGAAGACATTTTCTCAATTGAGGGCCGCGGTACGGTGGTCACCGGAAGAATCGAAAGGGGACTCGTCAAAGTTGGCGAGGAAGTTGAAATTGTCGGTATTAAGCCCACGGCCAAAACAACCGTTACTGGTATTGAAATGTTCAATAAGTCACTTGCCGAAGGTATGGCTGGGGACAATGCCGGCGTACTCCTACGCGGCACGAAGAAAGAAGACGTTCATCGCGGTCAAGTTTTGGCCAAGCCCGGTTCCGTTACTCCTCACACTGATTTCGAAGCCGAAGTGTATGTCTTGAAGAAGGAAGAAGGTGGTCGTCACACCCCTTTCTTTACCGGTTACAAACCCCAGTTCTATATTCGCACCACAGACGTGACGGGCGATGTGACCCTGCCCGAGAAAGTTGAAATGGTTATGCCCGGAGACACGATTACCTTCAAGGTAAAGCTCGTCGCCCCGGTCGCGCTCGAAGAGAAACAGCGTTTTGCCATCCGCGAAGGAGGCAAGACGGTGGGTGCGGGAGTGGTAACCAAAATCGTAGCTTAATACGAATTACAAATCAGTACGAATGTACGAATCCCGAACTTGCGAACATTTGTAAATTTGTAGAAATTCGTAATTTGTATTTTTATGGCAACAAAGACTACCACAGCAAAAACAGCCAAGCCGAAAGCTACCGCCAAAGCTCCTGCGAAAGCTAAAGCCTCTAAAGCTGTTACAGCGAAAATCGCCAAAGTAGCGGAGGCGGTGGCAAAACTGCGCATTCGCGTCCGAGCGTACGAGCACAAAATTCTCGATGCTTCGGTGAAACAAATTATGGATACGGCCCTCCGTTTCGATGCCAAAATTCTCGGACCAATTCCTCTGCCTACGGAAATAAAAAAATACACGGTAAACCGTTCCGCGTTCGTCTACAAAAACGCGCGAGAACAGTTCGAGATGCGGGTACACAAACGTTTGATTGACATTGTTAACCCCAACGCGAAAGTTATTGAATCTCTCACCAACCTTTCGCTTCCGAGCGGCGTGAATATTGACGTGAAGATGCTTTAGGTAATACGAACGTACGAACTAAATACGAAAAGAAAAACCGCCGAGAGGCGGTTTTTCTTGTGGTTGACACCCGTTCTGTATATCTGTAGTCTGTTCAGTGGCTGCAGGACAAAACATTGGAAAGACAAAACGTATGAAATCATCGAAAGAGTTGTTGGCGCTTCCCGATCTCGGGGGGTGGCGGATCGCCGAAGGGTACTGGGCGCAACTGGCGCACGGGCTTATGGGAACTTTTCCCGCACTGCTTTGCGAAAGCCTGAAAAGCGAGGGGGAATTGTTCGTTTGCTTGGATAAAAGCGTTCTTGAGGAAGCTTTGCAATTTCTTCCTCGGCGCAATTTCAAGATTTCTAAAAACCTTGTTGTCGCGAACGAAACAAGCGAACTCGCTTTCGACCTTACCGCGTTAAACGACCAGCGGGACATCGGGCGGGAGTCGGAACCCATTCGTTTGTTGACAGCAAACGGGTTGCTTACGAAGAGTGACCGGAGATTTTTTAAATGGGCTCCCGGTTTGGTGAGTAACGACATGTCACAGGCGGAGTTTGCCGAGACACTACAGGTTGCCCTTGCCCAAGCCTGATCTTCTTTGTTTCGAGCCCGCGCGAATTCATTCGCCCGGGCTTTTTTCTTTGACATTTTTAACCGGATTTGTTAGTCTTCTACGCATTGCGATTCGAAACGGATGTGTATGGATGAATAAGGAACCGCCAGCGAAATGCTGTGTTCGAAAACAATATTCTCTGTATTATTCGTGTCATTCGTGATATTCGTTTTCATTCGTGGATTAGTGTCGTGTAAGCGAAGCGTATGAAATTTATTCTCGGCACAAAACTCAATATGTCCCAAGTGTGGGGCGAAGATGGAAAGGTAACGCCGGTTACTCTCGTTTCCGTCTCTCCGAACGTGGTGACTCAAGTAAAGACCGCCGAAAAGGATGGGTATACCGCAGTACAGGTTGGTTGGGGCGAGCGTAATCCAAAAAATATCAGCAAGGCGGTGAAGGGACATGTAAAAGAACTTGGAAATTTCAAAGGACTCAAAGAATTTCGGATGAACGGCTCGCTACAGAATGCGGTGGGCGACAAGATCGACGCATCGGTGTTCAAGGCGGGCGATGAGGTGGTGGTTTCCGCAATTTCCAAAGGTAAAGGTTTTCAGGGCGGGGTGAAGCGCCACGGTTTTCATGGTGGTCGCCGCACTCACGGTCAGAAGCACTCGGAGCGTGAACCGGGAGGTATCGGTGGCGGTGGCCGCGCCGGAGGCAGGGTGGCCAAAGGCATGCGCATGGCCGGGCGTATGGGCGGCGATAGAGTAACGATTAAGAACGTTAAGATAGTGCAAGTGGACGCGGCCAAGAATATTATTTTAGTAAAAGGGGCGGTGCCGGGACGGAGGGGGACACTCGTTGAAATTCGCGGATGACCACGAATTTCAACAAAAAGTAAAAAGGCAAAAATCAAAATGCAAAATTTCAATTCAAAATTAAAAAGTTCCGAAGAGTTTGATTTTTGACTTGCAATTTTGACTTTTAACTTTTGAATTTTAAATTTATGGAAGCTAACATTTATAGCCAAACAGGCAAAGAGGTAGGGAAGATAACACTTCCAGCTAATGTATTTGGGTTAGGATGGAATGCTGACCTTGTGCATCAGGTTTCCGTTTCCATGATGAGTAACCTGCGCGCTCCGGTGGCTCACGTCAAAGACCGCGGGGCCGTTCGCGGCGGCGGCAAAAAACCGTGGCGCCAGAAAGGCACAGGACGCGCCAGACACGGTTCCAGCCGCTCACCGCTCTGGGTTGGTGGAGGTGTGACCCATGGGCCGTCCAACGAAAAAGTGTTTGCCCGAAAAATAAACAAAGGTATGAAGGCCAAGGCCCTTCGTGTCGCCCTTTCGAAGAAGTTTAAGGACGGTGAAATTCTTTTTGTGGAAAACCTTTCGTTCAAGACGCCAAAGACCAAAGACGCCAAGGTGGTTTTGGATTCGCTCGCGGCCGTCAAGGGTTTTGAATACATCACCAAGAAAAAAGAGAACGTACTCCACCTCGCTCTCGCTCAAAAAGAAGTGGCCGTAGAAAAAAGTTTCCGCAATTTCAACACGCTGTCAGTGGGTGAGCTTCGCAATCTGAATGTTTTGGATGTGTTGAACAAAAAGTATCTTATTATTGTCAACCCAGCAGAAGCATTAAAACTTCTTGAATCAAAAGCCTAAACCATTTTTATGGGAATTCTTAACTTACGAAAAAACAAAGTGGCTGCCACCGAAACTTCGACAAAAACGAAGAAGCTTGCTGTCGTAGATGCTTCAAAAAAGCCGGCGATTGTAGCTGTGTCTTCGGGTTTTTTTGATTCAAGCGTTATCCTCCGCCCGCGCGTGACCGAAAAAGTCGCGATACTTTCTGAAAAAGGCGGACGTACAGTTGTGGTGTTTGAAGTGTCCCGTGAGGCGAACAAGCGAAATGTCGCTTTGGCGGTTAAGGGTTTGTACAAAGTGACACCAGAGAAGGTTGCCGTGTTGCGGGTTCCGCCGAAACGGAAGTTTGTTCGGGGTCACATGACTAAAGGCACTACTGGTTACAAGGCGTATGTGTATTTGAAGAAGGGGGAGAAGATAGAAATTATTTAAGGCACTAGGCCTTAGGCATTAGAGAAGAGAATTCTCAGTCCTAGAGCCTAAAGTCTTCTGCTCCTAAAGCCTACAACATGAAAAGTTATAAACCCACATCAGACTCTCGCCGGCACATGACCACCATTTCTTATGGTGACATTTTGACTGCGTCCGAACCTCATAAATCACTTACCTATGGCAGGAAGCGCCATGTTGGACGAAACAATCGTGGACGATTGACTACCCGTCACAAGGGCGGAGGACACAAGAGGCTTTTCCGAGATATCGATTTTACGCTTGAGAAGCGGGATATTCCGGCGGTTGTTGAAACGATTGAATATGACCCGAACCGGAGTGGCTTTATCGCCCTTGTCTGCTACAAGGACGGCGAACGCCGCTATGTTCTTTTGCCGAAATCACTCAAAGTAGGAGATTCCTTTTTGATTTCCGAAAACGCACCTCTCAAACCCGGTAACCGTCTGCCTTTGAAAAAAATTCCCATTAACACTTTTGTATATAACGTGGAACTTAAAATGAACGGCGGCGCAAAAATCGGCCGCTCGGCGGGGAACTATGCCGAGGTAATTGCTCAAGACGCGGGGTATACGCACATCAAGATGCCATCGACGGAAGTGCGAAAAATTATCGATACCGCGTGGGCTTCCGTAGGCGAAGTTTCAAATGAGGAAAACCGCTTGGTAAATATCGGCAAAGCCGGACGTTCGCGTTGGCTCGGTATTCGGCCCACGGTCCGTGGCAGTGCGCAGAACCCCGTTGACCATCCCTACGGCGGAGGAGAAGGCAGGCAAGGTCGTGGACTTCGGTTTGCCAAGACCCGCTGGGGCAAGCACGTCGGTAAAGGACAGAAAAGCCGCACGCCGAAGAAATACTCGAACGTCTTTATTGTTTCTCGAAGAAAAGTCGGCAAGTCCCGCAAAGCCACGCAATAATTAATTCAAAATTCAAAAAACCACCGTGATTAAAATTTCGGTGGTTTTTCCTCCCCACACTTAGTATTCACTATAGTGAATACTAAGTGTGGGGAGGAAAAGGTGGAGATACGCTCAGGAGATACCAAATTGTTTTCTTATCACTGAGTCGTTTTCGATTGAGTCGGCGATTATATATAAAACATCTTTTCCGATTTTGAAATCAGCTTTGAGTAAGGTGATGAGGTCTTCGCAATCGTGCGGATATACCCACACGCTATCCTGAAGTCTAATGAAACCGATAGCGACTAAGGTGCGGCGGATTTTGTCTCGAGTGGCTCGCCTTTCTTCTCTGATATCAAAAATTAACATTCGCCACTTTTTATCCCACCGCTTCGGCTGTTTGATTTTGTATTCGTGAAGTTCCAGTTGCCGCAGTTTTGCCTCACCTTTCGGCGTGAGTCGTAACAGCCCGTTTTGGTTATGTTCAAGCAAACCATTTTCCACAAGCCGCCTTCTTGAGTTGGCGATTATTTCCAGATGCCTGCCTTTTTTATTCGCGCCGAACATACCAAGTACCTGCAGGGCGTTGGGGGCCACGGCAGCCACACTTAAGAGTCCGGCTGTCGCCACGACTCCCAGAATTATTTTTTGTAGGTTCTTGTTTCGGGTTCTCTTTTTCGATTCCGTTTCCAGTTTACCCATACATTAACTATAAGCTATAGTGAAAGTTAAGTGTATATTGACGGAATGACGATTTATGTGGCAAGTTGTCTGGAGTAGAGGTGCCTTGAAATCGCAAGTAAAATAAGGTTCGTTAGTAGCGAATAGGCTATATAGTCCAAACGTACCCTGTCGGCTTGATGTGGGGATTAGGGAGAACGGGGGTTTCTTGCGGGGTTGGCCGGGGATTTTTGCGTCTCAAGACTTATTTCCTACAAGACCGGGTCTTGTAGAATAAGGGACCCAGAAATCCCCGGCCTAAACAAAAAGCATCCCCAAAGGATAGCTTGCCGGAAAAAAGAAAGGAAGCGCGTATGAATAATGCGAGCGTCTTAGAAACAACAACAGCTGGACCCGATGAATTCGGGCAATTTCAGGAAATCAATATGGCGGCACTCCGCGGGGTTACACCGTTTTTGAAACGGCTACCCTCGGCTCATCGCCAGCAGTTTGTGGTAATTCATCTTTAATTACGGACGCAGTCTCGGCGGCGCTTGAAGCCCTCCTTCCGAAGCGCATGTTTATTCCGCACCCCGAAGTGGAACGCTGGAACAAATACTACCGTGACGAGCATGGCGTCGCACACTCGTTTGAGGGCTTGGAGATACCGGCGGAAGAGCAGTACCCCACACGTATCATTGTTATGCACGCGGATGTGTCCACCAGACCACAACGCATCGCGACGGTGTACAAAAAGCGATGCGCGGATAAGTGGTGGCAGTACGCCGACGATTTGGATGTCGCGGTACCAAAACACAACCGCTTCGGCACCTACGCCATCCGAGTCGCAGACGTTCCTGAAGCTCCATACGGCTTTGACGAGAAACTGCAAAAGAATCTCTCAAGTCAGGATGTCTGGGATCGGGCGGTGGTTACCACAACGTTGCCGGAGCGTCTCGTTGACGGCGATATGTATTTGCGGGAACGCAAGGAACACCTCGACCGGACAGTTATCACGGTCTGTGCCGGTTCCCGCTGCGCCGATGGCTCTGTGCCGAGTGTGTGCCTGTTCCGCCGCGGCCGCGTTTACGTGGATAGGTGGGCTCCGAGCTGTGCCGGCGGCCGCTTGCGGTTTCGTCGAGCAATCGTTTGACTTGCACCTTCTGCCTTGTTCCCTTCGCGTCCCCGCTCCAAAACTGGAGTGGGGATTTTTTTGATATACTATTCCTCGTGACTGTTCAATCGGTCTGCCACGGGCGGATAACGATTGGTCATTTATAGAAAGTTGCAGCGGGGTGTTGATTTTCTCGGCTACGTTTCTTTGCATCATTACCGTGTGTTGCGGACGAGGACGAGGCGACGGATACTCGCTGGAGTGAGTCCGAAGTCTTTGGCTTCTTATCTTGGAGTTTTGTCGCATTGCAGTGGGGGGAAAATTAGAAACGTGATTATGAAATTGTTGTCACAGGACAAAATTTGACTTTTAGGCCGCTTGTCTGTTAGTATGCTCAAACGCTTTGGCAGCGTTTTTTGTTTAGTATATGACCCGTTCCATTTCCAAAGGCCCATATGTCGACCCGCGGCTCTTGAAAAAGATTGCCGGAAAAAGACCGGAGCAATCTGGGCCGGTTAAGACATGGTCGCGCGCCTGCCAAATTTCACCCGAAATGGTGGGCTTTAAATTTTTGGTTCATAACGGCAAAGATTTTCCCGAAGTGTTTGTGTCCGAAGACATGGTCGGGCACCGCTTGGGCGAGTTCTCGCTCACCCGCAAGTTTATCAAGCACGGCGGTAAAATGCAGAAGGATATAGAAATTAAGGCCAAGGAGGGTGAAATTGCCGCCGCCCAAGCCGCTAAAGCCACCACGGCGGAAGCCACAAAAAAGTAAAAAGTTAAAAGTCAAAGGTCAAAAGTAAAAGTAAAAATCCAAAGGTTTAAGAAATTTTTAATTTTGAATTGTAATTTTGAATTTTGATTTTTGCCTTTTAAATTAACGTTATGATTACCGCGAGTCTAAACACCTATCGCCAGTCGCCCCGGAAAGTCCGGTTGGTAAGCGATTTGGTCAAGGGCAAGGGCGTTGAAGAGGCCTTGCGCCTGTTGAAAGTGACTACCAAGTCGGCGGCTAAACCGCTTTGCAAATTGCTTGAAAGTGCGGTTCAAAATGCCAAGAACAATTTGCAGCTTGAGAGTAAGGCTCTGTACGTCAAGGACTTTCGGGTTGACGCGGGAGTGACGCTCAAACGTTCAATGCCGCGGGCCCGCGGCAGCGCTTTCCAGATTTTGAAAAGAACTTCCCACATTTCCTTAATACTTGAAGAGAAAGAAAATGTGGAAGCACCAAATCACAAATCCCAAACCACAAACAAATCAAAATGACCAAAATTCACAACCCGAAATGTTTAAAATTTAAAAATTGTGATTTAGATATTGTTTAGAATTTCGATATTAGGATTTATAGTTTTATTCTTATGAGTCACACCGTCCATCCATACTCACATAGACTGGGAATCATTCGCGACTGGAAAAGCCGCTGGTTTTCCGATGACAACAAATATAAAGAGTTTTTACGCGCCGACATTTTGGTTCGCGAGTTTTTGGCGGAACGCCTACGGGGTATGTACGTTTCCGAAGTTGCTTTGGAACGGAGTCAAAAAACTTTTCGTATCGTCATCAAGACTTCACGACCCGGTATGATTATCGGCAAAAGCGGAGAAGGGGCGGTTAAGCTTAAGAACGATATTATGAAACTGTTGCGCAAGGGCAAAGTGCTTTTAACGCAGGAGCTTAAGCTCGATATCGAAGAGGTGCGGTCGCCGGAATCCAACGCGGCGATTGTCGCGCAGATGATTGCCGAGGGTTTGGAGAAACGTATGCCGTTTCGCCGCGTCATGAAGCAGACCATTGAGAAAGTGATGGCCAACCGCGACGTGAAAGGCGTCAAAATTTATTTGGGCGGCCGATTGGGCGGTGCCGACATGGCTCGTTCCGAAGAGCTTAAGAAGGGTAGAATTCCGCTCCAGACTTTCCGCGCTGACATTGATTTTGCCCGCGACAAGGCGCATATGACTTACGGCGATATAGGTATTAAGGTGTGGGTGTATAAAGGAGATATATTTGATAAAGAAAAAAAATAAAGCAGGAAATAGGCTTTAGGCGCTAGGCGTTAGGAATAAATCCTAACTGCTAAAGTACCTAGAGCCTAGGGCCTTCTTACCTTAAGCCTAAATTTATGTTACTGCCCAAAAAAGTTAAATATCGAAAATGGCATACCTCACGGCGCAACGTTAATCGCGCGTGGGTGGAAACCCGAGGCACGGACTTGAGCTTCGGTTCGTTCGGCCTCAAGGCTACTGCTTCAGCACGTATTCAGTCGAAGCAGATTGAGGCTGCCCGAAAAGTTTTGTCTCGTTCAGCGGGAAAACTTGGAAAAATTTGGATTCGGATTTTTCCTGACAGACCCTTTACCCAAAAAGCCGCCGAAGTTGGCATGGGTAAAGGCAAGGGAGACCCGCAAGGATATTGCGTGCAGGTAAGACCCGGCAGAATGATTTTTGAACTTGACGGCATTCCGGAAGCGCCTGCCCGCGAAGCGCTTCGAAAAGCGGGTACCAAGTTGCCGGTCAAGATACGAATCGTAAGCCGCGAAGTTTAGAAAATTAAGGAGTCCGCCGCGGCGGACGAGTATAATTTACTTAACCCAGCACCATTTTTACAGAGCTTTACATTATCCACGATTTTGATAGATTGTTCACACGTTATTCGATTTTAGATTACGGGACGGTCGGTGAAAATGGTGCTGGGTCATTATTTTCTAAAACTCGCCGACTCGTTAAGAAAATATATGAAGGAATTTAAAGGAAAAAGCGCCGGTGAACTTGAGAAAATGCTTGCCGAAAAACGAGAGGCCTTGAGAATGTTTCGTTTCGAAATGGCTGGCGGCAAAATCAAGAATGTGAAAACCGGACGCCGCGTTCGCACCGACATAGCGCGTATTTTGACTCTCATGAACGCTCAAAAATCACAGTAAATGTATGGAATCAAAACCGCAAAAAAATAAAGAGGCAAAAGGAGCAAAAATTCTTCACGGCAAGGTCGTGTCTTCAAAAATGAAAGATACGATTGTGGTGGCCGTTGACCGTTTTATTAAGCACCCGAAATATGACAAGTTTTTTAAAGTTACCAAGCGGTTCAAGGTTCACGATGCTGGCAACAGCAAGAAAGTTGGTGAGGTGGTGAATATTGTGTCGTGCAACCCCATTTCGAAGGATAAACACTTTAAGATTATATAATCCAAATCTACGAATGAGATGCGGATGCCGCAAATGAAGACTGCGAATTTGTAATCGGGATTTGTAGCATTCGCATGAGATTTGTAGATTAGCATTATAAATATATGATACAGCCTCGTTCCATCGTGAATATCGCAGATAACTCCGGAGCCAAAATCGGAAGAATTTTCAAAGTACTCGGTAGTGCCGCCAAGCGATACGCCGAGCTCGGTGAAGTCGTGGTGTTGTCGGTGCAGAAAGCGGAGCCGCGCAAGACCGTCAAGAAAAAGGACGTGCTGCATGCCGTGGTTGTCAGGCAGCGAAAAGCCTATCGTCGCAAAGACGGTTCTTATATCCGTTTCGACGAAAACGCCGTGGTCATTTTGGAGAAGGGCAAGCAGGAACCGATAGCCGGTCGCGTGTTCGGTCCGATTCCGAGGGAGATAAGCGAGGCGGGTTTCCAGACCATCGCCTCGAGGGCACCCGAAATCGTATAATACGAATTACGAATTTCTACAAATGTACGAATCCCGACCCGAGCCCGACCCCATTTGTAAATTTGTAGAGATTTGTAATTTGTAACCAATATGAAAATAAAAAAAGGAGACAATGTCATAGTTATTACCGGCAAGGATAAAGGCAAGTCCGGAGTGGTTTCGCGCACCTTTCCCAAGAAAGGTCTTGTGTTGCTTTCAGGTTTTAATCTCAAGAAGAAACATCAAAGACCGAGAAAAGCCGGTGAAAAGGGACAGATTATAGATAAGCCCATGCCCGTTCATGTTTCAAACGTGATGATTGCCGACCCCGACACCAAGAAACCGGTTCGAATCGGAAAGAAACTTGTCGGTGAACGGTACGTGAGAATAAGCAGGAAGAGTGGAAAAGAAGTTTAACATACCAATATACGAATTATACGAATCTACTAATACCTACGAATAAGGCTGGTTCGCGTACATTAGTAGGTATTAGTAGATTCGTATTCATTAGCAGATTAGTATTGCGTTAGCTATGAAAACAGTCAAAGAAAAACAAAAAGGAACTTTTGAGGCTCTTAAAAAAGAGTTCAATTACAAGAACGTTATGCAAGCGCCGCGACTCGTGAAAATCGTACTTTCTTCAGGCGTCGGTTCTTTTAAGGACAAGAAAAAAATCGATATTGTCAAAGACCGTCTTTCTAAAATCGCCGGACAAAAGATTGCTACCAAAGGCGCGAAGAAATCTATCGCCTCTTTCAAGTCGCGCGAAGGGGATGTTGTGGGTACGCAAGTAACGCTTCGTGGCGCCCGAATGCTTTCGTTTTTGGACAAGCTGTTGAATATCGCTTTGCCCCGTACCAAGGACTTCCGCGGCCTCTCGACCTCCTCGATTGATGCTATGGGCAATATCAGTTTGGGTCTTAAAGAGCACACCATTTTCCCCGAAACCACGGACGAGGAACTCAAAGACGTTTTTGGCATCGGGGTGACGGTGGTGACGACCGCTACAAGTAAAAAGGAGGCGCAGGCGTTTTTTAACCAACTCGGTTTTCCGTTTAAAAAGTCCGAAGACGATAAAGGAAAAAAGTAAGGCGGTTACTCGCGGTTTCATTGACATACGCCCCGCCTTTTGTTAGCATTACTTCCGAGCTTTTCAAAAGCTTTTTTGTTTATCAATGGCCAAAACATCTGTCATAGCCCGCTCGCAAAAGAAGCCGAAATTTTCCACGAGGATTGTTCGGCGCTGCTTTCGATGCGGCCGCAAACGGGGATTTATGGGGGACTTCGGTCTTTGCCGAATTTGTTTTCGGGAGTACGCCAATGAGGGTATGATTCCGGGGGTCAAGAAGTCTTCATGGTAACGCAATACGAACTACGAACAATGATACGAAATACAAACAAAGAAAAAGTTACTCCCGTTAAGTTCGTAGTTCCCATGTTCGTATTTCGTAAACAGTTCGTACGTTCGTATTAAATAATTTATGGTGTCTACAGATATAATTGCGGATATGATTGTGTGCCTGAAAAATGCTGCCGTTTCTCGAAAAGAAACAGTTGTTTTTCCTCATTCAAAATTAACCGTCGCCGTGCTCGGTGTTTTGGAGCGGAGTGGTTACCTTGAAGCGTTGCAGAAGAAAGGCAAAAAGACCCAAAGACACATTGAAGCCAAGGTTTTTTACGTGAACAACATTCCGAAATTTAAGGGCGCTCGTCGGATTTCCAAACCCTCAAAACGAATTTACTGGAAGATTAAGAATGTTACTCCGGTCAAGAGCGGTCACGGCAACCTGATTCTGTCGACCCCCAAAGGTATTTTGACCGACAAGGAGGCGCGGAAAGAAAACGTTGGCGGTGAGGCGTTGTTTCAAATATGGTAGTATGCGAATAGCCTTAACGAATGGGCACATGCGAATAATTCGAAATTCGTATCATTCGCATCAATTCGTAGATTGGCATTATACATATGAGTAGAATCGGAAAAAAACCAATAGTCATTCCGGCGGGCACCGAAGTCAAGGTTTCCGGTTACACTCTTACCGTGAAAGGTTCACAAGGAACGATTGTCCGCGACTTTAAACCAGTCGTTTCTTTTACCGTCGCCCCCGGGGCGCTTCAGGTGACACTGCAGAAAAAAGACCGTGCCTCGGCGGCTCTCTGGGGTACGTATGCCGCTCATGCCGCCAACATGATTGCCGGCGTAACCACGCCTTTTCAGAAAAAACTTATCATTGAGGGCATCGGTTTTAAGGCGGAAGTGAAGGGCGAAGAACTGGTCTTGAGTTTGGGCTTTTCACATCAGGTGAAAGTAAAAATTCCGAAAGGTCTCAAGGTGACGGCCGAAAAAGGAGTCATTACGATTTCCGGCATTGATACGGAATTGGTAGGACAATTTGCCGCCAAGGTTCGGGATTTGAAAAAACCGGAACCGTATAAAGGAAAAGGCATCCGATACGAGAGTGAAGTTATCAGGAGAAAGCAGGGGAAGAAGACGGCATAAAGAAGGCACTAGGGTTTAGGCGTTAGGCACTAGGAAGAAAATTCCGAAAGCCAGTACCTAGAGCCTAAGGCCTTCTGAACCTAGAAGCTAAACATTTTATGGACAAGAATAAAATTAAAATTGAAAAGAGGGTCCGAAGGCACAAGAGGATTCGTTCACGCGTTTCCGGTACTGCTTCCGTGCCGAGGCTCGCGGCTTTCAGGTCAAACAGTTATATCTACGCGCAACTTATCGACGATGATTCAGGTAAGACGCTCGTATCCTCCTCGTCTTTGGAAGTAAAGGGTGCCAACAAAACAGGCGCGGCCAAAGAAACCGGAAAAGCCGTTGCCAAAAAAGCTCTTGAACAAAAGATTAAAAAAGTGGTGTTTGACCGTGGCGGTTACGTGTATGCCGGGAGGGTTAAGGCTTTGGCGGACGGCGCCCGTGAAGGAGGGCTCCAGTTCTAAGAAGAAAAATTTCTCCTTCGGCAGGCTCAGGATAGTGAGTGAAATCGAACTATAATTCACCTAATTTATAATAAAAACCATGGCGGAAGAAACAAAAACTGAAAATACTCCCACTCCTCCGGCGGTTACTCAAGCCGTTCCACAAAAAGGAAAGGCCGCGTCTGACTCGCGCGGTCGGGGCGGTTTCCGGGGCGGTGGAAGCGGCAGGCCCGAACGCAAACGCTCTCGCGAAGAGCGCCCCCGGTCTGAATTTGACCAGAAAATTTTGAATATCCGGCGTGTGACCCGCGTCGCTTCGGGCGGCCGTCGTTTTAGCTTCAGTGTCGCTATCGTTTTGGGCAACAGGAAGGGTTCGGTGGGGGTGGGTACCGGTAAGGCGGGCGATACTTCTTTGGCTATCGATAAGGCCACCAAGAACGCGAAGAAGCATTTGCTCAAACTTTCGCTTACCAAGACGTCTTCGATTCCTTACGAAATGGCAGTAAAGTACTCAAGCGCCCGCGTGCTTATTATGCCCGCGAAGGGTCGCGGTCTTATCGCCGGGAGTGCCCTGCGCGATGTACTCGACTTGGCGGGGGTTCGCGATGTGGCGGGCAAGATTTTTTCCGGCAGTAAAAACAAACTGAATATCGCGAGGGCAACCATAAAGGCTTTGGGGGAATTTAAAATGAGAGCATAAGCACGAAATTCCAAATCCGAACAACATTCAAATTCTAAATCCTAAACCATAAATCCTAAACAAATCACAATACTTAAATTTTAAATTACAAACTCTCCGATTTGGATTTTATGATTTGTTATTTGTTTAGAGTTTAGAATTTATTATTTAGAATTTTAAAGATTTTACTACCATGCAACTCAATCAATTAAAAAGAGAACATAAAAACAAGCGCTCTGTGCAAGTCGGTCGCGGGGGAAAACGCGGCAAGACATCGGGCCGTGGCGGCAAGGGCCAGACGGCCCGCGCCGGACACAAGATTCGTCCTGAGATTCGCGACATGATTAAGCGCATTCCGAAACTTCGCGGTCGCGGCAAGAACATCTTCCAGTCTTTTCAAAAAAGAGCACTACCTCTAAATCTCAACCTTATTGAAAAACATTTCGCGGCGGGGGAGAAGGTAACGCCTCAAATCCTCGCGGAGAAAGGTTTGGTGAACGGTAAAAAGGGCGGCGAACTTATCGTTAAAATTCTCTCGTCCGGAGAAATCACCAAAAAAATTATTTTTTCGGGTTGTCTTTTTTCCGCTTCGGCGAGGGCGAAAATTCTAAAAGCGGGAGGGACGATAGTGTAATACAAATCACAAATTACTACCAATGTGCGAATCCCGAACCCATTTGTATATTTGTAGAAATTCGTAATTCGTAACTCATATGACTTCTTTCTTACAAAAAATTCGCCTTATGTTTCAAGACCGGCTTCTCCGCAAGAAGGTTCTTTTCATGCTGGGGTTTTTGGTTTTGTTCCGCTTGCTCGCGACGATTCCCATTCCGGGTATTGATACAGCCCGTCTTCACGCGCTTCTCGCTGGCAATCAGTTTTTCGGTCTCCTCGACATCTTTTCGGGGGGAGGTCTAGGCAATCTCTCAATTGTCATGCTTGGTGTTGGCCCGTATATTACAAGCTCGATTATCATGCAGCTCGCGACCATGATGTCTCCCAAACTCAAAGCTCTCTATCACGAAGAAGGTGAGTCGGGAAGACTCAAGTTCGCTCAATACTCTAGGATTCTGACGGTGCCGCTCGCCCTTCTTCAATCGTTCGGTTTTCTTTTGCTTCTGGAAAAGCAGGGGGTTTTGGGGGACATCGCTTTATTTGGCAGACTCGTCAACGTAATGGTCATAACCGGCGGCTCGATTCTTCTTATGTGGCTCGGTGAACTTATGACCGAATTTGGCGTCGGTAACGGCGTGTCAATGATTATTTTCGCCGGTATCGTGAGTCGGATTCCCACCGTATTAAGCCAGACGATTATCACCTTTGACGTGTCGCAGATTCCTCTCTACCTCGGCTTCGCGGTCGCGGCTGTGGCGATTGTCATGGGTGTGGTGATTGTCACTGAAGCCGAACGTCCTATTCCCATCACCTATGCCAAACGGATTCGCGGCAACAAGGTGTATGGGGGCGTATCTACGTACCTGCCGCTTAGGGTCAACCAAGCGGGCGTTATCCCGATTATTTTCGCCCTCTCCATTCTTTTGTTTCCCCAGCTTATTTTCAACTTTCTTACCACGGTCAGTAGTCCGTTGGTACATAAAATTTCAACATTCGTACTCGGGCTGATTTCAAACAGCTGGTTCTACGCCTCGGCCTATTTCCTTCTGGTATTTTTGTTCACGTATTTCTATACTGCCGTGACTTTTGACCCCGATTCAATTTCAACCAACCTCCAAAAAAGCGGCGCGTTTATTCCGGGCGTGCGGCCGGGGCAGTCAACGTCGGACTACATATCAAAAGTGCTGACTCGCATTACCTTGGTCGGCGCACTGTTCCTCGGTGCTATCGCCGTCCTGCCTCTGGCGGTTCAGGGCATTACCGGTATCAAGTCGCTTGCTATCGGTGGTACGGCACTTCTCATTGTCGTTTCCGTAGTTTTGGATCTCGTCAAAAAAGTGGACGCGCAGCTTTCGATGAGGGAGTACTAGGCACTCGGACAGTTCTCTTCACTAAAGCGCTCCGCGGAGTTGAAAATTATAGTCGGCTCACGACGAAAAATTCATAAGTCGTTCCTCCTGCAGCCAACTTCATTTTTCTGTTCGCCTTTTTAATTTTCAAACCCCGCTCCGCTAACTCGTTCAGAGAACTATCCTCGCTCGGATACCACCCCCAACTTGAGAAAGTCGGGGACGGTAAAAAGAAAAAACCGCACGGACAACTTGTGTCCTTGCGGTGCGATATAAAGCGGCTGTTACTCCTCGGCCTCCGTGTCAATCGCAGTAAGTTCTTTTTTGACTTCCTCCGATGCACGTCTCCGCTGTTCAGCGACCCAACCCACAAGAGTGAATGTTTTCGGGGGTTTGTTGATGCACAACGCACTGCTTTCAAAAGCAAGAACATAATGAACACACTTCTGTGCTTGTGGCTCCAACTTGGCGAGCGTATCAAGTATTCTTTCCCCCTCATCAACTTTTGGACCCTTCCCAAACCACCTTTTTTGAGGAGGGAGAGATGTCCCAACTTCGCAGATTTTATTCCCTTCCGAATCGAGCAGGAGGTAATAATAGCTGATGAACTTGATCGGATTTTGTCGGAGCAAATTCTCGTCAACTCTCTTAACCGCAGTATGGGTTATTTCAATCCCGGTTCTTCCTTCCATCTCTTTTATATGTCTTTCCAACCACGGGAACTCTTTTAAGAATTCCTGCATTTTTAATGTACGCATTGCATCTCCTTGCGACATCCCGTCGCGTTGTGGTTTTAAGCATCCCGCCTAAAACCGGAGTTTCTGGAGTCAAGGCAACCCACTCATCCCGAGCGCGGTTGCGGTCGTTTTTCCAAAGGACGACTGGAGTTAAACTATCACATAATACATATCATGTCAAGTTAAGCAATTGTCTATTTTAAGCTATACTTTTGGCATGAAATCAAATATAAACACCATTCTCATGATGGGCAAGACCGGCTCGGGCAAGGGCACGCAGAGCGAGCTTTTGGCAAAAAAGCTCGGCTATCAAGTTTTTTCCACCGGCGACGAATTCAGAAAGTTGCGTAAACGGGAGGATTTTCTCGGAGGCCTCGTTCGTGAGGCGTATGACCAGGGGTTACTCATGCCGCATTGGTTTGCCTCATATATTTTTGAAGACGCGCTCTTGAAACTTGCTCCGGAGCAGGGTCTTGTCTGTGAAGGCATCGGCAGAAAGGAGCCGGAGGCGAGGCTTTTTCATGATGTGGCTCTCTGGCTCAAGCGCGACTACGTGGTTTTTGAGCTTGTGGTGTCCGATGAGGAGGTGACAAAACGGATGCTCTCGCGCGACCGCGGTGACGGACTAAACGACGAGGAAAAAATAAAAGTAAGGCTTCGCGAGTACCGTGAGTTTACGGAGGCGGCCATTAACTTTTTCAAATCGGAAGGTCGTGTGATTTCCGTTGATGGCATGCCGTCACCCGAAAAAATTCATGAGGAAGTTATGAAAAAGCTCGCGGAATACAATGGCTGATGCTCAAAAAATCGTTATCTCTCTCGGCGGGTCGCTCATCATTCCCGATGAGATAGATTTGAACTTCCTCCGTTCTTTTAAAAGTCTGATTGAAGGCGAGGTACAGAAGGGCAAGTCATTTATTATTATCACGGGCGGCGGGAAAGTCTGCCGGCGTTATCAGGATGCCGTCCGCAAGTTGGGAGCGGGGGATTCCGAAAGTCTTGATTGGGTCGGTATTTATGCCACGCGGCTTAATGCGACCCTACTTCGCGTTTTATTCGGCAAAGGCGCTTATTCCGAAATTATGCAGGAGCCGGAGAAAGTGCCGCGAGTTGATGCACCGATTATTGTCGGCGGCGGCAGCATACCAGGGCACAGCTCTGACTTTGCGGCTGTGACTGTGGCGGAGAAAACCGGCGCGCAGCGTCTCATTAATCTTTCGAATATTGATTATGTGTACGAAAAAGACCCCCGCGAATTTCCTGATGCGAAAAAAGTCGAGAGAGCCACATGGAAAGAATTTCGCGCCATTCTTCCGCAGGGTTATTATCCGGGGATTAACGCCCCCTTCGACCCCGTGGCGGCGAAACGGGCAGAAGAACTTGGACTTGAAGTGGCCATTATGAACGGCAACCCGCTTCTGAACCTGCAAAATTATTTGGAGGGGGAAGCGTTTAAAGGGACCGTTATAAAATAGCACGGAACCGACACGGATGAAGAACACGGAAAGAACGCAGAACTTTAGAAGACAGATTCCGATTCAGTTCCGTGTTCTATTCCGCTTCAGTTCAGTGGAACATGATAACTATTAAAACAGAAAAAGAAATCGCCGTGTTACGCGAAGGCGGTCGGCGGCTCGCGGAGATTCTGCACGAGTTGGAGGCCGCGGTTTGGCCCGGCCAAACCGCGGCGGCGTTGAACATGCTCGCGGAAAAACTGGTTGCGGCTGGCGGTGACCGGTCCGCGTTTTTAAACTACAAACCTTACGGCGCGAAGCGCCCCTATCCGGCATCGCTTTGTGTTTCGATAAATGATGAAGTGGTACATGGTGTTCCGAACGAGGGCGAAAAAATTTTAAAAGAGGGCGATATCGTTTCACTCGATATGGGTTTAATTCACGGTGAACTTTTTACCGACATGGCGGTGACTGTGCCGGTAGGGAAAGTTGATACTGTCGCGGCGAATCTTATCAAGGTTACCAGAGGGGCGCTTGAAAAAGGTATCGCCGCCGCGCGGGCGGGCAATCGAGTTGGTGATATCAGCTTTGCCATAGAAAGTTTCATCAGACCTCACGGCTTCGGTATCGTGGAAGAGCTTGCCGGCCACGGTGTCGGTTACAAGGTTCATGAAGACCCGTATGTTCCGAATTACGGCAAGAAAAACTCCGGCCCCGTTCTCAAATCAGGCATGGTTATCGCCATTGAACCGATGGTAAACGAAGGTGGCAAGGCGGTTTCGTTAAGTTCCGACGGATACACCTACAAAACGGCGGACGGCACGCGAAGCGCCCACTTTGAGAAGACAATTGCCGTAACCTCCGGTGAGGCTGAAATTTTAACGTCGTTGTGATAGGATAAAACTTATGAATGACGCGACAAAGTCAGAACAGTTACGAAATGAACCTACGGCTAGGGAGCAAGCCGCCGCCGAGCTCGGGCGTGCTTTGTGGC
>Ga0209515_10000394_pt1 | contig 81380 bp, 88 predicted proteins | sample Subgroupgradi54m_FD_187454 | JGI IMG/M metagenome (GOLD analysis project Ga0209515, IMG submission 187454) | Subsurface groundwater microbial communities from S. Glens Falls, New York, USA - GMW60B uncontaminated upgradient, 5.4 m (SPAdes)... ...
ATGAGAGGATCATTTTTTGCGGTACGTTTTCCATTACCAAGTCCGGTAGTACCTTTATCTCCTGTTCGTGTGTAGATGCGCATAGATAAATATTATTGATAATTCCTTTTTAAGAGTTGATTGAGATTAAGAGTAATCCTAGGATAACGAGTAGGAATAATTATTTTTTTAAAAAGTGCGTTTATAGTAAAAAGTGCGTTTATAGTAATTTGACGTTCAATAGTCCCGTTTGAATTTGCATATGAGCAAATTTTCCATTTACTTGCTTCTAGTTGTAAACCCGCCTTGTTCGGTCGATAGTATCTATTGGACAATAGGTAACCTAAAATATTTTTAGACATAAAAGTTATTATTTGCTACTAATCATATCCCAAGATTGGACGTACCCTAAACCTTCAAATGTTCCTTGTGTTGCCCAAGATGGGATACCAAGTGAACATTTTTTTGAATTATCTATTGCGATGCCTCCGGAATTGCCACTATCGATCTTCGCTGATGTTTTATAAATTAGTCCATATTGGGTATTTTCAAAACCACTAACTATCCCTTCTGTGGCGGTCAGTGTCCAGCCACCAAAGGCTGGATATCCCACAACAGTTACTTTGTCGCCAATTAGGACGTTACTAGGCTTACATGCTGGAATAATTTTTCCAAGAGGTTTATATCCTAGCTTACCAGAAACTAGCAAAACAGCCTTGTCCACATCTGGGAACTTATGATTAACGTCAACAATCTCTGCTGGAAGAGTTTCGACGATATTATAATTAGGAGGTGCAGGAATACCAACAACACATGTGTTTTCATCCGGTGGTCCAGTAAGAACGACGTGGGCATTTGTGAAGACATACCAATCTGTTTGATCTGGCTCCGCTATTTGGATTGACCCAGAACCTCTAACTGTTCCAAATGAGGAGCCACTACAGATGACTAATACCGTTTGTTGTAGTATGTCGTCCAATAATGATTGTGGAAGTTTATCAGGCTGTATTTGCAGTTGAGTTTTTGGTTTTGTATTCATTAACTGTTCGACTTCTTTTTTTAGATTTTCAATTTCTGATTTTTGTGAATTTATAGATGATTCTTTGCTTACCTGTATGGTTGTTACAGAAGAGACCGTGGAAGGATTAGAATTACTAGATTTGTTTCGGCTACTTAAAAAATAACCGCTTACAAGGCCGATTAATAAAATCATTATTGCAACTGGCAGTTTATTTCTTAGCGTATTTATAAGATATTTGATTTGAGCCATTGAGATCTAGTATTGTCATAATTGTACTCTTTTTTTTGATACCTTGATAATTGGGTTTCAATTGGTGCCGCGTGCGGGATTTGAACCCGCGATCTCCTGGATGAGAACCAGGTGTCCTAGGCCTCTAGACGAACGCGGCATGATAAAAAGATTATGCCAGTATATGGGCTACTTAGCAACAACTAATATGAAAAGAAGCTCCCTAGGGGAGCTTCTTTAAAAGATTATACATCTAGTTAGCTAACTTTTTTGATATAAGAGAATCAAGGGTGGTAAGACGTGAGGTAAGATCATTGACTGGCACTTTCCCATTTACCTTATCAAGCGTGTATCTCTTTAAAAGATACTTTGTTTCTTTTACTACTTCGGCTAACGAGGTATTCGCCTTTTCGTATGCTCCGTTATTAAACGCACCTACAATAGGTACGATAACCTCTTGCAAAGAGTTTTGGGCATTGACGTCCTTCATCCCTTTAATACTTTTTTCAAGTGTCTCATACGTTGAAAGGAATGAAAGTCCTGTGGTGAGCCATGCTCCTGCGTGTGCTTCATCAAGAACTTCCTTCGCACCATCAAAATCTTCATCACCTAATTTTTCTTGAAGTGATTCGTAAAGATCTTGTTGTTCTTGTATATTCTGTTTAAATGAATCAGCATCAATTCCAGGAAGCGCCGTGAGTCTTGCAGATCCTGCAAGCATGTCTCCTTTTTTCAAATCTTTTTCCATGGCGAGTACGATAAGAGGAAGCTCTACGCGAGTTTGAAGCGACTCAACGCTCTCAGGAAGTTGCGCATACACATAGTCAGCATACACTTCTGCAACTGAGCTATTTAATGGAGGATTTTTAAGATCAGACATGAATTGAGCAATCTCTTCTTTAAGAGACGCAATCTCATTGGGGAGCGTATCATCTTGGGGGTTAGATTTTTGGAGGAGCGTATTTAATTTTGAAACACGGGAAGTGAGATTTTTTAATTCATTAAGTACCGCGGATAGTTTTTTAGGATCAACTTGGGAAGAATCTTCATCAACAGGAGTACCATCAATACGCGCGGGAGCAGTAAACGAACTTTTTGATTCAGGCACGAAATCCCTCGCATAGATAAGAAGAGGAATCGCAATCGCGATGATCGCGACGACGGCTAATGCAATGAGCGCGGTAGAAAGAGGAACGTGGGTATGCGCAATATTCTTTTTTCTTGTTATCTTTTTTCGTGCAGGCATGTGTATATGTTTATTTTTTCTCTAAAGTACGTATATTATACCACGATTTGTGTGTGCAACTCATAGTGATACCGAGGGAGAGCACGTAGGTGACCCGCGTAATGAAGCGCAGTATGCATGCTCCCTTTTTTAATCTTGCAAAATCACATATTTGTGCTAAGATTAGCGTAGAAAAGAGGTAGAGAAACACAAAAAACGCCGTCGCGAATCACGTGAAAAGGAAAGAATCACAGACGTGACATGATAATAAGGGGAGGAAGAAAAAAAGACGGCGCCTATTCCTGTGGACAACTAGAATAGGTTTTTGTAAGAAACTCCGATGGTGACTACGGGGAGGGGTTGCCTTCGGTGTTTCTTTTAGAAACTTAAAGGAGGGGATATGGAAGTAGGTATTGGATCAATAGTTGCAGTGCGTTTTCTTCCCTATGGACCAGATGCGCATTACCTCATAGTGGACCAAGGTAGTCCTTCAAACCCAGAACAGGGGATTATCTCATGCAATGCGCCACTCGCATGTGCGCTTTTAGGTCATAGCGCGGGAGACACGGTAATGTATGAAGCGCCTCATAACACGAATAAACGAGTGAAGCTACTTTTCGTGGTAGATCCTTGATTATATAATCTAGTATCCTATCGCTCATGGTTAGTAATTGTTATAATGAATAATTAAGTAAAATATATGAGTATTCTTAACACAATTAATGCATTAGTGGTCGGCATAGGAACACCCGCAATAGTTGCAGGAGCAATTCATATAAGTTAGTATTTTAAAGATACCAAGAAGAGTTTTAATAAATTTATATCTACTATGACAAATGAGAATGATAGCAAATCGTCTATCACTCGGAAAAGGGCTGTAGAAGTTGCTTTTGAGCAACTATCAGATCTTATAGCTGTAGGTAGCCAAAAGATTAGTGATGTTAGGGTTGAGGAGCTCGTGCCAAAACTTGAAGAAGGACGCTGGTATGTAGTTTTAAGTTACGATGTCTTAGGAGAATTCTCATTTCAAAGAAGTAGAGAGTTTAAAGAATTTGAAGTCAGTTCTCAGGATGGGACTGTTTTGTCGATGAAGATAAAAAAAATATAATTTTGTGTGCTGTACTCATTGCAAGATATTAAAAGATATCATGAAAGTAAGGGTAAGAAAAAATTGATACTCGACACTAATCTGCTTCTCGTTGTTTTGATTTTTTCAGCGTTCGGCGAAGCTTATTTGAAAGAGTGTAAATTGACACATCAATATTCGATGAATGATATCATGTTGTTAAAGGAAGTTTTTCAGTATTTCGACAAAAGGATTATTATAGCGTCGCATACAGTTGCGGAGATCTCTAATCTTGGTCGTAAAGTTCCAGATAATAAATTGCATCAGTTATTTGCCTCCTTCGTAAAAGAATTGCGTACTTTTGAAGAACGGCATAGCCCTCTTGTGTGTTTATTGGATATTGAGGTTAAGATTCTTTCAAGATTTGGATTTCCTGATATGTCTATCACCGAAGTAGCAAAAGGGATAGAAGACTCGGTAATATTTACCGACGATTTTCCCCTGTTTATCTATGTACAATCTTTGAAGATACCTAGTATAAATTTTACAAATGTAAGAAGTTTTTCGTAAAAGGGGGTACAAGGTATGACAAGCTTCTCGTTATAGATGAGTTTAATTAATTTTTGTGATTACCTGACTGTTCGCAATGTGAATTATTGTATATTTATCAGCCCAGTTGTACAGATTCTGCATATTGGAATATGACACATTCACACATCCATGACTTTCGGGTTTCCCGAAGTTAGTATGCCAATACGCACCATGGATATAGTACCCATCTTTTTTAAATTTAAGATTCCATTTTGTGTGAGGAAAGTCGTATCCCGTACCTATATAACGGACAAAAGGTTTTTTTTCAAGTAAAGAAAATATTCCTACAGGAGTGGGTGTGCCTGGTAAACCTGATGAAATAGCGAAGGTGCCAAGAGTATAAGGACCTAATGCGTAGGTAAGTTGTTGCGTCGCAAGAGATATGGTAATGATTTTTTTTAGTTTTTCTCTTAATGGATTACGTGGGTCATAGCTACTATGTACTTCTACGCCATCAGAATATGAGTCCCCATCAGTGTCCGCATTGAAGGGGTCTGTATAGTAGGATTTAATTTCAGCTTGGTCAGTAAGTCCATCATGATCAGAGTCATTTGTAAGGTCAGCTGCATGAGCAGAAATAGGGCTATATATGATAGTCATGATGAGTACCACGAGAGATATGAGTACCAGGTCTTTTAAGGTATGCATTAAGGGCTATTAAGATGATATATATATAGATATACCATGTTATCCACAGGTTATCCATTTTTTACATTGACGTACTGTGTGTATGCGGTTAAATAGAGTATCCAAGGTATATGGGATGTACACATAAACACTCATTATATAACCTTATCAATTTCCCCCCTTCTCTTAAGGACCCTTCAAGGGTCCTTTTCCGTTATGTACACTGAGATAAAAGGATCATGCTCTATGTATTATGAGCAGGATCATTATGAGCTTCATTTTTTAATGGAAACACTAGAATCTTTTTTCACGCTCATAATAAATGAAGACACTATGAGCCACTCATTAGAACAAGGGACCTGTGATGCAGTGATATGGTGCGTACCTGAATCCCGTGCGTTGCATCACCTTATCGCTGAATGTGCGTTACGTGATATTCCGTTATTCATAGTACGACCCTATAGAGAACTTGAGGTGTTTAAGGTAATGGAGAGGCATTACAAGAATGTGTATGCCCTTGCAGTACATACAGTAAAGAAAAGGGGAGAGGTACATGGGATAGTGAAACGTATATGCAGATGGGGTGTGAAACGAGAACATGCTCGTTCTCAGATTTTAAAATTCACGCTTCGATTACCCCAACAGTTAGATGAAAAAATATCATTAAAGGCGAAAGAAGAGGGTACGACGAAAGCGAGTCTTGTACGTACCATACTAGAAACATCACTTTCAGGAACTTGAGGAATACGCTCCCTTGGGTTACTATTGCCCTAGCATGCTTGCATCAGCATTTGTAGTATCATTTTTTTCACTCTTAAGCCGTATCATGGGCTTGTTCAGAGATAGACTCCTTGCCGGAGAGATTGGGGCAGGAGATGTATTAGACACGTATTACGCAGCATTTAGAGTCCCGGATCTTGTATTTAACACGTTCATACTTGGTGCCGTAGGTTCCGCATTTATCCCTGTATTCTTAGGTAGTTATGCAAAAAACAAAGAGCGCGCCTGGGAGCTCGCAGTCACCTTATTAAATTACATTACCCTTATTGCGATATTTTTCGCATGTATTGCGTATATATTCGCTCCCTACATTGTCTCCCTTACCGCACCTGGATTTAATTCCATGAAACAAGCAGAGACCGTGTTACTGACCCGTATCATGCTCGCGGGTACGGTATTTCTTGGTATATCAAATGTGTTAAGTGGGATACAAAACGCGTTTAAGCGATTCCTTGCATCAAGTATCGCACCAGTGTTGTACAACGCGGGGATTATATTTGGGATAGTAGTGCTGTGGCCTCGGTATGGTGCTGCAGGTCTTGCGTACGGAGTAGTCATAGGCGCATGTTTCCATTTACTCATACAAGTTCCAAGTCTTGTACGTGAGGGCTTCTCATGGCGACCTCAATTCAACATCACATCTGATATTAAGGAAGTGCTTACGTTAATGGTGCCACGTACTATCGCGCTTACCGCGACCCAGATCAATGAAATGGTGAATACCGTTATAGGGTCAACATTACGCGCGGGGTCTGTGGCGATATATAACCTGGCATATAATTTACAGATATTCCCCATTGGACTCATTGGTATCCCTTTTGCGCTTACTGCGTTTCCTGCGTTTGCGCAGGCATCAGCCGAGAATGATAAAAAGAAATTCTCTGACGCATTTTCTCTTACGTTTAGAAGAATTCTTTTTTTTGTAGTACCTGCTTCAATATTCCTTCTACTGTTACGTGCGCATGTAGTACGTCTCGTACTGGGTACAGGAGTATTTGATTGGACACAAACCATTCTTACCGCGCGTACCCTTGGATTTTTTTCTCTTTCAATATTCGCGCAAGCGTTAATTCCCTTACTCTCACGTGCGTTTTATGCACTCAAAGATACACGTACTCCTTTGCTAGTGAGTCTTATCTATCTTGCAATAAATATTGGGATATCATGGAAACTTGCGAGTGTATTGGGTATTGCAGGACTTGCTCTTTCATTTTCACTCGTGACTATTGCGCAATGTCTTACACTGTGGTTTGCATTACGTATGAAGGTAGGGGACTTACATGATGACCTCATATGGGAATCAACGTTAAAGATTTCACTTGCGTCCATCGTGTCAGGATTATGTATGTACGCGATGCTGTTCTTTGTTGCTCGGTACGTAGATACCCATACGTATGTAGGGCTCTTAACTCAAGCAGGAATATCCTCATTCGTGGGAGGATGCGTGTATGTGGCATTGGTGTATAGTTGGGGTAAACGTGAGATATTATATGAGAAATAACAAAGATGAATAGTAACGAAGGAGTACGATCAATCCATTGCATGGGAGTAGGAGGTGTGGGTGTTGCAACACTCGCGCGTCATTTTCTTCATCAAGGATATCGTGTATCAGGATGCGACGTGCATGACACAACCCTTACCCGTGAATTAAAAAAAGAAGGCGTATCTTTTTTCCTTGGGCACAGCTCTCATCATATAATGCCAGATACAGAGCGTGTGATATATTCAGATGCGATACCGCATGATCATGAAGAACTTGAATACGCGCGCAGTAGGGGAGTGAGTGTGACGTCCTACGCGCAGGCGTTAGGAGAAGTCACTTCTTTGTACAGGACAATAGGGGTTGCGGGCACGAATGGGAAAAGTACCACCACCTCACTCATAGGCCTCATATGTGCACATGCAGGATTAGATCCTACGGTAGTCGTGGGAGGCACGGTCAATGAATGGGAGGGTGGATACCGAGCAGGGGACTCAGAGTATTGTATTGCGGAAGCAGATGAGTACAACAAACATTTTTTGGAATTACATCCTGAAAGTATTGTGATCACGAATATTGAAGCAGAGCATTTAGACGTGTATGCGGGTATAGGGGAGTTGCAAGAAACATTTATACAGTTTTTACATCATGCAACAGATAAGGGATATATCATACTTAATGCAGATGACCCAGTAAGTAATGAAGTACGTAAGAGAATTAGTCACGCTAATATTCTTACATATGGGACTGATGAGCATGCAGATATGCGTCTTGTTGAACGATCACTACACGACGGAGTGCAAGAATGTAAATGTATGTACAAGGAAGAAGAATTAAATCTTCGTATTCATGTACCTGGGTTGTTTAATGTGTATAACGTGATGGCAGCTGCGACATGTGCTCTTGCGTATGGTGTTTCATTGGATAGTATCGTGGAAGTGATAGATTCGTTTAAAGGTATTGGAAGACGATTTGAAAGAATAGGTGCGTGGCATGGCGCGGAAGTGATTTCTGATTACGCGCATCATCCCACATCTGTCGCAGCAACGCTTCACGCGGCACGTGAATTCTTTCCTAATAGAAGAATCATAGGTATATTCCAACCACATCAACATGCGAGAACCCGTTTGCTTAAAGATGAATTTATTCGAGCACTCTCATCTGCAGAGAGTCTTATCCTTATGGAGGTGTATGGGGTAGTAGGAAGAGAAGAAGGTGAACATATTTCAAGCAAGGATCTTATTACTCATATACATGGGCCTTCACCTCTTCATTACGCGCTTGATATTCATGAGGTGAAGACTCTTCTTGAGAAAGAAGTACACGAGGGGGATGTACTTGTATTCATGGGAGCAGGGAATATTGATAAAGGAGTAAGGGACTATTTTATTACATAATTATGCGAGACATAGCACTATTTAAAAAAAGATTTCCCACATTACTCGAGCATCATAACCTTGCGAAGTATACGAGTTTTAAAATTGGAGGAGACGCACTCCTTTTTTTACCATGCACCACGCACAACGATTTCAAAGATGCGGTGATGCTCTGCAAAGAACATCACATGCCTTTTTTCGTGTTAGGGGGAGGATCTAATGTATTAATTTCAGATAAAGGATTTGATGGGTTAGTGATTCGTATGGGGCTTAACGCAATTACATGGTTTGATGAAATCGCGGAAGCGGAAAGTGGGGTAGTACTTGCCGCGTTTTCCATACTCTCAATGAATAGGGGATTAGAGGGTCTTGAAAGCGCGTCTACCATTCCTGGTACTGTCGGAGGAGCGCTGCGAGGTAACGCAGGTGCATTTGGATGGGAGACCAAGGATTCATTATTAAGCGTAAAGGTGTGCGACCCCATTTCAGGATCGATAAAAGATTTTGAAAAAGACGAATGCGCATTTGGGTACAGAGACAGTATATTCAAACATGGGCCCCTTATAGTACTTTCCGCAACCTTTAAATTTGTTCCTGGGAACAAAGAAGCACTACTACGAAAAGCGCAATTTTATCAAGATAAAAAAGGAAACTCCCAACCCATGGAGCATCCTAATAGTGGATGTATTTTTAAGAACACACCATTACACGATATAGATAAAGGACTATGCGCACGAAATGGTTTCGACATTTCACCATTTGTAGATGCTCCTGTGCTTCCCTCAGCATGGGTCATAGATAGATTGGGGCTCAAAGGAAAAACAATTGGGAAAGCGCAAATATCAACTAAGCATGCTGCCTTTATTATTAACCTCGGAGGCGCAACCGCGGATCACGTTATTCAGCTCATATCATTTGTAAAACAACAAGTACGAGATAGAACAGGGATAGAGTTACACGAAGAAATACAGTTAGTAGGGTTTGAATAAAAAAACTCCGCAAGGTTCTGCGGAGAAGTATCGGTCATGCTGAATTTTTTTGCATTGATTGTTGAGGATACCGCATAGGCATTATCGCGGTATGTATTGTTTTGATCACCTCCAAGGTATTTTTACCCGGGACCAGGAGTGACGCTCCTAGTCTTTGGAACTCTGCGCTGAATTTTTGGAATTCTTGCCTATCCCCGAAGATAATGAGAGGTACATTTTTGTACTGCTCGGTCCCCCTCATATACCGCCCTATTTCAATACTTCCCGGTGTGTCTTGGCTTTGGTCAGGGAGCGCAAGGCTCGTGATTACAAGACTATAGGCGAGTAGAGGACTTAAAAGATGCGCTATTGCATCCTTGATATGAGTAGAAAAAATTACTTCATCATAGCTGGGGAAGGTAAGTACCACACCCTGAAGATACACCCCCCAATTATCTTGATCAGGGATGACGAGTAATACTTTCTTAGCCATATATTCTCCTTTGAAAGGAACGAGCCTACCTAGTGGATGAATGTCACCGCGTATACCAATCTATCACAAGTAACAATTCCTTGACAAGTATATGAAACATAGTATACTCATGTGCAGGCAATGAATCACGATTTTGGACCAACACATGAATAATTCTCCGGTTCCAGAGAGCAAGGACTTTTTGGATTTAGAAGGAGAGATACTTGAGTTGTTGCCATCGGCAACATGTAGAGTTCAACTTGATAACGGACATGTCATACTCGCGTATCTTTCTGGAAAAATGAGAATGAACAAAATTCGTCTTCTTCCAGGGGATAGAGTAAAGATTGAAGTAAGTCCGTATGACCTTAATCGAGGAAGAGTAGTATATAGGTATTAATTGTTACATGAATGAAAGTACGATCAAGCGTTAAAAAAATGTGCAAAGATTGCAAAGTGGTGCGAAGGCATCGTCATTTAGTGGTTATTTGTAAAACACCCAAGCATAAACAACGACAAGGATAACTATGGCGCGTATCGCAGGCGTACAACTTCCCCAGAATAAAAGAATCGTAATCGCACTTACGTATATTTTTGGTATTGGAAACACTACCTCAAAGAAAATTCTCAAAGACGCGAAAGTGAATATGGATATTCGTACAAAAGATCTTACCGAAGAAGAGGTAGGATCTCTTCGTCAGATAATCGAAAAAGGTACTAAGAAGATAGAAGGAGATTTACGACGTGACCTTATCGCGAATATAAAGAGATTAAAGGAGATAGGGAGTTATAGAGGAACACGTCATTCTCGTAATCTTCCCGCACGTGGCCAGCGAACAAAAACGAATTCTCGAACTGTTCGTGGTAATGTACGTAAGACTATGGGATCAGGAAGAAAGCCTACCGCGCAAAAGACCTAATATATGGAGAAAACAGTAAAGAAAAAAGTTGCCAAAAAAAAGATTAAAATGGTGCACCGTAAAGGTGTGGTCCATATCTTATCAACGTACAATAATACGATAATTACTATTACTGATCCTATGGGGAATGCGCTAACAACTACCTCATCAGGACAATCAGGATTTAAAGGTCCTAAAAAAGCAACCCCGTACGCAGCGTCAATAATTGTAGGTAAAGCAGTTGAAAAAGCGCATGAATACGGGCTTGAAGAAGTTGATGTATTAGTAAAGGGAGTAGGAGGAGGCAGAGATAGCGCGATAAGAGCATTAAATGCGAATGGCCTCCGCGTCTTATCTATTAAAGATGTAACTCCTATTGCGCATAATGGATGCAGACCTCGTAAACCAAGAAGAGTATAATACGTTATGTCCACACTTATAGACGCAAAATGTGCACGATGCAGACGAGCAGGAACCAAGCTCTTCTTAAAAGGAGAGAAATGTTTTTCTCCTAAATGTCCCGTAGTTCGAAGACGTTACCCACCAGGAATGCATGGAATAAAAGCAGCGCGTATGCGTCTTACTCCGTATGGTAAGCAATTGAAGGAAAAGCAAAAGGTAAAAATCATGTATGGATTACGTGAAAGGCAGTTAGTAGGGTATTATGATAAAGCACGTACCATGGTAGGAGATGTAGGTAAGAATTTCCTTTCCCAACTTGAAGAACGTCTTGATAATGTGGTGTATCGTCTTGGATTCGCGCCATCACGTCAAGGAGCTCGTCAACTAGTAGGGCATGGTCATATCACCGTGAATGGAAAAAAAGCAACCATCCCTTCAATACAAGTAAAACCTGGCTACGAGATTGCGGTACGAAAAGGAAGCGTGCAAAAAGGGCCATTTACTGAATTAGAAGCACGTATGGGACGAACCGAACATCCTGTATGGATTGTGTGGGATCATAACGAACAAAAAGGAAAAATAATGGACAGACCTGATCTCGCGGAATTGATGAACGAAGTAGACGTCCGATCTATCATTGAATACTATTCTAAATAGCGTATACCATGGAAACTACAATTCCTTTACCAAAACAATTAACGTGGGAGTTTGATGATAAGGCCCAACACCGAGGGAAGTTCACACTTTCACCATGTTACTCTGGCTATGGAGTCACGTTGGGTAATGCCCTAAGAAGGGTCATGCTTTCGTCCTTACCTGGTGCCGCAATCTATGCGATCAAGATCAAGGGAGTACAGCATGAATTTTCATCTATCCCTTACGTGAAAGAAGACGTCGTAGAGATTATTCTTCGTTTGAAGAAACTTCGTCTTAAGCTTTTTTCAGATGATCCGGTGAAACTTTCTCTTAAAGTAAAGGGTCAGAAAAAGGTAGTTGCGTCTGATATTGAAGCTGACGCGCAAGTAGAGATCGCAAGTAAAGATCTCCATATTGCGACTCTTACTGATGAAGCGGCAAGTCTTGATATGGACATATGGGTAAAAAAAGGGATAGGATATGTACCTACAGAGAATATGGAAGGAAAGGAGAATCTTGAGGTGGGAGCAATCGCCATAGATTCAATCTTTACTCCTGTAAAAAATGTAGGGTTCAATATCTCACATGTTCGTGTGGGAGGAAGAACAGATTTTGATAAGTTGGAGATGGATATAGAGACAGATGGTACGATTACCGCGAAAGAAGCGTTAGAGCGTACCAATGAGATAGTATTAAGCCAGTTTACATTTATACAAGGACATGCGACATCAGAAGAAAAAGAAGACACTGGATCGTAAGGTAGGTCCTCGTAAATCGTTGATGAGAAATCTCGCGACTAGTTTAGTGTTGCATGAAGCGATCCGTACCACTGATGCAAAAGCAAACGCGTTACGTCCCATTATAGAAAGATTGATCACTATCTCAAAAGCAGGGGACCTTGCTGCACGAAGACGATTACTCGCGTATCTTACGGTAGAGCGTGCATCAAAGAAAATGATTGATGTGGTAGGTCCTCGTTACAAAGAAAGAGCAGGAGGATATACGAGAATTATAAAGTTAGAACAACGTCTTGGTGATCGTGCGCATATGGCACGCATTGAATTAGTATAACTGATATGGAATCAAAAAAGGTTGTTAAAACAATATCTCGAAAGACACATACTATAGATGCGAAAGGTGAGTCTTTAGGTAGACTCGCGTCACGAGCAGCTCTTCTTTTGCGTGGTAAACATAAAGTGAATTATGTGCCTCATATAGACCAAGGGGATAAGGTGATAGTACGTAACGCAGGTCAATTACAGTTTATTCCTAATAAGTTAAACACCAAGATTTATTATAGGCATACAAGGTGGGTTGGTCATTTACATCAAAAAACATTAGGTCAGATGTTTAAGGAAAGTCCTAGTAAGGTCGTAGAAATGGCGGTACGAGGAATGTTACCTAAAAACAAGCTTGCTCAATATATGTTAAAACGATTAAAGGTATATGCCTAAGAAGAAGATTGAACCTGTAGTAGAAGTAGAAACGGTGGTAAAAGATCGTCCTTTTATTCGTACCGTAGGGAGACGTAAATGCTCAGTAAGTAGAGTGCGTGTGTACCAAGATGGTAAGGGTGTGATCACCGTAAATGCGAAAGAGCTGTCTGTCTATTTTCCTTGGAAAGAATACAGAGACATTGCCTATGCACCTCTTAAAGAATCAGGTAATGCGGAAACCCTTGATGTGTCGGTAAAGGTAGTTGGAGGAGGTACAAGGAGCCAAGCATTAAGTGTGTGCCATGGGTTATCACGTGCATTACTTGAAATAAACCCCAATTTAAGACCTCGATTACGATTATTAGGATTTCTTACCAGAGATTCTCGTATTAAGGAAAGAAAGAAACCAGGGCTTAAGAGAGCACGTAGAGCACCTCAGTGGCAGAAGAGATAGGTATTATATTTATATAGTCTTGAAAACAAGTATTTTAGTCGATACTTGTTTTTTTGTCGGTAACCTTTAATACTTACCCATAATGCTCACGTTTTCTCGTATCGCGAAAAGCACTTCATGGTATCTTATAGCCCTTATCATTCAAAAAGGGATCTCTTTTTTATATTTTAGTTATCTTGCGAGGCGTATTGGGGTAGAAGGTACAGGTGCGTATACACTCGTACTTTCGTATACTGCTTTTTTTGGCGCATTAGTAGATCTTGGTTTTTCTCAAGTACTAATACGAGAACTATCTGCTGATTTTTCTAAATTAAAACAAATAGGGTTAAGTGTACTTACTGCGCGTATTGGTCTTGGAATACTCATGGCGATTATCGCGTACATGGTTGCTCCTTTTTTTGGAGCAGGCAATTATCTCCATCTTGTACTTCTTGGGCTCGGTGTGATGATCTTTGATTCTCTCTCATTATTTTTTTATTCAATTCTTCGTGCCACTCAAACCCTAAAATGGGAAAGTATTGGTGTGATACTTTTTCAACTCATTACAGTGGGAATAGGAGGTACGTTACTTGCGTATAACATAGTGAATCTTACCTATTTTATTCTTGCACTTCTTATCGCAAGTATCATTAACACGGTATTCGCAATGATAGTAGTATACAAAAAACATTCATTTAATTTTAAATGGCATATAGATTACGAGTATGTACGTAAACTGTATCACGCGTCTCTTTTTTTCTTTACCTCAGGCGTGATGATCAAACTCTACAATGTACAAGATACGTTATTAGTGAATAAATTTACCTCTCCTCATGATCTTGGTATTTATGCACTTCCTCAAAAAGTAATGTTTACATGGCCTTTTCTCGCACTCGCATTTTCAGGATCAATGTACCCCGCGCTTTCTCATTATTTCACCAATGACAGACCACGATTCCGTGCGTTGTTTTGGAAGTATCTCGGTATCATGTGTGGTATAAGCATACCACTTTCTATTGTACTTTTTTTTGGAGCACATTTCGCGATTATACGCGTATGGCCACAATTCATTGAGTCCCTCCCTATATGGAAAGCACTCGCACTAGGTCTCCCTCTTTTGTTTATAGAATTCCCTTTAGGCGCCGTACTTAATGCATCACATCATGAGAGGTGGAATAGTATGAATAGGCTCATACAAGTGCTTCTCGCGATTGGACTTAACATCTATCTCATTCCAGTGTATGGACTTATGGGAGCAGTGATATCCTATTTTGTCGCAAATGGGGTACTTGTCGCATTAGGGATGTATAAGGCGATAAAGATTGTATATGCCTAGATTACTTCTTATCACTCTTGAGTATCCACCCAAGCATGGGGGGGTTGCGTCCTACTTACATGAATTGGTAGAAAATAGGGGAGACACCACCGAGGTTTTTGTACTCACTCATAATGATTTTTTTACTCATTTACCCTTAGGATGGATTAAGTGTATCCCTAAGGTATTTCGTGTATGCAGAGAATTTCGTCCTGATGTAATTGAGATAAGCCACATACTGCCCATAGGGTATATTGCGTATCTCTGTAAGATTATATTTAAGATTCCTTATGTAATCTATGTGCATGGTCTTGATGTGCAAAGAGTAGTGAAAGGAAAGAGCGCTCTTAAATTATTTTTTATGCGTATCGTTGCGTGCAACGCAGAGAAGATAATCGCGAATAGCAATTACACAAAACAGATTATACAAAAACAAAGCCCTACCTCTCTTGTTGAAGTGAGGTATCCACGTATTACCCCTCTTTCACAAGAAGAAAAAGAAAGAATAAAGGAAGAAGGAAAACAATTAAGAAGTGAATTACATTTAGAAGATAAAAAAGTGATTCTCTCCGTCGGTCGTCTTATACAAAGAAAAGGTTTTGATACTATAATTGCGTGTATGCCTCTACTTGATAAAGAATATGTGTGTTGCGTAGTAGGGGACGGGCCTATGCGTGATACTCTTGAGTCACTCGCACGTAAGTATAGTGTAGAAGACCGAGTTCTCTTTTTGGGATCAGTACCAAATACACTTATGTGCATGGCTATGGCAGATGTATTCGTAATGCCGTGTAGAGAATTATCAAATGGAGATGTAGAAGGATTTGGTATGGTATTTCTTGAAGCAGATATGTGTGGTACTCCCGTGATTGGTGGTAATTCAGGAGGAGCACCTGAAGCAGTACGTATGACGAAGAGGGGAGTGGTAGTAGATCCCTACAATAAGGAGAGAATAGTGGGCGCAATAAGGAAAATAGTAGAAGAGAAGTAGATGGTAGTCCGTTGTTTTCATTTTCACGGTATCTGCTAAGGTAAGTATATGGCAACCATTTCCGTCATTATACCCACATATAATCATAAAAAGGAGCTATTACACGTGCTCAATGATCTTATGCATCAGACTAGAAAACCTGATGAAATTATTGTAGTTGATGATGGTTCTACAGATGGTACTAAGAATGCATTACTTAAATTTCAAAATAGAATCACCTACATTTATCAAGATAATCATGGCGCATCATCAGCGCGTAATAGAGGAGCAAGAGACGCACATGGAGAGTTTCTTCTTTTTTGTGACGCTGATCTAAAACTTTCCCCAGATATCCTTAAGACAATGCATGACACACTTGTAGAGAATCCATCTAGTGCATTTGTCTATTCATCATTTAAGTATGGATGGAAGGAATTTCCTCTTTTCCCTTTCTCAGCTTCAAAACTAGAAACCATGCCTTACATACATTCAACTTCCATGCTACGAAAAGAATGGTTTACCCCATTTGATGAAACACTTACTAAATTTCAAGATTGGGATTTTTTTCTGTCTATCGCTAAAAAAGGAGGAGAAGGTAAGTGGATTAATGAGTATCTATTTACCGTACTTCCTCATAAAGGGGGGATGAGTCAATGGTTTCCGAAGTTTCTTCTTAAGGTGCCAGGCAGTCATATACTCAAAAGAGTGCGTCGTTACAAGGATGCGTACAAAGTAATACGTGATAAATATAATGTATAGATTTTCGTGTGTTATTGTGAGTTGGAATGTAAAAGACTATCTACGTGCGTGTCTTAGGAGTATTGAAGCGCAAGACTCTACTCATTATGAAACAATCGTAGTAGATAATAATTCTCATGATGGGAGTAGCGATAGTGTACATACATTTTCTCACGTACGTTGTATCTCACTTGAAAAAAATACAGGATTTGCGTATGCGAATAATAGGGGAGCGGATATGGCGCAAGGGGAGTACCTCATTTTTTTGAACCCAGATACAGTGCTTCCCCATAATTTTTTTACACACGTATCTGAATATATAGACCGTAATCCAGGTCATACATTTTTTGGGCCAAAGATTGTGAACCCTGATGGGTCTCTTCAACCCTCTGTTCGTCGTCTTCCTACACTAAGTGATCAGTTATTTAGAATGATGCGGTTGCAGTATGTGTTTCCCCACGTGCGAGTATGGCGGAATTACATGGCGCAAGGGTTTAATTATGAGAATGACCACGAAGTAGAACAGATAATGGGAGCGTGTATGGTGATTCGTAAGGATGTATTCATCACGCTTGGTGGATTTGATGAGCGATTCTTTCTATGGTTTGAAGAAGTTGATTTATGTCGGCGTGCTCTCCACGAAGGAGTGCATGTCTGGTATACTCCACACGCGCATCTTACTCATTATGGAGGAAGAAGTTTCGCACAAATGAGTCCTCATAAAGACATGCTTTTCTCTATGAGTCTTGTACGGTATTTCATGAATGCTCGGATGTATTTTTCTGCCTTAGTAATATTTTTAGTTTCACCTTTCTCATTATGCTTCGCGTATCTTGGCCAATTGTCTACAAAGCGGGGATAGCCGGAGTCGCGTTATACGCGCTCTCACTTATCGCCTACACGCACCAAAGCGTAGAGCCTATTATATTCGCGTGTCTCGGTGTTGCGTTCTTCTTTCTCGCGAGAAGAAATATGCGTGATGGTCTTGGTCTTCTCCTTATAGAGCTCATTGTATCCTCGCACGGTCATCTTCTTTCATTATTTAATGGGAGACTTTCACTCCGTGTATTGTGGTTCACACTTGCGCTCGTCGTGTATGTCTCACGTACACGTATTCGTGTACGATCGTTACGAGGAGTACTCAAAGATGATCTCTTACTTCCTTGGGTTATTTTCTTCCTCATAGTTATTTATGGCGTTGCGCGTGGTGTGGGTCTTGGTAATGGATGGAACGATGTATTTTTAGATGCAAACGGATATATATATCTTTTACTTGCACCATTGTATATCCGTCATATCCAAGGACAGGGGAGTAGAAGGTTTTTTGTAAGCGTGATGATAGGTGCATTATGTGCACTCTCCTTAATGGTAGTGACACTTTTTCTTGTATTTTCAAACATCTATCTTGAATCACTCACTTGGATGTATAGGTGGGCGAGAGATACCAGGCTTGCTGAAATTACGTGGGCAGGGTCTCGATATTTTAGAGTATTTCTTCCTAGCCAGTTGTGGCTAATCGTGGGAGTGATAGGATCATTTCATGTGTACAGAGAAATTCGTGATAAAGCATATCTCGCACTTTCAGGTATATTTCTCGCCACATTATTTCTTAGTCTTTCTCGTAGTTTTGGTGTGGGGTTAGTTATAGGGCTTGGTATATATTGCATGCTGGTATGGAGAGCAGGGTATTCTCTTATGCATGTAGGACTCCACCTTGTACGCGTACTAGGTGTTGCGTTCGCATGTATCGTAATTCTTGTTTTTATCCCAGGTAATGTAGGAGGTATTGGAGGAAGTGCGTTACTCAGTCGTATTACTAATGGGGGAGAACCTGGAATACAATCTCGGCTCGCACAATTCATGCCGTTAGTACGTGCGTCTCTTATTCATCCAGTGTTAGGATCAGGATTTGGGTCAAAAGCAACCTACATTAGTTATGATCCACGTGTACGAGCCACGTCACCTGATGGATCGTATACCACATACTCATTTGAATTAGGGTATTTGGATATATGGCTTAAACTAGGATTACTTGGCCTTATTGCGTTAGGTATGGGAGTATATCAATTGACTAAAGGTCTTTTCTCAATTAAAAAAGAAGGTTGGGTATGGGTTGCGGGATTGGGAGCAGTACTCGCCACTCACGCATTCAGCCCTTACCTCAATCATCCTCTTGGTATTGGATATATTGTACTTACCTTAAGCGTACTTCATGGCTACCGTCTCGATACACATAGTGAGCTATAATGCTCTACTTCTATTGCAACGATGTATTACATCATTACGACAACACACCTACACCGACTACTCCTTGGTGGTTATTGATAATGGATCAACAGATGGGACTAAAGAATATTTAGAATCCCTTACTAATGTCACGTGCGTATTTAATGAAGAAAATAAAGGATTCGCGTATGCACATAATCAAGGAATCAAAGAAAGTACTTCACGCTATGTGCTGATACTTAATCAAGATGTGGTTCTCGCGCCATTATGCCTGGAGAAATTAGTCACATTCATGGAGAGTCATTCCCACTGTAACGCAGTACAGCCTCGGTTATTACAATCTGACATACACGGGGAGAGAACAGAATATATCGATTCAGTGGGTCTTACACATCACGTATGGGGGCAGGTCACTGAACGTGGGCAAGGTGAACATGATTGGGGGCAGTATTACGCTACCTCAAAAGTATTTGGTGTGACAGGCGCGTGTGCGTTGTATCGCAGAGACGTGCTAGAACAGATAAAAATAGGTAGTGAGTATTTTGATAGTGATTTTTTTATGTACAAAGAAGATGTGGATCTCGCATACCGATTAAGGAGAAAAGGAGGAGAGGCATGGTATGTGTCAGACGCAATCGCGTATCATGGACGTACAGTAGGAAAACAAATACCCTTATCAAAACGTTCTCTCCAATCACGTATTCTTTCTTTTTCAAATTCTGTGTGTGTGGTTATAAAAAACGAGAGGATGTACGTATGGCCTCTTGCATCCATGTATGTATGCGTGTATGTTCTACGAATTATTATAAAAGATTTTTCTATTCTTAGACCCTCTTTTATGCGTCTATGGTTATACGCGCATAAGATGTATATGAAACGATATGAAGCTCTCAATACTACTCGTTAATTACAAAGCAGAGAATATGCTTCGTGAATGTCTTAAGGTGCTCCATAAGCAGGAGTTTCCTTTTGAGAGTGAAATAATAGTAGTAGACAATTCACCCTCAGAAGGATTAGAACGTAAATTAAAAGAACAATTCCCCAGAGTCATATATATGTCATCCCAAGGTAACGAAGGATTCGCGAGGGCGAATAACCGGGGGATAGGGAAGGCTCAGGGCGAGTACCTCCTTATCCTTAATCCTGATTGCATTGTGATGCCCCTAAGTATTCACACTATGATTGAGTATTTGGACTTACATCCTGATACGGGTATTGTTGCACCTCAATTATTAAACCCTGATGGGAGTATTCAATATTCATGTCATCAATTTCCTACGTGGTATATGCCACTTGCACGTAGAACATTATTAGGGAACACCTCATGGGGGAAGGACTATATTCGCGACTATGATATGGAAGAATGGGATCATACGACAGTAAAAGATATAGACTGGGCAATGGGAGCGTGTCTTCTTGTACGTACCGAACTCATACGTGAAGTAGGAGGATTTGATGAGCGTTATTTCTTGTATTTTGAAGATACAGATCTATGTAAGTCATTTTGGAAGAGGGGATATAAAGTCACATATATCCCTCAGGCAAAGGTATTTCATTTTCACGAACGAGCTTCAAAAGGATTACCTACGTTGTTAAGTATATTTAATCCTGCGTCCCGTGCTCACATAGCATCATGGGTGAAGTATTTTTTGAAATACAGGTTGACTAAATAGTAGACACAGGTATACACATAGACTATTAGGGTATGGGGAGTGATCTCTCTATCCTTTTTTTGTCTATACTTGCGTTATTCCCCACTTTGTTATACAATAGCGAGTCTTATGGATTTCCAACTAGCTACTATTCAGAGCAGACTCACTACCATGTTTAAACGTTATTGGTGGGCATTAGCCTTGGTTATCCTGTTCGCGTGGCTTGTTATCCGCATTCTTGCCTTTTATGCCTCTGTGAACGACTTACGAAGTAATGTGGTGTCAGCAAGGGAGTCATATGGCCAAAACAACGTATTTGAGGTAAATAACAGCGTGAGTAAGGCTATAGGCAATGTGCATGATATTAGCTCATTTACCAGTGTATTAGCTCCTTTACGTTTTTTGCCTATTTTAGGTGAAGACATCCATATCGCAAGGGAATTAGTACGTATCACTGACACTATTGCGTACCCTTTCACGAAGTTTCTTTTTTTCGGAGCAAGTCCTTTTGATACCTCTACACATTGGTCCTTACGGGGTCTTACTCCCACACAATACAACTACATTGCGCAGCATTTTCCTACGAAGGAAGATATGCATTCATTTACCGAACGCGTGAAAAGTGCAAGTATAGACATCAAGAAATTGAAGAATGAATCATCTTCAAGTAGGTTTTCTCCATGGCTTACTCTTTTAGACGCAAAAATAGATTCCATACTTCCACGTCTTACTGCATGGGATAATGCATGGTTTTTTAATCAATATTTGTTTTCAGGTACTGATACTAAAAGAATTTTAGTATTGATGGTCAATGAAGGTGAGAGAAGAATCGGTGGAGGTATTGTGACTGCGTATGGGGTACTTGAAGTAAAACCAGGATCAGTAGAACTTGTTGAATTTAATGATACGTATAACTTTGATAGAGCGCATCATCTTACCGGTGATAATCAATTACGTAATGTGCTTACTAAAGAATTTCATGAAGGTGCTCCACGTGCTCAGAAGTTAGTGAGTGACGTAGATGGTAAGAACATTGATATAGTGCTCGGCGTGACTACGAAGTTTTTTGTAGATGCGCTTCTTCACGTAAAAGGATTTGCGGCTACAGATCCACGATTCAAGGATATTAACAGTATTGATAAAAGAAAGTTTGTTGAAATTATTGAGAAAGAAGTGCATGTTGAATACCGAAATAGGGGACTTATTGCGGATGAGCGTAAAGAACTACTACGTGCCCTTGGTATCCCTACTCTTGGGAAAGGGGAAGAGTTCACCCTTCCTCAACTTTTCTCATTAGGCGACCTCATACGTAATGCGCTGGTAGAGCGTAATATACTCCTGTATAGTGACCACGCCCTGTTTGCAAGTGATATACACACCTATGGATGGGATGGTGTACCCGTATCGTCAGAATTTGATCATCTTTCCATTTCAGACACTAATACGGGAGGGATATTTAACAAAACTGATAGAGCGATTGAAAAAAGCTATCAATATGAGGTAGTTGAGCAAGCTACGAACTGGAAATCAACGCTTCATGTGACGTATGTGCATCATGACGTGGGGCTTACCAAAACCTATCCTGGCTACAGAGATACAGTAGAAATAGGGATACCAGGAAGTGCCACTCTTCTTACTCACGGCAAAGGAATTTCAACATTTGTACGATCAGGTGTGCGCTATGTGCGTGTCCCTGTGAGAATACGCGTAGGACATGAGTACTCATTTGATGTTACGTATACATTACCTAAACAACAGGGAATGAAGTATGCCTTACGTTGGATTCGTGAACCAGGTACTGCTGATCCTCAGGTAGATCCTTCAGTGGCGCTATTAGTAAGACTTCTTAACCCTCTTTCAGAGGTACGAAGTAACACCCCAGTATCATTTACATATGGAGAGAGACAATTCTCATTTGCAGGGCAGTTACACTCTGATTTAGAGTGGCGCATTACCACTCAGAAATAACATACAATGTTTAACAAAAAAGTAGCGATAGATTTGGGCACCGCAAATACGTTGGTGTATCTTCCTGGTAAAGGAATAGTAATTAATGAGCCATCAGTAGTGGCTATTTCTCAAATTGATAAAAAGGTATTAGCAGTAGGGGATGAAGCAAAGGAAATGTTAGGAAGAACCCCTGATACCATTATCGCGCTTCGTCCGTTAAAAGATGGAGTGATTGCTGATTACAAAACAACTGAAGCCATGCTTCGGTATTTTATACATAAAGCAGTGGGGGGTTCTCGGATATTTCGTCCTGAAGTGATGGTGGCTGTACCCGCGGGTATTAGTTCCACGGAACGAAGAGCGGTTATAGACGCCACCCTAGCCGCAGGAGCCAAAGCAGCGTACATCATCAAAGAACCTATTGCGGCAGCTATAGGCGCAAACATCCCCATAGGATCTCCCTCAGGTCATATGATTATTGATATTGGAGGAGGTACGTCAGAAATTGCCGTTATTTCATTAGGAGGTATTGTGTATTCAAATTCAGTACGTATAGGGGGGAATAAATTTGATGCCGCGATCATGGAATTCATACGAAAGAAATACAATCTTGCGATAGGGGAACGATCCGCAGAAGACATTAAAATTAAAATTGGATCAGCGTTGTATCTTCAAAAAAAACTTTCTACTGAAGTACGAGGAAGAGATATGATATCAGGTCTTCCGAGAACATTCATGGTGTCATCTGATGACGTGACTGAAGCGATCCAAAATGAACTTGAAGGAATCATCACCGCGGTAAAATTAGTATTGCAACATACACTTCCTGAATTATCCGCGGACGTGATTGATAAGGGAATAGTACTTTCAGGAGGAAGCGCGTTACTTCGATATATTGATAAGCTGGTATCGCAAGCAACGGGTGTGCCCGCGTATGTGGCAGAAGATGCCTTGTTGTGTGTGGCAAAAGGAACGGGTATCGCTCTGGAGCATTTAGATGCGTACAAACGAAGTATTTTATCTGAGCGCTAAATAGCGTAGTATATATGCATGGACAGGGTACATGACTTACAACAATGGTTTTTACGTATGCGCACACGCAACATACTTCATCATGCGTACTTGATCACGGGCCCGAGTACGTCTGAGAAACACGCGTGTATGGCGTGGATTATGAGAATGCTTGTATGCGAGAACCCTACTGAGTTTGGTGCATGTGGGGGATGTAGCCAGTGTATTTTGTATGAACAAGACACGCATCCTGATGTGCTTATGATGGGTAGAGATGTATCACGGCCACATATTGGGATTGAAGAAGCGCGTGAGCTTCGTGCGCATTATGGTATTAAGGCGCGTGAGGGAGGTATGAGACTTTCATGTATGTATAACGCGCATACAATGACTGAAGAGGCATCAAATTCTCTTTTAAAGATATTAGAAGAGCCTCCTTTAGATACACTGTGTATACTTTCCGCGTCTACTCATACGCGTATTATCCCTACTATTCGTTCACGCGTGGTACTTATTCCTTTGTATGTGGGGGAGTATAGTATTAAAGAACAACGATTAAAAGAATTACTTACCTGTCATAACAAGGCAGAGCGAGTTGCGTATGTGCAACGTATCGCAAAAAAGATATCAGACGAAGAAGGTGGTGTACGCGCGTGGCATGACGTGATAGATGGATGGATGGGAGAGTGCACGGCCTACCTTCGTATGCCCTCATCAGAGTCTCGTCCACTATTCGCGCGTATTGCTCGTCTTCTCATCACTCTTAAATATGATGTCAAAGAATACGCTAGTCCTAAGCTCTATGCCGAGTCTTTCGCGCTTATGGTAGTATAATAGATATATGAAGTTACGAATTCTTTTTTTCATTGCCTCATTTCTCCTTCTGGGTGCGTCATGTGATCTTGGAGGTTTCTCTCTCTACCAAACAAAATCTCCAGGAGGATTGTTTGTATCTCGTGATGGTGGAGAGACATGGCAGATACTAGGATCAGTGACCACACAGAATGGAACACAGCGTGTATTGGCAAATACTGACATACGACAAGTATTTTTCGACCCACGTAACGCAAATCATGTGTACATCGTGACAAAAGGTAACGGAGTCTGGGAAAGTAAGGATAAAGGTGAGCATGTCACGTTGTTCCTTCGCTATGATGTTCGTTATATAGCATACGTAGATACAAAAATACTTTTCGCGATTGATAAAAGAATACTACTGTATGATCCTAAAGATGGAAGCATACGAACGCTTTACATTCATGGAGATCCTAACGCGGTCATTACTCGTATTGAATTTTCTCCTCAAGGTACACTTATCGCGTTAGTGTCTACGGGAGAGATACTCGTATCAAGTACCAAAGGAGAGAGTTGGTCAGTTGCGTTAAAGAATAACGTGCAGCTTGAAGGTCTTATGGTGAGCAAGGGAACCATGTTTGCATATACAAGCTATGGAGGGGTATGGAGTAGCAGTGATGGAGGTTCATCATGGGATCAAGTTTCTAAAGTACGCGTCACTGCAATGGGGCAAGGAGGCGCCTACGTGTACATGGCGCAAAGTGGCACGTTACAGAAAAGCGGGGATAATGGCGCGTCATGGATTCCCATGACATTACTTACCAAAGACACACTACCCTTATGGAGCATAGTAGGTGCAAAAGATGAAAAAGTGTTGTATTATGCGACTGAGTCTGCGTTCTATTCTTCTCGAGATGGGGGAGTGTCGTGGAAGTCAAGGCCCTTGCCCGCAGGACGTAAACCTATCATACTTCAGTTTGCGCCTGATGGCGCGTTGTATCTTGGATTTCATTCATTAGAATAATATATGGCTAATAGGTATCTAGACGCACATGCCCAAGAATTTTCTGCTATTCTCGCTCATCTTGAAAAAGAGCTTTCTTCAGTTCGATCAGGAAGAGCACGTAGCGTGTTAGTAGAAAATATTAAGGTAGACGCCTATGGGACATTAATGCCCATGCTTCAAGTTGCGAATATTTCAGTACCTGATAGTCGACAGATTCTCATTCAACCGTGGGATCCCACTATTATACATAACATCGAAAAAGCAATTAGTGATTCATCATTATCACTTACTCCTACGGTAGATGGAGATAAGATACGGATTTCAATACCGTCACTTACAGAAGAGCGTATGGATGAATTATGTAAGGTAGTACGTGAAAAAGCAGAAGAATCAAAAGTGTCAGTTCGGCATGTGAGAGAGAGTATAAAAGAGGGGATTGAGAAAGATTTTAAGAATAAGACACTGAGAGAAGATGACAAATTTAAATTCATAGAAGAACTTGATAAGATGGTACTTGAAACAAATTTGAAAATAAAGAACATGGGAGACGGGAAAGAAGGAGAAATTCGTACCGTATGATACTCATTCCTTTACTGGTGTTTGTAGGTATATTAATGGTACTTGTGCTAGCCCATGAATTGGGTCATTTTGTCGTGGCTCGTATTTTCAAAATAGGGGTAGAAGAATTTGGTATTGGATTCCCTCCCAAAATAGTGGGAGTGAAAAGAAAAGGGATACTGTATTCGTTGAATTGGGTTCCTTTAGGAGGATTTGTGCGTATTAAAGGAGAGTCAGGTGGAGGAACCGATGACCCTAGTAGTTTTGCAGGCCGTGGTGTATGGCAGAGAGCATTAGTGCTTCTTGCGGGAGTGACCATGAATGTCATTCTTGCGATCGTTCTTCTCTTTATTGGTTTAATGGTGGGGTTACCTAGTGTGGTAGATTCAACCACAAATAGGGAAAGGGTGAGTAATTATGAGGTGCAGATTGCGACTGTCGTACCTAATACACCAGCCTCTACGTCTGGAATCAAACAAGGGGATAGAGTAGTTTCACTTAATGGAGAGGCAATCACTGATGCAGATCAGGTATCGCAAAGAGTGAATAACGAAGGAGGTAAAGAGATCACCTTAGGAGTAGTGCGAGAGGGAGCGACACTCACATTCCCCGTTACCCCTACTACCTATGAGGGCCGGTATGTACTTGGTATTGAATTACTTCCTATAGGGATAGTTCGTTATCCTCCCGCAGAAGCATTGCTACGATCAGTACAAGGATCCTGGTATTTTATTACTGAAACAAGTAAGGCGCTAGGAACAATTGTTGTAGGTATTGTCACTGAACGAAAATTAAGTAATGATGTGGGTGGCCCTGTGGCAATCGCGGTACTTACTGCGAGGGCAGTGAATGTGGGGCTAGGGCATGTCTTGCAATTCGCAGCGTTACTCTCCCTCAACCTTGCTCTCATAAACGTATTACCGTTCCCCGCACTTGATGGAGGAAGAGTATTGTTTCTCATTATTGAAAAACTACGAAGAAAACCATTTCCAGAACACATTGAGGCATGGGTGCATAACGCGGGATTTGCCCTACTCATGGTAGTTGTTGTACTTATAACCTACAGAGACATAGTACGATTTGGAAGTACTATCACTTCATTTGTAACACGATTATTGTAATTGTATGCGACAACGAGGAGTATTTATTCCCGCGGTAAAAGAAGATCCACGTGATGAAGAAGCGCCAAGTGCGAAACTTTTACTTCGCGCGGGATATATTAGTAAAGTGCATTCTGGGGTCTATACGTACCTTCCTCTTGGAGTAATGGTGCTTCGTAAAATTGAGACTATTATACGTGAAGAAATGAATGCGATAGGTGGTCAAGAATTATTAATGCCCGCGCTCCACCCACTTCATTTATGGCAGAAAACTGGAAGAGACGTGTCCATGAAAGATTCAACATATCAATTTGAAGATAAGGCGGGGCATAAGGTAGGATTAGGCGCCACGCATGAAGAAGTGATCACTGATCTCATCGCGGGTCGTATTAATTCATTTAGAGACCTTCCTTTATCGTTGTACCAAATTCAAAGTAAATTCAGAGATGAGCCACGCGCGAAATCAGGATTACTCAGAGGCAAAGAGTTTCTTATGAAAGATATGTATAGTTTTCATGCGTCGCAGGATGATTGTGTTGAGTATTACGAAAAAGCACAAAAAGCCTATCATACTCTTTTTTCACGATGTGGGCTTAAGGCATTGATGGTAGAAGCATCAGGAGGCGCATTTAGTAAAGAGTATTCTCATGAATTTATGGTGGAGTCAGTTGCAGGAGAGGATACCGTCGTGGTATGTGATGAATGTTCATTTGCGCAAAACACTGAAATTTGTACGTTAGCAGTAGGAGAAAAATGCCAAGGATGTAATAAGGGAGACGTAAGGCATATCAACGCAATTGAAGTAGGTAACATATTTAAATTAGGTACTCGGTTTAGTGACGCGTTTCACGCAACATTCACGAATGAAGACGGGTCATCCTCATCTCTCATCATGGGATGTTATGGTATTGGGGTAGGAAGACTCATGGCAACAATTGTAGAAGCACATCATGATGATCATGGCATTATATGGCCTATAGAAGTAGCGCCGTACGCGGTACATGTCGTGAGATTAAGCCATGAGCAAGAGTACGTAGAACGAGCTGATGAGGTATGCAAAGAATTGGAAGATAAAGGAATACCGGTATTATATGATGATCGTGATGATATATCTGCGGGGGAGAAACTATCTCTTTCAGATTTGTTAGGAATGCCCTATAGGATAGTAATAAGCAAAAAAAATAAAGACAAAATCGAACTGAAACGACGTGATTCTAAGGAAGGAACTCTAGGGCATGCACGTGAGATTTTGGGACACATTCTCTAATGATCTTGGTATAGATCTTGGTACCTCCAATACTCTCATGTACGTGAGAGATAAAGGTATTGTAGTTAATGAACCTACAGTACTTGCCATTAACACGAAAACACAGCACATATTGGCAGTGGGAGAAGAGGCTAAGAAAATGTTTGGTAAAGCTCCAAGCTATATATCGACTATTCAACCTCTTGTAGGAGGGGTTATATCTGACTTCGAAGCTACGGAAAAATTAATTAACTATTTTTTAGACAAAGTAACCCATGAACGATGGGGATGGGCACGTAGACCATTGGTCGTGATTGGCATACCACTTGATGTCACTGAAGTAGAAAGAAAAGCAGTGCAAGACGCGGTATTGCGCGCAGGTGCCCGGGAGGTCTATTTAGTAGAAGAACCTATGGCAGCAGCCATAGGAGCGCGTCTTCCTGTTGAAGAATCAATTGGTAATTTTATTGTGGATATTGGAGGAGGAACCACTGATATCGCGATAGTATCATTAGGTGGGCTCGTGGTATGGAAATCAATTCGTACTGCGGGGGATGAAATGAATGAACAAATCGCATTGTATATTCGTGAAAATTTTAATCTACTTATAGGGCTCCGTACGGCAGAAGATATTAAAATTAAAATAGGGTCAGCGTATCCTTCAAGGGATACGGTAGAAATGCGTATTCGTGGGAGAGATCTTCTTTCAGGGCTACCTCGAGAACTTATCATTAATGATGGGCATGTACGTGAAGCATTACGTAAATCAATAAAACTCATCACTGAAACTATTAAATCAACGATAGAAATAGCCCCCCCTGAAATGTCATCTGATATTTATGAAAGGGGAGTGGTACTTACGGGAGGAGGAGCATTATTAAAACAACTTGATGTATTGATTAGTAAAGAAATATCTATCCCGGTCAGTATTACTGATGATCCGCTTACTACCGTGGTGCGTGGTACGGGTATTATATTAGAAAATACTGAATTATTAGCTAAAATAGGAATACAAAGAGAGGAATAGCATGAGAAATAGGAAATCAACGTATATTGGTACCATTATACTAGGTATGGGTGTGTTATTCATTACTCCATGGGTAGGAGAAAGTATTATGGTGATGAATGCGAATGTAGGGGAGCGTCTCTCTATTATACCCCAGGGAGTTCGTGCGTGGTGGAGATTTCCTCGACTTGAGAAGGAGAATGCTGAATTGCAATTGCGTCTTGTACGCGCACTTTCTGATAGCGCGAAAATAACCACGCTTGAGAATGAGAATACACAACTTCGTGCGCTTGTTCATGTTCCCCATAGCTCAGTAATCGAACTTGTTCCTGCGTCTGTAATCGCGCGTGCCCCTAGTGCGCTAGGAAGAATGATAAGTATTAGTATGGGGAGCAATCAAGGTATTCATGAAGGACTTGCGGTGCTTTCTTCTGATGGTGTTCTTATAGGAACAATCCGCGAAGTGAACTCTCACCGTGCGACCGTGCTCCTTATCACCGATCCATTGAGTAAAATAGCGGGGATTTCGTCTTCAAATGTAGAAGGTATTGTAAGTGGTACCACAGGCGCATCACTTTCTTTTGATTTCGTGCCCGCGGGGGCACCGTTACACAAAGGAGAGGTAATAACCACCTCAGGCATTGATGAGAACATCCCTTCTGGGCTCGTAGTAGGCCAAATACGGAATATATCTACTGATACCCAAGGATTACTCCTTACCGTGGACGCACTTCCCGCATTTGACCGTTTACGATTGCAATTCGTGGTGGTAGTAAAGAAACAACTCTAATATGCGATGGCAGTGGTACATTCCTCTCGCGGGTATGGGTGTGAGTATAGATACATGGCTTACTCCCTTATTTCCTTTGTATTATTGTTCCTTGTTACTCCTCGTGGTACTTGTCAGAATTCGTGACGAACGTGGGGTCATAGTGCTGTTACTTGCGGGTGCTATCTCTCGTTATTGGTATGCAGGTACTGCAGATCTTCTTGTATGGTGTATCGCGTCACTTGTATGCATAGGCATGGCACAACGTAGATATATTCTTGTACGAAGTAATGAATTTCGTGCATGTATACTTTTTGTGTGCTCGTGGCATGTCACGTGGTTGATATATTGGATGGTAATACGTGGTGTGTCTACATTCCTATTTACACAATGGATAATTTCAGTTCTTATCATGAGTAGTATATATTCTTTTTTCTTTGTACTTACCCATCGCAATGAGCACATCAGATTATCTTAAACGAGAGAATAAATATATTCGAGAAGTTGATGACTTTTCTTCAAGCGCGACTGAGTTAGTCATGACCGAGGCATATCGTAGTGTGAATAGGATACGGTATGTAGGGATTCTATTTCTTATCGTATTCATGGTATTTGCATGGAGACTCGTATCGTTACAGCTTTCTCAAGGTGATGTGCTACTGAGAAAATCAGAGGGTAATAGGTTGCTAATGCGTAAACTTCCCGCGTTACGAGGAAATATACTTGATAGAAACAGGAAGGTGCTTGTAGAAAATGTTCCAAGTTATTCCTTGTATTACGTAGGAGATAATGAAGTTCATTTACGTGAAATAGCGCAATCCCTTTCCTTAGACTATGACACTATCAAATCAGTACTTTCACGTGGAGTGTATGGAGGAGGTATTATCCTTCCCAATCTTACGCCTAAGGAAGCGATTCCTCTTGCGCTTAAAATAGCCCAGTATCCTTCAGAGCTATTACTCATACCTCAACCACAACGTCATTATGTGTATCCAGAAAGTGGTATGAGTTCTACCTTGGGATATTTAGGAAAGCCATCCCCGCATGACCCTGACGCGCAACAAGGGGGGTTGTATGATTTTGATGATGATATTGGGAAAAGCGGTTTAGAAAAGTATTACAATTATCTTCTTATGGGAGTAGACGGTCGAGTAGAAACAGAAGTTGACTCAGTAGGACGGCAAAAACAAGAACAAAGAGTGGTGCCCCCTGCACAAGGTAATGACATAGTGCTTACTGTAGACCTTGAAATGCAAAAAGAACTTTCTAAGGCCCTTATCCAAGAACTAAAATTGCGAGGAAAACACGCAGGTGTTGCACTAGCCCAAGATCCCACCAACGGAGAAATACTCGCATTGGTGAATTACCCAGATTTTGACAACAACATATTTTCCCAGCGTGGCAAAGGAGAAGAAATAGCGAGTCTTTTAAAAGACCCTGATCATCCATTATTCATACGTGCGGTACAGGGTTTGTATCCTTCAGGGTCAGTGATCAAACCAATAGTAGCGTCTGCTGCCTTAGAAGAGCGATTAATCACTCGCGCATTTACCGTACTCAGTATTGGAGGTATTCATGTGGGAGATTCATATTTTCCAGATTGGAAACAGGGAGGCCATGGGGTGACGAATGTGGTGAAGGCCCTCGCAGAGTCGGTGAACACATTTTTTTACATTATAGGGGGAGGGTATCAGGGGATACCAGGACTTGGGCCTGAACGTATTCAAAGTTACGCAACTCGGTTTGGATGGGGAAGGACCCTTGGTATAGATCTACAAGGAGAAGAAAAGGGATTTATCCCTTCTCCAGAATGGAAATTAGCCGTTAAAAAAGAGAGATGGTATTTAGGAGACACGTACCATTTGGCTATAGGTCAAGGAGACGTACTTGTCACGCCATTGCAAGTAGAGAGTATGATGAGTACTATTGCGAATGGAGGAACCTTGTACAAACCTCATTTATTGCGTTATGCGCTAGGTCTTGAAAAAAATCCAGAGCATATTGTAGAACCCTCAATCATCTACAAGGATATAATCGCAAGTTCTACCTTGGGTATTATAAGGGAAGGATTACGTGCGACCGTAGAGCAGGGGAGTGCGCGTCGACTTCAATCCATACCTGTAGAGGTCTCAGGAAAGACCGGTACTGCTCAAACATCTAAGGGAAGCCCTCATGCATGGTTTACGGGGTTTGCACCCTCTACAAAGCCAGAAATAGCCCTTACCATCCTTATAGAGAACGGGGTAGAAGGTTCTACTACCGCGGTTCCTGTAGCAGAGGAGTTCTTTAAGTGGTATTTTACTAGTTATACACACTCTTGACAGAATGCGTGAGAAAACTACACTATACATTACTTTTATTAATCCTAACCATGTAATGCCCCTCATATGACTGATTTCCAAAAACAAAACTATCTTACCAAAGAAGGACTTGAAAAACTCAAGGCCGAACTTACGTTACTTAAAAACGAGAAAAGAAAAGAGATAGTCCAAAAGATTAAAGAAGCCAAAGAACAAGGTGATCTTTCTGAAAATGCCGAATACAGCGATGCCAAGGATGAACAAGCATTTGTGGAAGGAAGAATTTTAGAACTAGATTCCCTTGTAAAAAATGCGTTGATTATTGGTAAGGGTATGGCAAAAAGCGATGAAGTTACCATAGGCGCATCATTTGTCGTAGAGCATGAAGGGAAGAAAAGTCAGTTCACGCTTGTAGGTCCTACAGAAGCAAATCCTGCCCAAGGTCGTATTTCATATGAATCACCTCTTGGAAAAGGATTTTTAGGAAAAAAAACAGGTGACATTGTAGAGATTAAAGTTCCCCGAGGCACCATGAATTACAAAATTAAAGAAATCTGCTAACATTGGGATATGTTACAGACAGAACATGAGGTACGAAAAGAGAAACTGAGTCGTCTTCAGAGTCAGGAGATTAATCCGTATCCTTCGCGCGTGACACGTACGCATACTATTAAAGAATTTTTTGATGCATTTTCTTCATTAGAAAAAGGTAAGGTAGTTGTCGTGGGTCGTATTCGCGCATTACGTACGCATGGAGGATCAGTATTTGTGGATATACACGATGGCACGGGAAAGGTGCAAGTGTATATAAAGCAAGATGAGATAGGGGATACAGAGTATTCTTTTTTCTCTGAGTATGTTGATATAGGGGACTTTGTAGAAGTGGAAGGTACTGCGTTTACTACCCATAAAGGGCAACAATCACTCTTAGTCACGCATATTCATTTACTTACAAAATCACTTCGTCCTTTGCCTGAAAAATGGCATGGACTGAAGGATACAGAGACACGGTTACGAAAAAGGTATCTTGATTTACTTGCGAATGACGAAGTACGTGAGGTATTTGTCGCTCGTTCCAAGCTTATCTCACATATGCGTTCATTCATGGATAGCCATGGATTTCTTGAAGTAGAAACACCTGTGTTAGAAGATACCCCAGGAGGTGCAGAAGCCCTTCCTTTTGTTACTCACCATAATGCATTAGGTCGTGATTTTTATCTTCGTATTTCATTAGAGTTACACCTTAAACGGTTACTCGTGGGTGGGTTTGAACGTGTGTATGAAATAGGCAAGGTATTTCGTAATGAGGGCATAGATAGGGAACATTTACAAGAATTCACTGAAATGGAGTTCTATTGGGCGTATCAAGACTATGAAGGTCTTATGACGTTTACGGAAAAACTGTATCTCCATCTTTTAGAATCAGCATACAACCGAGAGTACATCATGGTGGAGGGGGAGCGTATTGAATTCAAAGGTCCTTGGCCACGTATAGACTATTACAAGTTGTTCAAAGAGCATACAGGCATAGATCTTAATGGCCTTGATGAAGCTACGTTGAAAGAAAAGGTGAAGAAATTGAATGTGCGAGAGGTGGATCTTAATGTAGGTCTTGGCAGAATCATTGACCAGGTGTATAAACGGATGTGTAGGCCACATATCAAAGGACCCGCATTTTTAATCAACCATCCTCTCGTGCTTTCTCCTCTTGCAAAACAAAAAAAGGATTCACCGTCCCAGGTAGAGCGTTTTCAGGTGTTAATTGCAGGGAGTGAAGTAGGAAATGCGTTTTCAGAATTAAATGATCCTCTTGATCAACGAAAACGATTTGAGGAACAAATGGGATTGCGTGATAAAGGTGATAAAGAAGCCCAAATGCTTGATGAAGATTTTCTTGAAGCATTGGAATATGGTATGCCTCCTGCCGCGGGATTTGGTGTAGGTATTGATCGTCTTGTGATGTTGTTTTCAGGGGTTGAGTCCATACGTGAAACAGTCATATTTCCTCAAATGAGATAATCTATGTTAGATATTGACTACATACGAGAGAATAAAGAAATTGTTGCCCAGGCAGTACGTGAGAAAAAGGGCAAGGTTAGTATTGATGAACTTCTTGATGTTGATAAAGAGCATAATGATCTTCAACGACTCATTGATGAATTAGGTAGACAAAAAAATGAAGCTGCAAAAGCTCATAATGTTGAAGAGGGGACAAAGGTGAAACAGGCATTTAAAGAGGCAATAGAACGTTATAATGAAGTGCATGCCCGATTTATTACTCTCATGGAGAAAGTGCCAAGTATTCCTAGTGATGATACGCCACGTGGAGACGATGAGGATGATAATCAGGTCATACGAGAAGTAGGCGAGAAACCGACCTTTTCATTCACTCCTAAAGAACATTGGGAGCTTGGGAAAGCTCTTGATGTCATAGATAGTGAGAATGCGGCATTAATATCTGGTTCACGATTCACGTTTTTGAAAGGCACATTAGCTCGTCTTGAGTTCGCGATTGTGCAGTATGTATTTGATACGCTTTGTAATGAAGAAATCCTTAAATCCATTATTGATTCTAAAGGCTTGAATATCTCGTCTAAGCCCTTTGTGCCTGTAGTGCCCCCTGTACTCATTCGCCCTGAAGTAATGCAACGTATGGGCCGTTTAGAGCCTCGAGAAGAGCGTTACCATATTAATGAAGATGATTTGTACCTTGTAGGAAGCGCGGAGCACGCGCTTGGGCCATTACATATGGATCAACTTTTAGAAGAAAAAGATCTTCCTTTACGGTATATTGGGTTTTCTACTGCATTTCGTAGAGAAGCAGGCGCGTATGGCAAAGACGTAAAAGGAATACTTAGGGTGCATCAATTTGATAAGTTAGAAATGGAAAGTTTTACCTTACCCGAAGATTCTACAAGTGAGCAAGATTTAATTGTGGGTCTTCAGGAATATATGGTGAGTGCGCTTGGGTTGCCGTATCAAGTTATGGCGATTTGTACGGGTGATATGGGAGCTCCTGATATACGGCAGATAGATATAAACACATGGATGCCAGGTCAAAATAGGTACCGAGAAACTCATACGTCTGACTTAATGGGAGACTTTCAAGCACGTCGATTACATACACGCGTAAAACGAGTTTCAGGACACACTCAATTTGTGCATATGAATGACGCGACCGCGTTTGCGATTGGTCGTATTCTTATTGCAATTATGGAGAACTATCAGCAAGAAGAGGGGAGTGTCCTTATTCCTAAGATTCTTCAGCCTTATTGTGGTGGTCTTACTCGCATTACTTCACCCTCATGATTCGACGAGGCGAATATGGATCTCGATTCAAGAATTCGTATGAACCTCTCCCTCAAGAACATCAATTTTTACCACGTGAGAGAGGGGAGTGGGTCACCTTGATTCTTAAGAATAGAATAGCGCAATTAATCATTATATGTGTCGTATTAGTACTGGGGTACACTTCCCTTGTTTCACGTTTTTTTAAAGTGAACAATTTTATTGTTCAGGGTACAATTATCTCAGATGCATCAAGCATTAAGTTACTTGCAGAGTCACGAGTAGATAAGAGGCGATTTATTGTGTTTAAAGAGTCTTCATTATTATTTTATTCTCGTAAAGGTTTAGAAAATGATATTTTAAAAAAGTACCCTGTGCAAGGTGTGGTGGTCACGCGTGATTTTCCTCATACAGTAGTAGTCACAATACAAGAAGTGTCTCCTGTAGTCATTGCGAATGTCACTATGGTGCCGGTGGTAAGTACCTCTACCGCATTGTTGCTTGAGGAGAACGGCTCATCAGGAGCCACACTCACTAAAGAAGCTATTGCAACCACGTCACTGAGCCTTTTAGTGAGTAATGAGGGGAGAATTATAAAGAAGATTGAAGGTGAAGATTATACGCATTATGCAGTTGCAACTATAGATATGACGATTCATCATGGGATAGAAGGTGTCAAAGGAGAGGTTATTCTTAACCCACAGGTCATGTCTTTCATCCTTGGGGTAGATACAGCATGGAAAGACAAAATGAAGCTCACAGTTGATAGGTATAGGTATGATGACACAAAACCAGGTGAGATAGGTATACAAGTAGGGGAGGGTTGGGTTGCGATATTATCTCGACTTAATTCCATTACTGATCAGTTGTATACCCTACAAGTAGTATTGAACGAAAAATTTGCTGCACCACAGAGTAGAAAAGCGATACAGTACATAGATCTTAAGATTCCCGATAAAGTGTATTGGAAGTAGGATAGACTATCTTTTTTATCCCTTTAATCCTTAAAAGCTATTATTAAGGGTCGCATAATATACATTGTACGACGCTTACACTCATAGAATAGCACACTCCCCTTGCGGGATTTTTCTTTTTTAGGAACATCCTCTTTTTTTAAAATGTGTGTGAAATGTTACATTATTTTCTTAGAGATTTATATCTCTTCCCTACTTTTATGTGGCCATACTCTCCTCAATTCATGCTGTTCCTTATATATATTTAACCGAATATAAACCGAACAAAGAAAAACGAGAGGTTTTGATACCTCTCGTGGTTTATTAGTGGAGTATGCTGTTTATAGCTCCCAGTCTCCTATGAAAGGGTTTCTCCCCCCCTGGTTGCGTTTTTACGTAGCTATACCCTACTAAAAGTATAGATACTCGTGACGATACGACTGCGAGTAACAATTGAGTGATGACAAAGTACGTCACGTGGGGCGGTTCTTCTCTTGGAAACGTCGCAAAGAGGAAGCCATACGCAGTAAAGAGTATTATAGACGTAAGTCCGCTTACCACTACTATCCGTATAACTGCCTTGAGAGGATGAACATAGCGAGTTTTTTGCACAGTCCCTCCTCCTAAGATCACACGTAGTACGTCAAGTCCAATCAAGGTGAGGAGGACCACTATGACGTACGCTGAGAATGCGTTTATAACATTCATATAATCTCCTTTGTGTGTGTATTCTATCGGTGCTGCCATCCACCTTGTTGCGTTTCCCTGTCTTCTTTCTTATGAGTGAAGCCACGTCCGTAGAGATACAAGTAGACCGTGAGTGTCCCCTGCCCTATCGCGCTTAATATATGGTCGAAAAAAGTTCTTATTGAAAAAACTTCAAAGGTGATCATAGCACTCAATGTGCATACTGCGAGTATGCTGGATACAACGCACGCAACGCTCGTGAGAGTGATTGTTATAAGCCAAGGAACCGAGAAACGAAGAAGAATTCCTCCTGTATGCGTGTCTCTTTCCATGAGTATCAGGATCGTGTGGGTGATTCTCATATACGCAACATGCACGATCGCTATAAGTATCGTCAGTATTGATACAGTAAGAGAGAAGAAGTGCAACACATTCCAAGGCATGTACTCCTCCTATTATTCAAGTATCCCCAGGCCTTCAGATGCAGTGGCAGCCCGACTCCCCAGTATATCGTTGCGATTACTGAGGTAACGAACATTAACACTAGTACCGTTCCTTGTAGTTCAGTCCACGAGGATAGAAGCGATATAACTGCTAACACGACCGAGGACAAGAAGTATACAAGAAAAAACACTACATACACACCTGTTCTCATATATGATCCTCGTACTGTTTTCACACTTCTGTTGTGGTACAAGAGACTCGCAATAGTTGTTAGAATATACAACGTATATCCTATAGAGAGCATCTCCCCCTCCTTATATGGGTATCTCGTTATCAATCCGTTGATGATGACATTATTTCATCTAATGTTTTTGTGGGATCTGCATACCTATACCCTTCTGAGTAGAAATACATATGTCCCGCAATAAGATACAGCGAGAGTGTAAATAAATACTCCTTCCCTATTGCACATAACCCATATACCACGTTGTTGTCAGATATTATTTGATGATATATTTCTGATCCAAGTGGAATGAGTGAATACACCAAAATCACAATCGCACATAGACGCGCTATCTCCTCTTTGTAGTAATGAATCTTTTTTTTCGGCGTGGGATAGCGAATAATGGGCAACTTTTGTTCAGCAATACGAGCAAGCTCTACCAAGGTTGCGATGATAACTCCCAGCGAAAATACTACCTTTAGAAGTGGCTGCATACTCCCCTCCCCTGCTGAAAATCTTGATTTTCAAGTTACGGACAATGCTTAAACTATACTATTTTCTATGAATTTGTCAATTAAGGCAAATAGTCTTCAGGATTCACGGGAATACCATTCACACGTACTTCAAAATGAAGGTGAGCTCCGGTCGTAAGCCTACCCGCTCCCCTAGTACCAGGTAATGCGCCTGAACACCCTATAGTTTCACCTTGTACTACAAATTGATCTTCTTTTACCAGTATGCAACTTACATGGCCATACACGGTTGAAATACCATCTGCATGGATAAGGGAGATGTAGCTGTAACCATACCCCGCGTCTTTTGCGCGTGACACATATCCCGAAGCTGCGGCATGTATAGGGGTTCCTTGTGGTGTACGAATATCGATCGCGGGATGTTCAAATACATTTCTAAAAGGATAATCAGGATCATGAAAATGCGCGGTTATATAGTGTGAAGGAATGGGCCATATGAGTTTTTGCCCTCTGAAATTATTAAGATTATTATTCCCCTGTTTCGCGAGTTTGGCACGTAATATTTTTTCAAGAGATACGATATCATTGTTGGCTTGGCTTTGTTCCGCTCTCATTGATTCTAGAAGCGTGGCGTATTTTTTTTCATCAGATTTTGTTTGATCAAGAAGAGACGCTTTTACCACTTTGTTTCCTTCCATCACCACCTGACTTGTTTTTAAACCTTGCACTAAATCCTCAAGACTTGATTTTTTATCAGTGAGTGATTTATTCTCCAACTCTAACCTCTCTTTAAGAAGTTTCACTTGTGTGAGCGATTTTTTAAGATCAGTTTGTATGTCTTGAAGAAATCGTTCTTGGTTATAGAAAGTGGAAAGTGAGTCATCACTTAAGAGAATTTCTAAGGGTGCCTTTTGAGAATTTTGATGAATAATGCGTATGAATTCCGCGATATGTTCTTTTTGCACGGAGATATCTTTTTGTCGCTCCCCTATCTCCCTTTGTATGCCATTAATTTCTAATCCTGTTTCATCTATTTGTTGTTTTTTTAATTGAATAATGAGTTCCGCTTTTTTTATTTGATCTTCAAGTACACTAAGTTGCGTTTTTAAACTCGTAATCGCTCCCCTTTTTTGACCAAGTATACGCTCATACGCGTCAATTTGTTTGTTAATCGCGTCTATTGAATTCTGTCGGTCTTTAATTTTTTTAGTAAGTTCTTCTAATGAAAGATCAGCCGTAATATCAGCACCTGTTGAATCAGTAGCTGTGGATAGAGTGGGGACAAGTAGAAAAAGGCTCACAAGAGCCATTAATGCGCCATACCGGCGTACCATAGAGAATACCTCCATGCCTGTATTATACCAGGAATGACCGAGCAGCTTCAATGCGGTGTAGTGTATTTTTTTTACCTAATGCGAGAGCCATATCCCAAATAGGAGGAGAATTTTTTTGTCCCGAGAGCGCAACACGTACAGGCCAGAGTAGTTCTTTTTTTCCAAGACTTTCTGCATGGGTAAGAAGTACCTTCTCAAGAGACTCTCGTGTCCATTCTTCAAGAGTACTCCATTGTTCTTTGCATATATCTAACGCGCGTACTGTCATGTCTTTGTCTGATCCAGGTGGTATGAGAAGAGATGCGTCGTATGAGGGTGTTGGTGAAAACATAAAGGACCATTCATCACTGAATATATCACTCCATTTTTGAATGCGTTCACGAAGTACAGGCACGAGCGCGTCCCAACTCTCAATAGTTACTTCTTTGTTATTTTTTTGTATAAATTCTTGAAGTAAGTGGATATATTCTTTGTCAGATAGTTTTTTTAAATGCTCAGCATTAACCCACTCTAATTTTTTAGTATCAAATATGGCGGGAGACGTATGAACACGTTCTAATGAAAATGCGTGGATGAGTTCATCAAGAGTGAATATTTCTTTCTCAGTTCCAGGGTTCCATCCTAAGAGCGCGATAAAATTGAGTACTGCGTCAGGTAAATATCCTTGGGAGACTACTTCCATTGCAGAGGTCGCACCATGTCGTTTTGAAAGTTTTGTTTTGTCAGTTCCCAATATAATAGGAAGATGCGCGAATAATGGAGGGGTATATCCTAATGCAGTATATAGCATTAAATGTTTTGGAGTTGATGATATCCATTCATCACCTCGTATGACGTGGGATATGTTCATGTGATGATCATCAACCACCGATGCAAGGTGATACGTAGGAAATCCATCTGATTTTATAATCACAAAATCATCAAGAGTACTAGATTCAAAGGATATTTCTCCATGAATAAGATCATTGAACCGTAAGGTTATACCAGGCTCTACTTTGAAACGAATGACATGGGGTTCATTTTTTGCGCGTTCTGTTGCTTCTTCCCGTGCAATGTTTTTACATGTTTGGTCATATCGTGTAGGCTCTCCCTTGCTCTCTTGTTCTTTACGTACAAGATCAAGACGTTCACTACTACAAAAACAATAATACGCGCTATCGTGCGCAATAAGGTCAAGAGCAACTCCAAGATAACGATCTAAGGTATGTGATTGATAAAAAGGACCTTCGTCTATGTTGAGATGAAGAAGTTTAAGGGTCTCAATAATAATCTGATCACTCCCTGGCACTAATCGTTGTTGATCAGAATCTTCTATACGGAGTATGAACTCACCCTCATGGTGACGCGCGTACAAAAAATCATACAACGCCGTGCGTATGTTCCCTATATGAGGTGCTCCTGTAGGAGAAGGTGCGTATCTAACTCGTACGTGCATAATGAGGGAGTAAATGCTCTACAAAATAATCAGTTGCTTTTTGGGTCATTGGTTTTCTTCGTGGGTTCACGCTATAGGGTAGTCGTTCAAGAGACACCCATTGAAATGCTTTATGTACCTTGTTATCAAGTGTAATCTCTGTATCCCTACCTGTAAACTCCACAAAACATACTGTTTGTTTTTGGCCACGTAGTCCTGCTTGTAACCGAGTGTACCGACTGTTCCATGTATACGCGAAGAAATTGTTCACTTCCTCAATTATTTTAAAATTATCAGTCCCAATTTCTTCCCTGGCTTCTCGACGAGCTGCTTGTTCGTTTGTTTCCCCTTCTTCAATTCCTCCTTGGGGTAATTGCCAATCAGAATGCACTTTTCTTTTTTCTACGATAAGGACAAATTTTGGTGTTCTAAAAAGAAAGATCACCACATTCGGTCTATAATAGATAAGGCCTTTAAGACGCCACCATACCGCAAGACAAGGAAATACACATACCGCGGTTATAATCCTCCCTAGACGCGATGGTTCTTGTATGACTCGATAGAGCCACTCTAATCCCATGGTGCGCATACTTCGAGGAGCTCGTGTTCGTACTCCTGCTAAATAATCAAATGTTCCCCCTACTCCCATCGCAATTTTGGTATGTGTAAGAAGAGGTAAACTATCTTGAATCCATGTTTCTTGAAGAGGTGCGCCAAACGCCACAAATATGATGTCGGGTTTAAGTACATTAAGAATATGTATGAGCTCATGATATGACTTTCCCCTTTCTTTCGCATCATGAAGCCCTTCGGTTGCTCCCCGAATCACAAGATGAGGGAATTTCTTTTTTAAGGTATCTGCTGCTTTTTGCGCTACCTCTCCCCTACCTCCCAAAAGAAAGACACTTTTTTGTTTTTTTTGCGCAAGTTCACATATATCCATCATGAAATCTGCACCTTGTATACGTTCTGGGATATGAAAGCCGTAGAGCGGAGCGAGTAACGAAAGACCTACTCCATCAGGAATAGTAAGATCCCCCTTATTCAGGGTTTTAAGAAATGATCTATCCTTGTACGCGCGTACAAGGAATTCGGGATTGGGGGTAAATATACTGTAGTGACCTTTACTTGAGGTCATCCATGAGGCTACTTTTGATCGAGCTTCATGGCGTGTAATCGGGTCAAGGTAGACCCCCAGAATAGATGGTTTCATAGCGGTGTACCTTTAATGCAGGGAGCATACCATGCGCAACGTCTGCTATCAACCCAAAGGCATGTGCTACACTAGGTACATGAAATGGATATCTATTCTCTTACTTTGTCTATTCCTCACCCCTCTTTCAGTTAACGCCCTTACTTTCAACCCCCATCACATTATTTCGGACACTGAACTTGAAGATGTGAGCACTATGACGACTCAAGATATTCAAACGTTCCTTTTAAGCCGAGGAAGCTATCTTAGCCAGTATACAGAAAAAGTTGATGGCATCACTACACCAGCCTCCCAGATTATATCTGACGTGGCACACACATATTCACTCAATCCTCAATTTTTACTTACCATGCTTCAAAAAGAACAAAGTCTTGTAAGCGCGTCTCATCCTTCTCAAGATCAATTAGATTGGGCCATGGGATTTGGAGTATGTGATTCATGTTCAAAATCAGATTCTCGCCTTCTAGGAGTCAAAGGGTTCGCGTCTCAAGTGAACTCCGCAGCAGAGCAAGTACGATCAAACTATTTACGAGATCTTGCGTCAAAAGGATATACGTTAAGTGGATGGGGTCCTGGTATTTCTAAATTTACGGTTGATGGTATCCAGGTCACTCCTGCGAATCGAGCAACCGCGGTATTGTATACGTATAATCCGTATCAAGGGAATACAGAAGTACGTGGAGTAAGTGTCGGCGCTAATTTTAATTTTTGGAAATTATGGCAAACTTTTTTCGCGCGATTGTATCCTGATGGCACAATTGTACAAGATGAATCAGGAGGGTCTTTGTATATATTGCAAGACGGAAAACGTCGGCTCTTCACCTCCATGTCAGTATTTCTTTCTTCCTATTCCCCTTCTCAAATTGTGGCAGTATCAAAAGCTGATTTAGAAAAGTATCCTCTAGGCACCCCCATTAAATTCGCGCAATATTCCCTTCTTCGTGTACCCAAAGGTACGGTGTATCTTCTTGTGGGAGATATGCTCCGTGGCATAGTATCTCGGGAAGTATTCAGAGTACTTGGTTTTAATCCTGATGAAGTGATTTCAGTGTCTGACGCAGATGTGCAGGGATATACCAAAGGCGAACTTATTACCCTCAAGACTGCGTATCCTCAAGGAGCGCTTGTACAATCTAATAAAACAAGCCCTGTGTATTATGTAAAAAATGGCGTGAAACAGCGTGCTATAGATCCCTCACTTGTGAGTGCAAATTTCCCTTACAAAAAAGTATCACGAATATCTGCTAAGGAACTCGCGCGTTTTGAGGACGGTGGTCCCCTACTTCTTAATGAGGGTGTGCTAGTAAAAGGAAGCAAGAGTGAAGTATATATAGTATCGCATGGCGCGTTGCGACCTATTGCGTCAGGGAACGCATTTGAAGCTTTAGGATATCATTGGGAGAATGTGCGTACGGTGCGTGACAGTGTGCTTGCCCTACATCTCCGAGGAGAGAATGTGGATATAGTGCCGGAACAGTATACGATTACGACCACAAGTATTTCTGCGTTAGTCCCCTAGTTTTTTTCTCCACATGCCGTACACTATGAGGTCACCCCTATGAGTATACTACACGTCATACCATTAAAGCGTTTGCCATTTGGAAAGACCTTTTTTGAGTATGCATGTCCAAAGGAGCATGAGGCTCTAGTACGCGTAGGCTCTTTCGTGGAATTACCGTGGAGAAAGGGACGAATATGGGGAGTGGTATGGCGTATACATCAGGAGTCTACGTATTCAGGGACAGTGAAAAGTGTTACCGCTGTAGCCTCTTACTTTTACGTACCTGAAGATATTCTTGTGGTTATCATGGAATTACATCCCTTATGGGCTACCTCTCCTTCAACCGCGCTTCTCCTCGTCGTACCACAATTACCTAAGAAAATTGCGACATTCATACGTATCTACGAGGACGCGCAGCCCATAGTAGTAAATAGCGTCACTCCTCATTCCTTCTCAGTACCCTCGTCATGGAGTAGTATACTTACTCGCTCACTACGAAGTGTAGTCGCGTCATCCATTCCCCTGTATATTCAATCATACAGTCCACGATTTAGACGTGCGCTCCTTCTTGCACAGGTGAAATATGCATATGATAGAAAAAAAACATATATTCTCGTGTGTCCTTCCCTACGTCATCTGCATGACCTACTCCCCTACCTTGTAGAAGTGGTTCCTATGGAACATATCATATTCAACCCCACGTCTCTTTCTGAGTACGCGAGTGTGTTAAAAAAACAGGCCGAAGGTACACCCTTGTTAGTTCTAGGTTTGCGTTCTGTGGTGTGGGCGCCTGTGCGTGCGGACATGTATTGTGTGGATGATGAAGATGATCCTGAGTTCAAAGAAGAAAGGCACCCTCACTATACCTCGTCGCAAGTGGCATGCGCGAGAGCTCGTGCTTCAGGAGGACATGCCCTTATCATGGGGAGTATGCGGACACTTAGTACTTCATACGCAATTCGTAATGGTACTATGCGCTATGACGCTCCCCTACTTCCTTTACGTGACAGCGTGTCTACAACATATGTGTCTCTTCGTGATGAACGAGTAGGAGGCAATATGTCCTACATTTCTGGAGAACTTGAGCGTGTCATGAATGACGCACTTTCCAAGGGTGAATCAGTAGTGCTGTATCATAATCGTAAAGGATGGGGCAAGAGGTATGTATGTGTCACGTGTCATGCTGACTCATATGAACCTTCATCTGATATATGCCCTTTTTGTAAAACAAAGGGTTTACGTGCGAAGTCTGTGGGGACCGCGCGTCTTGATGCGTGGGTGAAGAATAGATTCTCCTCTGTCCCTATTCTACGTATAGAGGGCGGGACGCATGACATGAAAATAGCTATACCTAAGGGATCTATTATTATTGCGACACAGTCTTTGTTTTCATTCCCTCCTCTTTCATTTCATGAATTTGGATCATCAATTGGTGTGGTCGCAATTATCGCCTTAGAGAATAATTTTAGTGCCGTTGATTATACAAAAAATGAAGCGCAGGCGCTTCTTGTCTCCCGTATGCAATCATGGGCAACGGGAGTAGGTGCGAAAGAATATATAGTGCAACATTGGGGTGATACGACCTACAACGAAGAGGAAGAGATACAATGGAGAATTAAATTGGGACTTCCTTTGTAGTGTGTAAGGGTAGTTCTTGTTCTTCTTTACGTATCTTAGGAGTGACATTAAATCCTAGATATTTGCCGAGCATAAGCCTGGTTTGCGCGTCTATCGCGGGTATGGATCCAAATATGATGGTGGTAAGAGGAAATAATATCCATTGAAATACAAGAGGCACGTACTGCCATTTGCTGACATCTTTTGGTTTTTTAGGAAGTAATATCATGCTTAATATTGCGGTACACAGTAATCCTGCCATAGCAACTTGCATTAAACGCTCTAATACAAAGGGAGCATTTTGTGCAAGCACGGTTTCTCTCTCCCCTTGTCTCGCGAAATAGAAAGGAAGACGTCCTAAGATGAGAATCAGGACCGGAGCAGTTGCCCATGAATACATGCCTTCAGTAAGATTAAAAAAGTAGTACAGTTTTTTTAAACGAGGTATCATTTTGTTTTTTGAAAAATACCACACCATATACGGGAAATGTTCCACTCCCCATGCCCACCTCTGTTGTTGCCTATACAATGCGCGTATACTCCCCCATAACGTATCACTTTGTACCGTATCCATAGATACGGATACGAATAACGGCGTGACGGTATAATCACCATTGAAATGTATGAAGCATTGTAAAAAAATACGAGAATCTTCCGTCACAATATCCTTTTGCCATAATCCCACTTCAACAAGCGTTTTAAAACTCATACTATGAGAGGAGAATGTGAATAACCGTTCAGGACGAGAGAGTTCAGTAAGAAGCCAAAACGTGGTAGACGCGGATACAATACGCGTAATTGCGTTTGATTTCCAAAGATTGTTGTTGAAAAACGCAATAGGTTGATAGGACGTTCTATGGGGCTTAGGGCTTGTAAGAAATTTGTAGGTAAGATACGCAAAGTACTGACGATCCACGCACGTATCAACATCAAACGTGGATACAATAATGTTTTCATACGGTATCCTCTCTTTGTCTATATATATTTCTCGTATATGCGTCACTGCCCAACATGAGTTAGTTCCTTTACCCGCAAGTTCCCCAGGTATACCCCGAGGATGCACCGCGTACGTGATGTGCATGAAGTGATGCCCATAACGACGTATAATCTCTTCGGCAACTGATGATCCATGTTCTTTGTCACCTTCTTCAACCCCAATCACCACCATCATGTGAGTAAGTTGATACTCACTCGCGATAAGACTTTCAAACGTGGTGACAAGCACGTCAAGAGGTTCTTTGTAGGTAGGAAGTACCACGAGATGACGAATGCGTTCCCATCCATGTAGTTCTTTCACTTTAGGAAGCCAATGTAGTTTTGATTCCCTTTTGTACACTCTGAAAGAATGAAAAAGGTACACAATCCAATACGTGACTTTTACAAGCCAATAGAAATCAAAAATGAGTATGACGTAAATTGCCCATAAAGGACGTATGACGGAAAGAATGATTGCGCCTAAAAGTGTCGCCCATACCAGAGCTCCAGGTATCATTTCTAGAAATCGATATCCACGAATTTTAGACAGTTCAGGCATAGATAGTTAGATATACGATGGCAGATTTTGAGTGAAATTGCAACTGTTTTGGATAGCATAAATAAAAGAGTCCGGGGGCAGTATGCCGAGCCGGACTTGATATATTATGTTATTTTTTTGTGTTTTGGCGTAGAGAGAGATAGAAACACTCTAAGGTTTTCAATCGGTTATTATTACTTAGTTGCCGTCTGTGGGTCTGCATGGTAAAAAGTAAAGTAACAAATACGCTCTCTCACAATTGAATTAGTGCGAGGTATACCCAGGGGGCTTTCATGACTCTTACGGAAGTACTACGCCAAGGTAGTCGGTTTTGTGGCCTTGTTGTTAAGAACTCAAAAGGTGATGATAAAAGTATAGAAGTAACGAATGCCCGTATTGATGGTGTCGTGGTGATGAGAGATGATTTTCTGGAATCTATTTTGTCGTCCTATTATGTGATGAATTCAAATATAGTACCCAATGATCTTTTAGGTGTAGGAATGTTCAACACGGGTATTGTGAAACGGGAGAAAGAGCGCGTCGTGAGTATTGATGGTGTTCTTGTAAGTGAGGGGTTACTACTCCTTCACTTTTTACGAAGTGTACAGGATATCTTTGTGCAATGGTCAGAAAAAAAAGAAGAATTTTCAAACACATTGACGTACATACATACTACCGTGCGACAAAAGCATGGTATCCATTATTGGACAGAACCTAAAGGTGTGCCCCCGCGTCAAAGACTTGATGCAATCCCCTCAGTTCCCCTATTAGATGTGATGGATTATTACATTGCCGAACTAGAGAGTATACGGAATTCAGATGCGCATGCGTTGAAGTTAGAAATACAAAAATTTCAGCAAGGTATTTTTCCGTTCGTAGGGTTAGTGAATGATATAAAAACGTATGATTCACTTGTGTATCGGGAACGAGTCCCCTATTTTTATGAGGATATGCTTATTGTTTCAAGTGTGACGCATATGTATAACATAATTAAGTTTTACATTCCCTCCCAAGATCTGGAAACTGCGTTACCAGGATACAGACATATTCAAGCTACCTGCTATAACGTGGAAGTCATGAAAGGTGAACTCCCTGGTCATTATATCTGCCTTCTCCCCTCTCATGATTTGTTTATAAAAATGCGTGATGCTATTGAAGAAGATTCTCGCGCATGTGCGTTATGGGCCGAGCTTAAGAAGGGTAGACCAGGTGGTCATGCGGAAGCTGCCGCGTGGAATGCGACGAGTGGTCCTCTCAAGGAGCGAGTAATCAGAGATCTCCTCCCTCAAAGTATCACACAGGATGTGGTGGGGTTCGATGTGTTTTTTAGTGAAGGGCGTGCATCCCTCAGGCCTATTGTATCTGAGAGTCATTGTAGCGCACATAAGCACAGTATTGGGAATCTCCATGTGCATCCGTTCCCCATCAAAAGGTTGTTTATAAACTTCGGTGAATAACAAGACCAAGCCTCATACCATAATGGGGCTTTTATTTTGACATAGCGGTATTTGCGTGATATAGAGTAGGTACTAAAATGCTCACTGACAAAGGATATGCAACCCCATTCCTCGGAGAAATTCATGCATACGCTCGATGAAGTATTTGATCAGCAAGATATGTTTTGTGATGCGTTACATACAAAATCAAATGCAGGAGGTCAGCCCCCTCTTTTTGAGAAAGTATACATGGATGGCATGCTCATTATGGGAGATAGATTTCTAAGAGATCTTTTCTCCATGTATTACGGAACAAACGTGAATATTGTTCCTCATGGAGTTCCCGCAGTTGGACCCATACGTTCAGCATATATTCTGTATAGAGGTAAGAAATACCTTGCGTTATCTCAAGAGCTATTAGCCCGTGGACAGTATACGTGGCATTGCTTTCGGCAGCGTGAGGAACTGTATATGCAATGGGAGACCATATGCAAGGATAAGACTCGGGAGCTTTTTAAGATTTTAAGAGAAATGAAAGTGCTCAGTGAGCGCTATTGTCCGTCTCTAGTTCCTTCTTGGGATGAGGTACTTGCAATCATAGATTATGAAGATACAGATGAATTTCTGCCCACAAGTTTTTTGTTTGAGGTTATGAGTGATGCGTTAGCCCAACTTTCATGCTACGCAGTTGCTACTGCGCGTGACCTTGAACGTACGGTTAGACGTTTCAGCGATCAAGTACGTCCGTATATAGGGATTGGAGATCATCTTCTTAAATACAACTCTTCTGGCATACAGCAATTTAGTCCCAATTACGATCATAATAGGAAGCTCTTTGTACTTTCTGAGGTCCAGACTCTCCCAAGTCTGGTGAACATGCCCCTTCCCTCGGATAAGCTTATAGATGCGCTTCCTAGTCGTCGGTTGATACAACAGGTCATTGGACTTATGGAGTTTTACAAAGGGATTCTCCCAGGACATAGCCTTGTGTTGTTGCCACCGTTCCATAATTTTTTCTCAGAGGCTCAGAAGCTCGTAGATGAAAATGCGCGATTAGGAGAAGTATGGGAAACTCTTCGGAACAGTGAGCCGTCTATGGAAGGAATGGCAAAGTGGTGGCAAGAGACCGTGGAGTTATTCAATGATCTTGGCATAAAGATTCTTCCTGATATTCTTGCGAATAGAGTGGTAGGAATTGATGTCTTTTTCCAGGTTGAGACTAATTCAGCGCATATCCGTCCCATAGTCTCGAACGCTCATTTTTTAAAAAGTAAAATACGGATGAAGAACCAAATCAATTTCCCACTTCAGGGAGTCCTTCTTGGTATATGAATAATAGCCTCATAGCGATATGAGGCTATTATTTTTGACGCATTTCTGTATACATGTTAAAAGGACTTATACGTACTACGTTCACTGACAAGCTATTATATATTCCTATCATGAGGATATCCCTATGGACATTGATGAGGTGTATGAGAGTCGTCATCGTCTCTGTGATTTTGTGATGGAGAGTTCAGACGCTTTTCCAGGAGTCCCTCCGCTTGCTGCTGTCGAAGTTGATGGGGTGATAGTGATAAAAGATGAGGTGGCGCACGAGTTGTTAGCGACATATTATGTGTCCAATACTCATATCGTTCCTCATGGGCTCCCCGGCGTGGGTATATTCAGTGTGACGCGAGACAAAGACGAGGGGGTTGAGTGTCTTGTTATTGACGGAGACGCGCTGACCTCGGGCATAATCCTCCTTCATCAATTACGTAGGTATGAAGATCTATTCATCACATGGTCCGACCAAAGAGCTACATTCCTTACCCAGGCTCGTGCTATCCATGAACATTGGAGACGACTGAGGAATGCATCGAAAAAAGAGGAGGTGAAAGGCTCTGAAAGACTCTATCATTATACTCCATCGAGATTGCTTCTTGAGACGCTTCCTTGTGAGGAAGATTTTTCCTTGCTTGATCGTATGAGTGCGTCATTGAGATCTCATGTGAGTGATTCCGAGATTGATCTACTATGTCGTACTATTCGGGAGCATCATAAGAATGTAGCCCCCTACCTAGTAATCGAAAAGGCTCTTAAGGAGCTCGATCCTGATGTATTAAAATTTGCTTCCCCCTACCTCACTTTCGAAAAGATACTTCTTATGGATCATTTGTTGGATCCACACGAAGTGATCCACGTGCTACCCCCTTCTGATAATCTTTTACTTGCCTTACCTGGAATAGCCGCGCTTGAGGCTACACGAAAAAACGTGGAATTGTCGCAAGGCGCTCTTCCCGGTCATCGTATCTCGTTATTGCCCAGTAAGGAGATACTGGATACAATACAACATTTAGTGGATGCTGATGCATTTTTTCATACAACGTGGAAGCGATTGAATGTATCCACTCTTGAGGGAGATGTGGCTCAGGAATGGTACAACGCAACTCTTAGACTTAAAGAAAAAGTGGTCGCGCGTATGGTTGCACCCTATATTGCACACAATGTCTTAGGCTTTGATACGTTTGTCCGCATTGAAGAGAATGATGTGCTTCTTAGGCCTATTGTTTCTGAGACGCATCTTTCAATGTATGGTGCGCGGTTACAAGACATACATGTGATGAGACTCCCTTTTTCTAACGTATTTGTGGATATAAGCGCCGATGAAGATGAGTGATAACTAGGTCCCTATAGAGATATAGGGATTTTTAATTAAAAATGGGAGAGTCATAATAGACTCTCCCATTGCGTTATTCAGTTCCTTCCCATGGTAGATAATCAGATTCCCCCTCCAGTTCTTTTTCTGCTACCTGAAGGGCTTCCACCATCTCATGGTATAAAATCATGTGCTTCTCGAGATAGGGAAGGTAATACCGGTATGTTTCTTCTATCTTTGCTCTTCTTTTCTCAACATTAAATATTTTCAACGTCCATATGTTATGGAGCCTATCAGGCGCCTTCTCAATCCAGAATTCTCGTGGTGCTCCTGGAAAACGTCGATAGTACGCGAGGTGACGTTCGCTCTTTTCTGGGTATTCAATGACTGAGGGCATGGTCATGTAATCAACAAGCCTACCCACGTCCTTTCCGAATTCTCTTGAGACTCTTACAATGGGCCACTCATCAGGAAAATCCTCAGTTATATCATGAAGGAGTTCAGCCATGATGAGTCGAGGATCAGTGACCCTCAAAATATCGATCATGATAAGTGCTGCTGATCGAAGGTGTTCAAAGTACCCATCACCGTCCGCGCGTATCTTTTCTTTGAACGTTGTTTCTGCTGTATCATACGCACGCTCTATATCAATGTATCGAGTATCACTTCTTGGATAGATAAGCGCGATTCTCTTGAAGAAACTTTCACGGTTCTCTGATCCCGTAGGAGATTTAAGGTACGCAAAACGATCGGACATCGTAGTCCCCTTTCTCAATTGTTGAAGTACGTTTTAGATATTTGTATGAGTAAGGAGACTTTACTTACTTTTTAATAAAATGTCAATATTTTTTGAAGTTATAAAAAACCCGGTCACTTTCGTGATCCGGGTAGGGTTTACCGCATTGCGGACAGGACCTCATTTTCTGAGGCGTCCCATTTTTTTCGTTCAAGCACCGAGCGTTCTCTCCGGGCATCCTCATTCGCGATCATGACGCTCAAATATCTACTAATTGACTCATCTTTTCTTCCAAATTGATCCAGCATCATTTTCGCCGCATCATACGATTGCTCTGTGTACGCATCGAATCGCGGACCGTGCGCGCGGTAGTGTAAGACTTGTTTCGCAAGTCTATACCTAAGGTGCGCGTATTTTTTACCTTTAAGGGCATTAAGCATCACCCCAACATCTCTGTTGAGAAAAATGTATCTCTCCTCAATATGAGGGAGATCAAGGATAAATTCTATCTGGGATGCGTACAACCCAAGACTGTATCGCGCGTATCCATGCTGAGTATGCGCACGGTATAAATGAAGAGCGTTCTCCCATTCACACCGAGGTATGACCCCCTCATATGCCTCGCGAACCACTTCCCGCATCTTATCATCTGCTTTTTTCTTCCATTTTTCAGGTATCCTATTAGTGAGAAGTAGTGCATTGAACGGATTATACCCCGAGCGAGCAAACTGTGTTTTAAAGGGTATTGGGTCGTTGAGAGGGTAGAGATCAAATATACTCTGTGCGCGGTCATCATTTTCAGGAAGTATTCTAAGGGCTTCACACGCGTACACAATATAGGTCTCCATTGCGTAGTGCATGTTCTCGTCGTACTCCTCAGCTAACTCTGATGCTTTCATGCATATTTCTAGTAGCCCAAGCGCATAGTCAAAGAGCTTTGTTGAGGTGTTGCTTTGTAACAACACAAGGTTAATCTTATCTGCTGAAAGGAAGTGTCTTCCCCATGTTTCACCTTTCCAGGTGAAGGGAAGAAATTCAAAACATGGGGCAAATCGGATTGAAAGAGCTCGTGCTTTGAACTCATCTCTTACGTCGCTCTCAATGAGCTTTAATAAATCTCCTTTTGCGCGATATGTGTGCGTAACCCACGCGTCCCATGCTCCATCGTGTTGCGATACCATCTGTTGATTAAGATCAAAATATTCAGTAAGCCAATCTCGTACTTCATAGACATAGGTATCTCTTCGTATATCAGACGCCGTATGTATGTGCACGGTGTAATCCTTTCATTGGAGGTTGTGTGTTCTCGTCGCGTGTCGGCTTGTAAAATTCCGTAATTTTTTCAAGCCATTTTCGGTTAATCTGTTTCCCTACATCAATCCACGCTTCATAATAGATATGAGATGATTCTCCGAACTCAATTCCATTATTCACAAGTGGTTCTATAATTTCTTGGCACGTACGTGCCCACGCGAATGCCTCCATGGTAGTAAGATTTGCATCTGAGGGAATGTGAGGGATCGGATGATCATGATCAATCGTATGATCAATTATGAGATAATTCATTTCGTGGGCCATACATATAAGGAGATCTGCTTCGAATACTTCTTTTCCTACCTCATTGTAATCTTCCATCCACAAGGGAATATACAATGTTATTGTTGGTTTCCCCTCCTGTATACGTGAATGTGCCCCAATCGTTGGACCCCACGAGGAGCTATTGACACTCAGATCTATTTCGTAGGGAGTTTGAAACGTCTGATCAAACTCAGTACGATGATCTGTATAGAGCTTATTCATGACGCGATTATGATACGTCCCCCCTATAAAAGCCTGGAGTACGGGAATCATGTGTTCATTGGCGAATTGGGCAGCTTTGATGCTATCGGTATTCGCAACGGTATCTGCCTCTTTGGGATACATTGAATCAATCTTGGACATAGACGAATACAGCGCATATACGCTGAAAACGAGCATGACCAAGGCTGAAATACCGACACCTCTCCATACAGGAAAAGGACGTCGCTCACTTTTTACTTCCTCGTTATCCATACTGTTCTCCTATGGGTTAACGTATATTTTCAAGTTACCAATTATCAACAGTTATAAGTACCATATTTATATGATATGGTCAAATATTTTAAAAGTAGACTCAGGAAGCCTTTATGAAGAAATGCGTACTATACTTTCAACTACTTCAGGAAGCTCTACGCACGAATCTTCTTTATCGATGGGTCCTGAGAAGTGTCCCGCGTTATGTTTCACAATGAGCTCAGCTCCTAGATGTTCCTTAAGAAAATCTCCATGATGTAAAGGTACGTAAGGATCATTATCAGAATGTATAAGGACAAAATGATTCGCTCTTTCTTTTATTCTTTCAAAAGGAATATCAGTAGTGAAGAAATTGTCTAATTCTTTAAATCCAAGATTGTCAGTATATCCTGCGACAAGTACTGCACCCCCAATTTTCTCACCATGATGTAGTGATTCAAGATAACGAAGTATGGTAATGCACCCCACGCTGTGCCCTACAAGGTAGGTATCTTGGTCAGGTATTCCTATTACTTCTTTAAGTATGGGTAACCATTTAGAAAGATCAGGAGTGTCTGTATCAGGGAATGCAGGAACATGCACCTGAAATCCTTGTAATTCAAGTTCTTTTTTTACATAAGGATACCAACAGTAGTCTGGGTATCCGTCCCAACAATGGACTATAATAACTCGTTTCATTATTTTTTTAGTTTTTTTCTATTCTCAGAATTTTTTAGAAAGCTTCTTTTTGTTACTATAGATCTTCCTAAGCGTTCTTCCAACTTTTTTCTTGCTCCACCTGCAATATCACCTCCTGCTTTTGCGTCACTTTTGAGTTTTGTGGTACCTTTTGAATTTTCGGTGCGATGAATTTCAGTGGTAGCACGCTCACCAAGCATATTGAAAATGAGCTCAAAATCATCCATGTGGTCACGCAAGTTTTCTTTTTTTAACCCTTTGAGTTTTTTGTACTCATTAGGCGTTACACCAAAGGTAGCTTTTGAGATTTCAGAGGTCAAAATTTCATAGTCGCTATTCTTTGCGCCTCGCTTTTTCCATTCGTCAGTAAGTTCCTCTCGGACCGCAATGCCACGTATCCTTTTTTCAATCCAATCCTCGCTGTACCCCTTTAGCTTGTAGAGCATTCTAGTTCTCTTGGTGGCTAACTCAGGGTTCTCTATCTCCTCCACTCTCTCATATCCAACTTTAGCAAGCCAACTCTTAAAAGGTTCAGCTTTAGGAGATGGAATTGATTGAATTATGCGAAAGATGCCTTCTGTATTTGCGCAGTCAGTTTCGCGCATTTTTCCATCAGGAGCTATCAATTTGAACTGTCGACAAATTGTCGACAGTTCAAATCCATCCTCTTCATTAATACGAACCTTCATTCTAAACCAGTAATCGCGGGGATTGACACTGTCCGTAAGTGCCCCTACTACATCATTAACTGAAAACCACCATTCCCCATTATAGAGGGTCCTTCTGATTTGTGCGCCCTTAAAGAGAGCAATTTTTTTATTTTCTATGAAGCTGTCTGTTCCATTATTCATATGCATTCTTTCTTATTAACGGGGAGGTTAATAATCAATTAGTATACCGCATATTTTATCCATCTGTCATCAGCACGTAGTATCTCTTAGAATAGGTAACTTACTTGTTGGCCCCCACTATTTTTAATTAAGGGGATTTAACTTCAGTTGTCTACAAATTGTAGACAACTAGGACTATCTATCGTTTCAACCTGTGACATAATGTCACGACTTCAATTGTCTATAAGAACATGGCTGCGGGGAGAGGATTCGAACCTCTGTAGAGGGCTTCAAAGGCCCTTGTCCTGCCACTAGACGACCCCGCAATAATCATACCCGTATAATGAGTAATAAGGTACGTACATAGAGTAAAATACTTCGCCTATACCCGCAAGTACCGACGCATAGCCATTGAGGTTGCTATCACGCTAAGTACACTCGTCCCTATAAACAACTTAAGCCAAAGAGATATGACATGCGCTGAGTAAAATTCACTTAATCTGAAATGGTAGGATCCGAAAAGAAGGGCTACCTGTGGATCAAGAGACGTCATAATGGGGAATAATATGAGGGCGGTAAGGATGGATGAGATAAGGACATAAAGGATGCTCTCTACCCAGAAAGGACCACGTATGAACCAATTGGTGGCTCCTACAAGTCGCATAATCCCCATCTCTTCCCTGTGGCTATAGATCGCGACTCGTAATGAGTTCATGAGCACGGACATGACTATCACCACAAATATGATTGAGATAAAGAGCGCTGCCTTTTTAATTTTACGTGCGAGGTCGGTGATGCGTTCTATGACGTGTGCACTATCTTCGTAATTTCGATATTGGATAAGGCCGGCGTATTTTTTTTGAGAATCAATATAATCAAGAATATCAGGGTAGTCTCCGGTATCTTTGGCAGTCACCATTAACGTATCTCCTAAAGGATTAGATTCTAATTCTGACAGTGATTCTATAATACTCACATCCCCTTTAAATCTATCTCGTAATTTTTCAAGAGATTCTTCTTTGGATACATAGGTCACGTCTTTTACTTTCTCAAACGCGGTAAGGTCTTGCTCTATTTTAAGAATCTGTTCCCTGCTCACTTCAGGCTTAAAATACAAACTAATATCCACTTTAGATTTCACGGCTTGTATTGCTTCATTCGTAAGCGTGTTAAGCATGTAGAGTGAGCTTAATGAGAATAACGAGAGAGTGATAATGGTAAGAGTCGTAAACGCAAGCCAAAGATTACGGGATATATTTTGAAGCGCGAATTTAAGAATTCTCCATAATGAGACAATGAGTTTCATAGAAGATATCTTCCTTTCTTTTGGTCACTTATAACCGTTCCATGTTCAAGGGTAATCACTCTTTTTTTAAGTGCGTTTACCACTTCCCTATTATGCGTAACCAATAGCACAGTTGTTCCTAAATCATTTATCTTTCTAAGAAGATCAATAGTGTCTCTGGTATTAATTGAATCAAGGTTACCCGTGGGTTCATCTGCGACTATAAGCTTGGGACGATGTACAAGCGCGCGCGCGACTACTACGCGTTGTTGCTCCCCTCCTGATAGTTGGGTAGGAAAATGATCCATTCTATGATCAAGACCTACTATTTTTAATACTTGAGGAACTATGGTATTTATTTTATCTTGCCTTTCCCCTGCTACCTCTAACGCGAAAGCCACATTTTCAAATACGGTCTTACGAGGAAGTAATTTGAAATCTTGGAAGACTACTCCTATCTGGCGTCGCAAAACGGGTATTTCATATTGCTCAATATCAGTAATATCCCAATCCCCTATAGTAATAGAACCATGGGAAGGTCGTTCTTCAGCGATAATGAGCTTAATGAGGGTTGTTTTTCCGGTTCCACTTTGTCCTACGATAGACACGAATTCCCCAGGCTCGATTTCTATATTAATGTCTTTAAGCGCGTGAAACCCTCCGTTATACACTTTTGATATTTTTTTGCAGATCACCATTATGTAGAAAGTATATCACATTCCTTTCTTTTTAAGGGTAATTTTGATAGTGTATATGGGTAAAAGATCACTATGCGGGTGTAGTTCAGTGGTAGAATGTCTGCTTCCCAAGCAGAAGATCGCCGGTTCGAGTCCGGTCACCCGCTCCAAAGATATATTATTTTACATAACATTTGTTTGACTAATGAAAAACGACGAGGGCCTATAGAGAAGCGCTCGTCGTTGCGTATTATTTCTTACTTGATTGCGTTGGTTTCTGATTTGGAATCAATGGCGATAAATAGAACCGCCCGTGAATTTCTACACCATCCTGGCCATAAACGATACGTCCCTGATCAGAGCGTAGCCAATCTCGTGGGTATCCTACAGTAAAGGTTTGACCCCACTGATTATATTTTATACCCGAGAGTTTGACTCTCGCCTCCTCCATTGCTCTTTTTATATTTGTTATTGCATAGGTCACGTCGCGACCACACGCATACAATAGGATTTGTACGGGTGCCGTAAATACATCTTCTGTATGCATGGCAGTTACATCACCCCCATAGTGGCTTACAATAAAGCCCCCCAAATCTTGCAACACTGAAAGTTGAAGATCGTTATGTGGCTTGTCTCGCGAATCAAGATCTTTGTCAAAATACCACGTGACCCCTCTTCCCTCCATAGTTGTGAGAATGGAGTCGGCAGTGACTCTTGTAAAGAGCAATTCTTTCAGTCGTTTGCGTTCTGTGAGAGGGATATCATCTCCCACAATTAAATTCAGTCCATTCCACCACCACCACACGTTTATATACTGTGGCGCTATTTCGTCAACCGCCTCCTCATCCTCGTGCGTAGCCAATGAATCCGCCAGACCGCTCTCCACTTCTTGTAAAAGAGTACGACCACGTTCCTGTGCTCGCAGGGGTTGCGCAAAGAGAAGCATGAGTGAAACAAGTGCGAATAGTACCTTACTGTAACGGTACATCATTGCCCCCTAACTCTTAGGATGAATAGTATTGTATATATACGTGATTGTAACGAACTATCCAATATTAAAGTCTATCCTTAAGATATTGTCAAGTTATTTACCGCTCTACATCGTTACACCACTCCCTTATTAGCTGGTGAGAAAACCATATATTTGCTAGAGTTATGGGGTAAAAATAAGCATGCCCGAGTGGCTCAATGGTAGAGCAAACGCATCGTAAGCGTTAGGTTGTCGGTTCAAGTCCGACCTCGGGCTCCAAGGTATAAAAAAGAGTACGTTCTAGTTTATCTAAAGACAATTTGGATTATTTAGTGGTATAGTAATATATATGAGTATAAAAAAGGGTTTCCCGCCGTCTTTACTTGTTGCCCTTATTGCACTTGTGGGAGTAGTTAGTTTTTACGCGGTTAGAAACAGGTCTCACGTTAATACCCAAATTCAAGTATCTGCTACTAATACTACATCGCAGAAGACATCTGTAGCCAAAGAGGGTACCGGTAATAAGAATGTACGTGAGGGTATACCGAACTACGTAGGAGCACTTCTTGCAGGTAAGAGCGCACCACTTCTTGATTTCGCGCAGTCTGATTATAAAGCGGCATTGAAATCTGACACACTAATTGTTTTGTATTTTTATGCAAATTGGTGCCCAATTTGTAAAGCAGAATTCCCTATGATGCAAGAAGCATTTAATGAACTCACTACCACCAAGGTAATCGGTTTTCGTGTGAACTATAATGATGATCAGACTGATAATGATGAAAAGAATTTAGCGAGAGAATTCGGTGTTGCGTATCAACACACAAAAGTATTTGTGAAAAATGGTAAAAGAATTCTTAAGTCGCCTGAGGGGTGGGATGATAAGCGTTATGATATAGAAATTAATAAAGCACGTACTCAATAGTATGATTGAAAGTCTTCTTGTGGGGGCATTTCTTGGAGGGTTGGTTTCTTTTCTTGCTCCTTGTGTGCTTCCAATTATACCTGGATTTCTTGCCTATCTCGCGGGGGCAAGTACCACTGATACTGGCTCTAAACGTAGAGAGATATTTGTAAACAGTATCTTTTTTGTCGCAGGATTTGGTATCATATTTGCCTTGCTAGGGGTGCTTTTAAATACCCTTCTTGAAGGTATCGCATATGATGTACAAATATGGCTCTCTCGTATTGGTGGTGTGATGATACTCTTCTTTGGTTTATACCTTATAGGGCTCATAAAGATACCTTTTCTTGAAAAGGAGTATAAGTTTGGGGTAAAGACTAAATTCAAATCTAGGTATGTCACTTCATTTCTCTTTGGGCTCGCATTTGCCGCTGGGTGGACACCATGCGTGGGTCCCGCGCTAGGCGTTATTCTCGGTCTTGCGGCTACAGAACCAGGATCAGCATTCATTCTTCTTCTTACGTATGCGTTAGGACTTGGCATCCCTTTTCTTATTGTGGGAGCATTTACGGGTCAAGCAACTGAGTTTATAAATCGCCACGCTACAGGTCTTAAGTATTTAAATATCATATTTGGGATTATTCTCCTTGTGCTTGGTGTGCTCATATTCACTCAAAAACTTGCATTAGTTGCTAATTTTAGTTTGCTTAACAAAGTACTTCTTAAATAAATGAATGTACCAAGACCCTTTACCCTCTTTTCTGTTATGGTGGTTATTGTATTGACTATTTATTTCATTAATGCGCATAGTGTAAAAAAGGGAGGTCAATTAAACGCAGTAACCGTCACTCCCAGGGTAGTAACTGACATAACGGGAAAGAAAGAATCCACGCCCCATAATTCTAAAGAAAAAGCTACTCGTTATGAATTAGCCAAGGAGATTACTACCCCCGATGGGTTTGTAAACACAGCTGGGGTGCCTATAACAATCAATAGTCTTATAGGTAAAAAAGTTATTCTCATTGATTTTTGGACATATAGCTGTATTAATTGTCAGAGAACAACCCCGTATCTTAATGCGTGGTATGAAAAATATAAGGATAAGGGTTTGGAAATTATCGGTGTACATACACCTGAATTTGAATTTGAAAAAGAGTATGCAAATGTGAAAACAGCCGTTGAAAAACTTGGTATACAATTTCCCGTAGTGCTTGATAATGATTATTCCACATGGACTGCGTATAAAAATCAGTATTGGCCACGGAAGTATCTTATAGATATAGATGGGTATGTGGTCTATGATCATATAGGTGAAGGTGGGTATGAAGAAACAGAAAAAAAGATTCAAGAGGCACTTACTGAACGTATGGCAGTACTTGGAGAGCAAGGGTCTATCAACCAACTTGTTACTAAAGAAATTCCTCTTCAAGAGGAAGCGACTAGCCCTGAAACCTACTTTGGTGCTACCCGTAATCATTATTTGGGAAATGGGTCACCAGGAGTCTCTGGTATTCAAAAAGGGCTTGTTATACCCTCCAAGTCTCATCTTAATGCATTGTATCTATCTGGAGATTGGGATTTTAATAATGAATTTGCGCAGAATAGTTCCAATGAGGCGAGTATTGTGTATACCTATAAGGCAAAAGATGTATTTTTTGTTGCTCAATCCGATACAGATACTGTCCTTGAAGTTCTTCGTGATGGAAAGCCTCTAGAGGGAGATCTTGGGTCGGATATTGTTACAACTAGTGAGGGAAAAACTGTCGTCACCATACGAGGCGCCAGGCTCTATAAGATAATCCAGGGAAGTACCTCAGAAACACATACCCTTAAATTTTTAATTAAAAAACCAGGGTTCAGTGCTTTCACCTTTACGTTTGGGTAAAGATTATTAATAAAGAAGGACTCTCATAGTATTACGAGAGTCCTTTCGGTTATATCACCCAATGATGCATGGCAATCTTTATGCCTGGTACAATCTTTGAAAAAAAGATCTTAGCGTTCGTTCGTTCTGGAAGGGGCATAGATGCTATTCCTACTACAAACATCTGTATAAGTTCCATCTCTCCATCTGAAGAGAATTTGTTTCTATCAAGAATCGTAAGAAGCGCGTCTCTCTTTTCTTCAAGCTCATAATAGCTTTTAAATGAAGAGCGTAAATAGTTCCTCACCCATACACCCACTTCTACTGCGTACAAAGGACCTGCATCGCTAATGATGGAGCTTGTATAAAAATTACCATATCCAAGCTCAATAAGTCTCTTATAGCAATGACGTGATTTCCTCCATTTTTCATTCTTCACTAATTGGGCCCAAATAGCATGTGCGTCATTCACCACCTTAAGTCGCTCTTCAGGGGTTGGCAGAGCAAGACACGTTCGTGCATCTTGGATGGTAGTGCCTTCAGGATAATAGTCTGAGAAATATTCGAATATATCACTCTCCTCCTTTCCGCTCTCAAACATTTTCTCTATCCGAATGCGCATCTGCTCATGGCTTGGTCCATTATGAGGGTAGTATCCTAACCTCAATTTGTCGACAAGAAGCTCTAATAGTGTACGAGAATTCTGGTAATCGTTCACATTGAATGATCGAGGAATTCGCATACTTTCTCCTTTGGTTACGTGGACATATATATATGAAAACGCGACGCATAGAGTATAAGCGTCGCGGGTTAAGTTTGGTTTCATTCAAGGCTCCCTTGGAAATCGTAGAGCCATGTTTCTTGAAATTCTGTTTTATGTGGATGGAGTGCATGAAGGCATTCCCTTGATGACGTGAACGAGGTAAGGCCTGCCTTGTAGTTGTACACAAGGTGGAGACACAGTACATACCCACGAAAGCAATGATCCTTCTGCGGTACATCAATACGGGATACATGCGCGAATGATTCGCTCCCCCATTCATTACAGAGTGTTTTAAACATTCGCTCGCATAGATCAATGAACAATCCAGGAACACGATCGTGTGTGTCTGCGTTAAAAAGACGTTGCAGATGATCACGCTCTATCCATCCTGTGTAGATGAATGAAGTACGTGAATACGCGTTCCCTTTGAGCAGTATTGCGCTATGCTTGCAAAAACCAAGTGCGTACAAACAACGGAGTGCGTCCTCTATATCACGGCATAGACGCTCCCCTCCCTCCTCGTATCCTTGGGGTAACTCTCCATAATGCATACCCTCCTCCTTTGATGTAGATACTTTTTTCTTTATTCTCTTCTTTTTACCTGAGTAATGTCAAATGAAATTAATACCCAAAAAAGTAATTCCACCAATTAACCACATTTTTGTAGGTAGTAGGTATTTCCACGCCAGGGACTCGTGAGATAGAATCCCCTGCTTCATTCGCGCCTTGGGTTTCCCCTACTAAGTTTCCCTTACTATCATTATGAACAAGTATAATTACTTTTTCTCCAGGTTTGGCTAGTCCCAATCTCTGCCGAGCTTCTTCCTCAAAAAAAGATTCGGATTTAGTGAATTCTATCATGGTCTTTATTTTTTGATTCTCGCCCTGATATTTTGCAAGGTCTAACTGTATTTTTTGTATTTCTTTGTTTACCTCTGATCGTTTAATGAATTCTTGCGCAAGAGATACTGCGATAAAGGAAAAAAGTACTAATTCAAGTATGAGAAAATACGGAGATCCAAAAAAGGACACAAGCGTGGAAAGTTTCATGGAGTACCTATTTTTTCAGATTGTTGTTGTAATTCTGAGATAAACGTATATACTCGTTCTGGTTTACCCACTTTCATGGGAGGAAACTGTTTTTGTGAAAATGTTTCAATTTCTACCGTCCCAAAATTGAATAACGTTTGGAGCATACCTTCTACTGAAAATGATAGTTTTATAATTCTCCCATAATCCGCGTCTGATACCGTACGATTGAAAAGCCCCCTTTGATAGATGCCGATGATACGTCGAGAGGTAATGAGTAATTTGGTATAATGCCATTTGATAATTACTCTAAAAAGAAGAAGAAGGGCAACTAGGGATACCACTGCTGTGCCTGTAAGCCCTTTTGGTCCTAAGTAGTGTGATACAGGCAATATGAGAAAAAAAGGGAGAAGAAATACAAGGAACCATAGAACAAATTCTTTGAAATGGACAAGTGGGTATTCCCTCACCGTCTTTATTACTTCCTCATTCTGTTGTAACGTAAGTATATAGTCTTCTGATGACATATGATTTCACAAAGAAAATTACGTAAGATCATGATGGTAGGTGCGAGTATCGCGTTAGTAGGGTTAGTACTTGGTACCATCCTTCCCTTTTTATCATACTTTTAGATACTCTTGTACACCGAGAGATATGCATGAGAAGGTATCTCTACACTACCATGTGATTTCATTTTCTTCTTACCTTCCTTTTGTTTTTTTAAAAGCTTCATTTTACGTGTCACGTCTCCTCCGTACAGCTTCGCAGTCACGTCTTTACGTAACGCGCGGATAGTTTCAGACGCAAGAATATGAGACCCCACGCATGCCTGTAACTTAATTTCAAATTGCTCTTGGGGTATTTCTTCTTTTAACACTTCCACCATTCTTCGCCCAATCCGCTCCGCGTCTTCTGGGTACACTAATTGGGAAAGTTCTTCCGCAGGTACACCCGCGACTAAAATATCAAGTTTGCTCACTTCTGTTTCTTCCCATCCACGTAATTCGTAATTAAGGGACGCGTATCCCGCACTTACCCCTTTAAGTCTATCATACAACCCTTTAAGGAGTAATGAGAGAGGGATGTGATAATGAAGTAACGCTCTTCCATCTACAAGATAGGTAGTATCAAGATACCGAGCCCTAGAGTCACCAAATAGCCCCATCACGTTACCAATATATGTAGGAGGAGCGAGTATTTCTATCGCAAGCCATGGCTCTTCAATAGTACGTATTTTTTCTGGGCTGGGTAAATGAAGAGGAGTGCGTATGATAAGAGGTTCATCATCAAGTGAAGAACTGGTAAGGATCACCCGGTAACTTACGGAAGGTGGAGTAATTATGGGTTCAAGGGAGTATTCTCTACGTAGTCTCTCTGTAATAATTTCAAGATGAAGAAGCCCTAAAAATCCTACTCTAAATCCATAGCCTAATGAGGGAGAATGTTCTGCTTCAAATTGAAGAGAAGGATCTGAGAGTTTTAGCTTTTCTAACCCTGCGCGTAATTTTGAAAATTCATCATGCGCGATAAAAAGACCCGCGTACACCATGGGTTTCATTTCTTGGTACCCGGGTAAAGGATCTGAAGGAGCTATTGGGTCTGTAATGGTATCCCCCACTCTACACAAGGCACTATCACGTAGGGTAGTCACAAAATACCCAATTTGCCCTGCAGTAAGAGGTGATGAATGGAGTGGTTCAGGATGAAAGTACCCAATTTCAAGAAGAGGAGAAATGGTAGACGTACTTGAGAAAAGAACTGAATCAGAGGTGTTAAACTCACCTTCAAATACACGCACATGCACAATCACGCCTTTGTACTCATCATAATGTGAATCAAAGATAAGGGCAGTTTTCCCTTGTCCGTCTGTGTTTGGTGGTGGTATACGTTCCACGACTGCATCAAGTAATGATTCCACATTTTGTCCTGTTTTTGCAGATATTTTAATGATAGAACTTTCATCAATGGAGAGAAGATCCGCAACTGCCATGGATATATCTTCCACACGTGCTTCAGCCATGTCTATTTTGTTAAGTACGGGAATAATCACGAGATTTTGTTGGCGAGCTAAATGAAGATTAGATAATGTTTGTGCTTCAATGCCTTGTGTCGCGTCTACCACAAGTATGGCTCCTTCCACGCATGCAAGTGAACGCGATACCTCGTAGCCAAAATCGACGTGCCCAGGAGTATCAATAAGGTTAAGCTCATACCCTTTCCATTCCATGCGTACGGGTTGTAATTTAATGGTAATACCACGTTCTCTCTCAAGATCCATTTGATCGAGATACTGACTACGCATTTTGTTGAGTGTTACTGTATTCGTTAATTCCAAAAAACGATCAGCGAGTGTTGATTTCCCGTGATCTATATGTGCGATAATACAAAAATTTCTAATTTCTTTGTGAGTCACGTTGTAATAGTTTTTTAATTACTTTTACCATCGCGAGATTTGCATGAGGATTAAAGAGTTTTGAGAGATTCTCGCCCTTTTTTATACGTTCTGGCTCGTTGGCAAGAAGAGAAAGAATGGTTGTGGGGAATGACGCATGAGAAAGGTCTTGCTCCCGAAGTACCACTGCCGCGTCATGAGAGGCTAAGTAGTTTGCGTTGTGTTCTTGATGAGAATGCGTGATAGGAATCACCACCGCGCATCCATGGGTATACGCTAATTCAGTAAGAGTAGAAAGTCCCGCACGAGTAATCACAATCCATGCGCGTTGTAAATACTCCGCCATTTCCTCCCCTTTGAGTAACTCATGTTGTGTATACTGTTCATGGGAGTCATAGGTATGATCGTGCTTACCCTTACCTGTGTTGTGAATTATTTCTGCATGAGGAGTGATATCATCAAGAATGCGTCTAATAGACGTGTTAATCACAGAAGAGCCTTGGCCTCCTCCGAGTACAAGTATGAGAGGGGTTGTATTGCGAGGATGATGAACGGTAAAAAGAGACGTACGCAACGGATTACCGATGACGAGTGTGTTATGACGGGGAAAATCATGGGCTGACTCAGGGAAGTTGACGGTAATGAGCTCCGCGAACCTGTGTACTAAGGTGTTTGAAAATGAGGGAATGATATCTTGCTGATGAAGAAGGCTTGGTATGCTTAGTAGTTTTCCTGCGAGTACCATAGGTACTCCAAGATAACTTCCCGCTGACATAATGAGGTGAGGCCGTTCTTTACGTAGTATGATGAGTGATTTAAAGAATGAATAGATAAGTAAAAAAGGAAGAGCGAGAAGATGCAATGAAAGATAGCGTGGTAACTTCGCGACGGGCAATACGTATTTTGTACCATGTACAAATGAATTTTCAGGACCATGACGAGTTACTGCCCATACACATACGATGCCATTATGAAGAAGGTCATGTTGCAGGCCTAAAAGAGGGATCACCGATCCTAAGGATCCTCCCCCGGTCATCATCACCTTATACGTCGTCGATTGTTCGCTCGGTAGTTCCATGTCGTGAAATACTCACTAAAATGCCCATTCCAGAGAGCGCGATAAGCATAGCAGTTCCTCCGTAGCTTACAAACGGAAGCGGTACTCCAGTAAAGGGTATGAGTCCGGCCGCAGCTGATATGTTTATAAGGGTCTGGGAAAGAATCCATAAGGAAAGACCTACTGCCACAAGATGCCCAAATTCATCAGGAGCATGCTCCGCGATTGAGAGTCCCTTATGCGCAAGACCTACGAACAGACCTATGAGTAGGATGCTAAGAATAAGACCAAGCTCTTCAGCAATAATTGCGAATATGGCATCTCCACTTACTTCAGGAAGATAATTGAATTTTTGACGTGAATGTCCAAGCCCAAGTCCTCCCAGTCCTCCGGTACCTATGGCAAGAATAGATTGGTTAATTTGGTAGCTTGTCCCTAAGGGATCGAGGGTAGGATCAAAAAATACTTTTAATCGGTTAAGACGATAGGGTGCAATTACCACCAGAAGTGAAAGAAGGATAAGGGCTATAGCGCCAATTTTACCTAGAGCTCTAAAAGAAGCTCCTGCCGCAAAATACATGCCGAGTGATATCGCGAGTATGACTCCTAAGGTACCTACATCAGGTTGTGAGATAAGAAGAAGAGCGATTACCGAGAGTAATGAGATGAAGGGAAGTGTGGTGATGCCACCTGTCTTTTTTTTATGACTTAGCCACGCACCTAAATACAAGATAAACGTAAGTTTCAGTAATTCAGAAGGTTGAAAGCTAAATGGCCCTATTCCAATCCATCGATACGCTCCTCCATGTACTAGGCCTATACCAGGCACAAACACGAGTAACATCAGGAAAAGATTCGCGATAAAAAGAGGAACTGCAATACGTTCAAGAAAACGATATTCAAAAAGGGATAATCCATACATGAGAATAAGTCCAGGAATAACGCCCAGTACAAGTTGTTTTTTAAAAAAAATGTAAGGATCATCAAACCGAGTTTGTCCCAATACTACTGTGGCGGAGGATAACATGACAAGACCTGAAATGACGATAAGTCCTACAAGACATAAAAATACGTAATCAGGTTTTTGTGGAAAAAGATTCATTTAAAGGGAATGTACTAATGAAGTAAATTGGGCGCCACGATCAAACTCATTTAAAAAAAGATTAAAACTTGCGGCAGCAGGTGAAAACACCACACTATCTTTTTTGTGCGCAAGTTTGTGGGCACTTTCTACCGCTTCTTTAAGAGACGCAACCATGACAAGATCACTCTGGTATTTCTCTTTACGTAACGCTCTCTCTAGTTTTATTGTGGCGCTTCCTGGAAGTAAGATCACTGATTTCGCGTATTTTTTAATGTGTGAGGCAAGTGTATCATAGGTAAGATTTTTATCCTCTCCTCCCGCAATAAGTATAACCTTTTTTTCACGTGCAAGTGTGAGGAGCGCATTCTCAGTCGCAATAGGTGTTGTGGATGTGGTGTCATTGTAGTACTCCACTCCCTGTTTTGTCGCAATATGTTCCTGTCTGCCAGGAAGACCCATAAAGTGTTTTGCCACACTCCGCATTGAGGATTTGCTCACGCCATGAAGACGAGCAATCATACACGCAGTCATTAAGTTGTAGATATTATGGTCACCTTGCGCAATATATGCTTTTTTGATGTCTTTAAGAGTAAGAAGTTCTTCTTTTTTTCCATTATGCACATACACAAGCGTGTTATTAGCGTAATATATCCCCTGTATCACTTTTTTTGTAAGTGATATCCAATGCACGTTACTTTGTAAGGGAGCAGAATCAAACCTCTCTCTAAGAAGCGCTGAATCATAATTAAGAATCGCGTAATCATTCTTAGTCTGCCACTTCACCATGTTCCATTTTGCGTCAGCGTACGAATTCATACCATCATACCTATTAAGATGATCTTCAAATATATTGGTTATAACTCCATAATGAGGTGACCTCTGCATTCCTTTAAGAAATTCACATTGCCATGAGGACAGTTCCATTACCGCATGATCATTGGATTTCCCTTTATCAAGTACCGCAAGTAAGGGTGTGTGCGGGGTGCCCGCGAGAAACGTATGAGGGTACTTTCGTTTTAGCATGTGATACGTAAGAAGGGTTGTTGTTGATTTGCCCCGAGTACCGGTTATGCCTGTGATAGCGCCTTTCCAGTATCTAAAAAAAACTGATGCCACATTATGAATAGGTATATTTTTTTTACGTGCAAGTGTGAGAAAAGGTGATGACGAAGGTATGCCTGGATTTTGAATAATGAGATCGGCATTACGTATATCTGATTCTTTATGTTCTCCTAAGGTATATGAAAACGAAAACTTTGATTTAGAAAGTCGAGTAAGCGAAGGGGAAAGAACCTCTTTTGATTTAAGGTCAGTCACAGTCACCAATGCTCCATGACGCGCGAAATACAGAGCGCTTTCCACTCCCCCACCATTCACTCCAAGACCAAATATGAGGACACGTACGCCTTTAAAGTTTTTATCATCAGGTAACTCAGGAAAGATCATACACAATTACTACAGAAAATTACGTTCTACTAAGAAGAGACAAAGACCTATAATCGCAAATACAAGCGCGATAATCCAAAAACGCATGACGATTTTTGGTTCACTCCACCCCTTGGCTTCAAGATGATGATGCAGAGGGGCGGAAAGAAAGAGTTTTTTCTTACGTATTTTTTTAGACGCGATTTGTAGTAGCACTGATCCACTTTCTAATACAAGCACCAACCCGATTAAGGGAAGAAGAAACAAGGTATTGGTAAGCATCGCAATGACCCCAAGGGTCACTCCTAAACTCATAGATCCTGTGTCCCCCATGAAAAATCGTGCAGGATTAATATTAAACCAAAGAAACGCGAGTAACGCCCCAGTGATGACGGCGCATAACGTGGCAAGATCAAATCGATCTTTAGAAAACGCGATTGCCCCATAGGCCGCAAACGCAATAAGGAGCACGCCACCTGCAAGTCCATCTAACCCATCAGTCTCATTCACGGAAAATGAGGTTGCCACTATCGCGAATATGAATACAGGTATGTACCATATGCCTATGAAATAATCACCAAGAAACGGGATGTGGATAATATCCCATCCTAGTTTTACGTAAAACCACCATGCCCCTATAAGGGCGATAAAGGTATAGATGAGAATGCGATGACGCATTCGTAACCCACCTGTATCTGATCCTTTACCTTTTACGTTCATAAGATCATCCACAAGACCTACCAATGCGGCAGCAATAAACGTGACTAAAGGAAGGAGTGTTTCTTTACGTGAAAGAAAATTAAGACGAGCCCATAGTACCTGGGGAAAAAGATACTGCGCATAGTAGAGTGCAAGGGTAAGCACTAACACGCTTACCCATATCACGATCCCTCCCGCAGTAGGAGTCCCATTTTTATGCTCATGCATAGTACTAAATACAGGAGTAGACCCAGTATTGCGTACCTTCTTCCCTATTTTGTACGTATACAAAAAATGTGTCATTACGGGAGTGAGCACAAACGCGGTCACAAATGACGCAATACCAAGTAGAAATATACGGATGAGGGGGAACGCGGCGTTAAAATCAAGAAGCATGATGTTAAAAGCGAAGTAAGGTAGTAAAAAGAAACATAGTAACGATAACCTGGACAAGGAGTGAGGTGGTAGAAAGTGCGCCTGAGAGCACCAGATTACGCCTTATAAACATACGCGCAAGTAGGGTATTAAGGAGAAGAATCATGAATCCTAGCAATGGTATGTAATACAACTCCTCAAAAAAACCAAGGTAGTCCACTCCAAAATACGCGGTATAATGGAGGGGCAAAAAGGGGTCAGGTGTGTCTGGGTAGACCCATAGTGCAAGGATGTTTATTACCAGAATCCCTCCCGCGATAAGAGTCGTAAGGAAGACGTAACGTTGGGTCCTGAAATAGCTTGTATTCCAACGTAGAATAACACGATTGAATAGGGCTATGTCCATAGGTGTGTGTGCCCATTATATGGTATACTGAGGGTAAAAGTAAACCACCTGCCATGGTACCAAAAACAAAAATTGCCGCAGTGATAGAAAAGGCTCATTTGCTTTCCCCAGAAGATATGGCCAAGCATCTGAAGTCGTCTGAGGCAAAAAAAGAATCACTAGAAGACTACATAGTAAAAGAGCGCGTCATACCTGAAGATGTGTTGTATTCAGCAGCAGCTCAATTTTTTGGGTTACCCTACATCGATCTTAAAGATATAAACATCAGGAAGGATGTGTTGTTTTTAGTACCAGAAGCAATTGCTCAAAATCATCAAGTGATCGCGTTTGATCAACAAGGTACGATTGTGAAACTTGCCACCACAAACCCCGAAGATCTTGAAACAAAAGATTTCATACAAAAAAAGACAGGTCTATCTCCTGAATTGTATCTCGCGACTCCTTCCGCGTTGCAAGAAGCTATAAAGTTATACCATAAGAGTCTTCAAGCAGAATTCGCGACATTCACGGGAGGTAAACCCAATGAAGGAATTACCGCTGAAGCAAAAAAAGATCTTAATGAACTTGCCAAAGAACTTCCAGTGGTACGCGTGGTAGACACGTTGCTTGAATACGCGATTGTGGATGGCGCGTCTGATATTCATATAGAGCCTAATGAAATGGGTGTGGTAATACGATATAGAGTTGATGGTATTTTGCATGAAGCCATGACCTTACCTAAGAACATACAAGAAGGATTAATTGCACGTCTTAAAATTCTGTCTAATTTAAAACTTGATGAACATAGACTTCCTCAAGACGGACGTTTTAAAATAACCACCTCAGATAGGCAGATCTCATTTAGAATTTCATTCCTTCCTGTGTTTGATGGAGAAAAAGTGGTTATTAGAGTGTTGGATGAAAAGTCACAAATCGTGGGATTGGAGCAACTAGGATTCACTGAAAAACAAATGGATTTGGTAAAACAAAACATGCGACGTCCTCATGGGTTTATATTAGTCACCGGTCCTACTGGATCAGGTAAAACAACCACCCTGTATTCCATTATTAATATTCTTAATACAAGTGAAGTCAATATATCCACGATTGAAGACCCTATTGAATACAGAATGGCGGGAGTGAATCAAAGTCAGGTAAGCGCAAAAGTAGGGTTCACCTTTGAACTAGGGTTACGCGCATTAATGCGTCAGGATCCTAATATTATCATGGTGGGAGAAATTAGAGACATGGAAACCGCAGAAATCGCAGTACATGCGTCCCTTACAGGTCACTTAGTATTTTCTACGTTACATACCAATGACGCAGCCACCGCGCTCCCCCGTTTTATAGACATGGGAGTAGCACCATTTCTTGTCTCTTCTACAATTAATTTGGTGCTCGGTCAACGTCTTGTGCGTAAGTTATGTCAGCATTGTGTGATAAGCTACAACCTTTCTCAAGAGATTATACAAAAAATTCAAGAACAATGTGACGTACCAAATATTTTAGAAATGCTTACCAAGGAAGGTATTATAGACGCGACAGAGAATACATTAGAATCAGTACTATTTTACAAAGGTAAAGGATGTAAACAATGTCATGACAGCGGGTATAAAGGACGTGTGGGTATTTATGAATTATTAGAGGTTACTGACGCGATACGTGAATTAATAATTAAAAAGGAATCAGCAGATAAGATACTCATACAAGCATTGAAAGATGGGATGACGACTATGTTACATAATGGATTTATTAAGGCAAAACTGGGAGTCACGAGTATTGAAGAAATATTAAGAGTCACAAAAGAATGAGAGTACACGTATCACTTAATGAAAAAGTTTTTTTCGCGCAAAATCTTGAGGTTATGCTTCGAGCGGGTTTGTCTCTTTCAGTAGCAGTCAACACCCTCGCGGAACAAACAACTAATCGTGCATTTAAGAATCTACTAAGTATGGTGAAGTCTGATATTGAAAAAGGAGTGTCACTTTCATCAGCCCTAGAGAAATGGCCCAAGGTATTTTCTGAATTATTCGTGAATATGGTACGGGCAGGTGAAGTGTCGGGCAAGTTGGAAGAAATATTGCGTAATATAACCATACAATTAAAAAAAGAGCATGATTTAAAATCAAAAGTAAAGAATGCCATGGCGTATCCTGTAGTGGTATTGATTGTCATGGTACTCATCTCTATCGCAATGCTTGTGTATGTGGTACCACGAATTGCGTCAATATTCGTAGGATTAGACGCACAGCTCCCTCTTCCTACGCGTATGCTTATCGCGATAAGCAACTCAATGGTGAAGTATGGTATTCTTGGTATATTAGTCGCGATAGTGTGTATAGGAATATTCACTACATCTATAAAGAACAAAAAAGGAAAACGATTTTGGCATGGATTATTTCTCCGTCTCCCCATTTTTGGCAGTATTATAAAACAAATTAACCTTGCCCGGTTTACGCGTGTATTAGGGTCTCTTCTTAAAACAGATGTCCCTATTACACAAAGTGTACAAGTGAGTGCGAATACGTTAGGCAACGCATTGTATCAAGACGCGGTAAACGCGTTTGTGCCTGATCTTACTAAAGGTACTCGTATGGCAGTGTCCATGAGAAAGTTTCCTCGTATTTTTCCTCCTTTAGTCACACAAATGGTAAGCGTGGGAGAAGAAACAGGTACTCTTTCGCAAGTGTTGGAAGAACTCGCCATATTTTATGAAGAAGAGGTAGATAATATTATGAAGCGATTACCAAGTATTATAGAGCCATTGTTGATGGTGGTATTAGGGGTTGGAGTCGGAGGTATGGCGATTTCTATTATTTTGCCCATGTATAAGCTGACGGAAGCGTTTTAGTATGAATAAAGGTTTTACCCTTATTGAAGTAGTGGTATCAATGGGAATCGCGGTGATTCTTCTCACGCTCGCGGTCACCGCGTATAAAAGTATTCAACCAAGTATACTCCTTAGTGAAGCAGCTCGTGTACTTTCAACTGATATACGTTATGCGCAACAAAAAGCATTAAGCACTCAAAAAAAACATGCTGTTATTTTTTCACCCCCTACCACCTATCAGATTGTGGTGACTGAACCAAGCACCTCAACCATTAAAACAGTGACGCTTAAAGATGATATCACTATTTCATCAATTACAGGGTTATCAGGAAATCTGGTGTTATTCAATCCCGTGGGAGAACCAAATCAAAATGGGACTGTTGAATTAAGTAAAGATACAAAAAAAATAAATGTGGATATTAGACCATCAGGGTATGTACGTGTACAAAAACAATAAACAGGGATTTACGTTAATAGAAGTCGCGGTCGCTATTGCAATTGTGGGCATTGGGTTGCTCACGGTGATGAGTTCATTCCCTCTTAATTTACGTGCAACTACGTCTCAAAGTTCAGGTATTCAAGCAAGTTATTTAGCGCAATACAAGATAGAGGAGATATTAGGTACGGTATATGATGATCTTGGAACAGGTACGCTGGAAGTAAAACATGATCTAGGAGGAAGCTACGCGGGATTTCAGCGTGAAACAAAGGTGAGTCTTGTGGATAGTAATTTAGTCGCAACTTCTACTGACGTAGGACTTAAACTCGCGACCGTGACCGTATGGTGGCCACGATCATATGCCACGCAATCAGTGATATTAAAAAGTATAGTAAGTAGACGATGAAACAAGGATTTTCATTATTAGAATCAGTAGTAATAATTGCATTAAGCGTATTGTTACTTATGCTTCTTTCCTCTGTCATGATTATATCTCTTAAAGCGTTAGGACGAGGAGATCAAAAAGCAGAAGCAACTCAAAATGGATTTATTGTGTTTGATGCGATATCAAGGGAACTTCGTCAAGCAAAAAAAATTGAAACCACACTTCCCGCCTCAGAAATAGAGTTTGAAGACGGACATTCCACCTCCCCTATCTCATATATTTATTACCACCTCAATGGTACTGATCTTGTGCGTGAATCACGCAGATATTATTTCTCAGATGATCCTAGTACCTATGTGCATAAAAAAGATTTAGATTCATTTGGCAACGCTTCGTTATTACAAACAGTCGCAACCTCAACAAAAGCTGAATATTTTAAAGCAGTGACCTTCACGCAAACAGGACATGATATTACTATTGACGCGACAATAGGGCAGAATCAAACAATACAATTACAAACTAAAGTATCAGGAAGAAATTTATGAACGAACAACGATCAGGATATGTGTTAGTAATATCAGTACTGACCATACTTGCCATAGGAGTGCTTGCCTCATACCTCTCAAGCCTTGCAGTGTCATCAATACGCTTATCAGAATTACGAGAACAAAGTCCTCAAGCGTATTTCTTGGCAGAAGCGGGTATAAATGAAGCTATATGGAAAATTAAGTATGACCCTGTATGGTCTGATGCCTTTATAAAAGGAACGCTTGCGAGTAATTTTACCAGGTTTAACGTGTTGGGTGTGGGAGGATCATATACCGTCACTGCGACATCTACTGCGACAAACCCGGCAGTTGCGGTAATCACGAGTGTCGCAACTGTTACCACTACGGCCGCAACCGCACAAAGAGTTATTACCACCGAAGTCGCACGTTCAACTGGGTATTCCGCACTATGGCCTGATGTAGTGTTTTCAGGGGGTAAGGCAGGATGTAAGCCAGGCGACGTATCAGGACACGCGCATATTACTATTCCAGGGGATCCTTCGAAATACAAGAATGTAACTGTGTACTATAATAATGTACTGTATGCGACTATACCGTTTCCTAGCCCCTACCCTAAAAAGGACTTGTCATGGAAGGATTCTGGGCAAATATCAAGAATAGAAGATCATCATGTTGATAGTGGGAAAATAGTACTTAGTATTCGTTATGACATTGTGCCAAGTAATTTCACGGTAAAGATTGATGGAGGGCTTGTGGCAACATGGGATAAAAAAAATGGATTTTCTTCCCCGTATTCGTATGAAGAGCCAGGAGCATGCCAGAAAGATACAACAGGTAAGGGAAATATTGAAGCACAAAATACCAATGTTATTATTAATGGAGTCGCAGAATCGAATAATGACGTGAAGCTGTCACAAGCGGTAAAAGTGACTATTAATAATGGTAGTTTAGGGGCAGTGAATAATATAACATACTCAGGGGGTGCCACCACGACTCTCTATCTTTCAGAGATACTCACTAATATAGATCCACGATCACTTCCTGTTGTTGATTTTTACTCTGTAGGAACTACTTCTCTTAAAAGTAGGGCAACAATTAAGTATACCGCCAAACAGTTTGAGGATCTTTTAAAAACACAATCTGATTTCACGGGTATTATCTATGTGACGGGAGACGTCAGTCTCAAAGATAAAAATATGACCATACATGGCATACTTGCCATAGAGGGAAGATTGGAAGTTGATAATAACGCATCTCATCAAGTGAAAGTGCTTGCAGATCAAAATGTGATTGGGGCGGGTATTCTCGCGAATGGCGCTATCACTATTACTGGGCCTCTTACGGTGAATGGGCTGCTATTCTCGTATAGGGATGTGACGCTAAAGGACACTACGGGGGGGCAAACAGTCACGGGAGGTATCATTGGGTGGAACGTCATATTTGATGGCAAATCCACGTATTCTATCACACTCACATACGATGATGTGATAGTGGCTAAAACATTAGATCCCACCATTACCCAAGCCCCTATTATTCAAGTAAATCATTGGGAGGAACAATATTAATGCGGTATACTTTACAGTGATGTTCACACATACAACCCCATTTAACGCGTTTGGTTTAGATATTAGCGACTACTCTCTTAAATGCGCGAAAATAGGGAAAAAAGGAAATGAATTGCTTCTTGAAGGATACGCGCACATAGACATACCTCCTGGTATAATTGTACAAGGCAGAATCGTGGATATGCCTAATTTTCAAACGAAGATAAAAGAGCTTTGTAGCCAAGTTAAAAAAGGAATCCTTTCTTCGTATGTAATCACGTCTCTTCCTGAGACTATCACGTATATTAAGTTACTTACTATCCCGCAAGCAGACGGAGAAGAATTAAAAGATCTGCTTGAACAAGAAATTGTGAAACATTTTCCGTATGAATTACATGAAATAGAGATTGACTTTCAAATAGTGAATGAATTCTCAGGACCTAGTTTTGATCAAATGGAGGTATTGGTAGGTATTGCCCCCAAAGAAGTGGTGAAAGAATATCTTACCGCACTTATCACCTGTGGATTAAAACCAATTGCGTTTGAAATTGAAGCCCAAGCAATTGCGAGGAGTATCATTCCTTTGAGTTTTGATATTTCGGAAGGACTAGGGATTATGGATATAGGGGCAACAAGGTCTAGTTTTATCATATTTGATCATGGGGTACTTCATATGTCAGTCTCTATTCCCATATCAGGAAGAGAAATCACGTCACAGCTATCAAAAAAAATATATGGAAGTGAAGCAGAAGCTGAAGAATTAAAACGTAAATGCGGATTAGATGATGCCAAATGCCAAGGTATTATACGTGATGTATTGCTCTCATCAGTTAGGGATCTTACGAGTAAGATAAAGACCGCGCTTGATTTCTATTATGAGAATTTCCCTTCCGCTGCCCCTATAAAAAGAATATTTTTGTGTGGAGGTGGCGCGAACACGATTAATATAGACAGAGTACTGTCTCAAGAATTGGGTCTTAAAGTACAACGCGCGGATACGTTAATTAATATAGAGGCAAAATCAGCCTTACAGTATATTAATATTGTAAACGCGTTAAGTAGTTCTACAGTATTAGGACTTGCGCTTAGAGATCATATCGTACCCATGTAATATGATTGTACTTAACTTACTACCTGAAGGATACAAAACAGTCGTACGTGTAGAACGTGTGAATCTTAGTGTACGTACGCATCTCATGACGTTCCTTATCATTCTCATACTCGCATCCACTCCCCTATTTTGGGCACGTATCTATCTTTCAAAGAAATATGAAGCATTAAACGCGCAACAACAAGAATTACTACGAAATACCCAGAATTTTAATAATGAGGTGCAAGTCATTAATGAACGTATTGATAATCTCGCACGTGTACAAGATAGTTTTAAGGTCATTACTGAGCCATTAGGGGCAATCACGAAAGCAATACCTCGGTCAGTCATGATTACGTCTATGGTGTTTGACACAAAGAACAAGGCAGTGGCGCTGCATGGCGTGGCACGTAATAGGGATGAACTACTTGCGTTACAAGAACATCTTAAAACATTACTAGGTATCAACAAGGTTGATATACCACTTTCAGATCTTCTTGAGAATGAGAATATTGTATTTACCCTTCAAGTAACTCTTATCTTATGAATCTAGGAGGCATAAAAGAATTTAAAGAGCATCTTCTTTCCACGTCCTATTACATGACAGGAGGTCTTCTTGTCCTTATCATAGGTATCATCATATTTGTGTTTATCCCCTCTCTTACTAAGATAAAAACAATCACCAAAGCAATTGATAGGGAACGTATGGAATTAGAAAAGCTGTATACACGTGGACAAGTCGTGCATGAAGTAAAGATAAAACTTGAACAAACGAAAAAGGATCTTCCTTTACTTGAAGCAACTATACTTAAAGCAGGAACAGAGCTTGATTGGATTAAACGCGTAGAAGCGCTTGCGCTTGGTCATTCCCTTGAACAACGTCTTAATTTAGGAACCGCAGTACAAGAAAACGGACTTTCAGTAATTCCCTTCACTATGGAGATTAAAGGAAACTGGCCAGATGTACTTTCCTACGTCCGTGACTTAGAGCGATTTGATTGGTATATGCGTATTACTAATTTTGAAATAGCGCAAACAAAAGATGATAACTTTGCACCTGGTGGCGATGGTCGTGTTACCGCTCTTATACGTATAGATACATTTTGGCATTAATATGTCCATATTTTCAAAAAAAGATACTAAGAAAAAAAAGAGAATCACGAAAACATTTTCGTATTATCTTCATTTGCTCAATTTCTTTGTGGGTATAGGGTTCTTTTTGTTTGTGGTATGGTATGGAGCATTCTTGTATACTCATTTTTATCAAGCAATCGTAGAATCTGAAATTATAGTCGTACTTCGTCAACAGGTGGCAGTTTCGCAAATCAATTATCCTAAATTTTTACAGGTACTTGAGAAGATAAAGCAGAAACGAGCAATCCCTCTCCTATCCCCCGTAGGGATGAATAACCCATTTACAAAACAAACATTACCCACTAAGGTACCACTTAAGGCACCGTAGTATATGAGGATATATAACTCACTGTCTAAGGAGGTAGAGGAATTTGTCCCTCTTGATGAAAAAAGAGGGATTGTATATATGTATAATTGCGGACCTACCGTGTATGACTATGCGCATGTAGGTAATTTTAGGTCATTCATACTTGCGGATTCATTAAGGCGCTATTTAGAGTACAAAGGATACACAGTAAAACAAGTGATGAACATCACTGATGTAGGGCATATTATCGCAGACCAGGATACGGGTGAGGATAAGGTAGAAGCAAAAGCAAAGACGCAAAAAAAGACCCCAGAAGAAATAGCCGAGTATTACACAAAAGCATTTTTTGACGATACCTCTCGTCTTAACCTTCTCGCAGCTTCATCCTACCCCAGGGCTACTGATTTCATATCTGAAATGCACCGCATTATATGTACCTTAATTGAAAGAGGTCACGCGTATGTGGTGGGTAAGAACGTCTATTATGAAGTATCCTCATTCCCTTCGTATGGGAAACTTTCAGGAAATGATCTTTCGTCTCTTCAGGCAGGAGCGAGGTTAGAGACAAACCCAGAGAAAAGAAATCCCTTAGATTTTTCATTATGGGTAGAAGATAAAAAACATATCATGGGATGGAAGTCTCCTTGGGGGTCACATGGATATCCTGGATGGCATATTGAGTGTAGCGCGATGTCACAGTCTGTATTAGAACGAGATACTATTGATATACATACTGGAGGTGAGGATAATAAGTTCCCTCATCATGAATGTGAGATCGCACAAAGTGAAGGATCCACCGGACTCCCCTTTTCTCGATTTTTTGTACACGCGAGTCATCTTCTTGTAGAGGGCAAAAAAATGTCAAAATCTCTCGGTAATTTTTATACCCTTCGTGATCTTCTAGAAAAAGGATATTCAGGAAACGCGATTCGGTATTTTTTACTATCAGGGCATTACAGACAGAATAGTAATCTTACCCTTGACGGGCTTCATGGAAGTGAACAGGCTGTTGCTCGTATTCAAGAATTCATCTATTCATTAGATACAGGCCCTTATGGGAATGACGATCTCACACAAGAAAAAGATATATTTATTTCTTCATTTGAAAAAGCATTAGATAATGATCTTAATTTCCCCGAAGCTCTTTCTTCCCTCTTTGTCTTTATAGAAAAGGTGAATAAAGGGAATGTATCAAAGGAAAGTGCGCGTGAGATAAAGGAGAGTATGAAAAAAGTAAATCATGTGTTAGGCCTTCTACTCGAATTTGAAATTAACATCCCTCTTACTGTACAACGTCTTGTAGAAGAACGTCAGAAGCACAGGAATATGGGTGATTTTAAGGAGTCTGATACCTTACGAAAAAAAATTCAACACTTAGGATACGATGTGCGTGATTCGTCAGATGGACCCATTGTCGTAAAGGGCAAATAACGGGTAAGTATCATATTTTGGCTAATATTAGCCTATCTTCAGTATATGTATTGACATATATTCATAGATATGCTATTATTGTGGCATACAAGTAACTGTCCTAACACCGACAAAGAGGCTTTACAATCATTCTATCAAGTAGTCAGCGAACACCACAACCTCAAGGAGGTTTCATAATGCCATCCTATAGTTTGAATGGGCAGATCGACGGAGATATTGTCGCAGCTGGTTTACCCGCGCGACATATCGTTGGATGTTTTCGTGGGACTTTGACGGCTACAACTGGGCCGTCGGGTAGGACGGGGAGTTCACACGTCAATGGTGCGATCTCCGGAGCGTTTACACCGACTGGCGCGCCTGCGGCGGCGATTTCTGGTGATTTTGTCGGGGATTATACTCCGGCGACGCCTTCTCGAAGTCCAGCACCGTCTCCGAGCCCGGCTCATTCGCCTTCGCCTACACCAGCGCCACGCAGAGGGAATGTTCCTTTGTTCGCGATTGGTGCGGGAGTTGTTAGCCTGTTTATCTTCTTCATCGTTTGGGGGCTCATGAAAAAGTCTCCAGAAGAGGAAGCGCAACATGCAACAGCGCAGCAGGCGGTCGTCGATTCCACGCGGAACGCGTCGCCTCCCGTTCCCCCCGCAACAGCGGTGGTACCAGTACCGTTCGCTGTCAACGTCGACTCGCTGAGAATCGTTGCTGCTCAGCACGATTCGCTGGTCGCCGTACAAGCGATCATCGGACACGACATGGATGTCGCGGTTGACGGTGCTGGTCAGGCCGTCGACGCGATTACGAGAAAGAAATAGACGAAACTAAACCACCCCTATTTCGGAGGTCATGATGACAAGTTTTATCGTAACAGCGATTTTGATGCTCACTATGGTCGTGTCGGCCATGGCGCAGACACCCGCGGTCGTTCAGACTCAGCAGGCCGTCACAAGGTTGGCTGGGTCAGTCACGAAACTCGCCGGCGAAGTGCAGGCTTTGAAGGGTCGTAAGATTCCTTCATCGCCAAAGGCTATTGCTGGTTCGAAGGTCTTCACAAACGCATCGCTCGCCGAGGGTTTCTATACCTTGGCGGGGTATGATGAGGCAGAGGCGAAGAGTTTGGCAGCGACTTCAGACCAGAAGAACGGTTTGAAGGTGATCAATGACAGAATGGTCGCTGCAGCCGAGCGATTGAGCAAGGTTGACCAGCTGGAAGCTGGCCTTGCAACTCTGGCTGCTGAGGTCGCTGATTTCCGTACTCTGGTAAACCAGAAGTTCGGTAGTGTCGACTCGGCAACTCAAGCTGTCTTGTTACGGGTTTCGAAGGTTGAAACCCGACAGGATCAGCTCATCAAGGCGATGAGTACAGGAAATAAGTCGATGCAGAAAAAGTTTATCGGTGCTGGGTTAGGTCCCTCTCCATAGTTTCAAGGGAGGTCCAACACCGGCAACAACAAACGGAGATCACTAGCGTAACATCGCTAACTGGTCTCCGTTTTTTTTTTTTACTCAGAAAT
>Ga0209515_10000396_pt1 | contig 81298 bp, 80 predicted proteins | sample Subgroupgradi54m_FD_187454 | JGI IMG/M metagenome (GOLD analysis project Ga0209515, IMG submission 187454) | Subsurface groundwater microbial communities from S. Glens Falls, New York, USA - GMW60B uncontaminated upgradient, 5.4 m (SPAdes)... ...
GTGATGTGATTATTGTGGCATCCGTCTCGTGCATTTACGGTTTGGGTGCGCCCGAGGCGTACGAGCAAATGGCGATGAAACTGCGGCGCGGGCAAACGATTACGCGCGGCGACCTCCTGCGCAACCTCGTTGAGTTGCAATTCGAACGCACGAACGCCGACGTGACGCGTGGTCATTTTCGTTTGCGCGGTGAAACACTCGAAGTGATGCCCATGAACCAAGAACTTATTTTTCGCGCGGAGTTTGCGGGGCAAGAAATTCAAAAACTCTTTGTATTGAACCCGACTACACGCAAAGTGCAGGAAGAGGTACCCGAAATTTTAATTTTTCCGGCAAAACATTTCGTGACGACAACGCCCGAACGTGCGCGCGCCGAAAAATCAATTCAAGCGGAACTCAAAGAGCGGCTCGCATATTTTAAAAAAGAAGGGAAACTTCTCGAAATCGAACGACTTGAACGGCGCACGCGGTTTGATCTTGAAATGATGCGCGAGATCGGGTATTGCCACGGCATTGAAAATTATTCGCGCCACTTGTCGGGTCGCGCCGCCGGTGAACCGCCCGACACGCTTTTGTCATACTTCCCCAAAGATTTTTTGATGGTGATTGACGAGTCGCATGTGACGGTTCCGCAAATCGGCGGCATGTCGGAAGGGGACGCGGCGCGCAAACGCACACTTATCGAATACGGATTTCGACTGCCCTCGGCGGCCGATAACAGGCCACTCACCTTCAAAGAATTCGAAACGCGCATGCCGCAAACAATCTATGTCTCCGCCACCCCCGGCCCGTATGAATCAAAAAAAGGAAACATTGTCGAAATGATCGTGCGTCCCACGGGCCTTGTTGATCCTGAAATTATCATACGGCCAATTACTGCACGAACTCGTCATTCTGAACGCAGTGAAGAAACTCCCGCGAATGCGGGCTCGCATGCGCGAGAAATTCTTCGGTCGTCTCGAGACTCCCTCAGAACGACCGATAAAAGCAAATCCCAAGTTGATGATCTATTTCACCGCATCAAAGAACGCGCGGCGCGTCATGAGCGCGTGATGGTGACGACACTCACGAAAAAAATGGCCGAGGACTTGACCGAATATCTCGAAGAGAAAAAAATTAAAGTCCGTTATCTTCATTCTGAAATTGATACCCTCGATCGCATGGGTATTATCACTGATTATCGCAAAGGTGTTTTTGACGTACTTATCGGCGTGAACTTACTGCGCGAAGGACTTGATTTGCCCGAGGTGACGCTCGTCGCGATTTTGGATGCGGACAAAGAAGGATTTTTGCGATCCGAAACGTCGCTTATTCAAACGATGGGTCGCGCGGCGCGCAATGTTCGTGGGCAAGTGGTTTTGTATGCCGACGTGATGACGGGCTCCATGTCACGCGCCATCCACGAAGCCGAACGCCGTCGCACTCTGCAAACCGAATATAATCGCGTCCACCACATCACCCCCAAAACCATCATCAAAAAAATTCGCGATCTGCGTGAAATGCTCGGCGTCGAGTCTGGCGAAGTTGATGCGAAGAAAATATTGAAACTCGAAAGTGCCGCCGAACCCAAAGACCGCGCACATCTCATAAAAGAAAAAGAAGCCATGATGAAAAAAGCCGCAAACGAATTACAGTTCGAACTCGCCGCCGTTTTGCGGGATGAGATTAAGGAATTGAAACGAGGAGGTAGTCGCAACCCTTAGAGACCTCTGCAAAAGTCTCTTTCGGCTGCAATTTCACTGCTTCGGCTACAAAATTGCAAAAGCTCCTCCGCTTATATTCCATAGTAAACACTCGTCGCTTTTTCAATTTTTCGCTTCGAAGCATTGAAATTTCGCTTCGAAATATACTTTCGCAGAGGTCTCTTTAGGTTGCGTATCGGTGCGCAGGCTAAAGCCTGCGGCTACAAGCTAAATAAAAAAATCCGTCCCTCCTCATTTTTTCGAAAATGAGGAGGGACGGTTTTGGTTGTTACTCTGCTTCTGCTTCCTTTGCGAAGATGGTCATGGTCTGACCACCGCTCGGAATCGGTTCCGCGGCTTCCGGTTCAGGTGCCGCCGCGTCAACGCCTTTCATGAAGCTCATGGTTTGTCGTTGAATCGGTTTCGTGAACGAGCGATCGGTGTAGGGCGAACCCGAGGCGCGGCCGGTGCCGATGCCGGTGACCGTCGTCTGAATAGTGCCTTTGGCAAAGGCGAAACTTTTCGCATCGCCAATGTCTTTTTCAAGCGCTGCCAGATTTGCGGCGAGCTCTTTGGTCAAATCGGTGCCGAGTGCAATGCACTGCTCGCGTACCTGTGCCACGAGTTTCGCGGCGCCGATGTGATCGCCCTGTTTGGCCATCTCGTTCGCTTTCCTAATCGCGACAGCCGCGGTAAACCGCAAGCGTTGTTCCTCAACAAGCGGATTGCGGGTCGTATCCGCCTCTCCTTTGCCGACGTAATTTACATTCTGACGTTCATGGGTAAAATCCGAGCCATTTTTTTCAATACCCCTCACCTGTACATCAGCCACAACACGCACCGACGGTGTTCCTGATGGAGCTGGCTCGAACCGCGCGATCACGTGCTGGGTTTCCCCACTCATGAGCTGTGCGATGCGCACAATACTTTTTCCGTTTTCATACTCCACCGGAAAACCGCTCGCCACACCCGTGAGAGGGAACTCCAAGGGTATGATGGTGATTTCAAGATCCGTGAGCGCCACACTGCGCAGAGCGCCGAGTTCAAGCGCAAATGCTTCAATGATGCCTTCCGAACCCTCCGCGTGATACGAATTGCCGCCGGTTTCGCTTGCAATAGATTGCAAGAGTTCAGCATTGTAGCCACCGCCCGCGCCAAATCCCATGGTCGTGATGGGCGTCTGGTCGTTTGGCGTTCCCTTGATCGCGGTGATGATTTCGGGCGGATTTTGGATTCCGGTCGAGGCCTCGCCATCTGTGAAAAGAACGATGCGCCGCGTTTCACCCGCGACCGGAGGCACGGTTGCCATGAGATTGCGTCCAGCAACGGCGCCCGCAACAAGATCGGTGTCGTTTCTTGGAAACAGTTTTTCCACGGCTTTATGAATTTCGGCGCGATGCGCATCGGTGAGTTCACCGAGTGGTGCAACGGTTTGCACACAATCATCAAAAGCGACGATGCCAATGCGATCGGTCGGAAGCAGTTGATCCACAAAGGCGATGACCGCCTTTTTGGTCAACTCCATTTTTGTCGGACTCGGCACTTCCATGGTTGCCGCGCTACTCATCGAACCTGAAATATCAATCACGAGTACCGCGGTCATCGGCGGACGATCCGCCTCCTCAATTTCGGGTGCGGTCACACTCACCATGAGGTGCAAAGTGCCGGGCGCCGCATGATCCAACTTCGGGCGATCCAATAGAGTTTTAACGATCATTTTTTCTCCCTTTCCTTTCTATGAGAGAAGGTATCATGCGATACCGACTTTGTCAAGTTGTCATAGGTAAAGAACGAAAATTACCCGTAGCTCAAACCTTTAGGTTTGAGACGGACAGTATTAAGTCTAAAGACTTGAGCTACGAGACATCGTGACAAAAGGCATTACCCACCAGTTTATTTGACACCCCTCATCGCCCGTGATTAACTATAAGCAAACCTCCTAATAGTGGGAGGCTGGCCTTTGAGAAGAAGAGAAGGAGAGTAGCTATGGCAGAAGAAAAGGAAGAGAAACGGGAAGTTAGTATTGCGGGATTGCCTTTGAAGAGCATCGAGTACGTGGCGGATGTGCGTGGTTTTGAGGCACAGGTGACGGTCGAGCAGAAGTTCGGAAACGAACTCGGACGCTCGATCGAGGCGATCTATGTTTTTCCGCTTCCGGCGGAAGCCAAGGTACTCGGCGTCGAAATGACGATCGGGGATCGTACGGTGAAAGCCGAACTGCGGAAGCGTGAGGATGCCAAGCGTACGTATGAGGAGGCGCGCGATGCGGGTCATCACGCGGCGCTCGTCGAACAGGAACGTGAAAACATTTTCACGGTTTCGGTTGGCGGCATCGAGCCCGGTGAATCGGTGAGTGTGCGTTCGCGCTACATGATGCCGGTGCCGTTTCAAAACGGTGGCGGTCGTTTCTCTTTGCCGCTTGTTGTCGCGCCGCGGTTTATTCCGGGCGTGGCGAAAGAGGGTGGCGGTGCGCTCGTGCCTGATGCGGATCGCATCACGCCGAAACTTGCGGACGCCGTTACCTACACCGCATCGGTGGAGCTTCGTTTGTCGCCCGGTTTTCCGGCGCACGTCGAAAGTCCGTCGCATGACACGCTGTTTGCGGCGTTTGATTGCACAATGGCCGAATCGCGCGTGCTCAAGGCCGACGGGCTTCGTCCGGATCGTGACGTGATTTTCACGTACACGACGACCGTGAAGTTTCCGTCGCTCTCGGTGGATCATACGATTTTTGAGAAAGACGGCACGCGTGAGGATTTTGCGCTTTTGCAAGTGACACCCGGTGCGACCGGTCGTGACGTGCGTCCGCGCCGTGTCATGTTCTTGCTCGATCACTCGGGAAGCATGAGTGGTCCGAAGATCGAAGGTCTCAAAGTCATCGTGAAAAAGGCGCTCGGTCGTCTTGTTGAATCGGGTGGTTCGGTCGAGGTCGGCATCATGATGTTTGATCATGGTGTTCAAGTGCTTGTACCGCTTTCGGCGATCAGTGCCACGCACACGAAAGCGATTGATGACATTCCGCACGGCGGCAATACCAATTTGGGTACTGCTGTCACGGCCGCTCTCCAATCTTTCAAGAAAGTGAAAGATGCAGACGCCGAGTGCTGTGTCATTCTGGTGTGCGACGGGCAGTCCGAAGATCGCGCGTTTGCGCAGGTGCCGGGTGTGCGCGTGCATACGATCGGCATTGACAGCGCCGTGAACGATGAACTCTTGAAAGAGATCGCGCGCAAGACTGACGGTGTGTTCGAGTCCGTGATTCCGGGCGAAGATTACGACGGTGTGGCGAGTCGCATGGTGGAGCTCGCATCGGGTCCGGTCGTGCGCGACTTGAAGATTGATGATTTGCCCGATGGTACCGACGTTGTCGGACTTGGCGATCTCTACGCCGCGCGTCCGCGGACGATCACGGTGCGTTTGCCGAAGTTCATTGCGCGTTTCAAAGTGAAGGGTCGCGACGTTTCCGGCACGAAACACGAATGGACGATTGATGTGCCGCAGGACGCGACGTCGCCCATGGGCGCTCTGCTCTGGGCGAAAATGAAAATGCGCGAGACGCATGATCGTGAAGAACAGACGCGGCTTTCGCTCCGCTATGGCATCGTGAGTTCAGGAACGGCGTTTGTCGCGGTTTCCGAAAAGGTGGTACCGGGCGAAAAACCGGTACGCGTTGACATTCCGGTTTTGCTCCCGCATACGTGGGAGTATGATGATACGTTTGCGGGTGTCGCCATCGGTGCCAGTGTGTGTCGTCGTATGGTAGGCATCCCGGTCATGGCGGTTCATGTGGCTGAAGTCAATCTGCTTGAGCGTACTCAGTCAGTCAGTCGTTTGACGGGTGCGTTCGGTTCTGGTCCTCCTCTGCGTGGTGCCGGCCCGACGCTCGGTGCGCGGCTCGGTAGTAATGACCCGAGTCTTCTTGCCAAGGTTGGCGGTGCGATCGCAGGTGGTGTTGGTCTCGTCGCTGGTGGTATCGTTGTTGGTGCGATCGCGGCGAAAGATGCGGTGGTGAATGCGTTTGGTGGCGGTGATGGTGATCAGGATGCGGATGGTCCGGAAGAGTTGACCGGTGCCGAGGCGCTGGAAAATGCACCTCTGCCGCCCGATCTGCTTGACCATTATGGTTTCATGCCGGCGATTCCTCCGGTCGTTCCTCAGGTATTGCCGCCTCCGCCCCTGCGCGTGAGCTTTGAGTTGCTCTCGATAGCTATGACATTTTTTGGCATCCTGCGTCATAGTCAATCGAACAGCTTCGATTGTCGTGGTGCGTGGGAGAAAATCATGAATGAGCTCGCGATTGAAGATCAGCGCGGATTTGCCGGTTGGGATGAAGTCGACCGCGCCAAACTTTTTTACTATCTCGTCAGGTTGCGCGATTACGGTTACAAAGTAACCATTCCGGCGGTGCTCGAAATCGAGCCGAAGGATCCGGTTGCTCACATTCGCTGGGTGGGCGCTCGTCATTCCTTGGGCAAGAGCGATTCCCCGCGTCCGTAACAAACGTACCCCCGACACTCTGTCGGGGGATTTTTTATTTTTTTGCGAAAAGTGAAGAGCTGCGCAGACCACATAACTCCCCCTCGTCCCCCTCTTACCCTAAGAGGGGGCAGATCAGACGGGCTTCTCCCCCTTAGGGTAAGGGGGAGACGTAAGACTTGAGGGGGTTATGTAAGCCGACTCTACTGTTTGCTACCTCTCGTTCTGTCTGCTACACTACCCACAGCAAGACCGCACTCGGCGGCCGCTTTAGTGTTTCCATTCTTGTCTTCCTGAGCGAAGCGAAGGATCTCACGGTGAGATTCTTCACTAGCGTTCAGAATGACGCACGTCGGTCATCCTCGAGCGAAGCGAAGGATCTCTCGCTCGTGCGAGCCTGTCCGCACACATGCGTGCGAGATCCTTCATTATCGTTCAGGATGACACAATAAACATGCAAGATAAAATCATTATCAAAGGCGCGCGAGAACATAATTTGAAAAACATTTCGCTCGAACTGCCGCGCAATAAACTTATCGTCTTTACGGGTTTGTCGGGTTCTGGCAAATCCAGTCTTGCGTTTGATACGATTTTTGCGGAGGGTCAGCGTCGCTATGTTGAATCGCTCTCGGCATATGCGCGTCAATTTTTGGGACAGATGGATAAACCTGATGTTGATGACATTGAAGGATTGTCACCCGCGATTTCCATTGATCAAAAAGCGCATTCCGCAAACCCGCGCTCAACAGTCGCCACGATCACCGAAATTTACGATTACCTGCGCGTTCTTTTTGCGCGCATCGGCAAACCTCATTGTCCGATCTGTAGCAACGAAATTCGCCGTTTGACGCCGGAGGAAATCGTGAACGGGATTTTGGAGCATGAAAGCACTCTTCACCGTCATTCTGAACGAAGTGAAGAATCTCCGACGCATGTCGGCCGGGCGGCTCGCATGCGCGAGAGATCCTTCGCTTCGCGGGGGGATGACGATGCTCGCAAAAAAGGAAGAGATCAGCTCGTAGTGCTCGCGCCCATCGTGCGTGGCAGAAAAGGGGAGTATCATCAAATGCTTTACGATTTGTATAACGCGGGTTTTGCCGAGGTGCGGATTGATGGAAAATATCACCGGCTTTCCGAGCGCGTCGTCCTCGCACGGTATAAACCCCACACCATCGAGCTCGTGGTTGATCGGGTGCCGATCGGATGGCCGATTGAGGGAAATAAGGGTTTGCGCGGGCAACTCGCGGAAGCCGTCGAGTCATCGCTCGATCGCGCGCAGGGACTCGTGACCATTATTTTTGGTAGTGGGGAAGAGCGGATTTTTTCAAGCAAGTTTTCATGCGCGAACGACGGCTTTTCGTTTCCTGAAATCGAACCGCGCCTTTTTTCATTCAACAGCCCATACGGCGCATGTGATGCGTGTCATGGTCTGGGCACCGAATTTTTATTTTCAGAAACACCATGCCCAAAGTGCAAAGGCGCGCGATTGCGCGATGAGGCACTTCATGTTTTAATCGGAAAAAAGAATATCGTGGAGGTCACAGCGCTTTCGATCGAGCATGCAATGACCTATGTCGAGGCGCTTAAGCTTTCGACGCGCGATCAAGAAATTTCAAAGGGCGTGTTGAAAGAGGTGATGAATCGTTTGCGTTTCATGCTTGATGTGGGGCTTGATTATTTGACGCTCAATCGTCATGCAGGAACATTGTCGGGTGGTGAGGCCCAACGCATTCGGCTTGCGTCGCAAATCGGTTCGCGGCTCGTCGGCGCGCTGTACGTACTCGATGAACCAACGATCGGTCTTCATCAGCGTGACAATGAAAAATTGGTAAAGACACTCGAGGATTTACGCGACATCGGCAATACCATCATTGTGGTTGAGCATGATGAAGATACGATCACCGCATCTGATTATATGGTTGACATCGGCCCAGGCGCCGGCAAACACGGCGGCGAGATTGTGGTTGCCGGACCGACGAGTGAATTGCTCAAGAGTGGCGCAAAACAATCACTCACGCTTCAATATCTGCGTGGTGAAAAAGAAGTGCCCATTCCAACGAAACGACGGAAGGTGGGTCATGAAATACTAAAGATTATCGGAGCGACTGAAAATAATTTGAAAAACATCACGGTCGAGGTGCCTCTGCGTCGTTTTGTCTGCGTGACCGGCGTTTCCGGTTCTGGGAAATCAACACTTACCGAAGAAGTTCTCTATCGAACGCTCGCGAATAAACTCAACGGTTCGCGTCAGCGCGTCGGAAAACACAAAAGCATTACGGGCATTGAGTGGCTTGATAAAGCGATTGAGATAGATCAGTCTGCGATTGGACGGACACCGCGATCAAATCCAGCAACGTACACGGGAGTATGGACGCCGGTGCGCGAACTTTTCGCCGGAACGCCCGAGGCGCGCGTACGCGGGTATCGTAATTCCCGTTTCAGTTTTAATGTGTCGGCACGTCCGGAAGATAATCGAGGCGGCGGTCGTTGCGAACACTGTGAAGGAAACGGCATGCTCGCAATTGAGATGCATTTTTTGCCAACGGTCTACGTCACCTGTGATGTGTGCAAGGGGAAACGTTTTGATCGCGAAACGCTCGAGGTTGAGTACAAGAGAAAAAACATTCATCAGATTTTAAAGATGACCATAGAAGAAGCTATTCCGTTTTTCCGCGATATCCCCGCGATTTACGACAAACTGAAAGTGCTTGGCGAAGTCGGTTTGGAATATCTTGAACTCGGACAATCGGCAACCACATTATCGGGTGGTGAAGCGCAACGCGTAAAGTTGGCATCGGAATTATCGCGTCGCGATACGGGTCGCACATTGTACTTGCTCGATGAGCCGACCGTTGGTTTGCATTTTGAAGACGTGAAGCGTTTACTTGAAGTTTTACAACGTCTTGTTGATCGCGGTAATACTGTGCTCGTCATCGAACATAATCTTGATGTGATTAAAACCGCGGATTGGATTATTGATTTGGGTCCCGAAGGCGGCGACCGCGGCGGCGAAGTTTTGGTAGCTGGCACGCCCGAAGAAGTCGCCCGCAGCGCGAAATCGTACACGGGAAAATACTTGAGAAGGATTTTGCAAAGTTAAGTCTCGAACAAAAGAGGTTTAATTTTACGTTTGTCTTCCTGAACGAAGTGAAGGATCTCACGCGAATGCGTGCCGGGCTCGCATACGCGAGAGTTTCTTCGCTACGCTCAGAATGACGGGGGATGAAATACTCGAAAATAAATTCTAATATGACACCATCAAAACAACTCAAAAAAATTCCCGAAACGTCCGGTGTCTACTACATGAAAAACCGGCACGGGAACGTGATCTATGTCGGCAAAGCGGTGAATTTGAAACGTCGCGTGTCTTCTTATTTTGGGAAAGCGCATGATACGCGCATTGAGAAAATGGTTTCTGAAATTGCGACGATTGATTTCAAGGTAACCTCATCGGCGCTTGAGGCGCTCATTTTGGAATCAAACGAGATCAAGCGTCTCATGCCGGCATACAATGTTCGCGAGCGCGATGATAAAAGTTTTTTGTATCTCGTGTTTACCAAAGAAATGTTTCCAAAGCCGGAATTTGTGCGCGGTCACGAACTTGCGCGTTTCGGCGCGACGCATTTTTCGGCCGTCTACGGTCCTTATCTGTCGGCGGCAAGCATTCGCGCCGCACTCAAAATCTTGAGAAAGATTTTTCCGTATTCCACGGACTCTGAAAAACAAAAGCGGCCATGTTTTTATTATCACCTGAAATTATGTCCGGGCGTGTGTGTCGGAGTGATTGAAGCGAAAGAGTATCATAAAAATATTCGGCATCTGGAGATGGTATTTGCCGGAAAAAAAGAAGGATTGGTCAAAGAATTGAAACGCGCCATGAAAATCGCATCAAAATCAGAGCATTTTGAAGACGCGGGAAAAATGCGCAACCAAATTTTTGCCCTCGAACACATTCAGGATGTGGCGGTGCTGACGCGTGAAGCCGTTTTCTCTCCATCCCCACGGGAGGGGGAGCGACTTGTCCCTCGAAGCTTTAGCGAAGAGGGAGAGGGGGTGGGGCAGACCATCGACATTTTCGGTCGCATTGAAGGCTATGACATTTCAAATATTTCCGGCGCGGAAGCGGTGGGAAGCATGGTGGTGTTTGAAGACGGAGAACCGGCAAAAAACGAATATCGAAAATTCAAAATAAAAACGGTGAAAGGCATCAATGATGTGGCGATGATGAAGGAAGTTTTGCAGAGGCGTTTTTTCCGTCTCTCACGTCATCCTGAGCGTAGCGAAGGAACTCTCGCGCACGCGAGCCAAAAATGGCCTCTACCGGATTTGATTCTCGTTGACGGCGGATGGGGTCAGATGAATGTGGCGCGCGAAGTTTTACGCGAAAATCATTTGGATATCCCACTCGTCGGCATTGCCAAGGGCTTTCGACGCAAACAAGATCGCCCGATTTTTGACTCAAAAAATGTCGAATTGGAACGCATTGTGGCTCAATATACACAAATACTGATCAATGTTCGCGACGAAGCTCACCGATTTGCCGTGAGCTACCACCGCCACCGCATGCGTCGGCGAATTCGACACAAAGTATAAGTTGTGGTAGTCTAGAAATATATGGAATATAAATGCTACACCGTTAATTCATTCATGCACCGCGGAGATCTTGATACGATCTCGCAGGCGCATTTTGAATTCTCGGGTAGCACGGCTCTCATTTCGACTTATAGCTTACGGCATATGGCTTAAAGCTTAAAAAAGAATGAGCTCCGGAACGGCCCGAGAATCATCTCGGGTTTTTTGGTCTTTCACACAAAGGAGCTCTTGCATGAAACCGCGAACCATCTACTACCTCTTCCAGATTTTGACGACGCTCGGCATCATGTGCACCGTAACAACGTATGTACCGTTTCTGTTTTCGATCGGGTTTTCCATTTCCGATGTGGCGCTCATCAATGTCGCTTTTTGGGCGATCGTGGTGTGCTTTGAAATTCCGACCGGCATTTTTGCAGACGTGAAGGGACGTGCACGGTCGCTCAAGATCGGCATTGCGTGTCACATGATCGGCGAATTGTTGTATTTCCGCGCACACGGCTTTGCCAGTGCTCTCATCGCCGAAGTGATGGCTGGTATCGGACTTGCGTTCGTCTCCGGTGCACAACAAGCATGGATCGCCGATGCGCTCTTGAATCACAACGAAACGCACGAACGTCGTCGCGTTTTTGCAACGGCGTCCGCGCTTCGCGGATGCAGTGCGATTGTCGGAGGATTTTTGGGGAACGCACTCGGCGCGTATGGTCTGCGTCTTCCGTGGATTTTGAACGCTACGGCCCTTTTCGCGGCGCTTCTTCTTATCATTTTCACGATGAAAGAACAGGGCGAGCCCGCGCTTCGCGTCAATAAGAGCGCTGTTTTCGCGAAGAGCATCTCGATGTTGCGAACGACTTCGGCGCTGTGGTGGGCCGCGGCGTGTGCGACGGTTTTTGGACTCGTCGTGCCGTTCAATCATTATTGGTCGCCGCTTTTTGCGGCACGCATCGGTCAAAACCATTTGGGTTGGGTGTGGGTTCCCATGTACGTGGCGCTTGCGGGCGCCGGTTACCTGATTCGTCACTTCAAGATGAGCAACGAACATGAAGGGGATTGGATCGGATGCGCGCTCTTGGGAACCGGCATCGGGTTCGCATTTCTCGGTGTTGCGCCCGGTATCGTGTTGCCGATCGCCCTCGTGATGCTTCATGAATTCGGTCGCGGCGCATTCGAGCCGCTTCTCGAAAGTTTCACCCAACATCACATTGAGTCGGATTATCGCGCGACGTACGGATCGCTTCAGGCGTTTATCGGTCGCTCGGGATGCGCACTCACCTTGATCGCGGTGTGGTGGGGGACGCGTGGCAAACCGAATACGGTGGCCATGATGTCCCATGTGCTCCTCGTATGTGGCGTTTTACTCGCATTTTTGGCCGCCATACTCTGGCTTTTGCGCCCTCGTCGTTCATAGGTTCTTGTATCCGCCTTTAACAAAAGGCGGATTTTTTTATTATTCGCTCTGTAGAGAGCTCAAACTTCTGTGTATAAGTTTGAACACGATATTTGTCCACAAGATATTGTTTTTTAAACTTTTTTGGCTCTATTAAGATACAATTTTCTTTTTTGACACCCTTTGACGAGTGGGGAAAAATGGGGTATAATGTATGTGCAGTGGTGATAAGTGGGGAATACGACTTTATCCACAACGTCCATCGCTAAGGGTGATTTATTTACTCGGTAAACAAAAGATCGCTGTGATAAGAGTTTACTGAGTGTATGAATGAACCATTGCGATGGACGTTGTCCACAGCCTTCCATCGTTATGTTTATAGGGGAATACCATTTCAACATGGACGATAAAGGGCGCGTGGCAATTCCCACGAAGTTTAAGGCTGATTTGAAAGAGGGGGCGGTGGTAACGCGAGGACTTGATGGTTGTTTGTTCGTCTATCCAAAAGCCGAGTGGGAAAAATTGGCATCACGTCTTGCAAATTTGCCCATTTCACAAGCAAACACACGCGCCTTTGCGCGGCTCATGCTTGCGGGCGCAATGGATGTGGAAATTGATAAGCAAGGGAGGGTGGTTTTGCCGGAGTATCTGCGGAAGTATGCGGTGCTTGATAAACAGGTGGTGATTGCCGGTCTCTATAACCGTGTTGAAATCTGGGAAAGCGAAGCATGGGATCGTTATTCAAAACAAACTGAAAAATCCAGCGGTGACATTGCAGAGCGTCTTGGCGAACTCGGAGTATAGAACGTAGGAGGGAAATAATGCTTGTATTCCTCTCTTATGATTCACATTCCAGTTCTCTTGGAAAAAGTTTTGGAAGCTTTGAACCCGCAATCGGGTGAGCTCTTTATTGATGCAACGATTGGCGCCGGTGGACACACACGCGCATTCCTCGAAAAAACAGCGCCCGACGGAAAAGTGCTCGGGATTGATGCGTCGCCGAAGGCGATTGACCATTTGAAAAAAGAATTGCAGAGTTTTGGAAATCGTTTATTTTTAGCACAAGGAAATTTTCGTGAATTAAAAAAAATTGCGTATGATAATGCAATGGATCAATGTGACGGTATTCTCCTTGACCTGGGTTTCTCAAGTGATGAACTTGACGATCCATCGCTCGGAATAAGTTTTCGCGTGAACGGACCGCTTGATATGCGATTTTCAGGAGAAGGGGAGACGGCGGCGGAAATAGTGAACACCTATCCGGTGGCCGATTTAATGGCGATCATTCGAAAATACGGGCAAGAGCGCTATGCGCGACCGATTGCGGAAGCGATTGTGCGATCACGAAAGCATGCGCGGATTTTTACCACGCAGGCACTCGTCAAAGTAATCGCGGACGCCGTGCCGGCAGGTTATGAAAGAGGCCGTATTCATCCGGCAACACGCACGTTTCAGGCGTTGCGCATTACGGTCAATGATGAATTGGGATCGCTCGAAACAGTTTTGCCGCAAGCGGTGGAGGTGTTGCGAAGCGGTGGCAAACTGGCGGTGATTTCATTTCATTCGCTCGAAGACAGAATAGTGAAACGGTTTTTTCGCGATAACGCGGGGACGAAATTGCGCGTTATGACGAAGAGACCGATTCAAGCAGGCGAGGAGGAGCTCGCTCGTAACCCACGCGCACGAAGCGCCAAGTTGCGGGTGGCTGAAAAAATATAAAAGAAAGTCTCGTGTGCACACCTCATTTCTAGAAGATACTCTCGGGGTCCTGCCGCTACGGATTCGCACAAAAGATTTTGTTCAAGTAAAACAACAAAACTTTTGCACGAATCCTCCGCGTCACCCCTCGAGTTTTACTCTCTAGGGGAGGGTGCACATCGGTTTCTGTTAAAAAATTATCACCACCTCTATGCGCGCAGGGTGCGTGGATTACTCGTTCACCAGAATTATTATGTCAAAATATATTTCAATGGGAATTCGTTCGGTGTTTGCGCCTGCTGTGGCGTATCGGTATCGCGAGCGGATGTCGCTCGGTCGTATGCTTGTGATTGCGGGATTGGCGCTCGGTGGGGTGTTGTATTTGTTTGCCGTCAACCGCGCATCGGTGCAAGGATATCGCATGAATGAAATTGAAAAATATGTTGAAGAAGTGCGTTTGCAAAATCAGAACAAGGAACTTGAACTCGCCTCGCAACAATCTCTCCCGTACATCCAGTCGCAATTGACGAACAAACCGTTTGTCTCGGTCAAAAATGTGACCTACATCGAATCCGCCGCCCCCCGCGTGGCTTTGAAATAAAAAATAACATACCAACATTCTCAAGTATATTGGTATGTTATAGGAGATAAGTAGCGGCTTTGGCCGTTTTTTATTTATACGGATCAATTTTCAAAAATGGCAGAATTGAGGAACTTGTGGTAGGATTGCCTGCATATGAGTTTTAACGTTGAAATTTCATCGGGAAAATCGCGGGCGCGGGTGGGTGGTTTGGCTACCAATCACGGCGTGATTGAGACGCCATTTTTTATGCCGATTGCTACACAGGGGTCGGTGAAGCATGTGGGTACGGACGATCTTGAAACGCTCGGCGCGTCCATTTTGCTTTCCAATACCTATCACCTTATGTTGCGGCCGGGGGTGGAATTGTTGCGCGCGGCGGGCGGGCTTCATGGACTTATGAATTGGTCTCGACCGATACTCACGGATTCTGGCGGTTATCAAGTTTTCAGTTTGGCGGATTTGCGAAAAATGAATGACGAGGGCGTTACGTTCCGTTCACACATTGACGGCTCGGAACAATTTTTGTCGCCGGAAAAATCCATGGAAGTGCAAAGCGCGATTGGATCGGATATTGTGATGACACTCGACGAATGCACACCGTATCCGGTCTCCGAGGAGGGGGCGCAAAATTCACTCGAGATGACCTTGCGATGGGCCGAGCGTTCGAAAAAACATTATGCCGCAATTGGCGGACGCGGTTTGCTCTTTGGGATTCAACAGGGTTCAACATACGCGAATTTGCGTGACGAGTCGGCGCGACGTTTGGTGGAAATCGGTTTTGATGGTTACGCGGTCGGTGGTCTTTCGATCGGCGAGCCGCGCGAGGAGACTTATGCGCTCGTGGAAAAGTTTGACACGCTTGTTCCGCGCACGTCGCCGCGTTACTTCATGGGCGCCGGAAAACCTGAAGAAATTGTTGAGTACGTGAAACGGGGGATTGACATGTTCGATTGCGTCATGCCGACCCGCAACGCGCGCCATGGTTTACTTTATTGTTTCACCGACAGAAATAATCTATCGGCTAATTCGCACGAATTAGCCGATAAGGATTGGTATGAAACGATGCATATTACGAATGAGCGATTCAAACAAGATTTTTCCCCCATTGATGCCGCATGCGGATGCCCGACCTGTCGCCGTTATTCGCGCGCTTACCTTCGTCATTTGTTTTCCGTGAACGAACCGCTCGGACAGCGTTTGGCGACACTTCATAATCTGTATTTTTATCTCGAACTCATGCGGCGTATTCGTGAGAGTGTTCGTGCGGGTAGTCTGTAAATTTGGTATACTTGTCAGTACATGATTTTTTTCGTCGCTTTTATTATCAGTTTGTGTGCAACGCCCGTAGCAATCAAACTCGCGCGGCGTTTTGGGATTCTCGATGAACCGAGTGATCCGCGTAAGATTCATGCGTCGCCGATCCCACTTTTGGGCGGTATCGCTCCATTTCTGACGGTAATGGCGCTCGTGGTGGGCATACTGATTTTTTTCCCCGCCATTCTTATTCCCGCGATCCCTCTCAAAAATATAGTGGGTCTCCTGCTCGGCGCAACAGTGATTATGATCGGTGGTGCGCTTGATGACAAATATCGCCTGCCGCCCCGCGTGCAAATTATTTTTCCGATACTTGCGTCGCTCATCGTCATTGCCGCCGGCATTGGCGCACGCAAAATCACAAATCCGTTTGGCGCCGGTACGATTTCGCTTGTCGCGTGGGAGCATACGCTTTTTTGGTGGCGCCATGTCGGCTACCGCATCACGCTTCCGGCTGATCTTTTTACCTTTGTGTGGATCATGGGTATGATGTACACCACGAAGTTTTTGGACGGGCTTGATGGGCTCGTTTCGGGACTGACTACAATCGGAGCTCTCATGATATTTTTTCTCACGATGACCGTGCAGTGGTTTCAACCGCCTGTGGGAATATTGGCGCTCATCGTAGCAGGTGCGTTTGCCGGATTTTTACCGTGGAACTTTAATCCAGCAAAAATTTTTCTGGGCGAGGGCGGCAGTTTGCTTGCGGGATTTCTTTTGGGAACGCTTGCAATTATTTCCGGAGGAAAAATTGCTACCACTCTTTTGGTGCTCGGTATTCCGGTGCTTGATGTGGCATGGGTGATCGCCCGCCGCATTTTTTGGGAAAAAAAATCACCCACCGAGGCCGATCGCAAACATTTGCACTTTCGTTTACTTGATGCCGGACTGACGCATCGCCAAGCGGTCATCGTGCTTTATGTCTGTGCAACGATTTTCGGCACCCTCACCCTTGTCCTGCAAAGCAAAGAAAAATTGATCGCGCTCGTGGTTCTTGCAGCACTTATGATTATCGGCGCAAGTCTCCTTGTTGCAGTCAATCGGCATCGATCACAGAAGGAGAAGTAGTTAAAACTCCTTGTGGACAATTCGCGCGAATTGTCCACAAGGAATGAATGTGATATACTTGAAAAGTATGAAGGACTTAAAAGAGTGGACAAGGATAATGAAGGGGCTGGCCAATTTAAGCCGTCTTAGAATTATTGCCGTTTTGAGTAAAGAGAAAGAGCTCGCTGTAAACGAAATTGCGGCACGGATCCATGTGACGCTTAAGGGCACTTCCCAGCATTTACAAATTTTGGCGGGATTGGGGATTCTCGATCGTGAAGGCAAGGCCGGGCAAGTATTTTATGCGCTCGAAAAAAGTATGGATCCTCATATCCGCGTATTTGTTGAACGAATTTTGAAATAGTTTCAAAAAGTTTCTAGTGGACAATTCGCGCGAATTGTCCACTAGGAACAAGGGGTTGTGTTTTAGCTTTGTAACGGATAGATATTGATTATAAATGGATCAAATTTTTTTTAAAAAAAGCCCCGCACCGGTAGTGCGAGGTTGGCGAAGCTACATGATGAAGCCGGATGTGGGATACTTCTCCGATGACGGGTAGGTCATGACGTCCTCCTTTCATGGGATTTTTGCGAGGTTGTGGATCCGATCTTCAGATCGAGACGAAGACGTTTGTTTCCATGGTAGCGTCCTTATTGTGTATAATATCATAATGGCTAAGATGTAAGATGTGTCAAATAAGAAGGGAGCCAGCCCACCCTCACCCCTCCCTCTCGTATCGAGGGAGAGGGGAATCGTACGATATTTCGTTTCGCTCGAGGATGACGGCGGTTTAGTCTGTTGACAAGTTTTCGCTCATCATATACTATAGTGCCATCGGACTTCCTAAGTCCTAACTTCTAACTTCTAACTTCTAACTTCTGATATGTTGGCCGTCATAAAAACCGGAGGAAAACAATACGCCGTTCGTGAAGGAGAAACGCTTTCCATTGAGAAGGTGGAAAAGGCAGTTGGTGAAGCGCTCGAACTTGAGGTGCTTTTGGTGGGGGATGAGGATGGAAAAAATGTTAAACTGGGTACCCCCATCGTGGCCGGCGCCAAAGTCGAAGGTCGCGTGCTTGAGCATGGTAAGGGCGAAAAAGTTTCCATTTTTAAATTCAAGCCCAAGGTGCGCTATCGTCGTCACACCGGCCATCGTCAACTCTATACAAAAGTGAAGATTGAAAAGATTACGGCATAAAATAAAAACATCCCGATTTCGGGATGTTTTTAGTTCGTTACGGTTCTTTGCTACACGCGCGGCATCAAGATGGCGACGAATGCAAGGAGTACCACCGCAAAAATCGTTACCGCCAAGGCTTTTTTGGGCGCTCCGCCCTCAAGTCCTTGACGCTCTTGCCATCCGGTTACCACCACAAATGCGAGCGTGAACAGAACCAGAAATGCTACTGCCATTGTGTAAACCCGTACACGTGTCCCGACAATACTTGTCAGGATCGGCCCGTCGACTCTACATAAGTCGGCGGTGAAGCACGGGAATAAGAATTAGTCTACCGTCAAACAATTGAATGTCCACCGCGTAGCGGCAGAAAAATTAATTGTGACAGTGGGGAGCATACAGCTCACCAGAAAATTATAGCACAACTTTTCTTAAAAATCAATGCAAGAAAAGTTATCCACAACGTCCAACGCAGTGGTTTTTTATTTACTCAGTAAATATTCAAAGATAGTGGTGATTGTTTACTGTGCGCGAGAAACACCCTTAGTGTTGGACGTTATCAGGTTGTCGTACTTCAATTTCTCTGCGTCCACGAAGTGCGTCGGCGAGGGTTACTTCATCGGCATACTCAAGATCGGCGCCCATGGGAAGGCCGCGGGCGAGGCGCGTAATTTTCACCGGATAGTTTGCGAGGCGCTTCACGAGGAAGAGTGACGTGGATTCGCCTTTCAAATCATTTGAGAGCGCAAAAATTATTTCGGTAATGCCTCCCGATGCGAGGCGGGTGAAAAGTTCATTGAGGCGTAAGGTGTCCGGTGTTGCGCCCTCGATGGGGGAGAGGAGTCCGCCCAAAATATGGTAACGGCCATTGAATTCGCCGGTGGCTTCGATGACCGCAATGTCGCGGCTTTCGGCAATCAGACAGAGAATGTTTTGATCGCGTTTCGGATCTTTGCAAATGGTGCACGGAGAGTTCACGGCATACGCCCCGCACGCGGTGCATGTTTTGACGTGGCTATGGAGTGCGAGCAAACCGCGCGCTAAACGCTCGGCATCGGCAGGAGATTTTTTAAGCAATGAAAACACAAAACGAAGTGCGGTCTTCGGCCCCACCCCTGGTAATTCTTTAAAGAGCGCCGCAAGCGCCCGAATGGGATCCGGCAAGTAATTATTCATAGTTTTATGGACGTACCAAGACCAGTGAGCGAACCATTAAAAAGCGCGACCTGTTCGTTTCACCCTTAGGTCGCATTCATTAAGAAAAACCATGAGTGAGCTTGTGCGCCCGATACTCTAAAGAGTGTGTTGCGAGGGGAGCCACGGAGGAGTCGTGCAAAAGTTTTGTTGTATTACTTGAACAAAATCTTTTGTGCGACTCCGCAGTGGCAGGACCCCGAGCTTTCATTGCAAGGACCGAGGGCGCACCAGTGAGCGAACCTTCACGAGAGACTGAAAGAACATCTGACACCTGACACCTGACATCTGACACTTGACCCAGTAGTATGAGCGGATGGGATAAACATCGCGACCGATTGGTTTCACCCATCGGTCGCATTCCTTAAGAAAATCTATGAGTGAACCTTCACGAGAGATGCCTGAAGAAGACCGGAACGGGCGCCCGCGCGCAGACGGAAGGGGCGCACGAGGTTTGAAACACGGTACCTCGTGTCGCAAGGAGCGTCCGAAATCCCGAGTCCCGATAACCTTTATAAAAATATTTATGAAATCGGGACGAGAGGTTGAGGCGCGACGCCGCGACGCCATCTTCCGCAAGCGCGGGCGTCCGTGAAGGTCTTCTTAGACCCATCTCTCGTGAACGGTGAGCTACAATTTTAATTCACCCATCTTTTGCATTTTTTCAACCATCACGCGTTGGACTTTTTTGATGGCGCTGTTTGTTGCTTCTTTTATGCCATCCTCGATCTTTTTCTTTTCTTCAACTTTAATAAGTTCGGGATCAATCGTGACCTCGAGCACTTCTTGATTGCCGCTCATTTTCACTTTTATTTTTCCCCACGCACCCGTCGCCTCCACACTTTCATCTTTAAGCGCGGTCTGCACCCGTTTTGCCTTGTCGCGTAAGTCTTTGATCTGTTTGAGTTTGTTGAACATATGTTAGCTTGCTCGATTAAAATGGTTCAAAGTTTCCTCCTCCGGCGTGCGCGGAGACTTCAGTCATGCTGTGTTCGATGCTTCGGAAGGTGACGCGGTCGGCATCGAAGAATAGTTTGATGATACCGGTTGGACCATTGCGATGTTTGGCAATATGGATTTCAGCGAGATTACGTTCGTCGGGTGAAATATCCTCGATGCGATAGTTTTTATCCGCCGCTTTGCGATAAATGAAGAGTACGAGATCGGCGTCTTGTTCGATGGAGCCTGAATCTCTCAAGTGGGAAAGTTTGGGAATGGCCGGTTTTGCCATCTCGACCGCGCGTGAAAGCTGTGAAAGCGCAATCACGGGAATGTTGAGTTCGCGCGCAATTCCTTTTAACGCACGCGTGATCTCCGCGATTTCTTGTACGCGGTTTTCATTTTTGGTGCGTGATTCCATGAGTTGGAGATAATCAATCACGAGAAGTGACAGGCCGTGTTCCATTTGAAGGCGACGGGCTTTGGCGCGGATTTCCATGATGTTGGCGTTGGGCGAATCATCAATGAAAATTGGCGCTTCGGAAAGTGAGGAAAGTGCTTGGGCGATGCGGGGAAAATCATTTGACGAAGGAGAGTCGGCGAGTTTTCCGGTGCGCATACGCCACAAATCAACGCCCGCCTCGGAACAAATCAAACGATCAACAAGTTGTTCTTTTGACATTTCAAGACTGAAAATACCGACGGGGAGTTTTGCGCGGGTGCCCACGAGTCGCGCGATATCCATGGCAAGGGTTGTTTTGCCGACCGAGGGACGCGCCGCGAGGATGATGAGGTCAGATGGTTGGAGGCCACCCAAGAGGTTGTCGAGTTCGACGAAGCCCGATGGAATGCCGCGCAGTTTTCCTTTTTCGCGATGCAATTCTTCAATGCGTTCAAAAGCGGAGTCAAGCACTTCGCCGACCGGAACAAAAGTGCGCGTGAGCGAGCGTTGCGAAACGGCAAATAATTTTTGTTCGGCTTTGTCAAGAAGCAATTCAATATCTTCGGATTCGTCATAACCTAAACCCGTGATTTCGAGTGCCGATTGGATGAGGCGTCGTAAGGTTGCTTTTTTGACGACAATGGATGCGTAATGGTTGACGTGAGTTGCGGTCGGCACCATGGCCGCAAGCGATGCAAGTGACGAGCGGCCTCCGACGCGCTCAAGCAGTTTCAATTCTTCAAGACGATTGCCCAGTGACAGAATATCAATGGGCTCGCGTTTTTTGAAGAGATCAAGACACGCCTCGTATATTTTTTGATTGTTTTCACGATAAAAATCTTCCGCGCGCACGATGTCGGCCACTTTAATGATCGCATCACGATCAATAAGAAGCGAACCGAGCAGGGATTGCTCGGCTTCAAGATTTTGAGGTGGAATCAATTCGGGCATAGCGAAGCTATCTTATGGGTCAAAAGACAAAAAAGCAAGGTCGAAGTATGTGTTCGTTATGTGGATAAGTGAAAGTTTGGTATACTGTGTCCGTATGAATGAGGGAACAAAGCGAGAACTGCGGGCGCTTACCACTTTTGTGGGAACCATTTTGGGGGCCGGGCTTTTTGGGATTCCGTTTGTGTTGAGTCGTGGGGGGGCGGTCGTGGGGTTGATCTACTTTGTCGTTTTGGGCGTGGTGACCACACTTCTTCATCTCTATTTTGCGCGGATTGCACTTATGGTGCGGGCGCGGCATCGGTTTCCCGGGTTTGCGGGTATTGCCTTTGGAGAGCACGGTAAACAGATAGCCGCGGCGCTGGGCATTTTTGGCGGTTGGTTGGGGATATTGGCGTATATAATTTTGGGGGGGACGTTTTTGTATGTGCTTCTCGCGCCGATTTTGGGAGGATCAGAATTTGTGTATCAAATTATTTTTGCGGCGCTGGGGGCCGCGGTGGTGTGGCGCGGATTTGGCGCGTATGTGATCGGTGAAACCATCATGACCGTTTTTTTGGTGGTGGTGATCGGGATGTTTATTGGCGTGGGGTTACCTCATATTCAGATACTTAATTTGTTAGTGACGGATCCGCGCGCCGCATTGCTTCCGTATGGTGTGATCGCGTTTGCACTTTCCGGACTTGCCGTAATTCCCGAACTCGAGGACATGATGGGGAGCGTGGCACCACACCGATTGAAACGAGTGGTAGTGTTGGGATCGGTGATCGCCACATTACTTACCGCACTCTTTGGTTTTGTGGTGTTTGCCGTGAGTGGGGATGCAACCACCCAAGAAGCGGTGTTGGGATTTTCGCAGTCAGTCGGTTCGTGGATACTGGTTGTGGGAGCACTTTGCGGATTTCTCGCGATTATCACATCATATCTTCCATTTCTCATGACGCAAGCCGAAACCTTTCATCTTGATTATAAATTGAGTCGCGGCGTTTCATGGATTCTCGCGTTTGGCGTTCCGTTCACTCTTTTTCTTTTGGGTGCAAGAAGCTTCCTTGGGGTCATCGGACTTTCGGGCGGACTCTTTGGCGGATTGACGGCGGTGATGCTCGTACTTATGTATATAAAAATGAAACGTCATGAACTTTCTTTTTTGGGGAAAGCAGTACCGATCGCCGTTGGTATGATATTTTTTCTCGGCGCTATTGCCGAGCTTTTGGTTTTTTTCGGAAAAGATATATCGGTAGTTTCGTTTTTGTTCGGTTCGTAAATCCTAAATCTTAAATCTTTAATCAAAAATTATGTCTCTCGTTCGCATTATCCGTTACGGCCTACTCCTGTGGCTTATCGGTTTTGTTGTTGCGTTTATTGAAATTTATCTGGTGGCACCGGCAACGGTGGTGAGAGTAATTTTTTACGGAGAAAATATAGTGCTCGCCGTTTTGTTTACCGGACTTTTTTTTGCGCGTCTGCAAAACGTTTTTACGATGCGTACCGTCGCCGAGGTGCTCGGCCTCTGGATTGCCCTAGAGCTTGTCTTGGATCTCGCCGTATTTTGGTGGTTTTACAACCTTCCGTTCGCAACCGTGATATCGCTTGAAACGATTATTGGATTTGCGGTCATGTTATGCGCCGGTCTTGCGACGGGGTGGTTTATCTCCATGCAACGTAAAATAGAAAAACCCGAGGGGCTGGCATAAAGAGGATAACCTAAACCCCGAGCATAACGATGCTCGGGTTTTTTTTATTTAGCTTGCTAGGAGTGAGATTCTTCGCTCGCGTTGTGGGTAGTCGCAGGCTTTAGCCTGCGCACTGATGCGCAACCTAAAGGTTGCGGCTACCTTAGATGATCAGTCTCGTTTTTCTGATTTGAAAGTTTAAGACAGTTCTTGAGCAACATTGCGACTGTCATGGGGCCGACGCCGCCTGGGACCGGGGTTAGGGCGCCTGCTTTTTCTTTGACTGATTCGAAATCAACATCGCCGACGACGCGGCCGTCGGGCATGCGATTTGTTCCGACATCAATTACGACGGCGCCACGTTTCACCATGTTTTCGGTGATGGCGTGTGCACGACCAATCGCCGTGACGAGAATGTCGGCGCTTTGAAGTTGGGTGCGGATGGTTGTAAGATCGCGTGGTGCAAGAACGATGTGAGGGAGAGCACCCGCCATTTCGAGAAGGTATTCAATGGGAAGCGCAAAGGTGGTGCTGTTTGCAAGAATCACGGCGCGTTTACCTACGAGAAGTTTACGACCACCCCCTCTTAGTTTTTCGTTCTCCCCCTCCATGGAGGGGGAGAAATTAAAGGCGGTTTTGATGAGTTCGAAAATACCAAGAGCCACACCCGGGATGATTACCGGTTTTCCCTCAATGAGAAGCGAAAGATTTTCAGGATGAAACCCATCCACATCTTTTGCAGGATCAATCGCACGAACCACAATATCTTCATTAAAACCGTCCGGTAAAGGCATTTGCACGAGAATGGCATGCACATCATCTCGTCCGTTCAGTTCTTTAATTTTTTGTACCACATCGTTTTGCGGAGTTGTGTCGGGAAAAATATATTTTTCAAAATGAATGCCGACTTCCGTACACGCTTTTTCTTTGAGACTCACATAGAGATGACTTGCTGGATCGTCACCTACTAAAATAGCAACAAGCCCGGGGGTTTTCCCGCGCTTTTTTATTTCGTTTTTTACACCTTCTTTTATTTTTGCCGCAAGAGCGCGGCCGTCGAGTAGTATCATAATCGAATCGAGGTCGCACCTCGAGAAGTTGACAATCCCGAGGAGCGACCTCATAGTTCCGGATAGAGTGGATGTTTTTTGGTAAGTTCTGCGACTACGGTGCGGGCGTTTGTTTTTACCCCTTCATCTTTCGGATGTTCAAGTACGTCGAGGATTGTATGCGCGATTTGTTCCATATCGGTTTCGGTAAATCCGCGCGTGGTGAGGGCCGGAGTGCCGAGTCGTATGCCCGAGGGGTCCATCGGACTGCGGGGATCATCGGGAATCATATTTTTGTTGAGCGTGATGCCAACCTCGTCAAGTATTTTTTGCGCATCGCCTCCGGAAATACCGAATGGTGTTACATCAATTAAGAGGAGGTGGTTGTCGGTACCGCCGAACATGACACGGACGCGGGAATTTAAAAATATTTTGAGAAGTGCTTTGGCGTTTTTTTTGATATGGATCGCATAGTTTTTGAAAGTTGGTTCGAGCGCCTCTTTGAAAGCCACGGCTTTGGCGGCGATATTGTTTTCATGGGGGCCACCTTGAAGTCCGGGGAAAACCGCCTTGTCTATTTTTTTTGCAAATATTTCTTTGCACATAATCATGCCGCCGCGGGGGCCACGCAGTGTTTTGTGGGTGGTGGTGGTTACGACATCAAAGAGGGGAACCGGATTATTCATCTCGCCTGCGGCAATGAGCCCCGCAATGTGGGCGATGTCGGCCATAGTGAGTGCACCGATTTCATCCGCGATTTTTTTAATTGCTTGATAATCAATTTCACGCGAGTATGCCGAGTAGCCTACCAAAATCATTTTTGGTTTATGTTCGTGCGCCATTTTTTTTATTTCGTCATAGTCAATGCGTCCGTCGGCCGTTGTTTTATAGCGGATAAAATTAAAAAGTTTAGCCATCCATGTCACGGGATGTCCGTGTGTCAGGTGGCCGCCGTGTGACAGATCCATGCCCAAAACAGTGTCGCCGGGTTTGAGAAGCGCGGAATAGACCGCAATGTTGGCAGGCGCGCCGGAAAGCGGTTGAACATTTACGTGTTCGGCGCCAAATAATTTTTTGGCGCGGTCTATGGCGAGTGATTCGATTTCATCAATATATTCACACCCGCCATAATACCGTTTGCCGATTTGTCCTTCCGCGTACTTATTGGTCGCCACCGACCCGAGTGCTTCGAGCACTGCGATAGATACAAAATTCTCGGACGGGATCATCTCCAGTCCATTGCGTTGCCGCTCGAGTTCTTTTCCGAGTGCGCGAGCGATTTCGGGATCAAATTGAGAGAGTGATGTAAACATAAACGCCGACTACATACGTCGGCGATTGTACTCTTTTTATCGTTAACGCGCAAGGCCGTAAAGGAGTGTCACCTCGTCATCTCGTGCGAGTTTGTTTCGCGCGACAATTTCCGTCATTTTTGTTTTGAAAGTTTGGTCACGATCTTTGTCACCTTTCATTACTGAAATAATATCACCTCGAAGCTCACCATTCTTTTTATCAACATAGTCTTTTAATTCTGTTTTTGCTAAACCAATTTCTTTTTGTATTTCGTCTTTTACAATAGTGGTGACTGCGGGTAATAAAACCTCCTCGGTGAATTCACCAAGTACTTCAGTCATTATTTCCCGCGTTATTTCCTGTGTGTCTTTTTTAATTTCTTCACGATTCGTTTTCATTGCTTCCTTGAGGGATTCATTGAGAATACCAATGGTAACGGGGGTATTGTCATTATGTTGAATCATATATGTATATCTTAATGTTTTTGAAAAGATATGTCAAATTATGCTCTCTGCAAACTCTCGTGACGTACCTCTTCTTCGAAAACCTGGATTATGTGATTGCGTAATCGCACGAGGTCGTGTTGGGGCAACATAGTCCGTGCGCGGCAACGGATGCATTGCCATGCGCCTTGGGCGTTTGAGAGCGGTTCCAAACGTTGACCGCATTGTGTGTCTTTGCAAAAAGGTCCATCAATCGCCCAATCCCATAGCGCTTGGCTTATCTCACGCTTCCATAATTCCCATGACGCATTAAAATAGTTTCGTGCGATATGTTCTACGCGATGAAAAGTCGGCGTCTGTTTGGATTTTAGAAAAAGAGTTGGGAAGGTCATAGACGGGCGATTATTTTTCCGATTATTTTCATGCCGGTGACGATTGAGATTGGTTGATATTTGGGGTTTTCCGGTTCAAGAAAACGGCGTCCACCCTTTGACACATAGCGTTTCACGGTTGTTTCACCCTCGTGTTCTACAAGCACGATGTCGCGATTGCGAATATCAGATAAACTGCGCACCGGCACCACAAGCACTACATCGCCATCCCAAATAACGCCTTCCATGGAATCGCCATGTACTTTAATAAGGTAGGTATCGCGTGCGGGTGCCAGTCGTGAAATTTCTTTGCCCACGGTGCGCCATTCACCAACGGTAGCGACGGCTTCGGTGAGCGGTCCTCCGCGTGATGCGCCCGCAAGAGGGAGGAGCGGTTGCACCCCAAGCACCTCAAAACCTTGCCGTGTGATTGTCAAACCGCGTGCATTTCCTTCGCCGCGTTTTATCACCCCTTTTTTTTCGAGTGCATGAAGCGCATCAGTCACCGTTTGGTTTGAGGAAACATCTAACAATTTGCGCAGATCCTCAAACGACGGGGGAAAGCCCTCGGTTTGTATGAACTTGAAGAGAAGCGTTAAAATGTCACGTTGGCGTTTAGTCAGCATATCGTAAATCTTAAATCTTAAATCCACTGTACACATATACAGTACCGTACACATATACGGGTGTCAAGTGTGGTTATCCACAGAATGTGAACGGTCGCGATACCGTGAAGTCTGTGCTTGGCAGGATTCAGACTTCGACTGACAAGTGTGAGATCATGCGCAACGGCAAGAAGGCGAAATTGACCGATCGTGTGGAGGCCGGTGATACGGTGCTCGCGGTCGCCAAGATTCGCGGCAACTAAACGCTCGTACCGAGAAGTGATGCACTTCTCGGTTTTTTTTTATTAGCTTGCTAGGTTTTAGCTTCCTAGCTTGCTAGAGTGATATCCTAATTTGAAGTTAGTTAATGGAAAGAAGAATCCCATGGGCTCCTAGCAAGCTCATGTATTTACGAAGTTGCCCGTTTAGTATAGTATGAGTACATTATGAATCTCAAAGAAGCACAACGTATACATTGTGTCGGTATCGGGGGTATTGGGATTTCGGCTATCGCGAAATTGCTTGTGGTTTGGGGAAAAAAAGTGAGTGGGTCGGATGCCGTTCATTCTGAAATTGTGCACGAGGCGCGCATGGCTGGGATACGGATCATGCTTGGGCATAACGCATCGAATGGTGGAGATGCGGAAGTGATTATTTATTCTGAAGCGGTGCCGGCAAATAATCCGGAGCGGCGCGCGGCGCGCGAACGGGGGATTTTGGAATTGTCGGGCGCCGAGGCGCTTGCGCAATTAACAGAAGGGAAGAGGTTGATTGCGATTGCAGGTACGAATGGCAAAAGCACGACAACGGCACTTTTGGGATTGTTACTCGAAGCGGGTGGTTTTGATCCGACGGTGATTGTGGGAAGTAAGGTAAAAAATTTTCCACTCGGCAATGTGCGTGTGGGGAGCAGTGATTGGTTCGTGCTTGAGGCCGATGAATATCAGGCAAAGTTTTTGAATTTGAAACCGGAAATTGCGGTCGTGACGAACATCGAAGAAGATCATTTGGATTTTTATCGCGATCTCGATCATATTCGCGAGACGTTTGGAAAGTTTTTGGAGCGCGTGGAAAAAAATGGAAAGATTTTTTTGAATGGGGACGATGTGGTGTCAATGAGCGATCTTGCACACGACCGCAGGGGAGCCGACACCCCTCTTGAGGCAAGAGGGGCAGGGGGGAGTTATGTGATATATGGTTTTGATGGCGCGGCGGATTATGCCGCGCATGATCTCGAAGTGCGTGAGGGTCGTCAATGGTTTAGAGTTGTGCATAAGGGGAAGCACATCGGTGATTTTTCATTGCGTGTGCCCGGGAAGTTTAATGTGTCAAACGCGCTTGCGGCAATGAGCGTGGCGCTTGAGCTCGGTGTCGGTGTTGATGTGTGTCAGGCCGTGCTCGAATCATTTACCGGCATTTGGCGGCGATTTGAAATTGTGGGGGAACGAGAAGGCGCGCTCATTATTTCTGATTATGGTCATCATCCAACCGCTATTCGCGAAACGCTTGCGGGCGCGCGGAGTTTTTATCCGGATCGTCGTTTAGTGCTGGTTTTTCAACCGCATCACCATCATCGCACGAAGGCGCTGTTTCATGATTTTGTAAAATCGTTTGCGGGTGCGGATGTGCTCGTGCTTCCGGAAATCTATGCGGTACGCGGTCGCGAAAAAAGTACGGACGAGGTGAGTTCGCAAGATCTGGTAGCCGCAGTACGCAAAGAGGGGACGCCGCCCGAAGTGTATTACGGCGGTACACTCGAAGAAACCGAACGCCTCGTGACGACACTCATAAAAAAAGGCGACGTCGCAATTTTCATGGGCGCCGGCAACATAGACTCTTTGACCCGTCACATGATATCATAGAAGCACACTTTGATACTGTACAGTATGGAAGTGAAATATATGGCCAAATTTTCTGATAGTAAATTACCTTATACTAAACAAGACGCGCTCTGGGATGAGTTTTGTGAAGTCATTTCTGGTTTGAAAAAGAAAGATAACGTGAAGCGTTTTTTGAAAGACATGCTCAATCGTCAAGAGCGACTCATGCTGATACGTCGTTTGGAGATTGCCGACATGCTTGATGCGAATGCAACGTATGGAGAAATAACAAAACAAATGGGCGCCAGCTCGCAAACAATTGCTCGCGTACATCGTTGGCTAAAATTTGGACGTGACGGTTACCGTCGTGCAATTGTTGTTAGGAGATCTAGAAAGAATAAAAAATAATTTTTTATAATACTTTGATACTGTACAGTATCAAAGTGAAAGGTATGGAACGAAAGGTATACAACAAACTCGTGAGGGATAATATTCCGGAAATTATTCGGGCGCAGGGTGGTACTCCCGAGACGCGGATTTTGTCGGATGTTGAGTACAAAAAATATCTGCGTTTGAAATTAGTTGAGGAAGCGGGGGAGACTAATGCGGCCGCCTCGCGTGATGAGATGATCAAAGAATTGGGTGATGTGCTTGAAGTGATGGAGGCGCTCATGCGCGATGAAGATATTTTGCCGGAAGAAGTTGCTGAACTCAAAAAAAAGCGCCACGCCGAACGCGGCGGATTTGACAAACGTATGTATCTTGTGGCGGGATAGTACCTTATCCTTAATTACGCGCCGCGAATAACGCATAAGAGCTCGACAATGGTCGAGCTCTTTTTTTGTGTGTTTAACATTTCGTTACCTCGCCTTCGTTACACTCCGGCGAGTCCGCCGAAACTCACTTTGTTTTTCGGTGAGCGTAGGCGGAGAAACTACGAACTGCTATGAATCTACGAAATTACGAATCAGGCAACCCGCAACCCCCTCTTGGTTTTACGTTCTCCCTCTTGCCAAAGAAAGGGGAGAAATCGTCATCGGTCTTTCTCCACCTCCGTGGAGGGGGAGAACGGCTTACCGAGAGGGGGTGGTCGTTGTTAGCGGATGGAATCGTACCCGCCGTGCACGCCACTTTTTGATAGCACAACCTGCCACAGTTGGTTTTTGCGGGCGCGGAATGAGCCGGCGCATGATAAGAGATAGTATTTCCACATGCGATAAAAGCGGTCGCCATATTTCGAGGTTAAACCTCCCGCGGGAGGTTTAACCTCGTGCCATGCGTGATCGAAATTCGCAAACCAACTCATGAGCGTTTTATCGTAGTCGGCGCTGAAGTTATGCCAGTCCTCCATCACGAAAAGTCCTTCAATCTCGCGGCCGATCTGCGCGACGGACGGCAACATTGAGTTTGTAAAAATATATTTTGTGATCCATGCATCCGAGTGGGTGACCGAACGATTGCCGCCGATCGTGTGGAGTAAAAATAATCCGTTGTCTTTCAAACACCGATGCACCACTTCCATGTACGCGCGATAATTTTTGTAGCCGACGTGTTCAAACATGCCGAGCGAAATAATGTGATCGAATTTTTCATTCATGTCGCGGTAGTCGGTAAGTCGCAATTCGATCGGAAGTCCTGCGCAGAGCTTAGTGCCGAGTGCCAACTGTTCTTTTGAAACCGTGATACCCACGACGCGCGCGCCGTATTTTTCTGCGGCGAATTTTGCAAAACTGCCCCAGCCGCATCCGATGTCAAGCACATGATCGCCCGCTTTGAGGCCGATTTTTTTGCACACCAAATCCAATTTTGAATCCTGCGCTTCGTCGAGTGTTTTTGCATCACGCCAATAGCCGCAGGTGTAGGTCATACGCCGATCGAGCATGGCGGTGTACAGATCATTCCCGACATCATAATGTTTCTCACCGATTTCAAATGCACGGTTTTTTGATTGTAAATTGAAAATCTGCGCCACAACGGCGTGCATGAGTAGGGGAATATTCTTTTTTACTTTTTGATCAAGATCAGCCGCGAGAACGCGCGCAAAAAATTCATCGAGTGCGTGCGCATCCCACCATCCGTCCATGTACGACTCGCCAAGTCCAAGCGACCCTTCGCGCAAGACGCGATCATACAAACGGGGATTATGAATTTGAATATCCCACGGCGCCGTTCCGTTTGGTTCTATGTTCGCGAGTTTGAGGAGTTTTGTCACGATGTGATTTTGCATAACACAAAACCCCGAGAAAACTCGGAGTTTAGGCTATTTGAAGTTTTAGTTTTATTTTCCGTATCTCTTCTTCCTGTTTGTCGTATTGGCTTTGTAATCGTTTTAACCATTCAATCGCAAAAACATGATCTTCTTGGATCCGTTTTGCAATGGTGGCAATACCCTCGAGAAGATCGGTCATGCGGCGCACATCATCTTTGGTCGCCATGTTCTCTTCGATGCGTTTTAAGCGATCTTCATGTTCGAGTAATTTATTTATGATCAGATCTTCATTCATATATCTTCAGTATAACTCTATCAATTTAATCGTGTCAAGTTGTTTTTACAATCCAAGACTCCATGGCCATGGTGTGGGAATGGCGAGCATGATGAGCGCTGACGCGGCGAGCGCGATATTTTTCATGAACTGAATTTTTTGCATGTTTTTCATTTGTGGGTCGGTCATGGTCCAGAAGTTGTGCATCATGAATGCGACGGGCACGAGGAACGCTACGATGAGCGCCACGCCGATTTTTGGATAGACGCCGAGCATAATTGAAAGTCCGCCAAGCGTCAACATAAGTCCGGTCGCCGCAACCGCAAACCCCGCCGCCGGCACTTTCACGGATCGTGTGTAAGCCGTCAACATCGCATGTTTTCCCCAGTGCATGAATACACCATTATAAATATAGTAAGCGCCGAGCACGATGCGGCCGATGAGAAAGAGAGTGGGCATAGATTCAAGATTAAAGATTAAAGTTGTAAGGTTTAAAACAGTGTAGCACGAATATGTATCAACTTGACAGTACTCGCGTATTTTGATAAAGTTCTTTATTCGGTAAATAAGCCGAAAAAATGAGACTGTAGAAAAATGATGAGATTCAGCCCCTCCCCTTAGGATAAGGGGAGGAGGGAGGGGTTATGCTGACAACATAACTCCCCCTCGCCCCTCTTATCTTAAGAGGGGAGAAACGGAAGCGGACCACCGAGCAGATCGCATTTTTATACAGTCTCAAAGTGAACTTTGACAATTTGAGAGGAGACTCAAGATGAAGACTAACAAAGGGCTTGCGCGTGTTGTTTATTTTGGTTTGTATGTGGTGGGGGCGGCGTTTTTTTACAATCCGGTGGTGGCGGTTTTGCATTCCACCGATTGGGCGCATCCGTATATTGAAGTAAACGGTGAGATGTATGACGGCCACGCCATCTACAATGAATCAACTGGATTTGAAACCAAAATTACGGTCGAGTGGTCAGAAACGCAAGCACTCCGCGATTGGTATCACACAACAAAAATTCCGTGGCACCTCGGATGGTGGATGAGTTGGATCATCGGATGCGTGCTCATTGCTCTTGGATTTTTCATCAGTTTTTTTGATGATTTTGACCACGACTCGGATATCCTCAAACGAATACTCGCGGCACATGGTGTCTGTTGGTTTGGGTTTGCCCTGTATCTCGTGGTATTTTTTTCCGACCATGCAACCATGGCTGGATGGAAAGATGCGAGCATTCCTACACTCTTGAGTGACGCCGTGCTGGGTGTCTATCCCGGTCGTCTTGCCAAAGTAACAACCATGGGTGCTTTCGGATTGATCGTTCTTAATGTGGTGGCGATTGCGTTTTGTACGGTAATTGCGTGGATTGCGGAGACGGTTGAGCACGAATTTGATGTTAGTCACCACATGAAAAAGTGGGCGTACCGCTACCTCAAAGTTTCGCCTGATGATGAGATTGTCATCGTGGGCGATTCCATTTCGGTATGCCGTTCAAAAATCGTTTTTGAGCTGTTTCCTTTTCCTGTGTTGCGTGCCGTGCGGCGCGTCACACTGCGTGCCAATCTCGAAAAAACGCTGGCGCGGGCAGGACGGCACGATTACGATCCTGATGAGGATACGACGGTCGCGCGATCACTCGCTCTTCGTGTGCATGAGGAGTTTCGTCAAAATGCAAACGGCGCTGAAACGGCGTTTCGCGGTTCAGTCCTGAAGAATATGCAAACGCACGCGGGTAGTCGTGCCGCCGCACTCACAAATGAAAAACTCGACGCACTGCGTAAAAACGCGCGGACATGTCTCCAAGAAGCGTCCGACAAAACGCTCGCCAAGTTCAAAGAGGACTTGCTCGCCGGTGCGCTTGAAACCGCGACCGACGCGCTCGTGCCCTTCAAAAAGATGGTGCTCGAAAATCTGCGCGGTCGTGTCCTCGATGTCGTGAAAGATGTGCAAACTACGATTTCGCCGGCTCTTCCGTTTGGCACGCGTTTTTTTGCCATGCGCGGGGATCTGACGATGGTGGTTGTGGAACAACAGCCGCACGTGCACACGATTCGCTTTGATGATCATCAAATTGACGAGCTTGCCGCGATGGCGCTGAAGCTTGGTAAGGTCGAGATCACGAAAGAACAGCGCGCCAAGAAAAAAGAAAATCCACGCTTTGAACTCGCAATGCCCTATCTCACCTACGTTCTTACTTTTAAGTCTGGTGCGTGGGGCGGAAGACTGTGGGTGTTTGCAAAGTCGCGAACGCTTAGTGGAACCGAAGATTCTTTGGGGCTTTTGCCGCTCACGAATGTTGACCCCAGCGGTTGGATATGTTTGGGAGACAATCCCAAGATAGCAGGAAGCATCACGGAGCAGACCGAGCTCGTGATCCGTCACTTTTGGCAAAGCAAGTTCAGACTACATATGAACACAGAACAACTGGAATATCTCCATGAAACGCACCCTGACCTCAAGTCGCTCTGGCATTGGAAGGAAGAGACGCGGAAAAACCCGGCGCATATTTTGCAAGCGCATTTTAAGTCTGCTTCATTCAACAATCTTCAAGAGATGTGGAGCGGGCACACGGAAAAGATACGCGAGGAGTCAATCCTCACGTACGATGCGCTCGTAGCGCGCGCCATGGAAGATGGCGAAGTGGAACTGAAAAAAATGATTCGCGAATTTTTGGCCGCGGTGAGCGTTGATCGTCGTTTCACGCGCACCATTGAGGAATCGCTTGACGCTCATCTTAAAGAAACGGCAAAGGCGATTGCGCAGTATGTGTTTGACAAGGAAGTTGCAAAACTGCCGGAACTGGTGGATGATCCGGACGTGCGGTACGTGTGGTTCGAGGAGATGCAAAGCGCGGTGCAGAAAGTCCTTACCGAATGTGTGGTCCGTGTAGCGCGTGGCGAGATTGGGTTGCCACCGCTCATCAGTCGTGAAAAGATTGAGAAGGCTCTTCAAAGGGAAGGAGTGCCGGAATGATTTTTCCCATCTACGTGAAAGAACCCGGAGTGGAGTTGCCCGCCGACGGCGATTACTACATCATTGCGCGCGACGGCGTGTATTTGCATCGTTCGGAAGGCTTCATTACCGCAACGGTAAAAGTGGAGCAGATTTCGGCGCTCGCCGAAGTGACGCGGCAGGCGCAGTTGCGTTTGCCGCCGCTTGATCTTCGTTTCGTGTGCTACGTGGTGAATTTTTTTCGCGCGATCTATCACGACATCAAAACCGAAGCCGCGGTTCTCGTTTTTTGGAACCCGACGAATCAAACCTATCGCGTGGCGGCGCCGGATCAGTTCGTGAGTATCGGATCCGTGAATTATGACAAAGGTTTGCGGTATAAGGATCACTTGCTCATCGGTTCAATCCATTCGCATGCAAACTTTTCTGCGTTTCATTCGGGTACGGATCGGTGCGATGAACAGTACTTTGACGGATTGCATGTGACGATCGGTCATCTTGATGACAAAACACATGATATTTCCGCCGAGATTGCGGTGAACGGCAACCGGTTTCCGGTGCCGCCCGAGGCATATCTTCAGGGCATTGAACGTGTGATTCCGGTGGGAGTGAATGTCAAGGCGACGGAACGTTCGCGTGAGCCGCTACCGGCGCGTGGAGAAAAAAGAACGCTCGTGGAACGCATTTTTGGGTTGGATCCGATTATGCTCGACGATTTTTCCGAGAGCGATCTTGGTTTTCCTCGTTTTGGAAAGAAAAAGGAACCGGAACTGCCGCGGTTTCGTTTCATCACGGAAAGCGATCGAACGCTTGCGTCATACGCGTTTCCGCCCTTGTGGCGTCGGCGCGTTCGCGAACGCAGTTTGATTGCCCTGCTTCGGGATCACAAAGAGAAGGATCCTCGGCCGGAGATGTTATTCTCAACACTCGGCGATGAGGGAGGAGGTGGCCGATGAAAGTGAAAGTGATTGGCGCGGGCGGCATTGGCAGTGCGCTCCTCGCGACACTGCCGCGCTTCATGCGCTATCGTCTGCCCGAGGTCGAGTTGTGGATCATTGATGGCGATCGTTATGAAGAAAGAAATGCGGAGCGACAAGTTTTTGATGAAGAAGGCAACAAAGCCGAGGTGACGGCGCGGCGCATTGCGCGGGATTTTCCCGCACTTGTCGTGCGTGCCGTTCCCGAGTATGTAACCGATGACAGCGCGGTGCGTTTGATCCGCGAAGGGGATGTGGTGCTCGCCGGTGTTGACAACCATAAGACCCGTAAGATACTATCTGATCGGGTTGCGGAGTTGTCGAGCGCTCTCGTGATTTCGGGTGGCAACGAGTTGACAACCGGAGGGATACAGGTATACTGGCGGGAGAGTGGCGAAGATGCTACGTTGCCGCTCACGAATCAGTATCACCCCGAGATTGCGCATCCAAAGGATTTACTGCCCACCGAACATTGCACGGAGCAAGCCGTCGTCGCGCCGCAGTTGCTTCCTATGAACAGCATGGTGGCCGCGGTTATGATGAATGCGTTTTACGCATGGCTCAAAAAAAAGCTTGACTACGATGAAGTGTACATTGATATCGTGACGAACATGGTGCGTTCCGTGAATCGTCGCGAAAAAACCGCTGCCGTTTTGGTGGCATAACAAAAGGAGAAGGAACATGGCAGATCCGGTACGACCGGCAGTGCCCCAGACGACCGGGGGAGCTCCGCAAGGTGGACCGCCGCCTGTGGGTGTGCAGGTAGTTCACGGCGCGAATCAGCGCACGCTCCCCGAGCTCGTGGGGCGGCGCGTTTCCGAAGCACGTGACGTTTTGGCCGAGGTGATGAACATTCCGCGTCTGCCCATCGCGATGATCGGCGGCCGGAATGTCGAGCAGGACTACGTTCTGCGCCCGGGTGATCGCTTGGAGTTCATCCAAGAGCAGGGTGTCAAAGGTTAGTTAATCACGGAGGAAAATTCGTTTTGCCCCACGCACGTTCGCGTGGGGCTTTTTGATTTCCTTGAGGTTGCACCTCGGGAGGTGCAACCTCGAGATATTGCTAAGTTACTTTGTTTTTATTATACTGAATCCATGATTTCGAAATTACGCGAACAACTGGGGGACGCGGTGCGTGAGAATGAAGTGCTTGCGAAGCAGGTTAATTTTCGCATTGGGGGCGCGGCGCGGTATTTTTTTGAGGCGCGATCGTCGGATGAGATTGTGGCATCGGTCACGGTGGCGCGCGCACTTCGCGTGCCGTTTTTTATCTTGGGAGGGGGATCGAATGTGCTTGTTTCCGATCGCGGGTTTGACGGTCTAGTCATCAAAGCCGCTAACCGAAACTACGAGGTTAAACCTCGTGTGGGAGGTTTAACCTCGACCGTATTTGTCGAAGCCGGTGTGCTTTCAGCTTTTCTCGCCCGCAAAACCGCCGAAGCCGGACTTACTGGTTTTGAATGGGCGATCTCTTTGCCGGGCACGGTGGGCGGCGCGATCCGCGGCAACGCGGGATGTTTCGGTGGTGAAATGAAGGACGTCGTGAATCGCGTTCACATTTTTAACCCTCAATCACCTTTTAACAATTCGCGCGAATTGTTAAAAGGTGAAAAGGGGATTGTGGAATTAAATAACGACGATTGTCAATTTGGGTATCGTGACAGCGTGTTCAAACATAAAAATTCGGCGGCGATTATTTTGTCGGCGGAGATTGAATTGCGGCGTGATGACCCGGCGGCGTGTGTCGCGCGACTTGAAGAAAAATTGCGTATGCGTCGTGACAAGCAACCGCTTGAATCGTCGAGCGCGGGATGTCTCTTCAAAAATTTTGAATTTAGCGATCGCACAGAAATTGAAACGCTTCTTAAAAAAATAACGGTGCCGTCCGAGTTCATCACCGTGCGTCGCATTCCGGCCGCGTGGCTCATTGATCGGTGTGGCCTCAAAGGCACGCGCATCGGAGACGTGATGATTTCCGGGCGTCACGCCAATTTTGTTTTGAACATGGGCAAAGCAACCGCCAGCGATGTGGTGCAACTCGCGAGTTTGGTCAAAATGAAAGTACACGATGAGTTTGGTATTGAACTTCATGAGGAGGTGCAGTTAGTGGGGTTTTAACTTTTTTTGTCATTCGGAAGCGCAGTGAAGAATCTCGCATGAATGTACGCGGACGGGCTCGCATGCGCGAGAGATCCTTCACTATCGTTCAGGAAGACAGGTTTCTGTTCATGAGATCATGCGTCCGATTTCCTAAAAATTTTTAATATCGGTTATCGGGACTCAAGGATGATGTTCTGGAATAAAAAATCCCCCTCGCGAATGAGGGGGTGTTGACGTCACATGCAATCCGCGTATGCGGATTTTTGTTTTTTCCGACGCTCATGATCGCGTCGCCACGCATCAAACGCATGAAGCGCGATCGGGAGCAATTCTTCTTTAACGCAGATGTCGTCACAGAGCATCATGCGCTGAAAGCCAATATGCGTGAGCCACTCAAGTTCGAGAAAGTCGGCGCATGAAGGCACCGGCGAATCCACTACCGACAACATGATACGCGAAGCGACACATGCTTTGGGATCTTTTTCGACGATGAGTTCAAGCGCCGCCGCTATTTCATGCGGTCGCTCGATTTCGACATAGAGATCGCCGCGCGCCGCCACCAGCACGAGATTTTCCCGTTTTTTCCAGTCATTGCGCACGAAGTGCAACCCGTCTTCGGTTTCAATTTTGAGCCACACCTCGGCATCGTGTCCGACCATTTCGAGAAACTCATCAACGTAGCTCCACGAATCCACATATGAGAGAAACCATCGCCGCATGCCCATACGTTGCACGAGTGCGACTTTTTCTTTTTCTTCGTCCGTGAAGTTCGCGCCGTCGATTTTGAAACTCGAGTGACGCACATGGAGCGACTCGCCTTTTTTCACCATGAAATGCGGGCCGCCGCGCGCGAACACGAGATGTCGTCCGCCGTTTTCCAATCGTTCGAGAAGCGCGTGATCGCGTTCCGCTTTGAAAAGCACGGGCATCGGGAGTTCGACTTCAATCGGATGATTGAGATCTACTTCAAGATGATGTGGGTTCGGATACACTTTTGCGATGCGCGGTTGACGTCCTTTTACATCGAAGTAAAAAGGAAGCGCACTTTTCGTGCCGCGCACGCGTGCAAGTTCATTTTTAATTTCAGAAAGCTCCATCATGGCGCTGTTCAAACGAATACCGGCAAGCCGAGGATCGTTCGCAAACCGTGCGAAGTGCGGCAAGTCCGGCGCAAGCGTCACCAAAAGTTCAGGAGACATGGCGGCCTCTACTTATGCTTCGAATGCGTGTGGGTTGATTTCGCGTAGATCGTCCTCGTCTTCGGAGGCGGCGGCGCTTCGCCGTGAATCGTCGTGAGCGATGCGTACACCGCTTTTACTTGTGCCGGCTTTTGCCGTCCTTCGATCTCTCCCTTGAAGTATTCGATGCGTCCCGTTTCCTTGGCAAAAATCCCGAAGAACACATCAACGACGCGATTGGCATCCACGAGTTGCGCCACATGATCCTCACCCAAAAGCGCCACCCACCGTTCGTATACAGCGCGACTGGTTTCGTCCGTGTGGTCGTCTCCTTGACTATAGGGCAACTGAATAAAGTAGACCGCAAACTTCGCTTTGAGTTCCTCAAAGATTTCCTCGGTCGTGATTTTCTTCTTCAAAGTCACATGCGCGCAGCGTTTGGCGTTTTCCCGACTCACCTCATCGTACGGCAGTTCGTCTCCAATGAAAATGAGAATCGGTTTTGTGGCCACCGAGATCGAGACCTGTCGCGCAAAATAAAGTGCCGCAATTTCATAGCTTTCATGTTCACCGTCTCCGCCATTGCCTTCAAAAACCAGTTTGTCAAAGCATTCCTTGATTTCAGTGCCGTGTCCAAAGGGTTGCGCTTGGATCGCGAAGTCGTCGCTAAAAATATCGCCGACCGCCGCCGCGCACACTTCCATGCTCGGCCCGAGGAATTCTTTTCCTTCAAGATCAAGATATCCCAACTTGGAACGGATGGTGCTGGGCGCTTTGCCAACGGAGCCGGAGTGATCAAGTATGATCACGACCGGACTTTCAGAAAGTGACGCAAGTGTCAAGGGAAGCAGATCATGCGCTTTCTTGCCGCGTGTCGTTGCTTCCTCGTAACTGCGACCCACATGGGTGTCATACTTCGTGCGCTCTGTTTTGAAATCAAATCCGGTCCATGGACCGGGATCGAAATCGCCGGATTCGGACATGGTGGCCTCCTTTTTGGTAGATGGTTACATGGGCAATTCCAGCATTTCAGAATGCGTTCGGCCGAATGCGGCGAGCCGCACTTTTTGGATTGTCTCGCACAGATCTTCATCGCTCCACCACGGACGCGATGCCGGATCGCGCACGATAAGTCGCTTCACGAATTTCGCGAGCGGTTCCGGCGTTACCGAAGGGACTTCTTTTCGAAGTACACTATCCATGCCACCGCCCAGCATAAAAATCATCGTCATGCCGAGGCTGTAAAGATCGGATTTGAAAGCGTTCACCCCTGAACCGCGCGTGCGACTGATTGCTTCCGATGCCGCAAAGTGATCGGTGTAACCGCGCGCTCGGGATTCTTCGGTTGGTTTGGAAAGTGCCAGACCAAAATCCACGAGTGCCACGATATGATCTTTTTGCACGATCACGTTTTGTGGTTTCACATCACCATGTGCCACTTTTTTGAAATGCAAGAACTTGAGTGCATTCAAAATACGTTCCGCAATCCACGCGACATGTTCCGGATCCAGCACGCCGTGTTTCTCAATAATTTTTGCGATCGTCATGCCTTCGATGAAGCTCATCACGAGCACAAGGCTGTCGTCATCAAGTTTCAAAAGATTGTGCACGGCCGGCAATTCGTAATGACGAAGACCGAAGAGAATGCGTGCTTCTTCAATCAGAATGCGTGCGTGTTCGGGCGAAACTTTTTTGCAATGTTTCAAACAAACGGGCACACCCGTAAGGACGTGTTCGCCGCGATACGTTCGGCCGATTGCACCTTCACCAATCAATTCAATGCCCCGAAACTCTCCGATGGTCACCCCTTCGAGCGTGGGGTAGCGGCTTTCATTCGCCATGTTTTCACCTCATTTTAAGTTGTTAAAGTCCCATCAAGCAACCATATCATATAGAGTAAGGTTGTCAAGGCTTGTTTGGCGCTTTTTTGGACACATAAAAACACGGCCAAAACCGTGTAAAAAAATAATCGGCCGACGTGAAGGCCGATCTTGATTGCGAGCGACATGGAAGTATACACGTCGTGATAGAGTAGGATACGGTGTATCCTGCCCTCCCGATACGCTCGTTGTTATCCTCTTTACGGCAAGAGGGTAACTACTGCCGCGTTCATCAAACGCCTTCCGTTAGGCGTGTTCCGAAGAACTCTGAACCAGCATCCTATGGATTGTAGCATATTTAGGCGATCTTGTCAAGCGGGCGATTTATTGTTAAGATTCTGATGTCTAATTCCACTCCACTCAGTGGGGTTCACTGAGTGGGGTTATAGGTTCGGTGTCATTCTTGAGCGAAGCGAAGGATTTCATGGTGAGATTCTTCATTTCATTCAAGTAATGACGATGGTCATATGAAAATTATTTCAATCAAAGCGACGAATATCGTTTTTACACCGGCCATTCGCGAGGCGATCACGAAAAAACTTGTTGCACTTGAAAAGTTTACTTCACGGATGGAGCCGGTGGCGGAGTTGCAAGTTGAGGTGGGAAAAATCAGCGAGCATCATCGCAAGGGTGATATTTTTCGCGCCGAGGCCATGCTTCATGTACCGAACGCCGTGCTCCGCGCCGAAGCGGAGGCGCAAACCTTATACGCCGCGATTGATGCCGTCAAAGACGAACTCGCCGCGCAAATAAAAAAACACAAAGAAAAATTGTTAACGAAACAATCAAAGAGAGGTCGGAGGGCGAAGGAGATGGGGGAGTAAACAACGTCATTGCGAGCGAAGCGAAGCAATCCCGTGAAGAAAAGGTATCCTTGATTTTCACGGGATCGCCACGTCGTCCAAGATTTACAGGACTCCTCGCGATGACGGTATCATCATGTCTTTTCTCAATAATTTATTCGGTGACTCAAACAAACGCGTGATCCGCGAGCTCGAGCCGATCGTTGCCAAAGTGAATGCGCTCGAGCCTTCTTTTGTTGCGCTTGATAATTCCGCGCTCCGTGACAAAACGCAGGAATTCAAAGATCGTATCGCGGGTGGCGCGACACTCGATGATCTGTTGCCTGAAGCATTTGCGGCGGTGCGCGAAGCGGCGAAACGAAAACTCGGGCAACGTCATTTTGATGTTCAGCTCATGGGTGGCATAGTGCTTCATCGCGGCGAGATCGCGGAGATGCGCACCGGCGAAGGAAAAACGCTCACCGGTACTGCCGCGGTTTATTTGAATGCGCTTGCCGGCAAAGGTGTTCATGTTGTCACGGTCAATGATTATTTGGCAAAACGCGACGCGGTGTGGATGGGGCAAGTGTATTACGCGCTCGGTCTCACGGTCGGTTGTGTTCAACATGAATCCGCTTTTTTGTATGATCCGAATTTCCACGCCCAACACCCTCACCCTAACCCTCTCCCCTCCGAGGGAGAGGGGACGAACGACCGATCCTCGCCCTCGAGGGGAGAGGATCTGAAAAACCAAGGTGAGGGTGCGGACACGACGAGCTCGTTCAAAGTCCACGCCGATTTCTTGCGTCCCGTATCCCGTCGCGAAGCATATCTCGCCGACATCACCTATGGCACGAACAACGAATTCGGCTTTGATTATTTGCGCGACAACATGGTGCAGAGTTTTCACCAGATGGTGCAACGTGATTTGCATTATGCGATCGTTGATGAAGTGGATTCGATTTTGATTGACGAAGCGCGCACCCCGCTCATCATTTCCGCGGCCGCCGAAGAGTCAACGGATCAGTATTATCGTTTTGCGGAGCTCGTGAAAAAACTTGATGCAGGCGAGGATTACAATGTTGATGAAAAAATGCGCGCCGCGACGTTCACTGAAAAGGGGCAGGATAAAATCACCCTGTGGCTCGGTGCCGATCCATGGACAACACTTGATGCGCAAACGATTTATCATCTTGAAGCTGCGCTCAAAGCGCACGCGATTTATCGTCGTGAACGCGATTATGTCGTGAAAGACGGCGAAGTGGTTATTGTTGATGAGTTTACCGGACGTCTCATGATGGGGCGTCGTTACTCCGAAGGTTTGCATCAAGCGCTTGAAGCGAAAGAAGGTGTTTCAATTCAACGTGAAAGTAAAACGCTTGCGACGATCACGTTTCAAAATTATTTTCGTCTCTATAAAAAATTGGCGGGCATGACGGGAACCGCGGCCACCGAAGCTGAGGAGTTTTCGAAAATCTACAAACTTGATGTGACGGTGATCCCGACGAATCAACCGATGGTGCGCGCGGATTTATCGGATCGTGTATATGCGACCGAGCGCGGCAAGTTTCAAGCGGTTGTGGCCGAAATAAAAGCGCGGCATGAGATAGGTCAGCCGGTTTTGGTCGGTACGATTTCTATTGAAAAAAATGAGGTGCTTTCGGATTTATTAAGTCGTGAAGGCATTCCGCACAACATTTTGAATGCAAAAAATCATGAACGTGAGGCCGAGTTCATTGCACAGGCGGGACGTTTGGGCGCGGTGACCGTGGCAACCAACATGGCCGGACGCGGCGTTGATATTATTTTGGGCGGCAATCCACCTGATGCGATCGAGGGAGAAAAAGTGCGCGCCGCCGGAGGTTTGCTCGTGCTCGGCACCGAGCGTCACGAATCACGGCGCATTGATAATCAGTTGCGCGGCAGAGCTGGTCGTCAAGGCGATCCGGGCGCGTCGCAATTTTATGTTTCCATGGAAGATGATTTGATGCGCATTTTCGGTCCGGATCGCATGAAAAATTTGATGCAAAAAATGGGATTGCCGGAAGATACGCCGATCGAGCATGGCATGGTGTCGAAATCCATTGAGACCGCGCAAAAAAAAGTGGAGGGCCATAATTTTGATATTCGTAAACATTTGATCGAGTACGATGATGTCTTAAACAAACACCGCGACGTCTTCTACAAAAAACGCCGCGAAATTCTCACCGCCGCCGAATTACAGGTCATTGCGAGCGAAGTGAAGCAATCCCGTGAAAAAGAAGGAGAGGCGACTCCCGTCATTCTAAACGAACGTGAAGAATCTCACGACGACGCTCTCAAATTCAAACTCTTCGAAATGATCGAAGGCGAACTTGAACAAGTTGTTTTGTTTCACACGGCCGCGGATAATCCGGTGGATTGGAATCTTGATGAAGTGATCGAAGTGGCGCGCACGATTTTTCCGATCGGCGAGGCGGGCATCGAGGCCGTGAAAGGTTTGCAGAGCGGCGGTCGTGGGAAACTCGCCGTTGCTGAAGCGCGCACATCTGTCATTGAAACACTTGTGGAGCTTGCCGAAGAAACGTATGACGAGGTCGGGCGTCGCATGGAAGATCCGAAACTCGTGCGTGAAATCACGAAAAGTTTGATATTGCACGCGATGGACACGATTTGGATCGAGCATTTGGACGCGATGCATCACTTGCGCACCGGCATCGGCCTGCGTGGCTATGGCCAACGCGATCCGCTCGTCGAATACAAACGCGAATCCTATCACATGTTTAATGATTTGCAACTCGCAATCCAAAAACAAGTCGTCTATTCCATTTTCAAAATCGGCGTCGCCTCACGCGCCCCATCTGCCGGTTTGTTAGACCGCCGCGGCGTCCAATTATCCGCCTCTTCTAAAACCGGTGACGGTACCCCCCCTCTTAAGATAAGAGGGGGAGGGGGGAGTTATGTGGGAACTGATGCCGCTGAACCTCATCAAAAACTCGGCCGCAACGACCCTTGTTATTGTGGTAGCAAAAAAAAGTTTAAGAAATGTCACGGAGCATAAGTACTAATTTGAGCGAATAAGGAATATTTTTTGACGATGTTTTTAATGGGGAGTATACTTACATTATATGACGTATCGTTTTACGACCGTAATAACTCAAGAAGGTAAATGGTTTGTGGCACGTTGTATTGAGCTTGATGTAGTAAGTCAAGGGCGCAATGTTGAATCGGCGCAGAAAAATTTGAAAGAGGCAGTTGCTTTGTATTTGGAAAACGAACCGAAGCGAAAAAAACTTCTTTCAAAAAATGCGCCCCTCATTACAACACTCGAACTCACGCATGGCTAAAACGGTCTCCGGAAAAATTGTAGTAAAAGTGCTATGCCGAGCGTTCGGCTTTTCTTTTATTTCACAAAAGGGGAGTCATGTAAAATTGAGTAAGTCTGTTTCGGGGAAAAAGATCACCACGATTATCCCCTTGCACAGAGAAATTGCTCAGGGAACCTTGCGAGGAATTCTTGCGCTCGCTCAAATAGAAGAGGAGAATTTTTGGAAAGAGGTTTAATGGCCGTTTCTATGTCTGAAAAGGATTTTTATTTCGTTTCATTAAAAGGGATTATCAAAAACAAAGAAGGAAGGATACTTGGATTAAAAGGAGTGGAGCAGGGAACTTTTGCCGGATTTTATGATCTGCCCGGCGGAAGGATTGATGTGGGCGAATTTGAAACGCCGTTTATGGAGATTCTCGAGAGAGAAATCCGTGAAGAGGTGGGGCCTGACGTTAAGTTTACTTTGCATGAGACGCCAGTCGCTCTCGGTCGTCACAAAATTGCGCCCAAACATTCGGGTAAAGTCAATCGTGAACTTCATGTCTTGTATGTCTTTTTTCTTGTTGATTATCTGGGTGGAGACATAAAGATCAGCGAGGAGCACAGCGATTATGCGTGGATTGATTGTAATGTTGCAACAGCGTCAAAGTATTTTACATCAGGGATTTTGGAAGGAATACAAGTATATCTTTCTTCACCAAAGTAACCTTTCTCTAATTCGCGCGAATATGAGAATGTTATGGACATTCAAAGATTAAAAAACTTTTTTGAACGATTTCCGCTTCTTGCGTCAACACTCGAAAAGTTGAATGGCGCGCACATTCCGTTTGCGATTGGCGGAAGCGGCTGTTTGTATCTTTTGGGTAACGAACGATTGCCGGATGATGTTGATATTTATGTACCGAATGATTGGCATGACGAAGCTGATGCTTTGTTTGGAATGAAATCATATCCGTATCGTTCGTCGATGGAGGAGGTTCGGAATTCGAATCCGGAAAATAATCACTCGATACAATTGACCAGTGGTCTAGTGCTTCATATTGACCACAAAAATTATGATCTGCAATTGACGCCCGATGTATTGAACGCCGGAATTTCAGTCGAGTACGGTGGGCAAAAAATTATGTTACTTCCTCCCGAAGATGTCGTGCTTATCAAAGCTCTTTTGCAACGCGGATCGGATGTTGGAAAACATGATATTGAAGATATTCGCGTTTTTCTTTCGCTTTATCCGCATTTTCGAAAAGAATATCTGGAAAAACGCATCCACGATCTTGGTGCAGAGGAGCGAGTAGGAACGATTTTTAAATAAAAAGTAATCCTCCTTCAATTCGCGTGAACCCTGCAGTCCTTCGGATATAACGGGGTGCGTAGAAGAATAGTTATGAATATCGCAAAGCGCAAAATTATTATTGATTGTGATCCTGGTATTGATGATGCACTGACCATTGCGCTTGCGCTGGCACGACCCGATCTTGACATTATTGGTATTACCACCGTTGCGGGAAATAATGAAATTCAAAAAACGACGGCTAATGCGCTCATTACTTTAGAATATTTTGGAAGGTCAGAAATTCCGGTATATCGCGGCGCGTCAAAGCCACTCGTTCGCGATTTAACTTTTTCGAAAGACAGTTCACATGGAGATAATGGTTTGGGCGATGCAGTATTTCCGCCATCACACAAGGAGACGCGTGGCGATGCAGTTACTTTTATTGAAGAGAGCATAAAAAAATATCCGGGAGAGATAACTATTCTCGCCATTGGTCCTCTCACTAATATCGCACGCGTTGTGCAAACAGCGCATCGTGAATCAATCAAAGAAATTTTTTTGATGAATGGGGCATTTTTTGTTCCGGGCAATGCATCTGCCTTTGCCGAGTTTAACGCTTTTATTGATCCGGAGGCGGCTCGTATGGTGTATGAATCGGGGATCCCGATCAAGGCGGTCGGTCTTGATATTACTCATGGTGCAGGTATTACTCGAGAAGAGTTTGATGAAATTTCTAAATCGAACACGCCACAGGCACAGTTTTTTACCAAAACATATACGCATGCGATGAATAGGAAATCAAGAAAATCGTATGCCCTCTTTTGGGATGTTATTGCGCTCGCATGGTTTTTGGATCCGACATTGATACGCGGAGTGACCGGAAGTGTTCATGTGATCACCGATGGAGAAAAAGTTGGCCAGACTATCTTTGAAGAGGGGAGCGGATCGTGCACGATAGGAACATCAATTGACAGCACTCGATTTTTCGATTATCTTTTTACTTTTCTAAAATCAGAGGTCAGAATAGTATGATGCCGCGTATTTTGGAAAAAGAGGTGATGGACGATTCTGCTCATGTTGAGACGTATGCGGGGGCGGATTTTTCGAATGTTGACGAGTTGTTTTTCAAACAGTGTCGCGCGGTGGATTTTGAAAAGTGGAAGCGTGTTTTGGATATTGGGTGCGGATTTGGGAGGATTCCTATCGAGATTGCGCGTCGTATATCCACCGCTCATATTACGGCGGTAGACGCATCGTTGCCCATGCTTGATACAGCACGGAAAATGATTGCGGCATCACCGTGCGAAAGTCAAATCAAATTAGTGCACGCGCGCATTCCTGATTTACCATTCAATCCACAATCGTTTGACGCGATTATTTCTGTTTACACGCTCCACCATATTCCGGACCCCATCATTTTTTGGAAAGAAATCAAGCGTCTCGGCGCGTCGGGTGCAACCGTCATGGTAATGGATTTTTTTCGTCCGGAATCTCAAGCGGTGGCCGAAATGCTCGTGGAAAAATTTGCCGGAAACGGTCACCCCCTGCTCAAAGAAGATTTTTACAACTCCCTCCGCGCCGCATTTACCGCTTCCGAGGTGCGTGCACAACTTGTGGAAGCCGGGTTATCGCATTTGGTTGTTGAGATGATCAGTGAACGACATATCCTGATAAGTGGTACGTTGTCATAGTGCGATGAACAGAAATAAAAAAAGCTCGGTTTGAGGAACCGAGCGATGATATTTGTTTGATGTGCTATGAAAATGATAGCACTGATGTATAATGATCTTAACTGCCTGTCGCTTCTCGATCCTGATCGAGGGCGGCGGGAGCGGATTCTTTTTTGAGAGTAGTCTCGTACTCGATGAGGTGCTGGATCGCCCACAAGAGGGCTCCATGTTCTGTTCGATCCCATGAAAGATTTCCTTTTGCCGATTCAAAACGCGTTTTCAAGTGCGTGGCTCGACGAAGAAGCGTCTCCAAAACTTTTGCGCCCTTTCTTCCTGATATCGGCATGTTCTGGGGGATGGTGATCATCGTGTGCCGTCACTTTCTGGCTTCCATAGGTGAGCCGATAGCAGTATCTCGCATTCTCATATTTCTGTCAAGACCCAACTTCACTTGTTTCATTGGAATTTAAGTATTGAGATTTATTTGTGATTTGGTGCTTGAGATTTGGTTTTTTTCTTTTCTTTCACGGGATTGCTTCGTCATGCGACTCCTCGCAATGACGTGTATGAATTATGCTTCCATTACTAAAAAAACATTTCGGGTACGAGCAGTTTCGTCCTCTTCAAGAAGAGATTGTGGCGCAGTGCATGGCGGGACGCGATGCGCTGGTGCTCATGCCGACTGGTGGAGGTAAGTCGTTGTGTTATCAGTTGCCGGCGTTGGCACTTCCCGGGATCACTATTGTCGTTTCGCCGCTCATTGCGCTCATGAAAGATCAAGTTGATGCGCTTCGTGCGAACGGGATTGCCGCCGCATTTGTGAACAGTTCGCTCACCGCAAGCGCCGTGGCGGAGATCGAGTCGCGCGCTCTCGCGGGCGAATTGAAATTGTTGTATCTTGCGCCGGAACGCGTTGCCATGCCGCACGTGCAAATTTTTTTGAAAAAATTGAATGTGAGTCTCATTGCGATTGACGAAGCGCATTGCATTTCTGAATGGGGTCATGATTTTCGTCCGGAATATCGGTCGCTCAAAATTTTGCGACAATTATTTCCACACGCTCCCATCATGGCGCTCACCGCGACCGCCAACGTGCGTGTGCGCAACGACATACTTGCCCAACTCAACATTTCCGCAGATGCCGTTTTTAAATCCAGTTTTAATCGACCAAACTTGACGTATCGCGTCATGCCCAAAAAACGCGCGTTCGATCGTTTGCTCGCAGAAGTATGTGCGCGTCCGAATCAAGCGGTGATCGTGTATTGTTTTTCAAGAAAGGGCACGGAAAAAACGGTCGCGGATTTGCGCGCGAACGGGATTAACGCCGCCGCGTATCACGCCGGTCTTGCGACCTCCGAGCGCACACGGGTACAGGAGGATTTTATTCGTGATAAGGTTTCCATTGTGGTTGCGACCATCGCATTTGGTATGGGAATTGACAAACCAGATGTGCGGCTCGTGGTGCATATGGATTTGCCGAAATCGGTTGAAGGATATTATCAAGAAACAGGGCGCGCCGGACGTGACGGACTCCCGAGCGACTGTTTGTTATTTTATTCTGCCGGCGATCGCATCAAACATGAGTTTTTCATTCGCGAAATAATGGATCCCGAGGAAAAGGCGCGTGCACGCCGGCAGGTTGCCATGATAGCGGCATATGCGGAAGGTAGGACATGTCGCCGCGCGTACTTGTTGCGTTACTTTAGTGAAGAGTGGACGCGAGCTTCGTGCGGGGCGTGCGATATCTGTGTGCCCGTTGCGGCGCCGCGTGTTCAGACGAAAACCGAAATCGAAGAGTACGATCATGATTTATTTGAAAAATTGCGCACGGTGCGTCGTGCGATTGCGGACGCACAAGGAGTGCCACCGTATGTTGTTTTTGGTGATCGGACGCTCCACGAAATGTGTCGCGTGTATCCGCATGATGCGCAAGGAATGGCCCGCGTGTTTGGGGTGGGCAAAGAAAAATTGGCGCGTTACGGAACGCAATTTTCCGGCGTGATACGCGAGTATATGACTGCTAAGGGGATTGTAGTACGATCATCATCTCCGCGTATGCGTGCCGAATCCGTGCGTCGCGCAGTGTCGGCAACGGTGCTCACCACGATTGAGTTATTGTCGCAGAAAAAAAATATCGAAGAAATTGCGCGCGCACGCGGCATGAGTCCGAGTACTATTTTTAGTCATCTCGAGCAAGCTCAAGAGCAGGGGATTCCGTTTGATTTGACATCTGTGGGCGCACCCGAGGGCGATCGTTATGAGCTGATTGCGACGGCATTTCAAAATGCGGCGAGCGATTTGCTCACCCCGATCCGCGCGCGTCTTGGTGAATCGTTTTCGTATGAAGAAATTCGTTTGGTGCGTTTATTATTACGGGCGCAAAGTCGTGAACCCTCAAAATTATGAACACTTTTGCCGGTGACAAAAAAGTGGGCGCTTCGGTACTCTACGCGAGTGAGCAAAAATTCATTGCGTGGGCGGTGCCGAAATTGCCGCGCGTGATTGAGACCTATCATTTGACGCTCGCGTCAATTCCCATTAGCGGATTGATTATTGTTTTTAGTTTTCTTGCCGCAGACGATCTTCGGTGGCTGTGGGGAGTTTCCGCGATGATCGTGCTTCAATGGCTCACTGACTCGCTCGATGGTGCCATTGGTCGAGCGCGCGGTACCGGTCTCGTTCGCTGGGGTTATTACATGGATCATTTTTTGGACTATCTTTTTCTGGCCGCGATCATGATGGGTTACATGATTTTGATTCCCGACCGATTCAAGTGGACGTTCTTTTTTGTCTTCGCGCTCTTTGCCGGATTCATGATAAACTCATATCTTGTGATGGCGGCGAGCAACAAGTTTCGCATCAGTCACTTGGGCATCGGTCCCACCGAAATTCGCCTGCTTTTCATTGTCATCAATACGCTTTTGACGGTGTTCGGTAAAACGCATCTCGTTTTTGCGATGCCGTACGCCATCGGCTTCGGTTTTTTCGGACTCGCGTTCATCGTGTATCGCGAACAAGCAACACTATGGCACATGGACATGGAAATAAAACGCGTATCATCGATTGAACCTTCCTCTAATTCGCGCGAACCCCGCAATCCTTCGGATACGACGGGGCACGTAGGAGAATAAGTTTTAAAAATATTTTTTATATGCGTAAATTTGTAATCGTTTTGGTGCTTATTCTTATCGTGGCGGGGTTGAGTTCGTGGATGACGGTGAAAGTGGTGCGGCGTTTTGCGCCGACGCCGCAACCGCCGCTCGTGGTCGAAAAAGATCCGTATGACGGATGGCTTACCGTGAGCGCAGGCGAAATTATTTCATTGCGACTACCGCCGAATTGTGCGACTGATTCGGGCGCCGGTTCGATGTATGTGGCATGCGGGGACACGGACCAAACACGCGTGCATACGATGACGATGTCATCTGACGGGCAGATTTTACACATTCGTCGCGGGGCGTATAAAAATTGGCCGGCGTGGGACGCAGTCATGGGAAGTATGCGCATCAAGTCGCCGCTCAATCGTTCTGTGACCATTTCCCTTGATGAATAAACTACCCTGTAGCAAGCTGACAGGGTATCAGTTCACTTTTTAAAACTTACATAACTCCCCCTCGTCCCCCTCTTACCCTAAGAGGGGGCAGATCAGACGAGCTTCTCCCCCTTAGGGTAACTTCGCGAAGTGAAACAAGCGCTCGTTGCCTCGCGTCGTCGTTCGGAAGTCCCAAAGCTCCGGCTTTGTGACTTCGCTCACTCCTAGTGAGGTAAGGGGGAGACGTAGGACTTGAGGGGGTTATGTAGAGAATACAATCAGACGTAGCAAGCTACGAGGTATTAACTCTAAAAGAGAATAAAATTATGAAAAAAAGAGTGTACGTCGTTCATGGGTGGAGTGGAAAGCCTGATGGGGGATGGCGGGCGTGGTTTGGGCGGGAGCTTGAGGCACGCGGGTATGAGGTCAATCTCCTCGCCATGCCGGAGCCCGATACGCCACGCATCGAAACATGGGTGCCCTTTTTGATTTCTGAAATTAAATCTCCCGACGAGGACACTATTCTTGTTGGCCACAGCATGGGTTGTCAAACCATTGTGCGGTTTTTGGAAACATTACCCGAAGGTATACGTGTCGGTAAAGTAGTTTTGGTTGCTGGTTTTCTTGATAATGTCACCGGACTTGATGATGCTGAAGAAATTATCATGCGCCCATGGCTTACAACGCCGATTGATTTTCTAAAAGTGAAACGGAGCACGCGAGAAATCGTCGCATTTTTTTCGGACAACGATCGCTTCATTCCGCTCACCGAAGAAAAAGCTATGAAAGAAAAACTCGGCGCCCGCACCATCATCGAACACACCATGGGCCACTACGGCGACAAAAACAGCATCACTGAAGTGCCTAGTATTTTGGAGGAAGTAATTCGAGAATAAAAAATAACATACCAACATTCTCAAGTATGTTGGTATGTTGTGAACGCGCTTATGAAAATTGATTTGCAAATGCATTCGACTTTTTCTGATGGACATGAGACGCCGACGGAACTGGTGGCGCTTGCGGCATCGCGCGGGGTTACTCATCTTGCGCTCACGGATCATGATACGATTGCCGGTGTCCTTGAAGCGCAAGAGGCGGGAGAGCGGCAGGGTATTGTGGTCATCTCGGGGATTGAAATCACCACGGCGTGGCATGATAAAACACTCCATATTCTTGGATATGGGTTTGCACCGGATGATAGGGGGTTTCTCGCGTTTTGCAAGCAGGTTCAAGATGCGCGAAAAAATCTTTTTTTACAAAAATTGGAATCGTTCAATGATCTGTTGCGTACGCGGGGATTGCGCGAAATTGATGTTGCTGATTTTATCCGTTCGCAGGGAGCATTTTTTGGTCTCGGTAATTTATTAACATACTGCACGGATCGTCGTATTTTTCAAACAAAAGCAGAGGCGGCGAGGTTGTGGAGTGAAACTAAAAAAATATCCATGGGAAGCGTAGAACCGCATCAGGCGATTACGGCTATTCACGCCGCGGGCGGAATTGCCGTGTTAAGTCATCCCTTTGCGCCAAAAATTTCTTTGAAAAAGTTTTCTTCCGACACTAAAGAGCAAGATGCCCTCGTGCGAGAACTTAAAGAACAAGGATTGGATGGCATCGAATGTTTCCAACCGTCACATGGCGCGGAAGATACCGAACGCGCACTCGCCCTTGCGCAGGAGTTCGGGTTACTCGTTACGGGTGGCACGGATTGGCACGGCCCCATCGAAGTAACCGGCGAACAAATACGCGACTACATTCCGTATTATGCCGATGCGATCGGTGACATCGTCATGCCGGCGGAATTCATGCAACGCATCGTTGAGCGGTTTGAAAGATAACTTCGCGAAGTAGGACGAACGCTCCTTGCCTCGCGTCCTCGTTCGGAAGTCCCAAAGCTGTGACGCTTTGTGACTTCGCTCACTCCTAGCGAGGTAAGGCGTCACGGGTTAAACGAGTTCTTGACGCCTTGCTCCCATAGGAACTCGCTCTCGCTCGTCTCTTCACTTTCGCCTTCGCTCCGCTTCGGCGTTGGGTAGTAACTCCCCTCGCCCCTCTTACCTTAAGAGGGGAAGAATATAAAACCAAGAGGGGGTTGCCTGATTCGTAATTCGAAATATTCGTTCAGGTTCGTTGTTCGGTTCCCATCAATAATGTATGGCTCGACTTGAAAACAATTCGGAAAAATCCCGGGACGACGTGATGCGTGAAACGATCCGCAAAGAAGTGCGCGGCGAAATGCGGGCGGGTGCTCGCAAACGAAGAGGATGGGGATGCCTCGGATGTTTGCTTTTTTTTGTACTCATTTTGATGCTTCTCGCGGGTGGTGCATTATTTTTCATTTCGCGTACCGGTCTTGTTGCCGTACCCGTTTTTTCTCATTTTTATGCACAACCTGCGCCGACGCGCGTTGTCGTGGTGCGCAAGGGTGAATCCTTTGAACAGATAATCAAAAAACAGTTTGAGGCCGCGGCGCGAGAAGCAAAGCGTTCGGGTCGTATCCCTGAAACAGTTACTCTCACGCTTCCGGAATCAAATCTCACCTCCCTTCTTAATGATGCGGCAGAGGGCGCGGCGAAAGATCAGGGTGTTGAGATTAAGAGTTTGCAAGTGGCCATCCTTCCGGGCACCGCGGAATTATTTGCTGATGCGTTTTTAAAACAAGGTGTACATCTTGCCGTGCGCGCACAGATAGTGCTTGAGGTCGTGGGGGATAGGCCGGTTGTGCGCGTGGAGTCGGCCACGCTCGGTATGGTTTCCGTGAGTCCCGCACTTTTGAACGCTCTCGTGAATCAATATCTGAATCCGCAACTCGTTGCCGCAAGTCAATCGGTCGCACAAGGAATAGGTCAAGTGATCGCCATCACCGCAGAATCCGGCGTCCTCAAAGTGACCTTGAAACCAAACCAACACGCTTCGCGTTAATTATCAAAGGGGAACCGAACAACGAATAAGTACGGAGGCTCAACCTCCGGCGGGTTACTACCGGAGGTTGAGCCTCCGTACTAGCCATAAGCTATAAGCTCTAAGCCATAAGTGAAAACAGAATTTTGTCCAGACATACAGCTTAAGGCTTATAGCTTACAGCTCAAAAAATCCATGCGTTTTCTTTTTCGTTTAATACCGGCACTCCTCGGCATTACTACTATCGGCGCATTTGCGGCGCTTCAGTTTGATGCGTCCGTGTTTTGGCAGATTGGCGGCATCTACATGGGAGCGGTGGCATACGGATATTTTGAACTTTTTGCGCGGCGCGTGCGTGAACGTGATTTTTGGTATGCATTTCTTTTGACCATATTCGTCGCGGTGGGCGGCATGGCTTTTTTTCTGGTGCTTGAATCAGTGATCGGCAAAGTGGCGGTGGCGCTCGCGAGCGGGATTCTTGTGGCCGTTTTTGCCGAACAACTCTATCGGTGGTTTTATGCGCCGGTGCGCATACCTTCATATACGCTTGATGTGACGACCTCACTTATGGATGTGTGTGCGATATTCTTTTGCGCCGCTGACGCCATTGGCTTGCGCATTTTTTTAGCCGTTCCCCGATGGGCCCTTGCACCGCTTTTCGGTATTATTGCCGGAACACTCTATGCGATTGCCCGATGGATCAAGGGTGAAAATCGCACCCTTTTGGTACCCACACTTCTCGTGGGACTTTTATTTGGAGAACTTTTGTGGGCGATTCTTTTACTGCCGTCGAGTTTCATGGTTGGTGGTGCGCTCCTCGCCATCATGTGGTATGTTACGGGGGGTGTCCTGCGCACAACCGAAGCCGGTTTGCCGCTCCGTCGCGTACTCCCGCGGTACATTGTTGTGGGAATAGGACTCATTGCTACCGTTGTCTTATCAGCTCGGTGGGTTTGAAACTGTATAAAAATGCGATCTACTCGCGCTTCACTCGCGATCCTCACTCGTCCCGATAACCATCTCTCAAATAAGTTAAGGAAATCGGGACTCGCTCCGGTTCTCATGGAAGCCGCGGCGCATCTCCCTCTGCGCTCCGACTTCGAGGGACAAGTCATCATTTTTATACAGTTTCATACGAGATACTTACTTTTAGTGGATGTAGCTTCAGATGTGTATGCCTTATTTTTCAAAAATTTTTATCAAAAACATTCTCCTTATTATTGTTTTTGGGTTTGGTGCTGGTGTGGTGGGGGCGTCAGCATTGTGGAGCATGCTTATGGCATACAGAACGGAACTTATTACCGGACGCGCTGATATACCTGCGCTTTTAACGACTCGTAGTGAATCAATCCAAGAGAAAAAAATACTTGATACGATTCGTCAGCAAACGATTCCCACCATTGTTGATTTTTGGAATGCGCCTTCCGGTACATCGGCGCGCGGCACTTTTTATCTTCCCGAGGATGCGGTGGGTCATGGCATCATACTTACTACTGATGGATGGATCGTTACTCATGAGAGCGTGCTTCCGCGCGATCGTTCAACGTTCAGAGTTGGTGTGGGACCCGCGATCGTGAAACCGGTTACTTATTTACTTGATACGGAGACCCATGCACTTTTCATAAAAATACAAGCGGAAAATTTGAACGCCGCACGTTTTGCAGGTAGTGTGATAGCGGATGCAACTGCATTTTACAAAATAACGAATGCTCATGATATTCGACGATTGGAGGTGCATCTTGCGCGCACGACAGGCATTGTCTCTTCGGATGCGCTCACGACACGCTATATGTGTGATTGTGCAAACAGCCCTCATGAAAATGGCACCGCACTCGTTGATGCGCAAGGCGATATCGCCGGTATGGTCATTGCTTCGGGAGTAGCATTACCCGCACATCACATAACGTCGGTTTTGCACAGTTTGCTTGCCAAGCACACGCTCGCGCGTCCGTCGCTCGGTGTGAACGGTATTCAACTTGCCGGTGCGCGTGTCGAGGGAAGCGGACGTGAACGCGGATTTTTGTTGCGCAGTGACGCACGGACCGGCGCGCGCGCGGTGGCGCGTAAAAGTCCCGCCGAGGCCGCCGGATTAAAAGAGGGGGACAGTATTCTCAAAATAAATGACATCGTGATAAATGGGGAGGGAGCACTCGCCGACCTTCTTCTTGCCTTTCGACCCGGAGATACGGTAGACTTGCGTATAGCGCGAGGTACTGAAGAAGTGGTGATACCAGTCACTCTCGGTGAGCGACAGAGCGGAAAACCTTTATAAAATTGAGAATGGGAACCGAACAGCGAACCTTCCCGAACCTAACCTCGCTAGGAGTGAGCGAAGTCACAAAGCGTCACAGCTTTGGGATTTCCGAACGACTTGTCCCCCGAAGTCGGAGCGCAGAGGGGAGGACGCGAGGCAACGAGCGAAGCGAAGTTACAAACAACGAACATTCGTTGTTCGCAAGGTTCGTTCAGATTCGTTGTTCGGTTCCAATCAAAAAAGTATGTCTCATAATAATTATATCGCCATTTTGTGGAGCGCGTGGAGGAAGATTGCTTTGATTGGTGTCCTCGTGGGACTTTGTGCCGCGGCTTTTTCGTTTGTCCGTCCGCTTGAGTACCGGTCAACGATTCGTTTGCTCGTGATTCCGCAAAGCAGTTTGGGGCTTGATCCGTATCTTGCGATTCGTTCATCAGAACAGATTTCTCAAAACTTGGCGAGCATTGTTTACACCAATTCATTTTTTGAAAAAGTGCTTGCCGTCGATGTATCTATTGATCGTGGTTATTGGAATACGCAGGAAACAAAAAAGCGTCGCGAGTGGCAACGTATGGTGGAGACACAAGTGGCGCGTGGCGGCGGATTACTCACGGTGACGGTGTTTCACCGCGAGGCGTCGCAGGCGGCGCGCATCGTGGCCGCCATGGGGAGTGTTCTTCAAAAAGAAGGATGGACGTATGTGGGCGGGGGCAATCTTCAGATTCAGGTGGTTGATACGCCGCTCACGAGCCGTTTTCCCGTGCGTCCCAACATTATTTTGAATGCGCTCGGCGGATTGATTTTGGGTCTCGTGGCCGGCGCCGCATGGATCACGTATGACGCGAGTCGGCGTCATGGTCATCACGGGAGCGGATTTTTGCATGAATCCACTTGACCACGTTCAACGCTCATGGTGAATGAATCACTCAGTAAACAATGAACCCAAGTGGTGAAAGTTTACTGAGTGTATCAATGAACCATTGCGTTGAACGTGGTTGACAATGTATTGAGACTCTGTTATAGTAGTCCGTGGAATGCTGGGAAATACCTCGGAACAAAAAACTCCTGCCCGTAACCAGTCGTGTAGGAGTTTTTATGTATGAATTTTGTGGTCTGTTTCTGTGGAGGGGTCCTCGATGCAGATCGTTTGCAAGCGAGCGCTTGATTTTACCTCCGCGCGAAGTTATACTCAAAGTGCGGGATATGCGGAGCACCCCAGCATTCCATTGTTTAGGGGTTTGCCTCCGCCTCTTTCCCGCTTTTTGTTTTATTTTCTAAAGTCTATGAGCGAACCCTTAAAAGAACGCGACCTGTTTGCCTCACTGCTTAGGTCGCATTCATTAAGAAATCCTGTGAGTGAACTTTCACGAGAGATTGGAACGGAGACTGAAACGGGAGCGCCCTGTCTTAAAGAGAGAGCTCGAGGGGAGCCACGGAGGGGTCGTGCAAAAGTTTTGTTGTAATACTTGAACAAAATCTTTTGTGCGAGCCCGCAGTGGCAGGACCCCGAGAGTATCCTTGTTGTAATACGAGGGCGCTTGAACGTTCTTCTTAGACTTGACTCTCGGGAACTGTGAGCGAACCCTCTTTGGGAGGGAGAAGCGGATTGGTCCAACTCGTGTAATCGCAATCCGGATAGCGACTACATCCCCAAAAATGTTTGCCGCGTTTTGTGCGGCGCTCGGCGACGTCACCGATCGTGCACGTTGGGCATTTGAGACCGATTAATTTCAACATCGGTTTGATGGTTTTGCATGCGGGATATGTTGAGCAGGAGAGGAATGCGCCGAAGCGGCCATACTTTACTTTCATCGGTGCGCCGCACGTGGGACATTTTTCATCCGTTTTTTCCTCGGGCAAAACCTCGCCGGTTTTTCCCATACGCTTGATGCCTTTGCATTCGGGGTAACCGGTGCATCCGAAAAATTTTCCAAAGCGCCCCATCTTGATCACCATGGGCTTGCCGCAGAGATCACATTTTTCATCGGTCGCTATTTCCGTTTTTTGGAGAAGTTCCGCTTTTTCGTCAAGATTTTTTTTGAACGGTTCATAAAATTCGCGAATCACGGGCACCCACTCTTTGTTTCCTTCCGCAATTTCATCAAGCCCTTCTTCCATCTTTGCGGTAAATTGATAATCAACGATGATCGGAAAATTTTCGACAAGCAAATCGTTCACCACGAATGCAATTTCCGTAGGTTTCAATCGTCGGCCTTCGATGCGTTCGACGTAATTGCGCTCGATGATCGTTCCGATCGTGGGAGCGTAGGTTGAGGGACGGCCGATGCCGTTTTCTTCCATTATTTTGACGAGCGATGCGTCCGAATAACGCGCGGGCGGTTCGGTGAAATGTTGTTTGGGAAGAATTTCCTGCGCGGTGACGGCTTCTCCTTCGGCAAGTGCCGGAATTTCAGTGGGGCGCTCTCCGTCGGGATACAGCGCGAGGAATCCATCAAAAGTCACGCGTGTTCCCGAGGCACGGAACATGTATTTTTCCGCACCGAGAATATCCGCCGAGTTCGTTTCGAGCTCCGCATCTTTCATTTGACTTGCCACAGCGCGACGCCAAATCAAATCATACAATTTATATTGGTTGGGTTCGAGATTTTCTTTTATGGAAGCCGGGTGGCGGTTTGCGGAACTGGGGCGAATGGCCTCGTGCGCTTCTTGCGCAAGACGACTCTTCGCTTTGTAATGGCGTGGTTCTTCGGGGACATGTGAGGCGCCGAAACTGCCTTCGATCATCGTGCGCGATTCTTTCAAAAATTGTTCTGAAAGATTCACGGCATCGGTACGCATGTAGGTGATGAGACCCACCTGTCCTTCGTCAGGAACCACCACACCTTCGTAGAGTTGTTGGGCAAGCATCATGGTTTGTTTTGCGGAAAACCCCAGTTTGCGGTTGGCATCTTGTTGGAGCGTTGAGGTGGTGTAGGGAGCGGGGGGAGATCGGTGACTGATTTTTTTCGTGACTGCGTTCACGTTAAATGACGCGGAAACGAGCGCGTCAATTATTTTTTTTGCGTCAGCTTCGGCGGTGATTGAAAATTTTTCGAGCGACTCTTCGCCGATTTTGACAAGCTTGGCTTCAAAAGACGCTTTTTCTTTATTTTCGAAAATGCCCTCGATCGTCCAATACTCTTCTGCTTTGAACGCCTGAATTTCGCGCTCGCGTTCAACAATAAAACGAAGGGCGACGGATTGCACACGGCCGGCTGAAAGTCCTTTGGTTATTTTTGCCCACAAGAGGGGAGAGAGATTGTAGCCGACGAGGCGATCAAGAATGCGGCGCGCTTGTTGCGCATTGACCATGTGAAGATCGATTTCGCGCGGATTTTTGAGTGCTTCGGCAATGGCTTCTTTGGTGATTTCGTGGAAGGCGATGCGCTGAAGCGTTTTGCCCTCGATTCCTTCCTTTATTTCTTTTTTGAAAACTTCGAGCAGGTGCCATGAAATAGCCTCGCCTTCGCGGTCTTCATCAGTCGCGAAAATGATGGTGTCTGCTTTTGCGGCGGTTTTGCGCAGATCAGTAAGATTTTTTCGGGCGGTACGGGGCACGACATAGTGCGGCAAAAAATCATGTTCGGTATCAATGCCCATATCGCCTTTCGGCAGATCGCGCACATGCCCGAACGATGACTTCACGCTGTAACCCTTGCCCAAAAATTTTGAAATAGTTTTTGCTTTGGTGGGGGATTCGACGATGACTAACTTCATAGATTGGAACCGAATTACTACCCAACGCCCGCCGCGAAGCAAGGGCGATAGTGAAGAAGCGAACGAGAGTGAGCATCCTCTGGGAGCAAGGCGTCCACAAAATCGTTTAACAGGGACGCCTTACTACCCAACGCCCGCCGCGAAGCAAGGGCGATAGTGAAGAAGCGAACGAGAGTGAGCATCCTCTGGGAGCAAGGCGTCAAGAACTCGTTTAACCCGTGACGCCTTACCTTCCTAGGAGAGAGTAAAATGACAAAGTCGCAACTTTGGCATTTTCGAACGACGACGGAAGGCAACGAGCGCTTGTTTTACTTCCGCGCGAAGTTACTACCCAACGCCCGCCGCGAAGCAAGGGCGATAGTGAAGAAGCGAACGAGAGTGAGCATCCTCTGGGAGCAAGGCATCACAATCTCGCCCGAGGCGAGGATGCCTTACGAATCCGTACGAATTTACCTCGTTAGGAGTGAGCAAAGTGGCGAAGCTACCGCATTACTGCTTTGACACTTTCGAGCGACGACGCGAGGCAACAAGCTCTCGTTTTACCTCGAGCGAAGTTACGAATTACGAATTGCGGAGGCTCGACCTCCGGTAGTTATCGATCGGAGGCCGAGCCTCCGTGGTTATGAATTACGAATGAAATGCATCTGGCCGACGTTCTTCACCAGATTTTTGATTTCCATAGCAGATAGTGTACTTGATAGGACAGCAATGTCAAGTTTTGAGGCATCGAAGATCGTGTCAATTGATTGCGGTTCGCTCGTTATGAGCGCGTAGATGAGCGATTCTTCGGGTGAGAGCGATGGAGTTGATAGTGTTTGTTTTTGGGGAGTGATTTCAAGGAGGTGCAGGATGTCTTCGGCAGCGGTGACGGCATGAGCACCTTGTTTGATAAGCCAGTTCGTTCCGAAGGAGTTTTGATTGGTGATGGGGCCGGGAATAGCGAACACATCGCGGTTTTCATCGAGGGCAAAACGGGCCGTGATGAGGGAGCCGGATTTTTCGCGTGCTTCGATGACGAGGACGCCGAGGGATATGCCGGAAATGATACGATTACGCGCCACAAAATGTTGTTTTACGGGTGGTGCGTCATCAGGATATTCGGAGAGGAGGGCGCCACCGGATGCGATGATGCGGAGTGCAAGATCGCGGTGTTCGGGTGGGTAGATGGCGGCGTCATTCGTGCCGGAGCCGAGAACGGCGATGGTGCGGCCGCCCGCGTCGAGCGCGGCACGGTGGGCGAGCGAATCAATCCCACGCGCCAGTCCGCTCACGATGACGACACCATGTGCGGCGAGCGTGGTCACGATGTCATGCACCACGGCGCGGCCGTAGGGGGTCGGCAGGCGCGTGCCCACAACGGCAAAACACGGCGCATCAGGTTTGGGCAATGTGCCGCGCGTGTAAAGAAGAGCAGGCGGATCATAAATTTTTTTAAGAAGCGTCGGATAGTGCTGATTGGTTTTTGGTATGATTTTGGTAGTTTGCATATTTTGTGTGAGCATATATAATCTACCGAGTTATCTACGAGGTTAAACCTCGTGTTCAATCTACGAGGTTTAACCTCGTGTCTTTTCGTGCGTTAGTATCGGATACGCCATTTTTTAGATAGAAGTCAATATATTTTTTGTACGCATCATGGCTACCAAATGCTTTAAAGAATACCTTTTTTGAAATGAAACCAGGAATAAGATCTTCAAAGAAATAATCATTATAACTCGTCCATATATACTGACGCAGATACTGTTTCGCGGCAGATGTCTCTTCTGGTGGAACACCTTTTCTTTCCCATTCGTGGAAATATAGTTCAAGTGGGTTCAGAGGTATATATGAAGCTAGGCGTATAAAGTGTTCATCGTTTTTTACTCGTTTTGCCTTGAAGGTTCCTTGGAATAAGCGGCCAGACCGTTCGTGTTTTTTGTTGAAATAAAGTGTATATCCGGTTCCAACTTTTTGCATGAACAGACTAATTCCTCCATCCACACGCTGTCGTAAAAGAAAGTGAAAGTGGTTTTTCATGAGAGACCATTGTACGACATCAACCAACTTTTCGGTGTTAGGATACGAGGTTAAACCTCGTAGATTGATTGTGGTGAGATCGTAATCTCGACTTTTTACATCATTAAAAAGAAAGAGGGCTATAACGAAGCGCTCAAAATCGCGGTGAGATTTAAAAATAGTTCGTTTATCTACACCTCGATTATAGACATGATAGAATTCGCCATTGATAAAGGGTGGTTGAAGCATAGTTGTAACACGAGGTTTAACCTCGTGTGTTAGGCTACGAGGTTAAACCTCGTAGTTGGAAAGTAAAAAAACAGACTTCTGCCGGTGAGTGTCGGGGGCATCCTTTGCGGGGATACGCCTGAACGTATGGCAAACACGATCGGGTAGGAGGTCTAACCGTTCGTATGCGCCACTCAACCGGCAGAAGTCTGTACCATGATGGACATACTTCAGCCTGTTACCTTAAATTGTTACCTATTTATAACGTAACACTTTCCAAAATGAGTGTCAATATGGAAAAGTGGATAAATAAAACTGCCCCAAGGTAGGGGCAGAACGATTTAGCCGGTTTTTTTACGCCGTTTGAGTTTGCGGATGAGATCGAATCGTTGCTTGGTTTCTCGCATTTCGGCGATCTCTGATGCGGAACGGTGGCATCGGGCACAGTGTTGTTGTCCAAAGCAACCGACCATGAGATGAGTTCCACGACACAGATCGGGGTGCGGTACGACACCCATGATGTCTACTTTTTCGCGCGAGCGCGGAGTGCAACGAGCCACGGGTTCGTGGTGTACCAGCGATGGAATTGCAAGAGACCGAGCGCGAGCAATGATGCTACAAAGACTTGAAGGGAGGAAAAAAAGATGAGTTTCATTCCAAGAAATTGTGAATCCGTGCTCGCCATTTCTGAAAGTTTGATGGTCACCACATCGCTCAACAGTACAAGAAAAGCCGCGAGACCGATCATTGCTGTTACATACACACGTTTCCGGTACGTTGCTTCATTGGCAGGATACTCGTCGGCCCATGTCATCATGACGTCTTCCTTTCGAGTGCGGTTTTGATTTCGGTTTCGATTGCGGCGCGATCGCGTGCGACGAGATCGTAGAGCGCGTCAACGTAGTCGAAGCGTGCTTCTCCGACGAGCTTGTTTATCAGTTCTCCCTTTACCGAGGGATCGAATTTTTCCGCGGGTAAAATCTCAAGCGCAACATATGCGCAGGCGAGTTCGCGGACAATTTTCGCGCGCACATCGTCATCGAGTGTCGGTAGATGCGTGGCGTGTGTCACGGATTCAATCCATGCTTCAAGCCACTGCTTATCACCGCCATGTTCTTGACTGAAAAACATACCACGTGATGCTTTTGCGTTGGTCAAAAGAAGTTCAGGATCAGTGGTAAATCCAAGTGTGTCGTGTCCGGCAAGTCGTGCTTCACGAATGAGTCCTTTGATCGAAACAGAATTTTCTTCGGCCATGAGCAACCTCCTTTGTGGTGAAAGGAACGATAAGTTTAATGTAGCAGGAATGAGTGGGGATGTCAAGCTCCTTGTGGATGAGAGCATCTCATTTTTTTACGTCATTGCGAGCGAAGCGAAGCAATCCCGTGAAATAAAGGAAATCTTTAATTCCCGGGATTGCTTCGTCGAAACTTGAGCGGCTCCTCGCAATGACGCAGAAGAGAAGTTTTTGTGAGCGTTTCATGGTCACGCTTCTCTATTGAAAAGCGTCATTGCTTTTTCGACGCTTTCGATGATTGCGACTTCGAGTGCGCTTTCGACGCGTTTTATGACCGGCGCGAGTTTTTTATTTTCACTCGCCGTGAATTTTTCGAGAACAATGTCCATGGCCGGTTTGTGGCGGGTTCCTGTTGCAATGCCGATGCGGAATCGAGTCAGTGTTTCCGTGTCGAGTGCCTTCATAACGGACGCCACGCCTTTGTGGCCGGCGCTCGAGCCGCCGACTTTGATACGCAGAGTTCCCACCGGCAGATCGGCATCATCGTGGACGATAAAAACATCGGTCGGTTTTATTTTATAAAAACGCACGATTTTTGCCACGGCATCGCCGGAGTTGTTCATGAATGTCTGCGGTTTGGCGAGTAATAATTTTTCGTTTTCAATTTTTCCCTCGGCAACCTCGGCATTAAATTTTTTGTTGAAGCTCCACTCACTTAAATCTTTAATCTTTAATCTTAAATCTTCCAAAGCTAAAAACCCCGCGTTGTGGCGCGTGTTCTTGTACTCTTTTCCGGGATTACCTAAGCCGATTATGAGTTTCATAATCCAGAACTAAACTAATGATTGGAACCGAACAGCGAACCTTCCCGAACTTTGCGAACAGCGAATGTTCGTTGTTCGTAGGGTTCGAGAGGATTCGTTGTTCGGTTCCCATCTACACAGCGTATATTTAATGGTAACGAATAGTTATACATAAGGGCGGATGGCTTTTGCCTCAATGACGATCGGGGTGCCGATGAAATCGAATTTTTCGCGCAAACGATTTTCCAAAAAGCGCAGGTAGGACAAATGCACACTGTCACGTTGGCCTTTGACCGATACCATGAAGGTCGGTGGCAGAATGCCGGTTTGTTTCATGCTGTATATATAAGGATGGCGAACGCCCTTGCCACGGCTCGGACGATGCTCAGTGATGGCGCGTCGAAAAAATTTGTCGAGCGCGTTATCCGTGATTTCGCGTTTGCGCGCCGCGGCCACTTGGGCAATCAAGCCATAGAGATGCGCCACATGCTTTCCTGCTTTTGCGGAAATAAGTTGCACCGGCGCCCATGCGATGAAAGGAAACGTGCGATGAATCCAATCGGTAAACTCCACCATCATCTCGGGTTTTTTTTCTTGCACCAAATCCCACTTGTTACCCACAATGATGATACCTTTCGATTCTTCAAGCGGGACGCCTGCAAGATGACGATCTTCGGCCGCCACTTCATCAGCAAGATCAAGTACTAAAATTGCAATATCGGCGCGGCGAATCGCTTCAAGACTTTTGTTGATGCCGGCCGCGGTGAGCCCGGGCGCATGAACCAGTTTGCGACGAATACCGGCGGTATCAATGAAAAGAATCAATTGTTCATCAATGCGCACGAGCGTATCTTGTGGCTCGCGCGTCGTGTGAGCGATTTCGGAAACAACGGCACGCGGTGCGCCGACGAGCGCATTCAAGAGTGATGATTTTCCCACATTGGGTTTGCCGATGATTGCCACTTTGATCGGTTTCAATTCATCTTCAACGGTGGGGGGCACGATGCCGATTTTTTTGAGCGCCGCAAATGCCGCATCCAAAAGATCACCGGTGCCCATGCCGGTTGCGGCGGAGATCGTGTGGAGTTCACCGAGGCCAAGCGCGCGCCATGTTTCTTTGGTCAGGCGTCGCGTTTTTTCTTGCTCACCTTTGTTGCCGACGAGAAGAATCGGTTTCGTACTTTTGCGAAGCGTTTTTGCCAATTCACGATCTTGTGGCGTCACACCCACTTTCAAGTCTATCAAAAATAAAATAATGTCGGATTCTTCAATGACGCGCGTTGCTTGGTCGCTGATATCTTTGGCAAAGAGATCGTCGGAGCGTTTATCAAGACCGCCCGTGTCAACCACGGTGAATACGCGGCCGCACCAAATTGCATCACCGTAGTTTGGTGAACGGGTTGTGCCGGCGAGCGGGGAGATGAGTGCTTTCGCCTCTTCAATGCAACGATTAAAAAGCGTGGATTTTCCCACGTTCGCTCTGCCGACAATGGCGACGGTTGGTTTTTGGACGATAGTTGGACGGGACATATTTAACTGATGGGAACCGAATTACTACCCAACGCCCGCCGCGAAGCAAGGGCGATAGTGAAGAAGCGAGCAAGAGCGAGCATCCTATGGGAGCAAGGCATCACAATCTCGCCCGAGGCGAGGATGCCTTACGAATCGTGATACGAATATTACGAATCCAAGCAGTTCGCAACCTAAAGGTTGCGGCTACCTTTATTGTCGAGTATTTGACGGTACGGGGTATTTGTAGTCGCAGGCTTTAGCCTGCGCGTTTATTCGGGAAGGGTGCCTAATATAATAAGGAAGTCCGGTGGAGGGGCGGCGGTGGCGTGGGGGAGTGGGCCGTTTTGATCGTTTGTGGGGATTTCAGATCCTGTGTTTGCGGGAACACCGGCGAGTACATCAGCATTGAGGATTTTTTTGAGACGTTCGATTTCGTCGCGGCGTGTGCCGCCACTCAAATCGTAGATGATCGTTTTCGTATAGGTGCGACTTGCCGCATTGCCGTACGCAACCACTTTGAAACCGGCGCGCGCGATAATTTCGGCCGTGCGCGATGCGAGTCCTGCGACTGGCGTGCCATTTTGAATTTCAATGCGGACCGGCGTTTTCTGCACAAGGGTTGCCGGCTCTTCAAAAATGGATTGCACCAGTTCGCGCACGGGGTTCCAATCATTTTTTTTGGGGACCAGCAAGTATGCGCCGTCAACGCCGGTCGTTGCGGTGAGTAAGCCATCGGGGCCGTCATCAAGCACGCGCGTCACGATGTTTTCCGTATTCAAGGTGCCGGCGAGACGTCCTGCCGCAAGCAATTCCCACGGCGAAAAGTTGGTGGTCACATGATTTTGAAGCGCATCGAGCACGGCCGCTATTTTTGCCGGAGATCTAAGCGTACCCAAAGAAAACACTTTAGTTTTGACGGCGGCAAGAATTTTTTGTTGACGTTTGCCGCGCGCAAAATCCGATCCTTCGCTATTCCCCCCATGACGTGAACGCGCAAACTTGAGCGCACGCGTCCCATCCATGTGTTCCCATCCTTCCCCAAACGAAATGGTGGTGACCTCGCCGGTTTCTCCTATCGGATAGGTCGTATCGGTAAAACTGCGATCAATTGAAACATCAATCCCGCCGATTTCATCAATCATTTTGACAAAGCCGTCAAAATCCACGCGCACCACATACGGAATTGAAATGCCGACAAGATCGCTCACCACGCCCCGCGTGACTTCGGCACCGGTGCCGGGCGCGCGTTCTTCACCAAACGAATCGGCGTGATTTATTTTGTACCATCCATATCCCGGAATGGGCGCTGAAAGATCGCGGGGGATTGAAAGCAAAGCAATTTGTTTTGACGATGGTTTGATGGAGGCGAGGATGATGGTGTCGGTAAGATAGGGGCCATCATGTTTTTCACCGCCCATGCCCAAGAGGAGGATGTTGATGCGATCATCGCTTGCACCGGTTAGAGAACGGTCCGCGCTCTCGACGAGTTGGCGGATACGTTTTATGAACGGTACGTTCGAGATGGTGCCCCACAAGGTATCTTCACCACCCACGCGATGCGAGGCGATGGCGCCAAAAAGACCGATGGTAAGAGTGATGCTCGCGAAAATTTTGAGGAAAAAAAAGAATCGTTTGCGCGAGGGGTCTTGGGGTTCGCCGAGGAGGTTTACTTTGATGTCCATAAGGGGAACCGAATTACTACGCAACGCCCGCCGCGAAGCAAGGGCGATAGTGAAGAAGCGAAGCGACTTGTCCCACGAAGCTTCAGCGAAGAGGGAGAGCGAGCATCCTTTCGGAGCAAGGTGTTACAAACTCGCCGTAGACGAGGACGCCTTACGAATCGTGAGGGTTATGCGGGGAACCGAATAACGAATTTATACGAATATACGAACTTACGAATATGAAGTGCGATCGGTTCAATTATAGACGAAGACCACAATTTTTGCAACTGTTGCACTTTGGGCGGATTGTGATAGACTGGGGAACGAGGAAAACAAGAGAAAAAATTATGGACGCATAGCTCAATCTGTGTTTATGTGGTACACCTATGTACTGTATAGTATAACATTTGATAAGTTTTATATTGGTGTTACCCGTGATTTGGAGGTACGCCTTGAAGAGCATCGTAAGAAGAGGACATATACGACAGCACGTTTTGGTGTATGGGAGCTTGCTTATTATGAAGTAAGTTTTTCAGAAAAAGATGCGCGCATACGAGAGCGACAATTAAAGACTGGTTTTGGTAGAGGTTATTTACGAAGACGAATGCAAAATTATTTGCGTCAGAAGTCACAAAATGGGCGCTCTGTGGGCGCTTAGCTCAGTTGGTTAGAGCGCGCCGTTCACATCGGCGAGGTCGGAGGTTCGAATCCTCCAGCGCCCATTTTGTGACTTGTGGCCTTGGTTAGAGCGCGCCGTTCATCCGCCAAAAACAGCGTGGTATGACAAGCTGTATTTTGGCGGACCCGCCAAAATGGTGCTGTAAAACAGGAGCGCCTTTTGGCGGGCATCGGCGAGGTCCCTGGTTCGATCCCAGGTGCGTCCACCAAAAGACACGAGGTTTAACCTCGTGTTTTTTGATCTCGAGTTTTTGTGCTATACTAACAAGAGATGATTTTCGATTTTATCCACTTTTTGAGTTATGCGCATCATTCTTGGTTTGATCGGTGTTGCGGTCGGATTTTTGATTGTTTGGAAGTCAGAATGGCTTTTGCAGAATTTCGGACGGGTGGATTGGGCTGAAGAAAAACTCTCGGGCGGCAGTCGTCTTTTTTACAAATTGGTCGGTCTTGCGATTATCGTGATTGCATTTTTATACATGGGAGGATTTGTTGAAGGAATCCTTTTGTGGATCTTTGTTCCTCATTCTCGTTAGATATGCCTACTATTGCGACGGGTACACAACTTCTCGACGCCGTGAAAATTCTTGAGCACGCGCCGGTGCGTCAGGGGATGAAGGTGGCGGATTTTGGGTGCGGTGCTCTCGGGCATTTTGTGATTCCGGCGGCGCATGCGGTGGGTAAAGATGGTCGCGTGTATGCGGTTGATATTCAAAAAGGAATGTTGACCGCGCTCGACAGTCGTTTGAAAATGGATGGCATGACGAATGTGGAACTCGTGTGGGGAGACATTGAACGATTGCGTGGCACGCGTATGGCCGATGGCGCGCTCGACCTCGTGCTTCTCGTGAATAATCTTTTTTTGGCGGCCGACAAAGCGCTCGCCGGACGCGAGGCGTATCGCACGCTTACATCGGGCGGTAAATTATTGGTCGTTGATTGGAAAGTGACGGGCGCACCACTTGGGCCGCCGGTTCATCAGCGTGTGCCCAAAGATCAAGCCACACTCGCGATGCAGACGGCAGGTTTTCATAAACTTGACGATTTTGAAGCCGGCCCGTATCATTATGGAATAATTTTTCAAAAGTAATACTATGTCTGTTTTTCTCAAGAATTTATTTTCTTTGAATGCGCCGACCATATCGTTGCGCGTGGTGGAAGTGTGTGGTGTCATCATGCTGGTGCTTTTTGTTATCAGTTTTTTCATGTATCGAAATGCGCGCGGGGTGCGTAAGCAGGATAAGATGCGTTCACAAGGCATGGTGCGGCTTGGACGATGGTTTTTGTGGGCAGGCGTCGTGATCATGGTGTGGACTTTTTTTGCGTATGAACGCATTTCAATTTTCGGGGGATCCGTGTGGCTCACGGTATTCGGCGTGATTTGGCTTGCATGGCTCGCGCATATTGCGTGGTACTTTGTAAAAATTGTACCCGTGCTTTCGGCCGCCGCCAAAGAACGTGCCGCTCGCGAAAAATATCTTCCTCGTTCGCGTAAATGAAGATTGAGAACATATGGAGACCTCTGCAAAAGTCTCTTTCGGCTACAATTTCACTGCTTCGGCTGCAAAATTGCAAAAGCTCCTCCGCTTACCTTCCTAGGAGAGAGTAAAATGACAAAGTCGCAACTTTGGCATTTTCGAACGACGACGGAAGGCAACGAGCGTCCTTCTCACCCCGCGAAGTTATATTGCATAGTAAACACTCGTCGCTTTTTCAATTTTTCGCTTCGAAGCATTGAAATTTCGCTTCGAAATATACTTTTGCAGAGATCTCTATGACTTAGCTATGGATCCACGTCGGCAATTTGGCAATGAAGGTGAGCGCGTTGCGGTTGAGTACTTGAAAAAAAAGAAATATCGCATCATTGCGGCGCCGTGGCGCGTGCTTCCTTTGGGAGAAATTGATATTGTGGCAGAGCGTGGCAACACGCTTATTTTCGTTGAGGTGAAGAGTCGGAGTAGCAGTGCGTTCGGCTATCCCGAACAATCAGTCACGCATGCCAAGCAACAGAAATTGCGGCGTCTCATTGAACTTTATCTTTCCAAAAACCGCATCATTCGAACGCCTTATCGGTGCGACGTGATTGCGATTGAGTTTGGCGCAGATCCGCCCCGCATTACCCATCTTGAATCGGTCGCGCTTGACGGGTAGTCTGTCGGTATGGTATCCTGTGTATAAGCTCGACTTTTAAGTCGAGTTTTCATTGTATCTAGAGACTGTATAAAAATGCGATCTGCTTGCGCTTCATTCCGATCCTCGCTCGCCGTACCTCGGGTACGGGTCGCTCCGGTTCTCATGGAAGCCGCTGCGCATCTCCCTCTGCGCTAAGGCTTCGAGGGACAAGTCATCATTTTTATACAGTCTTAACCCTAAGAACTAGAAACTAATAACTAAAAACTCGTCTATGGCTTCACCAATCTCCCAAGCAATCAAACAAATTTGCGAAGAGAAAAATATTTCGTATCAAGCGGTGCTCGATACGATCGAGGCGGCGCTTGCTTCGGCGTATCGCAAGGATTTTGTTGATAAAACGGAAAACATAAATGTCAAAGTCAATTTTGATCCCGAGACGGCGAACATGCGCGTGTTTGATGTGAAGACCGTGGTGGAGGACATGGAGTTGCCGGTCGAAGGGGAAGCGGGCATCGAACCGATTGTTGTTAAAGAACCGGAGCCGCCCAAGGGCAAAGGCAAAAAAGGCGCAAAGGCGAAAAAGGAAGAAGTGCCTGCCCCCACGCCGGTTCCCGCTGAACCCGGCGTGCCGGTTGAGGAAGAAAAAAAATTCAATCCGAAAACCATGATCATGATTTCAGAAGCGCAAAAAATAAAACGTGATGCCGCGGTGGGAGAAGAGATGAGATCCGAACTTTCGGTGCCGGGCGCGTTTGGTCGCATGGCGGCGCAAACGGCAAAACAAGTCATCATGCAAAAATTGCGCGAGGCGGAACGCGAAGTGGTGTATAATGAATTCAAAGACAAGCAAGGACAGATTTTGATTGCGACCGCCGGTCGGCGCGAAGGCAAAAACATACTTTTTGAAATGGGACGCGCGACGGCGATCATGTTGCCGGACGATCAGGCGCCTCATGAACGCTATGCGCCCGGTGAACGCTTGAAACTATATGTGAATCAGGTGAATGTGACGACTAAGGGTCCCGAGATTTTGGTTTCACGCACGAATCCGGAACTCGTGCGCGCGCTTTTCACGCAAGAAATTCCGGAAGTTGCAAATGGTGCCGTTGAAATCAAAAACATTGCGCGCGAAGCGGGGAGTCGCACGAAAATCGCCGTCGCGTCAAAAGAGGCGAACATTGATCCCATTGGTTCGTGCATCGGCCAACGTGGCACGCGCATTCAAACCGTGAGCGGTGAATTGGGTGGCGAAAAAATTGACGTGATTTTGTGGAATGAGGATCCACGCATTTTTATTGCACATGCGCTTTCGCCCGCCAAAGTGGCAGGGACCGAACTTTCGGAAAACGATCGAACGGCGGTGGTGCGTGTTGTGGGCGATCAATTGTCGCTTGCGATCGGCAAAGGCGGACAAAATGTACGCTTGGCCGCGAAACTCACTGGATGGAAAATAAGTGTGGTTGAAGAAAAAGTAAAAGGCGAAATTGAAGTGAAGGCGGAGGCAGCACCAGAACCTGAAAGTGCTCCCGAAAAATCTTCTGACGAATCTTCAAACACAGTCTCCTAGCAAGCTACTCATGAATATCTTAACTACAATTTTTTACCAACCCCTTTGGAACGCCCTTGTGTGGCTTTACAATGTTTTGCCGCGGCATGATATCGGTCTTGCGATTATCATACTCACGGCGGTGATCAAAATCATTTTGTTTCCGTTCACGCTCCAGTCCCTTCGATCGCAAAAAGCGATGCAAACGCTTCAGCCCAAACTCGACGCGCTCAAAATACAATTCAAAGATGACAAAGAAGGGCTCGCAAAAGCGATGATGGAATTGTATAAAACGGAAAAGGTGAGTCCGTTTTCATCGTGTTTGCCGCTTCTTGTGCAGTTGCCGTTTTTGTTCGCGCTTTATCGTGTCCTGCGCAACGGGCTTGGCGGTCGCGCGCCCGAGCTTCTGTATTCGTTTGTGCACAACCCCGGGCCGCTTGATCCGCATTTTTTTGGGATGAATCTTGCGAAGTCGAGCATCGTGCTTGCGGTCATTGCCGGACTCATGCAATTCTGGCAAACTAAACTGATACAGGTGAAACCACCGCCACCCGCCATTGCGAAGGCCGAAGGCGCTAAAGATGAATCGGTGATGAGTATGGTGAATAAACAAATGCTCTACATGATGCCGGTGATGACGGTCGTAATCGGCGCCGGACTCCCGGGCGGTCTCGCACTCTACTGGGTTGTGATGAATGCACTTACCGTTCTGCAACAGCTTCTGTTTATGAGAGATAAAAAGCTGAAAACTTCTTCGTCATAGCGTTAGCTTGCTAGGGGTGAATAATCTCGCCGATTTCTAGCAAGCTATAATAGGACTTACGCATTTGGATGACTTGTCCCTCGAAGTCGGAGCGCAGAGGGAGATGTGCGTCAAAATCGGGTAGCGGAGTGAGGCGTACTCGAGGTACGGTGAACGAGTATCGCAGATTTTGGTGCGCGAGATCGGCCGAATGCGTAAGTCCTATATAAGCTAGAAAGCTAGCAAGCTCAATGATATGCTACTCACATCGGCACAACTTATGCGGCTTCCTGTTTTTACACGGAGTGGCGTACGGGTGGGAACGGTAAGTGGTTTTGAGTTCGAGGCGGAAACACAAACGATTCTGCGCTATGAGATCCGAACCGGATCTTTTTTGGTACCCGGAAAAGCGCTTGTGCATCGAAATCAGATTGTTTCGATTTCTGCCGAGAAGATGATTGTTGAAGATGGAAGCGTGTCCGTGCGGAGTCTCGGCAAAGCGCTCGCTATGCAACCGGCGCCAGAAAGCCCAAGCACGCTGACGTATACCAAGATGCATAACTCTGACGATACATAACGTTGTGTAACCCAATGGATTCTAACTTTCTCGTGGTATCTAAACTCAACTATGCGCACGGCATTACTGCGCACGTTTGCTTACTTTGATATTTTTGAGTATCCACTCACGGCGTTTGAGGTGTGGAAATATTTGGAGTTGCCCGGTGGTTCTGCGACGGTGGATGAAGTGCAAACGGAACTGGTGAGCACGGGGGAAGAGGGGATTTTGAAATGCACGAATGGGTTTTGGACGCTTGCGGGGCGTGAGGCATCGGTCGCGTTGCGGCATGAACGGTATCAAATCGCACTGCGCAAATTCGCACGCGCGCGTCGCGTCGCGTCGTTTCTCGGAAAACTTCCGTGGATTCGGATGGTCGCGGTGTGCAATACGTTGTCGATCAATCACGCGCGTGATGAAAGTGATATTGATTTTTTTATTGTCACCGCGCCGGGGGCGTTATGGAAGGCGCGGTTTGCCGCCGTACTTCCGTTTGCGCTTTTGGGACTTCGTCCGAATGGGGGCCGCACGCGCGATCCGTTATGCTTCAGTTTTTTTGCGTCTGAAGCCGCACTTGATTTTCGAGGACTTGCGCTCGCGCCGCGCGATCCGTACTTGACCCGCTGGATCGCAAGCATGGTGCCACTCTATGATCCCGATGGTTTGATCGAGGCGTTGTGGGACGCCAATCCGTGGGTGATGGAGACGTTGCCTCATGCACGTCCGTCTTTTGTTTCAGGTGAGCGACGCATTCGTGGTGTGGAGAGCGGAGAAATTGGAGAATCGCGACCAAGTGTTTGGGAAAGTTTGGCGCGCGGTGTTCAGATGATTCATTTTCCGACGTCCATTAGTCGCATCATGAATCTCGATCATCGCGTTCTTGTCACCGACGATCTTTTGAAGTTCCACGAAAATGATCGGCGTCATGAATACCGCGAAGCGTACGATGCGCGGTGTCGGGCGCTCGGCGTATGACCTTCGAGATTAGAGATTTAAGATTAAAGATTTACGACGGCTTCACGCTCGTTTTTTTGTTTTTGGCGCCGTGGCAGACGCGGTGGATTTTTGCTCAAGGTTATTTGAATGGTGGAATATGGGAGTACGGCACGATCAGTATTTATGCTGTCGAAATACTTTTGTGGATTATTTTTTTATTAGGAATTACGAACGGCACCTTGGTACTTTTCGCGCGAAAAGTACCAAGGTGGATGTGGATGTTTGGGGGATTGGGCGCGTACGTTTTTTTGTCGACGCTGTGGGCGCCTGCGCCGCACGTTGCGATCATTGCAGCGTTTCATTTTGCAAGCGCGATGATTGCGTTGTGGGTTGTCGGTGCGTCGTCTTGGGAATATAAAAAAATGGCCGCGGCTTTTGTTAGTGGCGCGGTTTTACAAGCAATGCTCGGCATTGCACAAACTGTTTTTCAATGGGCGCCGGCCTCAACTATTTTTGGACTTGCAGTGCATGATCCTCAATTGCTTGGAACGTCGGTCGTGATGCATGCGGGCGCGCGATTTTTGCGTGCGTACGGCGGCCTACCACATCCCAATATTCTCGGCGGGTATCTTGCGGTGGCGTTGCTTTTAGTTTTTGCGCTCATTGTTTCTGAAACAAAAAAAAGGCATCACGTCGCATGGTTTGCCGCTCTCGCCATTCTCGGTACCGGACTTTTTTTCACGTTTTCCCGGAGCGCGTGGCTTGGCATGGCGGCAGGACTTGCAACATGGTTCGTCGTATCCCGAGGTGCAACCTCGGGAGGTGGCACCTCAAGGTGGCGCCTCGTGGTTGGGGTTGTGGCTTTGGTGATGGCGTTTGGTGTTGCCGGTTTTTTCTTTCGCGATGCACTCATCGGTCGCGTGATCGGTGGTACGCAACTTGAAGCAAACTCAATTACGGAACGCGTCGGAGGATTGCGCGAAGCGATGGCCGTGTGGCGAAGCAGTCCATTTTTCGGCGTCGGCATCGGCAACTACACCGTGCGGCTCGCCGAACTCGCACCTGAACAGCCGTCGTGGTTCTATCAACCCGTTCACAACGTGCCGATACTCATGGTCGCAGAATTGGGACTGATGGGGATCATGTTAGTTTTTTGTGTCATTCTGAACGCAGTGAAGAATCTTCGACGCATGTCGGCCGGGCTCGCATCCGCGAGAGATCCTTCACTTTCGTTCAGGAAGACTGGGGTAGTAATTCTTTCAACGCTTATAATAATTTCTCTTTTTGATCATTATTTATGGAGCCTTTATCCCGGACTTCTTTTGGTTGCGGTGAGTCTCGGACTTTGCCACAGCTCTTTCGTGATGCGAACTTCCCACAGATGAGTAGTATAAAATATCTTATTTTAGTCATAAGAATCGACGCCTCTCAGTGAACCCCACTGAGAGGCGTGGTTTTTTTGTGGGGAGCTTGACAGGGGCGGATTTTTGTGATAAATTGGGGCATCGTGGATCATTGACCACGTCCGTCGCATCGGTTATTTAAAGCACTCACTAAACAACCATTCTTTTCGATGAAAGTTTACTGAGTGCAACAATGAACCGAAGCGACGGACGTGGTTGACAATTAACGGGGAAAAGCCCCACAACACATAACTAGAAAGAGGTGAAAAATGGAAAGCAAGCGGAATTTGGTTTTTGCGATTGGTGGCGCGGCACTGCTCGTTGTTGTTCTTGGACTTAGTGTTCATTCGTGCAATGCGCACCGGGCAGCAAGCGCCATTTCGGACGCACGAACCGCCATTGCGAATGTTGAAACGGAGTATGCCGATGTGCGTAGTCGTGCGGCGCAGGCCGCAACGACTCACGCGCGGTATCTCGGCCCGTTGGGGTTTGAGATCAACTCGGCACGCGTTCTGCTCGACGATGCAAAGCAGAGTTTGTCTCGCGCCGAGACTGCCAGTGGTTCGGGTGAAAAAATCGATCGGGCAAACGTTGCGGAAAAGACTGCCAAGGACGCCGGCAAGCGCGTTCGTGAACGTCTTGCGGTGCTCGATGAACTTGATTCGGCGCGCAGTGGATACAAGAGCGCCATCGCTCGTCTCTATGACGCGCTCGATTCTTTCGATGCGCGTTATCGTGAACTGCGGAGCCAAGGATATCGTGAGGGACATTTCGTGCATGCGGTGACAATGGTTGCTACGGTGCGCGCATCGCTCCCCAAAGATTTCGGCATCAGCAGTGTATCTGTTCCGGTCATCACATGGACACCTGATCAGATTGATTATCTCAAGATTTGGAGAACGGTGCCCCAGCTCTCCGACCGTGTGCAAAACACTCGTGGAGAAATCGAGGCGGTACCTCTGCAAGTCGCGCAGAATTCGCGTGATGCCGATCGACTTCTTGTTTCGATCGGTCGTGTGCAAGGTCTTGCGGTTCAGGCGCAGATGGCCGCGGTGGTACTTGAGTCGTATCCGAACTACCACGTCATGGCGCAAGTGACCGCCGGGCAGGTTACCCTCGCGTCACTGCAGTCGCAGATCACCGAAGCGCGTCGGCGCAACGGCATGGATGTGCAGGATTTCGCAGGTGCTCATGGACTTCTCGCCGATACGACTGCTCGTGTGACGTCCATCGACGGGACGTTCACGCTCGCCATCACACGTCGCACTGAATTGCAGGCTGCACTTGATCACTTTGATGAAAAGGATAGCGCGGTGAGTCGTGTCATTGCGAACGCTCGTGACGAGATCGATAGCAATAGTCAAAACAGTCAGAGTTCTGCCAAACAGTATCTTGCACAGGCGCAAAATGTGCGTCGTGATGCCAAGTCTTTGAAGGCGAGTGATCCAATTGCGGCGCTTGCAAAACTTGACGATGCGCGTACACGAGCGAACCAAGCGTACAATGAGGTTGATACTTCGACACGATCAAGTCCGAGTGTTTCGTTTGGATCCGGTAGTTCGGGTGGTGGTACGAGTTATCGTTCGAGTGGGTCAGGCACTTCCTCGAGTCCGGTGTATCGGAGTTCGCCTTCAGGTGGCGGTTTTCACAGCTCACCCTCGGGCGGCGGATTTCATTCCAGTCCTTCGGGCGGCGGTTTTCACAGTTCGCCTTCAGGTGGCGGTTTTCACAGCGGTCACTAGACGTCAAAAAAAGAAAGGAAAAAATCCATGGACGAAATGAAAGATTTGGGCGCAGGGAAAACGCTCGTGCGTCTTCCGAAGATTGTGCCGGAGGGTGATGCGTGGGAACAGAATCGCGTCGTGGTTACGACGTGTGCGATTTCTGCGGAAGGTGATCCGGCGCAGTTTGTTGAACTCGATGCGGATCAGGCGCTACTCCTCGCGCGCGGCGCCGTGTTTTTGCTCCGTGCGCGGCAAGTGGACCCTGCCGAGGAAAAGGAAATCGAAAAGCAACGCACCGATGCGTGTACACGCGGCGATGGAGTCATCGAAGCGTATCTCGGCACGACGTGGCAAATCAAAGATGTCTACGGCGATGCCGATGGGAAGTCGAGTTCCATTCGTGTCACAGGTCGGCATCCGAACTTGGGTCGTGACGGATTGCGATCGCTTTTGTGCGCGGAACTTTTGCGCACGGGCGACTCGAAGTATTATGACCTGCGCGCGGTGGCCGATGACGATGGTCGGTATCTCTTGGTCTTTTGGGCCGATGGCAAATGGCATGCGTGGATCGGTCGGGAGCTCGAGCGTGCGGAGATTGACGCGATTGAGGTGCGGTAATGGCAACCGGACTTGGCGCCGCACTTCAAAGAATTAAGCGTGCATTTCATGAATCGCAAACGACGGCGGTTGTCGAGCTTGCGACACCGGATGCAACAACACTTCTCGGACAAGCTGAAGCAGAAATCAATCGCAAGGCGAGTGAGGCGCTTGCCGAGATTGATCGCGTGACGACAAAGTTCGGTGCGCTTGAACGCGAAGTGGCTGCACTTCGTCCGCAAGTCGAGCTTTGGCAGAGACGACTCGCAGGAGCAACGACGGATGCACTTCGAGTGAGCGCCGGCGAGCGTCTTCTTGGTGTGCAAAAACATCTCGAATTGAAGCAGAACGAACTTGAGGAGGCGCGTCCGGAAGCTGAAGCGGTGCTGAAATTTATGGACGAGGTTGGGTTCAATCGTGATGAGGCGCTTTCGGAGACGCATTGCTTGCAGATCAAAGCCGCTTCCGCCGCGGTGCGATTGAGGCTTGCAAAGGCGCATGATGCGTTCGCGATGGATGAGGATGGGACACAAAAGCTCGTCGCGCAAGCGCAGGATCAGATTTACCGCACGGCCGGCGAAGCCGAAGTTCGTGAAGAACTTGCAGGTATCGCGCCAAAAAAGTAAGAACGTCATGACAGCCCTTCCGTCTCACGGAAGGGCATTTTTTTTACAATTTGTTACGAATCTATGAATATCAGTGAAGTTTCACACCCACTCACCCCTCCCTCTCCCACGCGGGGGAGAGGGGGAACGGTCCCATCCTCTCCCTCGGCAGGGGACGAGGACAGAAAAACTTAGGTGAGGGTGACTGACATTACATTGGTTCTTGACACGAATTTCGATTTAATCTATGATACCGATGCTTAGCGGTCGAGAGGCGAGAGTGCTAATTATTGAAATGGGAACCGAACAACGAATCCACTCGAACCATTACGAACAGCGAATAGTACGGAGGCTCGGCCTCCGGTAGTTATCAACCGGAGGCCGAGCCTCCGTACATGGCCGATTGTTCGCTGTTCGTAAGGTTCGGGAAGGTTCGCTGTTCGGTTCCAATCATAGTATGAATCTCAAACCATTGAACGATCGGCTCATCGTGAAGCCGCTCGCGAAGGAGGAAAAAACAAAGTCAGGAATTATTCTTCCGGATACCGTTGATAAAGAAAAACCGGAACAGGGAGAAGTGATCGCGGTTGGTCCGGGGAAACTCGACAAAGACGGCACGCGCGTCCCGATGTCGGTGAAGGTTGGCGACAAAGTCGTTTTCAAAAAATACAGTCCGGACGAAGTCAAGGTAGCTGGTGTCGAATACCTTGTTCTTGAAGAGTCTGACATACTAGCAATTATTGAATAGTTATTTAAATGGGAACCGAACAGCGAACCCTCCCGAACCATAACGAACAGCGAATAGTACGGAGGTTGAGCCTCCGTATATACCGACGACGAACATTCGTTGTTCGTTAGGTTCGTTCAGGTTCGTTGTTCGGTTCCAATCATAAATGTATGGCCAAACAAATTCTTTTCGATGAACACGCGCGCAACGCCTTGAAGCGTGGCGTGGATAAATTGGCGAATGCGGTCAAAGTGACGCTCGGCCCCAAGGGTCGGAACGTCGTGCTTGATCGCGGTTTTGGCGCGCCCACGATTACGAAAGACGGCGTGACCGTTGCCAAAGAAATTGAACTTCCGGATAAATTTGAAAATATTGGCGCCGAACTCGTGAAAGAAGTGGCGTCAAAAACAAATGATGTGGCGGGTGATGGGACGACCACTGCAACACTTCTCGCCCAAGCCATCATTGCTGAAGGATTGAAAAATGTAACCGCGGGTGCAAATCCGGTTGCCATTCGCCGTGGCATTGAAAAAGGTGTTGAGGCAGTAGTGCACGAACTCAAAACTAACATTTCAAAGCCGGTGAGCGGGGACGAGATCGAACAGGTCGCTTCGATTTCCGCGAATGATCGCGACATCGGTGCGGTGATTGCGCGCGCCATGAAAGAGGTTGGTGAAAATGGTGTGATCACGGTCGAGGAATCACAATCATTTGGTATTGAAACTGAAGTCGTGAAGGGAATGCGTTTTGATAAGGGATACAGTTCACCCTACATGATAACGAATGCGGAACGCATGGAATCCGAATACGAAGAGCCCTATATTTTGATTACGGATCGCAAAATTTCTTCTGTGCAAGATTTATTGCCGGTACTTGAAAAGGTGGCGCAGACCGGCAAAAAAGAGATCGTCATCATTGCGGAAGATGTTGACGGTGAAGCATTTACGACACTCGTCGTCAATAAACTGCGTGGCACGTTTAATTCGCTTGCGGTCAAAGCGCCGGGTTTTGGTGATCGTCGCAAAGAAATGCTCGAGGATATTGCCGTGCTCACAGGTGGTCGTGTTATTTCAGAAGATATCGGTTTGAAACTTGAAAATACCACCATCGAAGATCTTGGCCGTGCGCGTCGTGTGGTTGCTACAAAAGAATACACGACGATCGTTGAAGGAAAAGGCGACGGCGAGCGCGTCAAAGATCGCGTGGCGCAAATAAAAAAGCAACTGGACATCACGGATTCTGAATTTGATCGCGAAAAATTACAGGAACGATTGGCAAAACTTTCGGGGGGCGTGGCAGTCATCAAGGTGGGTGCCGCGACTGAAGTGGAGATGAAAGAAAAAAAACATCGCATTGAAGATGCGGTTGCGGCGACGAAAGCCGCCATTGAAGAGGGGATTGTGCCGGGCGGCGGCGTGGCGTTCATCCGTGCGCTTCGGGTGATTGATGCGGTGCCGGTCGTGGGTGAAGAAGCTATTGGTATTGCTATTTTGAAACGCGCTCTTGAAGAGCCGATGCGTCAGATTGCGGCGAATGCCGGTAAAGACGGCGCGGTGATTGTCGAAGAAGTCAAAAAGCACGATGGTGCTTACGGATACAATGCCGAGTTTGATCGCTACGAAGATTTGGTAAAAGCGGGCATTATTGATCCGACCAAAGTGACGCGCTCGGCGCTTCAAAACGCCGCGTCAGTTGCGGCGATGATTTTGACCACCGAAGCCGCGGTGACGGATATTCCGGAAAAGAAAGAAGAAAAAGGAGGCGGTGGTCACGGCATGGGTGGCATGGAATATTAGCTAGTTTCTAGTTTCTAGTTTTTAGAACGTAAGGAACTTCATCAAAGGCGGGGTTTGATGCCCCGCTTTTTGGTATTTTGGCATTATATGCTAGAATAGCCATATCGAAAGTTATCAAAAAATAGACGACCGTCAGGAAAGTGATAACATTGTTGTATATGCAATTTGAGGAAAAAGATGTGCTTGCGAATAAGGTTGTCGCCCTGTTATCATATATTTGGGTGCTTTTTTTGGTGCCGCTCCTCGTGGCACGCAAAAGTGCGTTTGCGCAAGCTCATGCCAAACAGGGGCTCGTACTTTTTGTGGTGCAGGCGCTTTCATCGCTTATCGCATGGATTCCGTTTGTGGGTTGGATCTGGGGCGTATGCATTTTTTTCATCGTGCCGATTTACGCGATGGTTCGTGTGTTACTGGGACAATACTGGCGGATACCGATCATTGCGGATTACGCGGAACGTATTTCGTTTGATTAAAAATGAAACGATTGGAACCGGACAGCGAACCTTCCCGAACTCCACGAACAGCGAATAGTACGGAGGCTCAACCTCCGGCGGGTTACTACCTTCCTAGGAGAGAGCAAAATGACAAAGTCGCAACTTTGGCATTTTCGAACGACGACGGAAGGCAAGGAGCGAAGCGACGCCACCTCGCTAGGAGTGAGCGAAGTCACAAAGCGTCGT